>Ga0137403_10000960_pt1 | contig 34857 bp, 24 predicted proteins | sample CZOMad2_1_16fung_FD_122057 | JGI IMG/M metagenome (GOLD analysis project Ga0137403, IMG submission 122057) | Vadose zone soil fungal communities from Angelo Coast Range Reserve, California, USA - CZOMad2_1_16fungal (Hybrid Assembly) | ecosystem: Environmental > Terrestrial > Soil > Vadose zone... | reverse complement strand
GATGTCCCGCCCGCCGCATTGGACCGCACGCTCTCGCGGCTCGCGGCGTGAAGTAAGCACTCCTGCGCGCGCGCGGATTGCTGCTCCGCAGCGTCGTCCCTAAGCAGTTGAAGCAACAAGGGAACGCAGGTATAGTCAAAGACCCGGTCTGCTTTGGCGCTTTTTGCGCCCGCCGCGCTTTTGCCGAGAACCAACGTGAGCCAGATTCATCGCCCTGAATCCCAGGGTCTGTACCATCCTGCCAACGAGCACGACGCCTGCGGCGTCGGCTTTGTCGCCCACATCAAGGGAAAGAAATCGCATTCGATCGTCGAGCAGGGGCTGACGGTACTGCGCAACCTGACCCACCGGGGCGCGGTCGGCTGGGATCCCAAGCTCTCGGACGGGGCGGGCTGCCTGATCCAGATCCCGGACCGCTTCTTGCGCGAGGAGATGGCAAAACAGGGGGTGAAGCTTCCGGTCGCCGGCCAGTACGGCGTCGGCATGGTGTTCCTGCCCCGCGACCCCGCGTCGCGTTTCGCCTGCGAATACGAGATCGAGCGCGCCATCAAGGATGAGGGTCAGGTGCTGCTCGGCTGGCGCGATGTCCCGGTCGACAACAGCGACCTTGCCGAGCCCGCCAAGCGTCTCGAGCCCGTGATCCGGCAAGTGTTCATCGGGCGCGGCAAGAGGGTCACCGTGACCGATGCGCTGGAGCGCAAGCTCTACATCATCCGCAAGAGTTCGGGCCATGCCATCCAGGCCCTGAGGCTCGCACACGGCAAGGAGTTCTACGTCCCGTCGATGTCGGCGCGCACCGTGTGCTACAAGGGCCTGCTGCTCGCGTACCAGGTCGGCGAGTACTACAAGGACCTGCAGGACCCGCGGGTCGAGTCGGCGCTGGCGCTGGTGCATCAGCGTTTTTCGACCAATACCTTCCCTTCGTGGGACCTCGCGCACCCGTTCCGCCTGATCTGCCACAACGGCGAGATCAATACGCTGCGCGGCAACGTCAACTGGATCCGCGCTCGCCAGGGCGCGATCTCGAGCCCGGTGCTCGGCAAGGACCTCGACAAGATCTGGCCGCTCATCTACGACGGCCAGTCGGACTCGGCGTCGTTCGACAACGCGCTCGAGCTCCTGGTGATGGGCGGGTACTCGATGGCCCACGCCATGATGATGATGATCCCGGAGGCCTGGGAGAACCACACGCTGATGGACCCGGCGCGGCGCGCGTTCTACGAATACCACGCCGCCATGATGGAGCCCTGGGACGGCCCCGCGTCGATCGCCTTCACCGACGGCCGCCAGATCGGCGCCACGCTCGACCGCAACGGCCTGCGGCCCTCGCGCTACATCGTCACCGACGACGACCTGGTCATCATGGGCTCGGAGTGCGGCTGCCTGCCCGTTTCCGAGGAGAAGGTCGTCAAGAAATGGCGCCTTCAGCCCGGGAAGATGTTCCTGGTCGACCTCGAGAAGGGACGCATCATCGACGACAAGGAGCTCAAGGAGTCCCTCGCGGGCGCACGGCCGTATCCGGAGTGGATCGAGCGCATCCGCGTCAAGCTCGACGAGGTCGAGACCGAGCGGACACCGCCTCTGAAGAGCGCGGTGCGCCTGCTCGACCGGCAACAGGCGTTCGCGTATACGCAGGAAGACATCAAATTCATCATGGTTCCCATGGCGCAGAACGGCGAGGAGCCGGTCGGTTCCATGGGCAACGACTCGCCGCTCGCGGTCCTGTCGAACAAGGACAAGACGCTCTATCACTATTTCAAGCAGCTTTTCGCGCAGGTCACCAACCCGCCGATCGACCCGATCCGCGAGGAACTGGTCACCTCGCTCGTGTCCTTCATCGGGCCGAAGCCGAACCTGCTCGGCATCGACGAGATGAATCCTCCGCTCCGGTTGGAGGTCTCGCAACCGGTGCTCGACTTCTTCGAGATGGAGAAGATCCGGCACATCGAGCGCTACACGGGGGGCAAGTTCCGCTCCTTCGAGCTCGACATCAGCTATCCCCTCGCGTGGGGAAAGGAAGCGGTCGAGGCGCGCCTGGCGTCGCTGTGTGCGCAGGCCGAGGACGCGGTCCGCGCGGGGTACTCGATCATCGTCATCTCAGACCGGCTCATCGAGCGCGGGCGCGTTGCGATCCCGGCCTTGCTCGCGCTCTCGGCGATCCACCAGCATCTCGTCGGAAAGGGGCTGCGCACCAGCGCGGGGCTCGTGGTGGAGACCGGGTCCGCCCGCGAGGTACACCATTTTGCTCTGCTGGGCGGCTACGGGGCCGAAGCGGTTCACCCCTACCTTGCCATGGAGACCCTGCTCGAGCTCGCGGCCAAGGGCCTGCTCGGACCCGAGATCGACGGCAGGAAGGCCATCAAGAACTTCTGCAAGGCGATCGGAAAAGGCCTGAAGAAAGTGATGTCGAAGATGGGCACCTCGACCTACATGTCCTACACCGGCGCGCAGATCTTCGAGGCGGTGGGGCTGGCGAGGTCGATGGTCGACAAGTATTTCGCCGGGACCACGTCCTCGATCGAAGGGATCGACATGTTCCAGGTGGCCGAGGAGGCGATCCGCATCCACAAGGCGGCCTTCGATGACACCGATCCGGTGCTGGCCACGATGCTCGACGCGGGAGGCGAATACGCGTGGCGGGTGCGCGGTGAGGAGCACATGTGGACGCCCGACGCGATCGCGAAGCTGCAGCAATCGGCGCGCGAGGATTCCAAGGTAAAGGCGGCCCAGACCTACAAGGAATACGCCGCGATCATCAACGACCAGTCGCAGCGCCACATGACCTTCCGCGGCCTGTTCGAATTCCGCTTTGGCGCGGCGAAGCCCGTGCCGATCGAGGAAGTCGAGGCCGCGGCCGAGATCGTGAAGCGCTTCTCGACCGGCGCGATGTCGCACGGCTCGATCTCGATCGAAGCGCACACCACGCTCGCCGTGGCGATGAACCGCATCGGCGGGAAATCGAACACCGGCGAGGGCGGCGAGGATCGCAAGCGGTACGCGCCGGTGAAGGCCGGTGAGACGCTGCGCTCGCGCCTCGGTGCGAACCGTGTCGCGCGCGATATCGAGTTGCGCGAAGGCGACATGCTCAAGTCCAAGATCAAGCAGGTCGCCTCGGGGCGGTTCGGCGTCACCGCCGAATACCTCGCAAGCGCCGAGCAGATCCAGATCAAGATCGCGCAAGGAGCCAAGCCCGGCGAAGGCGGGCAATTGCCGGGGCGCAAGGTTTCCGATTACATCGCCGAGATCCGCTACTCGACCCCGGGCGTCGAGCTGATCTCGCCGCCGCCGCACCACGACATCTACTCGATCGAGGACCTGGCGCAACTGATCCATGACCTGAAGAACGCGAATCCCAGGGCGTCGATCTCGGTGAAGCTCGTCTCCGAGGTCGGCGTGGGCACGGTGGCGGCGGGCGTGTCCAAGGCGAAATCCGATCACGTCACCATTTCCGGCCACGACGGCGGCACCGGGGCCTCGCCTTGGTCGTCGATCAAGCACGCCGGCACGCCCTGGGAGCTGGGGCTCGCCGAAACGCAGCAGACGCTGGTGCTCAACCGCCTGCGCGGCCGGATCGCGGTGCAGGTCGACGGCCAGATCAAGACCGGGCGCGACGTGGTGATCGGCGCGATCCTGGGAGCCGACGAATTCGGCTTTGCGACCGCGCCGCTGGTGGTGAGCGGCTGCATCATGATGCGCAAGTGCCACCTCAACACCTGCCCGGTGGGCGTCGCGACGCAGGATCCCGTGCTGCGCCAGAAATTCTCGGGGAAACCCGAGTACGTGGTGAACTACTTCTTCCTCGTCGCCGAGGAGGCTCGGGAGCTGATGGCGAAGCTCGGCGTGCGCAAGTTCAACGAACTGATCGGCCGTGCCGACCTGCTCGACACCAAGAAGGGGATCGAGCACTGGAAGGCGAAGGGCCTCGACTTCTCGAGGATCTTTCACATGCCCGACATGCCCGCCGAGGTCGCGCGCCATCACTCCGAAAGCCAGAACCACGCCCTGGAGAAGGCGCTCGACAACCGGCTGATCGAGCTCTCGCAGGCGGCGCTCGAGCGCGGCGAGAAAGTCTCGATCGACATGCCGATCCGCAATGGCAACCGGACCGTCGGGACCATGCTCTCGCACGAGATCGCGCGACGCTACGGCCACGACGGGCTCCCCGACGGAACGATCGACGTGCGCTTTGCCGGGTCCGCGGGCCAGAGCTTCGGCGCTTTCCTGTCGAAGGGCGTGACCCTCACGGTGATCGGCGACACCAACGACTACTGTGGGAAGGGCTTGTCCGGCGGGCGAATCATCGTTGCGCCCTCGCCCAAGTTCCGCGGTGAGCCGGCGGAAAACATCATCACGGGCAACGTGGTCCTCTACGGCGCAATCGCGGGCGAAGCGTATTTCCGCGGCGTGGCGGGCGAGCGCTTCGCGGTGCGCAACTCCGGGGCGGCAGCGGTCGTCGAAGGCGTAGGCGATCACGGCTGCGAATACATGACCGGCGGCACGGTCGCGGTGCTCGGGGTCACCGGGCGCAACTTCGCCGCCGGCATGTCGGGCGGCATCGCCTACGTGCTCGATATCGACCGCGAGTTCGTCAAGCGCTGCAACGCCGCGATGGTGGACCTGGAGCCCGTCCTCTCCGAGTCCGAGCAGCAGGGGAAGGTCGCGCGGCACCTGTGGCATCGGGGGCAGGCCGATGAGGCGATCTTGAAGGACCTGATAGAGCGCCACGCGAACCTCACCGGAAGCCGGCGCGCGAAGGAGATCCTCGAAAAGTGGGCGGACTATCGCGCGCGCTTCGTCAAGATCTTCCCGAAGGAATACCGCCGCGCCTTGGGCGAGCTCGCCTCGACTCAGAAGAAAGCGGCTGCTTGAGATCGCGCGGCACGACCGCGCATTAGCGGGGCGAACTCGCGCATTTATTTTCCTGGAACATGGGCAAGATCACCGGATTTCTTGAGTACCAGCGGCTCGCGGAAGCGGCCGAAGACAAGCAGCTGCGGAAGAAGCACTACCGCGAGTTCGTCCTGCATCTGTCCGACGAAGAAGCCAAGATCCAGGGTGCGCGCTGCATGGACTGCGGAACCCCCTTCTGCATCTCGGGCTGCCCGATCAACAACATCATTCCCGACTGGAACGATCTGGTTTGGAAGCAGGATTGGCAGCACGCGATCGAGACGCTGCACTCGACCAACAATTTCCCGGAATTCACCGGCCGCGTATGCCCCGCGCCTTGCGAGGAAGCGTGCGTGTTGCGCATCAACGCCGACCCCGTCGCGATCAAGTCGATCGAGCACGCGATCGTCGACAAGGCCTGGGAATCCGGCTGGGTGAGGCCGCAGCCCGCCGCGCAAAAGACTCGAAAGACGGTTGCGGTCGTCGGCTCGGGCCCTGCGGGGCTCGCCTGCGCGCAGCAGCTCGCGCGCGCCGGCCACGCCGTCACCGTGTTCGAGAAGAACGACCGCGCCGGCGGCCTGCTGCGCTACGGCATCCCCGATTTCAAGATGGAGAAGTGGCTCATCGATCGGCGCATCGAGCAGATGCAGGCCGAGGGCGTCGAGTTCCGCGTCAACCAGGTGGTGGGCGGCGCCCCGGTCGGCGCCGGCAACCCTCAGGCGCGGCCGGTCGACCCGACGAAGCTCCTCGCCGATTTCGATGCGGTTGTCCTCGCCGGCGGCGCCGAAGCGCCACGCGACCTCCCGGTTCCGGGACGCGAACTCGACGGTGTGCACTTCGCGATGGACTTCCTGCCGCTGCAGAACCGGCGCGTAGCCGGCGACAAAAACGTGAAGGACCTCTGGGCGAGCGGCAAGCACGTGGTGATCATCGGCGGCGGCGACACCGGCTCGGACTGTGTCGGCACCTCCAACCGCCACGGGGCGAAATCGGTCACCCAGTTCGAGCTCCTGGACAAACCCGAAGATCTTTCCTTCAACCCGGTCTGGCCTTACTGGCCGATCCGGCTTCGCACCTCGTCCTCGCATGAGGAAGGAGCGGAACGCGACTGGGCGGTTGGTACGAAAGCGTTCATCGGCGAGGGCGGCAAGGTCAATGCGCTGAGAACCGTGAAGCTGGACTGGAAAAGTGGCAAGCCGGTGGAAGTGCCGGGCTCTGAGAAGGAGATACCCGCCGACCTGGTGCTGCTCGCGATGGGCTTCGTCTCGCCGGTGCAGTCGGTGCTGGAGGCGCTCGGTGTGGAGAAGGATCCACGCGGCAACGCCAAAGCGCCCACCGAGGGAGCCTCGAGCTACACCACCAATGTTCCGAAGGTCTTTGCCGCAGGCGACATGCGCCGCGGCCAGTCGCTGGTCGTATGGGCGATCCGCGAGGGCCGGCAGTGCGCCCGCGCGGTCGATGAATTCCTGATGGGGTTTTCCGAGTTGCCGCGTTAGCGCCCCGGCCCACCGCTGGCCTTCCACTCGCGCGTGCACAGCCGTGCTAACATCGCGCATCCAACTGAATTCCTTCCGCTTTTTGTGAATATCGTCATTCTGGCAGCGGGTCCGGGCAAGCGCATGCACTCGCTCACTCCGAAGGTGTTGCACCTGCTCGGGGGGCGGGCGTTGCTCTCGCACGTGCTCGATGCGGCGAAGCAACTCGCGCCGAAGATCATCTGCGTCGTCTACGGCCACGGCGGCGAAGCCGTCCGGGAGTCCCTGGGGGAGAACGGCGCGGTCTGGGTCAAGCAGGAACCCCAGCTCGGTACCGGTCACGCGGTGATGCAGGCGGCGCCGCACCTGGACGATCGCTGGCCGACGCTCGTACTCTACGGCGACGTGCCGCTGATACGCGCGGCGACGCTCGAGCGCCTGATAGCAGCGGCGGGAAAGGGATTGGGCTTGCTTACGACGACGCTGAACGACCCCACCGGCTACGGGCGCATCCTGCGCAAGGGGAAAAAGATCGTGGGAATCGTCGAGGACAAGGACGCCAGCGCGAAGCAGCGCGCGTTGCGCGAGATCAACACCGGCATCGTCGCGGCGCCGACGAAGAAGCTCAAGTCCTGGCTCACCAGGCTTCAGAACAACAACGCCCAAAAAGAGTATTACCTGACCGACATCGTCGGGCTCGCGACCAAGGAGCGCGTGCCGGTGACCGCGATCCAGGCGGACGCGGCCTGGGAGACGCTCGGCGTGAACAGCAAAACCCAGCTCGCCGAGCTCGAGCGCATTTACCAGCGCGCCCTCGCCACCGCGCTCCTGGAAAAGGGAACGATGCTCGCCGACCCGTCGCGCTGCGACGTGCGCGGGAGCCTGGTGTGCGGCGCGGACGTGGCAATCGACGTCAATTGCGTGTTCGAGGGCGAGGTGCGCCTCGCCGACCGCGTCTCGATCGGAGCAAACTGCGTGCTCAGGAACACGAACGTGGGTCCGGGGACGCGCGTCGAGCCCTTCTGCCACCTCGAGGACGCGGACATCGGCGCAGACTGCCGCATCGGACCTTACGCGCGCATGCGTCCCGGGGCGCGAAACAAGCTCGCCGCGAACGTGCATATCGGCAACTTCGTCGAGGTCAAGGCGAGTAGCATAGGCGAGGGCTCGAAGGCCAATCACCTCACCTACATCGGCGACAGCGACGTTGGCAAGAACGTCAACGTCGGCGCGGGCACGATCGTGTGCAACTACGACGGCGCGAACAAGTACCGCACCATCATCGAAGACGATGTGTTCATCGGTTCGGACACGCAACTCGTCGCGCCGATCCGGGTGGGCCGGGGCGCGACGCTGGGTGCGGGAACGACGCTCACCAAGGACGCGCCGCCCGGAGAGCTCACTCTCTCGCGGGCGAAGCAGGTGAGCGTTCCCGGCTGGAAGCGGCCGGTCAAGAAGAAATAGGGGCGAAACGTGTGCGGAATCGTCGGTGCGGTAGCCCAGCGTAACGTCGTTCCCATCCTCATCGAGGGGCTGAAGCGGCTCGAATACCGCGGCTACGATTCGGCCGGCGTCGCGGTGATGAACGGCGCACCCGGCCACGCGGCGCTGCAGCGGATACGCTCCACCGGACGCGTCGCCGAGCTGGAGAAGCTCGCCGGCGCGCAAGGCCTTGCCGGCGACGTCGGCATTGCGCATACGCGCTGGGCGACGCACGGCGTGCCTTCGGAGAAGAACGCGCACCCGCACACCTCGGGCGGTGTCTCGGTGGTGCACAACGGCATCATTGAAAACCACGAGGAGATGCGCAAGCGCCTGCGTGCGAAGGGCTACCAGTTCGTCTCCGACACCGATACCGAGGTGATCGCGCACCTGGTGCACTCGAACGCGCAGTCCGGGGCCAGGCTGTTCGACGCGGTCAAGAAGAGCGTGGTCGAGCTGGTGGGCGCCTACGCGATCGCGGTGGTGAGCGAATCGGACCCGTCGCGGCTGGTGGTCGCGCGGCACGGTGCGCCGCTGCTCCTGGGTCTGGGCAACGGCGAGAATTTCGCCGCCTCCGACACCTCGGCCCTCATCCAGGTGACGCAGCGGATCATCTATCTCGAGGACGGAGACTGCGCCGAGATCGATCTCAAGGGTGTGCGGATCGCCGACGCGAAGGGCAATCCGGTCGAGCGGGCGGTGCACCTGAGCCAGCTCACGGCCGACGCGGTGGAGCTCGGCCAGCACCGCCACTACATGCAGAAGGAAATCTTCGAGCAGCCTATGGCGGTCGCGAACACCCTGGAGATGGTGGCGGGCGCGCAATCGGTGTCGCCCCAGCTCTTCGGCGCGGACGCCGAGCGGGTGCTGCGGGACGTGGATTCGGTACTGATCCTCGCCTGCGGCACGAGCTATCACGCGGGGATGGTCGCGCGCTACTGGATCGAGGGGCTCGCGGGCATTCCGTGCAACGTCGAGATCGCGAGCGAGTACCGCTACCGGGAGTCGGTGCCGAATCCGAAGGGGCTCGTGGTCACGGTGTCGCAGTCGGGCGAGACCGCCGACACCCTCGCGGCGCTGCAATACGCGAAGTCGCTCGGGCACCGTTATTCGCTCTCGATCTGCAACGTGCCGGAGTCCGCCCTGGTGCGCGCCTCCGACCTGCGCTTCCTGACGCGCGCGGGGCCAGAGATCGGCGTCGCCTCGACCAAGGCGTTCACCACCCAGCTCGCGGTCCTGGTGCTGCTCACCATGACTCTCGCCAAGATCCGCGGCAAGCTGCCGGCCGAACGCGAAAGCGCGCTGCTGCAGTCGCTGCGACACCTGCCGCGGGCGCTCGAGAGCGTGCTGCACCTGGAGCCGCAGTTGAAGATGTGGGCGGAGAAATTTTCCCAGCTCGAGCACGCGCTCTTTCTTGGGCGCGGTATCCATTACCCCATCGCGATGGAAGGCGCGCTCAAGCTCAAGGAAATCTCCTACATCCACGCGGAAGCCTATGCCGCGGGTGAGCTCAAGCACGGTCCGCTGGCGCTGGTCGACAAGAACATGCCGGTGATCGCCATCGCGCCCAAGGATGCGCTGCTCGAGAAGCTCAAGTCGAACCTGCAGGAGGTTCGCGCGCGCGGCGGTGAGCTGCACGTGCTCGCCGACCAGGACACGCGCATGGTTGCCGGAGAAGGCGTCCACGTGATCCGCATGCCCGACCACGCGGGAATCCTCTCGCCGATTCTCCACACCGTGCCGCTGCAGCTGCTCGCCTACCACACGGCGCTCGAGCGCGGCAACGACGTGGACAAGCCCAGGAATCTAGCCAAGTCGGTTACTGTCGAATAGGTGAGGCACACGTCTCACGTGCATGGTCCGGTAGGGGAAGGCTCGGCGATCGATCCCGTCTGCGGGATGACGGTCGACACGGCAACAGCCGGGCACACGCATTCTCACGGCGGGTCGACCTGGTATTTCTGCAGCAAGCATTGTCTCGACAGATTCGTCGCCGATCCCGGGCGCTACGCAGGGGCGAAGCGGGAACCAGCGCCGAGTGCGCCCCCAGGCACCATCTACACCTGCCCTATGCACCCGGAGATCCGCAGCCCCAGGCCGGGAAACTGTCCCAAATGCGGCATGGCGCTCGAGCCTGTCATTGCGAGCGCCGAAGATCAGCCCAACCCCGAGCTCGTCGACATGACGCGCCGCTTCTGGATCGGACTCGTGCTGACTCTTCCGGTGTTCGCCCTGGCGATGGCAGAGCATTTGCCGGGGCTGCGCATGCTGCCGGGCCCCAAGGTCTCCGGGTGGGTTCAACTGCTCTTGTCGACCCCGGTCGTGCTCTGGGCGGCGTGGCCGTTTTTCGTGCGCGGCTGGAACTCGCTGGTGTCGCGCAGCCTCAACATGTACACGCTGATCGCGCTGGGCACCGGCGTCGCATTTGCCTACAGCCTCGTCGCGTTCTTCCTCCCCTGGCTGTTTCCCGAAGCCTTCCGCGGCGCCTCGGGCGAGGTCGGGCTCTACTTCGAGTCCGCGGCGGTGATCTCGGTACTGGTGCTGCTCGGCGAGGTGCTGCAGTTGCGTGCGCGCGAGAATACGAGCAGCGCGATCCGGGCGCTGCTGAGGCTCGCGCCGGTGACGGCGGCTCGGGTGCGTGCGGACGGGAGCGACGAGGAGGTGCCGCTCGACCAGGTGATTCGAGGCGATGCCTTGCGCGTGCGGCCGGGAGACAAGATCCCGGTCGACGGCGAAGTGCTCGAAGGCCGGTCGAATGTGGACGAGTCGCTGGTCACCGGCGAATCGATCCCGGTGGAAAAGTATCCGGGTCTGAAGGTGACCGGCGGCACCGTTAACGGGACGGGCAGCTTCGTCATGCGCGCCGAGCGGGTCGGCGCTGAAACGCTGCTTGCGCAAATCGTGCAGATGGTCGCCGAAGCTCAGCGCACGCGCGCGCCGATCCAGGGCCTTGCCGACGTAGTGTCGTCCTATTTCGTTCCCGCGGTCGTGGGAATCGCGATCATCGCCTTCTTTGCCTGGTCCGTGTACGGGCCTCCGCCTGCAATGGCGTTTGCCCTGGTGAGCGCGATATCGGTCCTCATCATCGCCTGCCCCTGCGCGCTCGGGCTCGCCACGCCCATGTCGGTCATGGTCGGGACGGGACGCGGGGCTCAGGGCGGTGTCCTGATCCGCAACGCAGAGGCCCTCGAGCGCATGGAACGCATCGACACGCTGGTCGTGGACAAGACGGGAACGCTGACCGCGGGTAGGCCCGAGCTGACGACCGTAGCCGCGGCCGAGGGCTTTACCGAAGCGCAGGTGCTGCAGGTTGCCGCGAGTCTCGAGCGCGGCAGCGAGCATCCGCTCTCCGCCGCGATTCTGGCGGGGGCGCGCGAGCGAGGCATCAGGGCGCTGCCGGTGGAGGATTTCGACGCGGTCACGGGGAAAGGCGTGCGGGCCACCCTTGAAGGACGCGAGGTCGCGCTGGGAAGCGCGCGCTTCGCCGAGTCCCTCGTCCAAGTTCCGTCAGGGTGGACGGAGCGCGCCGACTCGCTGAGAAAGAACGGTGAGACCGTCGTTTTTCTGGCCGATGGCGGGCGCTTCGCGGGGTTCGTCGGCGTTGCCGATCCCGTCAAGCCGAGTGCGCAGGACGCACTGCGCGCCCTCGAAGCCGACGGCATCCGCGTGGTGATGCTCACAGGAGACAACGAGCTGACCGCAAAGGCCGTGGCGGGCCGGCTGGGAATCCGCGAGGTGCGAGCCGACGTGCTGCCCCAGGAAAAGGGCACCGTGGTGAAGGCGCTGCGCGCCGAAGGACGCGTGGTGGCGATGGCCGGGGATGGCGTGAACGACGCGCCTGCTCTGGCCGAGGCCGACGTCGGCATCGCCATGGGGACCGGTGCCGACGTGGCGATCCAGAGCGCGGGAATCACGCTCGTAAGAGGCGATCTCTTGGGCATCGTGCGGGCGCGGCGCCTTTCGCGCGCCACGATGCGCAATATCCGCGAGAACCTCTTCCTCGCGTTCGTCTATAACAGCATCGGTGTGCCGATCGCGGCCGGGGTGCTGTTCCCGTGGACGGGGCTGCTGCTCAATCCGATGATCGCGGCGGCGGCCATGAGCGCGAGCTCGGTGTCCGTGGTCGTCAACGCCCTGCGGCTGCGCTCTATCGACCTGTGAACGCGATACACTGGAATCAATGCGAGAGGCCAGACTTGACGTTGACGTAAACGTCAACTAGGCTTCCTCTCCCGAGGACGGGCCCGCCCAGGCAGCCATGACCGATCTCAGCGCTTCCCGGCACACCGAGTACAAGGCGAAAAACAAGATCCGCTTCGTGACCGCGGCGTCGCTGTTCGACGGGCACGATGCCTCGATCAATATCATCCGCCGTATGCTGCAGGCGAGCGGCTGCGAGGTCATACATCTCGGCCACAACCGCTCGGTCGAGGAGATCGCAACGGCCGCGCTCCAGGAGGACGTGCAGGCCATCGCGGTGTCCTCCTATCAGGGTGGCCACATCGAGTACTTCAAGTACCTGATCGATCTCTTGCGCGGGCGCGGCGGGGAGAACATCAAGGTATTCGGCGGCGGCGGCGGAGTGATCGTCGCCGATGAAATTCGCGAGCTGCAGAGCTACGGCGTCGCGCGCATCTACTCGCCCGAGGACGGCCAGAAGATGGGCTTGCAGGGCATGATCAACGACATGCTCGCCCGCTGCGACGAAGACCTCTCGCGGCACGCGCCTCGCGACCTCGGCGCCCTGAAGGCGGGTGACCGGCGCGCCCTGGCGCGCTTTCTCACCGGGCTCGAAAACGGCGCGGCCGACCCCGTGCTCCGGGCGCAGATGTTGAAGGAGGCAGGCGCCATCGCCGTGCCGACGCTGGGGGTGACGGGGACCGGCGGCTCGGGCAAGTCCTCGCTCACCGACGAGCTCGTGCGGCGTTTCAGGCTCGACCAGCGCGACGGCATCGACGTTGCCGTGCTCGCGGTGGATCCTTCGCGGCGCAAGTCGGGCGGCGCCCTGCTCGGCGACCGCATCCGCATGAACGCCATCGGCGGGGAGCGCGTGTTCATGCGCTCGCTCGCGACGCGCGGCGCTCAAGGCGAGGTCGCCAAGAACCTTCCCGATGTGATCGCCGCATGCAAGGTGGCGGGATTCGGATTGGTGCTGGTCGAGACCTCGGGGATCGGCCAGGGCGACTCGGGCATCGTGCCGCTCGTCGACGCCTCGCTCTACGTCATGACGCCCGAGTACGGGGCCGCAAGCCAGCTCGAGAAGATCGACATGCTCGACTTCGCCGACTTCGTCGCGATCAACAAGTTCGACCGCAAGGGCGGGGAGGACGCCCTGAGGGACGTCCGCAAGCAGTATCAACGCAACCGCAAGCTCTTCGACCGCTCGACCGACGAGATGCCGGTGTACGGCACCATCGCCTCGCGCTTCAACGACGACGGCGTCACTGCGCTCTACCAGGGCATCCTGCCCGTACTCGTCGAACACGGGCTGAAGGCCCGGCCGGGCGCGCTGGCCGCGGTCAAGGTGCGCGCCTCCTCGCGAAAGAACGCCATCGTGCCGCCGGCACGCAGCCGCTACCTCGCGGAGGTGGCCGATACGGTACGTACCTACCACGCCACGGCCGCCGAACAATCGCGCCTGGCCCGCGAGCGCCAGCAGCTCCTCGCGACGAAAACCATGCTCGCGGGTGCAGGCAAGGACGGGTCGGTGGTGGATTCGCTCATCGGGGAGAAGAACCGGGAGCTCGGTCCTCAGTCGAAGCGCCTCATCGATGAGTGGTCGGAGACCAGGAAGAGTTACGCCGGCGACGAGCAGGTCGTGAAGGTACGCGACAAGGAGATCCGCACCCGGCTCAACACTGTTTCCCTATCGGGAACGAAACTGCCCAAGGTCGCGCTGCCGCGCTTCGAGGACGAGGGCGAGATCCTCCGGTGGCGCATGCGCGAGAACCTTCCCGGCTCCTTTCCCTTCACCGCCGGCGTGTTCGCTTTCAAGCGCGAGAACGAGGACCCGATCCGCATGTTCGCCGGCGAAGGCGATCCGTTCCGCACCAACCGGCGCTTCCACCTGCTCTCCAAGGACACGCCGGCGAAGCGGCTCTCGACCGCGTTCGATTCGGTAACGCTCTACGGCTTCGATCCCGACCCGCGCCCCGACATCTACGGCAAGGTCGGCAATTCAGGCGTCTCTATCGCGACGCTCGACGACATGAAAGAGCTGTACGCGGGCTTCGACCTGTGCGACCCGGCGACCAGCGTCTCGATGACCATCAACGGGCCCGCGCCGACGATCCTGGCGATGTTCCTGAACGCCGCGATCGACCAGCAGGTCGAGAAATTCCGAGCCCACAATGGTCGCAAAGCCGCAGCGCCCGAGCGCGAGGAAATCAAGGCGCGGACGTTGTCGACGGTCCGCGGCACGGTGCAGGCCGATATTCTCAAGGAAGACCAGGGGCAGAACACCTGCATCTTCTCGACCGAGTTCTCGCTCAAGGTGATGGGCGACATCCAGGAGTACTTCATCGAGCACGACGTCCGGAATTTCTACTCTGCGTCGATTTCGGGCTATCACATCGCAGAGGCCGGCGCGAACCCGGTCTCGCAGCTCGCCTTTACGCTCGCAAACGGCTTTACGTTCATCGAGGCCTATCTCGCGCGCGGCATGAAGATCGACGATTTCGCGCCCAACCTCTCGTTCTTCTTCAGCTACGGGATGGAGCCCGAGTACGCGGTTCTCGGGCGCGTGGCGCGGCGCATCTGGGCGGTGGCGATGCGAGACAAGTACGGCGCCAACGACCGCAGCCAGAAGCTCAAGTTCCATTCGCAGACTTCGGGGCGCTCGCTGCACGCGCAGGAGATCGCGTTCAACGACATCCGCACCACGCTTCAGGCGCTGATCTCGATCTACGACAACACCAACTCCCTGCACACCAACGCCTACGACGAGGCGATCACCACGCCGACGGAGGAATCGGTTCGCCGCGCGATGGCGATCCAGCTCGTCATCAACAAGGAGTGGGGTCTCGGCAAGAACGAGAACCCCAACCAGGGCAGCTTCATCGTCGAGGAGCTCACCGATCTCGTCGAGGAGGCCGTGCTGAAGGAGTTCGAGGCGATGGCGGAGCGCGGCGGTGTGCTCGGGGCGATGGAGACGGGGTATCAGCGCGGCAAGATCCAGGAGGAGTCGCTGCTCTACGAGCACCGCAAGCACGACGGCTCGTACCCCATCGTGGGCGTCAACACCTTCAGGAACCCGCACGGCGACGCGGCGCCCCACAAGGTCGAGCTCATCCGCTCGACCGAGGAAGAGAAGCGCTCGCAGCTCGAGCGCCTGGCCGCGTTTAAGGCGCGCCACGCGGGCGAGTCTGCGGAGATGCTCGAGAGCCTGCGTCAGGCGGCGATGCGCGACGGGAACGTCTTCGAGGTATTGATGGACGCGGTGCGCGTGTGCTCGCTCGGGCAGATCACGCAGGCGCTATTCGAGGTGGGAGGGCAGTACCGCCGCAGCATGTGAGCCGCCGCGGCGGGCCTAAGGGGCGTATTCGTAGGCCCCGATATCGATGGCGTTGCGGACGGGGCGCGGCTCCCTGTTGAGCGGGTGCACGTACTGGTAAATCGGCGTCAGGTCGAACGCGCCGCCGAGTCCCGGCGCCGTCCCCTGGTCGATGCCCGGCGTCGTCGCGGTGGGGCGATAGTCGAAGGCGCCGATGTTGACGAAGTTCGCGGCGGCCGTGGCGATTTTCAGGTTCGAGGTTTGCGTCGCCGTGCCGCTGACGGCAGTCCCGATGCCCACGAACAGATTGTTCTGCACGGTCGCGGTGCTGCCGCCCTGGACGAACACGAAAGTACCCCCCGCTGTCCGGTCGTTCACGAAGGTATTGTTCACGACGTACAGGTTATGGCTGGGGCGGAGGAGACCCTCCTCGCCGTAAGTCACCATGATCGGGTTGTCGGTGAAAGGGCTTTGCTGCAGCAGATTTCCGACGATGTAGGAAAGCCCGCCGTTCGGCAGGTCGATGACGTAGCTCGAGGTGCCGTCCGACTCGTCCATGATGCGGTTGTAGAGGATATAGTTCTCCGACGCGCGGCTCTTCACCAGATGGCCGATGCTCGCGTGATGCGAATAGCTGTAGCGCAGGGTGAAGCGGTCGGTGTTGTCGATGTAGATGTTGTGCGCGCATCCGCTCGGATCGTCGCAGTTGCCGTTGCGGGCGAATTCGGTGTATTCGATGAGCACCTTCCCGCCGCCGCCGAGGATGCCTTCCTGATTGTCGTGGAAGTAGCTGCCGCAGATGGCTAGATCCTGGCCCTCGGCACGGATGCCCGACCCGTTCAGGCCCGAAACGGCCGCCCCCGAAAATTCGATGTTCTCCACCATCATGTTGTCGCCCTGCGTCACCCAGGTGGCCTTGCCGTTGGATATGTTCGCCGGTGCGACCATATGCGCGCGCCCGCCGACGCCCCGCAGTGTCAGGTTGTCGGTCCCCCAGCTAATAGCGGGGCCGTTGTATACGCCGGCATCGATCTCGATCACATCCCCGCTGACGATGCCCGTCACGTCATTCGGGGTGGCGAACTGCCGCGTGGGGCCGACGCGCAGCACGCGCGCCGGCGTGAAATCCTGCGTTGCGGGGGCGCCACCCAGCGTCACATTCGCGGTGCGCTTGAAGCTCGCGCCGCCGTTGCTCGAGAGGGCGATGGTGTAGTTGCCGCTGACCAGGCCCGAAATGTTGTAACGGAACGTGCACGCGCCGACGTCCTGGGTCACCGGCACCGAGGCGACGGGGACACCCGAGGTCGTATTGGAACCGGCGAACGCGTAGACCAGATTCGCGCTCTCCTGGTGGCGGTCGAGCAGGCTGCTGTCGACCGCCCCGCTGGCGGTCCCGGCTCCACCGGTCACGTTCACGGTCATCGAGCGCGTGGTGCTGCCGCCGGTACCGGTGCAGGTCAGGGTATAAGTGCTCGCGCTGGTGACGGAGTTGATCGTCAGGCTGCCCGAGGTCGATTTGGAGCCCGACCAGGCACCGGTAGCGCTGCAGCTCGAGGCGTTGCTCGATGACCAGTTGAGCTGCGCCGACCCGCCGGACACCACCGGATTCGGCGCCGCGCTCAGCGAAACCGTCGGCGCCGGCGGCCCGGCAGGCGGTGTATTGCTTGCGTCGCTGGTCACGCCGACCGTGCCGCTGCAGGCCGCGAGACTCAGCGCACACGCCAAGGCCAGCGAAATACTGTAGCGCGTAGTGGTCATGGGTATTGAGCTGGGCGGGTAAAAGGTGGCACGCAGGAAGCGGGCCGACCGTGATGATACTTCGGCAACGTCCCCGGGTGGTATGCCAAAATTCCGCGATCCGGCCGGCATTCCAACGGCATATGCCAAAAGCTACCGTGCCGAAGCGCCGCACTCCACAACGCAAGCGCGCACGATCGGCCTGGATCGACTTTGTCGTCGCGAGGCGACGCAGCGCACCGCGCGCACACCGGGGATTTGCCATAATGTGCCGGCGTTCCCGTAGGAGGAGGGCCATGCCGGAAGCGTCGCAGGACACCTTTGCACGTCTTCTGCTGCACCAGGCGAAAGTCCGTCCGGGCCGTCCCGCGATCCGCGAAAAGGACCTGGGGATCTGGCAGACGTGGACCTGGGCGCAGGCGATGGAGGAGGTGAGTTCGCTCGCCTGCGGTCTCGCCGCGCAGGGCTTCCAGCGCGGCGACCGGCTGGCGGTGGTCGGCGATAACCGGCCGCGCCTGTACTGGGCGATGATGGCGGCGCAAGCCCTCGGCGGCGTGCCCGTGCCGCTCTACCAGGACGCCGTCGCCGCCGAGCTGGCATTCGTTCTGAACGACGCCGACGTCGGCTTCGCGGTCGCCGAGGACCAGGAGCAGGTCGACAAGCTCCTGGAGAACGTTCCGCAGTGCCCGAAGCTCAAGCGCATCTACTTTGACGAGCCGCGCGGGTTGCGCCATTACGGCCAGCGCGAGTTGATGAGCCTCGATGCGCTCCAGGCGCTCGGCCGGGAGCTCGCGCAGCGCAATCCCGGATTCATCGCCGCCGAGATCGATAAGGGGCGCGCGAGCGATATTGCGGTGATCCTCTACACCTCCGGCACGACGGGCAATCCCAAGGGCGTCTCGCAGACACATGCCGCGCTGATCCAGACGGCGCGGGTGCTGGTCGCCTTCGACGGGTTCACCGAGAGAGACGAGGTGCTCTGCTATCTTCCGATGGCGTGGGTGGGCGACTTTCTCTACTCCTACGCGCAGTCCTTGGTCGCGGGTTTCTGCCTCAACTGCCCGGAGTCGCCCGAAACGGTGATGACCGATCTGCGCGAGATCGGGCCGACCTACTATTTCGGGCCGCCGCGCGTGTACGAGAACATCCTCACCCAGGTGATGATCCGCATCGAGGACGCGGGCTGGCTGAAACGCGGGATGTTCCACGCCTTCATGGGGCTCGCCAAGCGGGTCGGGATGAGGATTCTCGAGGGTAAGCCCGGCGTGTCTCTGACGGACCGGCTGCTGTACGCTCTGGGCGCATTGCTCGTTTACGGCCCGCTGAAGAACGTGCTGGGCCTGTCGCACATCCGCGTCGCTTATACGGGCGGCGAGGCGATCGGACCCGATCTGTTCGACTTCTATCGCTCCATCGGCGTCAACCTGAAGCAGCTTTACGGCATGACCGAGACCTGCGTCTCGGTGAGCATGCACGCCTCGGGCGAGGTCAAGCTCGAGACCGTCGGCCGGCCGATGCCCGGCGTCGAGGTGCGCATCGCCGACTCGGGCGAAGTCCTGGTGCGCTCCCCCGGGGTCATGCGCGAGTATCACAAGCGCCGCGAAGCGACGCGCGAGGCGATCGATGCCGAGGGTTTCTTCCACACCGGGGACGCGGGCTATTTCGATGCGGAAGGCCACCTGAAAATCATCGATCGCGCGAAAGACGTGGGGCGTCTCGCGGGTGGAGCGCTGTTCGCGCCCAAGTATCTCGAGAACAAGCTCAAGTTCTTTCCTTATATCAAGGAGGCCGTGTGCTTCGGTCATGGCCGCGAGGAAGTGTGCGCGCTGATCAACATCGACATGCCGGCCGTCGGCAACTGGGCCGAGCGGCACAACCTCGCCTACTCGGGCTATGCCGATCTCGCTTCTCAGTCCGCGGTATGCGATCTCATCCGCGAGTGCGTCGACAAGGTCAACCGCGACCTGTCGGCGGACGCGGCGCTCCGCGATTCGCAGATACGGCGCTTCCTCATCCTGCACAAGGAGCTCGATGCCGACGACGGCGAGCTCACGCGCACGCGCAAGGTGCGCCGGGGGCACATCGCCGAGAAATACGCGCAGCTTGTCGAGGCGCTCTATTCGGGCCGCACGAGCTGCTTCGTCGAGACGCAGATGCGATTCGAGGACGGGCGCGTGGGAACGGTGTCCGCGGACTTGCGCATCCTGGAGGCGAAGGTCTGCGGCGCTCCAGAGGCTCGGAAGGCGGCTTGATCACTCGCCCGGCCTCAGCGCCACCGAAATGACCGTGCGCAGCGCCATCGGCGTCCCGGTCCTCGAGGTCGAGGATGTCTTTCTCGCCTTCGGCGGGGTGGTCGCGCTGCAGGGCGTTTCTTTCGACGTTCGCGAGCACGAGATACGCGCCATCATCGGCCCCAACGGCGCCGGCAAGTCCTCGATGCTCAACGTCATCAACGGCGTATATCACCCGCAGCGGGGCACGGTCGCGTTCAAGGGCCGCAAGCGCCGCAAGGTCGATCCGTACGAGGCCGCGGCGCAGGGTATCGCCCGCACCTTCCAGAACATCGCGCTCTTCCGCGGCATGAGCGTGCTCGACAATCTCATGACCGGCCGCTATCTCAAGATGAAGTGCAATTTCCTCGAGCAGGCCCTGTACCTGGGTCCCGCCCGGCGCGAAGAGCTCGAGCACCGCGAGAAGGTCGAGGCGGTCATCGATTTCCTGGAGATCCAGCACGTGCGCAAGACCCCGGTCGGGCGGCTGCCTTACGGCCTGCAGAAGCGCGTCGAGCTCGGGCGCGCGCTTGCCGCCGAGCCCGAGCTGCTGCTGCTCGATGAGCCCATGGCGGGGATGAACCTCGAGGAGAAGCAGGACATGAGCCGCTTCATTCTCGATGTCAACGACCAGATGGGCGCGACCGTCGTGCTGATCGAGCACGACATGAGCGTGGTGATGGACCTCTCCGACCGCGTGGTGGTGCTCGATTACGGGAGCAAGATCGCCGACGGCACGCCCGAGGAGGTGCGCGAGAACAAGGCGGTAATAGACGCGTACCTGGGAGTGGCCCATTGACTTGTCATTCTTGTCATTCCGAGGGCGTAGCCCGAGGAATCTCCTCGACGTAAGGAGATCCTTCGCTGCGCTCAGGATGACATCGTTCCGATAAACAATATGCAATTCTTCTTCGAAGTCCTGATTGGAGGGCTGCTCGCCGGGGTCATGTACTCGCTCGTCGCGCTGGGCTTCGTGCTGATCTACAAGGCCTCGGGCGTGTTCAACTTCGCGCAGGGAGCGATGGTGTACTTCGCCGCGCTGACGACCGTGGGGTTCATGTCGAAGGGCGCGCCGTTCTGGCTCGCGGCGGCGCTTGCCCTCGCAGCGATGGTTGCGCTCGCGTTCCTCACCGAGCGCGTGGTGTTGCGGCCGCTGGTAAATCAGCCGCAGATCACCCTCTTCATGGCGACCATAGGCCTCACCTTCTTCATCGAAGGCGTCGCCCAGCTTACCTGGGGCGCGCAGGTTTACGCGCTGGACCTTGGCGTCACGGACGAGCCGATTGGATGGCTGATGGACAGAAGCGGCATGAACATCAGCAGGTTCGACCTCGTCGCCTCCGGGATTGCCGCGGCGCTGGTGGCCGTGCTCGCGCTGTTCTTCAACAAGACGCGCACCGGGCGCGCGTTGCGCGCCGTGGCGGACGACCATCAGGCGGCGCTGGCCGTGGGCATCTCGCTGCAAAAAATCTGGGTGATCGTGTGGACCACCGCCGGGTTCGTCGCGCTGGTGACGGGGCTCCTGTGGGGCGCGCGCAACGGCGTGCAGTTCGCCCTGACCTTCCTCGCGCTCAAGGCTTTGCCGGTGCTGGTCTTGGGAGGGTTCGATTCGATCGCCGGGGCGATCGTCGGCGGGCTGATCGTCGGCGCTTCGGAAAAGCTCGCCGAGGTCTACATCGGTCCATACGTCGGCGGCGGGATCGAATCCTGGTTTCCCTATGTGCTCGCGCTGGGTTTTCTGCTGGTGCGGCCGGAGGGACTTTTCGGGGAGAGACGCATTGATCGCGTCTGAATCGCCGGCGCGAGGGACCTGACCGATGCTCTACCGGGAAACGGGACAGTTCAAGACCGGCTACGCCGCGGACCAGCAGCTCTTTCCGATTCGCCAGGACCGGATTGCCGTCGTCGCCCTTCTCGTGGTGGCCTTCCTGGGCGTACCGCTGGCCGCGCTGACTCCGGGTCTGGCGGGCGCGATCGACTTCAACTACTGGTTCAACGGCGTGTTGATCCCGTTCCTGATTTTCTCCCTGGCGGCGCTCGGCCTGAATATCCTGACGGGCTACGCGGGCCTGCTCTCTCTGGGCACCGCCGCGTTCATGGCGGTCGGCGCGTTCGCTGCGTACAACTTCGAGCTGCGCCTGCCGGGCATACCGATGCTTCTGTCCTTCATCCTCGCCGGGGTCGTCGCCGCGCTGGTCGGCGTGGTGTTCGGACTGCCCAGCCTGCGCATCCGGGGCTTCTATCTCGCGGTGGCGACCCTCGCCGCGCAATTCTTCGTCGTCTGGGCGCTGACCAAGTTCGCCTGGTTTTCCAACTACAGCTCATCGGGCGTGATCACGGCCCAGAAGATGGTGGTTTTCGGCTATGCCTTCGACACACCGGTGAGGCGCTATCTCCTGGTGCTCGCCATCGTCTGCGTCATGGCGCTCGCCGCGAAGAACATGGTGCGCGGCGCGGTCGGCCGGGCGTGGATGGCGGTTCGCGACATGGACGTCGCAGCCGAGGTGGTCGGCATCCCCATCATGAAGACCAAGCTCCTCGCCTTTGCGATCAGCTCCTTTTACTGCGGAGTGGCCGGGGCGCTCTACGCCTTCGCGTACCTCGGGACGGTCGAGCCCGCGGGCTTCGAGCTCGAGCTTTCCTTCCGCATCCTTTTCATGATCATCATCGGCGGCGTCGGCAGCATCCTGGGATCGTTCCTCGGCGCCGCCTTCATCGTGCTGCTGCCCATCTTTCTCGACCTCTCCGCGACCTCGATCGAGCGCGGTTTCGGCCTCGCGCTCCCCGCGGGCCTGGTGTCGAACCTGACCCTGATCATCTTCGGAGCGCTGATCGTGTTCTTCCTCGTCGTCGAGCCGCTCGGGCTCGCTCGCCTGTGGCAGATCGCCAAGGAGAAGCTCAGGCTGTGGCCGTTCCCCCACTGAGCCGGCCCGGTTTTCCGTGCCGCCCAATTGGGCTATATTAGTCGGAGCTCATTATTCGGATAACCTGTAGAAACAGGGAGTTCAGGCCAAAGGAGGGTCCAATGCCGTCGAAACTCAGGAAAGCCGCGTGGCTGGGCGTCGCAGCGCTCGCCGCCGCAGGCAGCGCGTATTCGCAGAACGAGCAATTCATCCCCATGAACGGCTACTGGGTTGGGCCGTACGCAGCGGGCGGCTCGGGCATATTCGGTGGGCTCATCGACTACCTCAACATGGTGAACGCGCGCGATGGCGGCGTGAACGGCGTGAAGCTTACCTACGAAAAGTGCGAAACGGAATACAACAACGCGCGCGGCGTGGAGTGCTACGAGCGCACCAAGAAGCGTGGACCGACCGGCGCCTCCCTCGTTCACCCGCTCTCGACCGGGATCACCTACTCGCTCATCGACAAGGGCACGGCCGATCACGTTCCGATCGTGTCGATCGGATACGGGCGCACCGACGCCTCCGACGGCCGCGTGTTTCCGTGGATCTTTCCGCTGATCACGAACTACTGGAGCCAGAATACCGCCAAGATCAAGTTCATCGCCGCAAAGGAAGGCGGGATGGACAAGCTGAAAGGCAAGAAGATCGTGAACATCTATCACGATTCGGCCTACGGCAAGGAGACCATCCCCGTGCTCGACGCGCAGGCGAAGAAATACGGCTTCGAGGTCTCGCATATTCCGGTCGCGCATCCGGGCAACGAGCAGCAGGCGCAGTGGTTGCAGATCCGGCAGATCAAGCCCGACTGGGTGATCCTGCGCGGCTGGGGCGTGATGAACCCGACCGCGCTGAAGGCGGCGGCGAAAGTGGGCTTCCCGCGCGACAAGATCGTGGGCGTATGGTGGAGCGGGGCCGAGGAGGACGTGATCCCGGCGGGCGACGCCGCGAAAGGCTTCTACGCGGCGGCATTCAACGTGTCCGGGTCGAACTATCCCGTGATCAAGGATATCGAGAAGACGGTCTACGCCAAGGGTAAAGGCGAGATGGAGGACCGTTCCCGAGTCGGCTCGATCTACTACAACCGCGGGGTCGTGTTCGGCATCATCTCCACCGAGGCGATCCGCACCGCGCAGGAGCATTTCGGCAAGGGAAAGCCGATGACCGGCGACCAGGTCCGCTGGGGCCTCGAACACCTCAATATCGACGACAAGAAACTCAAGCAGCTCGGCGCCACCGGATTCATGCAGGCGCTGAAGGTGTCGTGCATGGACCACGAAGGCGGCGGGGCGGTGAAGTTTCTCCAGTGGGACGGAGCGAAGTGGAACACCGTCACCGACTGGATCGGCTCCGACCAGTCGATCGTGCGGCCGATGATCGAGGAATCGGCGGCGAAGTACGCCAAGGAAAAGGGCATCAGCCCGCGCGATTGCTCCAAGGAAGGCTGAGCGTTCGCTGCTGAAGTCGAAGGGCCAGGGCCGGAGCCCTGGCCCTTCGCGTCTCCGCAGCCGCATCTCCCGTCATGTCCGCCGTTCCCAAGGATTCCCAGGCAGGCCTGCTGTGCATCAACAACATCGAGGTCATCTACGACCACGTGATCCTGGTGCTGAGAGGCGTTTCGCTTTCGGTGCCTGAAGGGAGAATCGTCGCGCTCCTCGGCGCGAACGGCGCGGGCAAGACAACGACGCTCAAGGCGATCTCGAATCTCCTGCGCGCCGAGCGCGGCGAGGTCACCAAGGGAACGATAGAGTTTCGCGGAAAACGCGTCGACCGGCTGAGCCCGGACGAGCTGGTGAGGCTGGGAGTGGTGCAGGTGATGGAAGGGCGCCACTGCTTTGCGCACCTCTCGGTCGAGGAGAACCTCCTCACCGGCGCCTACACGCGCTCGGCCGGCCGCGCGGAACTCGCGCGTGACCTGGAGCGCGTCTACGGCTACTTTCCCAAGCTCAAGGAGCGGCGCGGGGCCCTGGCCGGCTACACCTCGGGCGGGGAGCAGCAGATGACCGCCCTCGGGCGCGCGCTGATGGCCCGGCCGAGCATGATCCTGCTCGATGAGCCCTCGCTCGGGCTCGCGCCCCAGATCGTCGAGGAAATCTTCGAGATCGTGAAGAGCCTCAATCAGAAGGAGAAGGTGAGCTTCATCCTCGCCGAGCAGAACACCAGCGTGGCGTTGCGCTTCGCAGACTACGGCTATATTCTCGAAAGCGGCCGTGTGGTGATGGACGGCGCGGCCGCGGAGCTCGCCGCGAACGAGGATGTGAAGGAGTTCTACCTGGGAATCGCCTCGGGCGTCCGCAGGAATTTCAGGGACGTAAAACACTACCGCCGAAGAAAGCGGTGGCTCGCATGAGGAAGGGAAGATGAAAAACGTCGTGGCTCTTCTTGCGCTCGCCGGCGGGTGTGCCAGCGCGCTCGCTCAAGGGTATCCGAACAAGCCGATTCGTCTGGTCGTCGGCTTCGCGCCCGGCGGCGCCGCCGACATCATCTCGCGGGCGATGAGCGATCCGCTCACCCGCGCGCTCGGCCAAGGCATCATCGTGGACAACAAGCCGGGTGCGGGATCGAGCCTCGCCGCCGATTTCGTCGCCAAGGCCACCTCCGACGGCTACACCATCATGATCGCCAGCCAGAGCGGCATGATCGTGAATCCGCTCGTGAACAAGAGCGTCACCTACGACACTCAGCGCGACTTCACCGCGATCACCCAGGTGACGAGCTCGCCGCTGGTCGTGGCCGTAAATCCGTCTTTGCCGGTGAATTCGATTCGCGAGCTCATCGCCGAGGCGAAAAAAAATCCGGGCAAGCTCAACTTCTCCACCTCCGGGAACGGCTCGCTGCCGCACCTCGCCACGGCGCTCTTCGACGCCCTCGCCGGCATCGACATGGTGCACATCCCTTACAAGAGCGGCGGGTTGTCGGTGCAATCGGTGCTCGCGGGCGACACCCAGGTCACTTTCGCTACCGCGCCCTCGGTGATGCCGCTGGTGCAGGCTGGGCGGTTGCGCGGACTCGCGGTCACGACACGTGGGCGCTCGGCTCTGATCGCGAGTCTTCCGGGAATGGAAGAAGCGGGCCTGGCAAACTACAACCTGTCGATTTGGTACGGGTTCTTCGCGCCCGGCGGCGTGCCGCCGAACATCGTGAAGCGTCTGTTCGACGCGACGGTCCAGGCGCTGAAAGATGCCCGCCTCAAGGAAGTGCTGGCGCGCGACGGTACCGAGGCCGTCGCTTCGCGCTCGCCCGAGGATTTCGCCGCATTCCTGCGCGAGGAGGCGAGCGTTATCGCTCGGGTGATCCGGGAATCCGGGGCGAAATTCGAGTAGACCGCGGATCGCGGCTCTAGCCCGCCGCCACCGGGAAGGCGCGCGTCAGGAAAATCAGTATCACCAGCAGCACGATCCCGAGCCCGAGGCTCCAGCCGATCAATTTTTTTTCGACCGGCAGCAGGGGCTCGACCGGCATCTTGCGCATTTCTTCGCCGACTTTGGGTTGTTCCATAGTTCTTTCTCCCTCTCAACCTGCCGCGAGCGGGGGCTTCACGCCGCCGAAAAATACCCAGGAGATCACCAGCCCCACCCAGATGACGAACCCGAACAAGCAGACGACATAGACTGCCGCCAGCCTGCCGATGCCCTCCTCCCAGAGCTTCCTGAAATTGGACATCACGCCGATGGTAAAGAAGGTCATGATGAAGAAGATCACGCGAAAAGTGTTCGCTTCGCCCATTGCCGCGCGGATCTTGGCCGTGGTCGCGGGCTCCACGCTGAAAGCGAGGAGCAGGACCACGACGAAAGTGAACACGTAACCGATGATGAACTTCGGGAAGCGCTCCCAGATCTCGCCGATCTTCGCTTTGTCACCGGCGGGGCGGACCTCGATGTGGTTGGTCCAGATGTAGGCGAGCACGAACGCCCAGATGCCGATGAAGATGTCGATGAAGATCTTCACCGTCGCGGTGGTCCCGAGTATCCAGCCCTTGACGTAGTTCACGCCCTCGGCAGCGTTGCTGGCGAGGATCAGCGATTCGGCGATCGCGCCGCTCGCGACGGCCGCGCCGTCGGTTTTTACCGCGAGCCCCATCCAGGCGCCCGCCACCATGGGCTCACGGGCGAGGAATGCGTTTGCGGCGAACGGCAGGATCAGCAGCTCGACCACGGCGAAGATCACGACGAGGGACGCGACCATGATGGGCACGATGGGCCGGGCGCGGATCGCGCTGCCGGTGGCGATCGCGGCCGACACGCCGCAGATCGAGATGCCCGAGGCGAGCGGCGCCGCCCACTCGCGGCTGAAGCCGAACCATTTGCGCGCGACGAAATACACCACTGCCCAGTAGATCAGGTAGGCCTCGATGATCGCCGCAAGACCTCGGAACAGGATCGATTTCGCCAGGACCGGCTGCGTCGCCGCCATGACGCCGAGGAATCCGCCGAGAAGGACGATGGCGGTCTTGATGTACCACTCGGGCCGCACCGCTTCCTTCATCCAGGCGGCGAAGCCTGGAAAGAAATTCCCGACGACGAGGCCGGCGACGAGAGCGAGGATGAATCCGCCTTCGTTGGTGAGTTTCAGCGACCAGTTGATGCCGAATTTCTGCATGTCGGCCGGGGTGGTCACCGCGAAATTCGCGTAGCTGCCGGCGATCCAGGCGAGGTAGCTGATCCAGAACACCGCTGTGAAGCCGAGCGCGAAGCGCTTGAGATCGGCTTTGAGCGCGGCGGCGCCCGCCGTCATCGCGACGAGCAGGGCGACGTAGGTGGCGATCAGGGCACCCACTCCGCTCAAGGCCGGGTAGGCCTTGGAGACGGGGTTGAGGGCTTTGGATACGTCGGTCCAGACGCCCGTGGTGACGACCCAGCCCAGGATATCCGCTCCGGACAGCATGACGAGCGCAAGCACGAACACGAGCAGGCCGATCCAGACCGACAGCCAGTCTTCGCTGAGGCCTTTCGAGTCCATGGTTTTCTCCCGGGGGAAATTCCGCCCGCCCCGTATGGTACCGCGGGCGGAGAACCGGAAACTTACCGGCTCGACTCTCCGCCAGGAACGAATTTTATATTCATTCCTAATAACCCATCGTGCTTTTGCCTTTGTGCTATGTTGCCCTGCCGCGAACGCATTGCTCATCGATGCCCGAGTTCTACGACGCTCTCGAAACCCGCGACCCGGAGTCGCGCGAACGTGCGTTGATGGGCGCGCTCCCCCGGCAGATCGCGCACGCCAAAGGCGAGGCGCCCGGCTGGGCGCGCATTCTTTCGGAAGTCGATCCCGCCGCCGTCACCGGCCGCGCGGCCCTCGCAAGGCTCCCGGTCACGCGCAAACCCGACCTCGTTGCGCTGCAGAAGGCCGAACCGCCTTTTGGCGGCTTGAACGCCACGCCCCTTGCGCAGCTCGGCAGGATTTTCGTCTCGCCCGGGCCGATCTACGATCCCGTGGGGCGCGGAGGCGACTGGGGGCGCGCGGCGCGCGCGCTCTTTGCGGCGGGCTTTCGTTCGGGGGAGGTCGCGCTCAACACCTTCGCCTACCATTTCACACCCGCAGGCTCGATGATGGAGGCGGGGGCGCTCGCGCTCGGCTGCGCGATCGTGCCGGGCGGCACGGGACAGACGGAAATGCAGGTCGCCGCGATCGCGAGCTTGCGCGCGAGCGCCTACATCGGCACGCCGTCTTTTCTGAAGCTCATCGTGGAGAAGGCCGACGAGCTGAAGGCGGACATCGGCAGTCTGAAGAAAGCCGCGGTGGGCGCGGAGTATCTGCCCGCGCCGCTGCGTGCCGCGATGGGCGCACGCGGCATCCGCGTGCTGCAGTCCTATGCCTCCGCGGACCTGGGCCTCATCGCCTACGAATCCGAGGCGCTCGATGGCATGATCCTGGACGAAGAGCTGATCCTCGAGATCGTGCGTCCGGGGACGGGCGATCCCGTGCCCGAAGGCGAAATCGGCGAAGTGGTCATCACGACCTTCAACGCCGACTATCCTTTGATCCGTTTCGGCACGGGCGATCTTTCCGCGGTCCTGCTTGGACAGAGTCCCTGCGGGCGCACCAATACGCGCATCCGCGGCTGGATGGGCCGCGCCGACCAGACCACCAAGGTGAAGGGCATGTTCGTCCATCCCTCCCAGGTGGCGGAAATCGTCAAGCGCCATCCGGAAATCGTGAAAGCGCGGCTGGTCGTCGACAATCCGGGCGGAAACGACCGCATGACCCTGCAATGCGAGATGCGCGGTGCGCCGCCCGCGGGGCTCGCGCAGGCGATGGAAGACAGCATCCGCAGCATCACGAAGCTGCGCGCCGAAGTCGCGTTCAGAAAGCCCGGCGAGCTGCCGAACGACGGCAAGGTGATCGAGGACGCGAAGAAATATGACTAGGACCGGTATTAGGAGCTGGATGCTGGGGCAGCCTTCTCCCAAGAGGGTCGAATAGATGCGCGCGAAACCGCTTTCCGGTATCCGCGTCCTGGATCTGACGCGGCTCCTTCCCGGTCCGATGGCGACGCTGCACCTCGCCGACATGGGGGCGGACGTGATCAAGATCGAGGACACGGAAGCGGGGGACTATTCCCGCTCGATGGGGCGCGTGCGCGGGGTTCCTCCCATGTCGGATTTTTTCCGGCTCGTCAACCGCAACAAGCGCGCGATACGGCTCGATCTGAAAAATCCGAAAGGGTGCGAGGTGTTTCTGCGCCTCGCAAAAAAAGCGGACGTCGTCGTGGAAGGTTTCCGTCCCGGCGTCATGGCGAAGCTCGGCGTCGGCTACGAGGCGCTCGCCGCCGTGAATCCGCGCCTGGTGTATTGCTCGATCACCGGCTACGGCCAGGGCGGGCCTTACGCAGAGCGCGCCGGCCACGACGTCAACTACATCGGCTACGCCGGCGTCGGCGACCAGATCGGGACGGCGCAGGCGCCGGTCGTGGCGAACTTCCAGATCGCCGATCTGCTCGGCGGGGCGCTCACGCCGGTGATGGGAATCCTCGCCGCGCTGGTCGACGCGAGGTCGTCCGGGCGCGGCCGGCACGTGGACGTCGCCATGACCGACGCGGTGTTTGCGCACGCGATCTTTCCCCTTCTGGGATTTCTCGAGCATGGAAAAACGCCGCCCCGCGGCTCGGGGATGCTCGACGGAGGGCTGCCGTGCTACAACGTCTACCGCGCGCGGGACGGCCGCTGGATGGCGGTGGGGGCGCTCGAGCGGAAATTCTGGGAAACGCTGTGCGATATACTCGGATGCCCCGAATTGAAAGGAAAGCATATCGTGTACGGCGAGGAAGCGAGCCCGGTGAAGGAACGCCTGGCGGCGGCCTTTGCGTCGCGCACGCAGCGTGAATGGTCGGAGGTCTTCGCCCGCGCGGATTGCTGCGTGAGCCCGATTCTGGCCGTGGACGAAGCCCTGGAGAACGAGCAGCTGCGCGCGCGCGGCATGGTGATCGTCGGGGAAGGGTTGACGCAGCTTGCGCCCCCGCTCAAGTTCAGCGAATTCGAATTCGCGATCGTCCGCCCGGCCCCCCGATCGGGCGAGCATACCGAGGAAGTCCTGCGCGAAGCCGGGTTTCGCGACGCCGAGATCACCGCGCTGCGCAGCGACGGAGTGATCTGAGAGATGACGGTGCTTATTGTCAGAACCGTTCGCAGGTGGATCGCAGCACTGACGTGGGTTGCGCTCGCGTTTCCCTGCAGTGCAACCGCTCAAGGCCCAGACAAGGAGCTCGACACGCCTTACGTGCCGACCCCGCAAGCAGTCGTCGACAAGATGCTCGACATGGCGCAGGTAAAGTCAGGCGATATGGTGGTCGATCTCGGCTCGGGTGACGGCCGTATCATGATCACCGCTGCGCAGCGCCACGGCGCGCGGGGGTTCGGCGTCGACATCGATCCGCGTCTGGTGCAGCGCTCCAATGATGAAGCGCGTCGCCTTGGCGTTGCCGATCGCGTGAAATTCCTGCGGCAGGATTTGTTCAACACCGATTTTCACGAGGCGAATGTGCTGACGCTCTATCTTCTGCCCGACGTAAACATGGCGTTGCGCCCCAAGATCCTGTCGGAGCTGAATCCGGGCACGCGGGTGGTGTCGCACGACTACGACATGCGCGACTGGCATCCGGACGCGGAGGCAACGGTCCCCGCGCCGGACAAGAAGGTCGGCATGCGCAAGGAAAGCATGGTGTATCTGTGGATCGTCCCGGCCCGGGTCGAAGGCAAATGGACTTTCGAGTTGAGTTCGGGAGGGAAGACACGGCGCAGCCCGCTCGTTCTACAGCAGCATTTCCAATTTGTGTCCGGGTCGGTCGAGTTGCCAGGGCAAGGCGATGTGTCAATTTCCGATGGCAGGCTTCGCGGTGAGGAACTGCGTTTGGTACTGCCCCCGGGGGCGCTCGACCGCGGGCCGGTGGAATTGGTCGGGCGCGTGAAGGGCGATTCCTTGATTGGCACCGTCCGCAGAGGCGAGCGCGAAGTGGCGACCTGGAGCGCGCGCCGGCGGGACTAACTCCCGGTCGCAACCAGCATGTCGTTTTCGCGGCGCAGAGCGCCCGCGCGCTCGAGGTCGTTGAGCAACCACTCCGCCATCGCCGCCGGCGTCATGAGAAGGTAGCGCGAGTTCAGCTCGGCGAGGATGGGCACGCGCGCGACGTAGGCAGGCAATTCGGCGAGCGCCATGGAGCGCTTTTCCAGCAGTGCAAAAGAGAGCATCACCTTGGCGCAATGGCGCGCAAGCCGCGTGATGTCCTCTTCGTATCCCTCCAGCCGATAGAACGCGCGCTCGAGCGCCGCGCCGGCGTCGCCGAAGGGCCGGCCGTGGCCGGGAATCACCACGTCGACGCTCAGCCGGGCGACGGCTTCGAGCGTCGCGCGCGTTTCGGCGAGCGCGCTATCGCGGCCGAAGAGCTGCGGGAACACCACGCCGAAGCCGTTTTCCCAAAGCGCGTCACCGGAAATCAGAACGCGTGGTTCGGGCGAATAAAACATCACGGCGTGGGTGTCGTGGCCGGGTGCTGCAATCACCTGCCAGTCGAACTCGCCCATCCGCAGCGTGTCGCCATCGCGAAAAGTATCGTCATAGCGAAAACGCCCGGCGCGCTGATCTGCGATCGCGAGGATCAGCGCCTGCTCGTCCCAGCGGTCGATGAGCGGCGCCTCGCCTTCCGGAATGCTCGTCCTGCAGCCGTATTTCTTCTGGATGGCTGCATTGCCGCCCATATGGTCGGAATGGCAGTGCGTATTGACAAGGCGAGCGAACTCTTTTCCCGCAAGGACGCGTTCGAGGAGCGCCAGCGTCTGTGCTGCGTGGGCGCCGTAGCCTGAATCGACGACGATCGCACTCGTGCGCTCATGCAGCACGACGTTGTTGGAGGAGAGCCAGCCGCGCTCGATGACCTGAATGCTTTCGGGCAGTTTCATGGCGGTGTCCGCCTCGCAGGCAACTGCGCCAGCACCGCGCGCTTCCCGGCGTCGCTCATGGCCGACCAGCCGGCAATCTCGTCGAGAGTGCGAAGGCAGCCTTCGCACAGGCCGGTGTCCGGGTTCATTCGGCACACGTTGTTACACGGTGACGGAACGCCGCCGCCGGGCCGCGTGTCCGGGCTCATGGATCCTTCGCCGCGAACGCGCGCGCGACCTTCGAGCTCGGCTCGCGCCCGAGGACGCGGCAGATGAATTGGCCGGTCCGCAGGACCTTCGTCAGGTCGACGCCGGTTTCGATGCCCAGGCCGTCGAGCATGTAGATCACGTCCTCGGTCGCGACGTTGCCGGTCGCGCCCCTGGCGTAGGGGCAGCCGCCGAGACCCGCCACCGAGCTGTCGAAGGTCCTGACCCCCGCTTCGAGCGAGGCGTAGATGTTCGCGAGCGCCTGCCCGTAGGTATCGTGGTAGTGGCCTGCGAGCCTCCCGATCGGAACCCTTTTGGCGACCGCTTCGATCATCGCGCGGATGCGCCCGGGCGTTCCGACTCCGATCGTGTCGCCGAGCGAGATCTCGTAGCAGCCCATCTCGTAGAGTTTTTCCGCCAGCGCGGCGACCGCCTGCGGCTTGACTTCGCCCTCGTAAGGACAGCCCGCCGCACAGGAGATGTAGCCGCGAACGCGCATCTTGTGTGCACGAGCGGCCTCCACGACCGGAGCGAAGCGCTCGAGGCTCTGCGCGATGCTGCAGTTGATGTTCTTCCGGCTGAACGTTTCGGAGGCGGCGCCGAATACGGCGATCTCCGCAGCGCCCGCGGCGCGCGCCGACTCGAAGCCTTTCAGGTTCGGCACCAGCACCGGGTAGGCGACGCCCGGTTTCTTGCGTATGCCGGCGAAGACCTGCGCGTTGTCGGCCATCTGCGGCACCCATTGCGGCGATACGAAGGCGGTCGCTTCGACCGCGGGCAGGCCCGCCTCGGCGAGCTTCTCGATGAGTTCGATCTTGATCGCGGTGGGAACGTTTGTCGCCTCGTTCTGAAGGCCGTCGCGCGGCCCCACCTCGACGATCTTCACTTTCCTCGGAAGACTCATGACTCCACCTCGAAATCGATCAGCTCGGCCCCTTCGACGACCTGCTCGCCTACCCGGCAAAGGATGCGCGCGATCCGGCCGCGCGCGGGCGCCCTGATGGTGTGCTCCATTTTCATCGCCTCGAGGATCAACAAAGGCGCGTCCCTCTCGACCCGATCGCCCGGTTCGACCAGAACCGCGATGATCTTGCCGGGCATGGGGGCCGCAAGCTCGCCCGGGCGTGCCTCCGCCTCCAGTTCCTGGAGCAGCGGGTCGTGCAGCTGCAGAGCGTGGTGCTCGCCGGGCAGGAACACCTCGATGCGCTTGCCCAGGCGTACCACGCTCCCCGCGACGGTGGCGTCGTCCACTTGCACCGTCAATCTGTAACCCTCGCGCCGGTAGCTTTTGACCTGCCGCCGCCTGCCGGCGAATTCAAATTCGAAACCCTCGCTCAGGCGTCGTGCGGTGACCGTGTGCCGGCGCCCGTTCTCATCGAACACGAGAAGGTGGCCGCCGTCCAGGTTCGCGCGCCAGCCGTCGGCCCTGCTCCAGGGGGAAAAGGCGTCGCCGGGGCGATGTGCCTCCTCGTCGAGCTGCAGCAAGGTCGCCAGGGTTGCGAGTGCCACCGCCTCCTCGCCAGCCGGAGCCGAAGGGGCGAGGAGCTCGGCGCGGTGGCGCTCGATCAGGCCCGTATCGAAGTCACCGCCGACAAAATCGGGATTTTGTACGAGCCGGTAGAGAAATCCCAGATTCGTGACCGGACCCGCGACCTCGAATTCCCCGAGTGCCTCGCGCATTCGCTCGAGCGCCGCCGGGCGATCCGCATCCCAGACGATAAGCTTGGCGATCAGAGGATCGTAGTAGGCCGTGATCTCGTCGCCCGGTCTCACGCCGGTATCCACGCGCACGTTCGCGGACTCCGCGGGCAGCCCCAGATGCGCGATGCGGCCCGAAGCCGGGAGGAAGTCGCGGCGCGGGTCCTCGGCGTAGACGCGCGCCTCGATCGCATGGCCGGCGAAGCGCAGGTCCTTCTGGGCGAGTGGCAGCTTTTCCCCCGCAGCGACCCGGATCTGCCATTCCACCAGATCGAGGCCTGTGATCATCTCGGTCACCGGGTGCTCGACCTGCAGCCGCGTATTCATCTCCATGAAAAAGAACGCGCCCGCGCGATCGACGATGAACTCCACCGTTCCCGCGCCGACGTAGCCGACCGCCAGCGCCGCAGCCACCGCGGTTTCTCCCATCTCCCGGCGGCGATTGTCCGTCAACCCCGGCGCTGGCGCTTCCTCGAGCACTTTTTGATGACGCCGCTGCAGCGAGCAGTCGCGTTCGAAAAGATGAATGCAGCCGCCGTGGCGGTCGGCAAAAATCTGGATTTCGATATGCCGCGGGCGCTCCAGATATTTTTCCAGCAGCACGCGCCCGTCGCCGAATGCCGATGAGGCTTCGCGCCGGCAGGCGGCGAGGGCTGGGTCGAAGTCCGCCCTGCGTTCGACCACGCGCATTCCCTTGCCGCCGCCTCCCGCGGCGGCCTTTATGAGGACGGGGAATCCGATTCGCGCGGCTTCACCGATAAGGAAGTCCGGAGCCTGATTGCCGCCGTGATAGCCGGGAACGAGCGGCACCCCGGTCTTTCCCATGAGGGTCTTGGCCGCGGATTTGTCGCCCATCGCGCGGATCGCCTCAGGTGGTGGTCCTATGAACCTGACGCCGGCGCGCTCGCAGCCCTCGGCGAATTCCGCGTTCTCCGAGAGGAACCCGTAGCCCGGGTGGATGGCCGAGGCACCCGAGCTTTTCGCGGTCTCGATGATGCGTTTGCCGTCGAGGTAGCTGTCCCTAGGCTCGGGCGGCCCGATGCGAAACGCCTCGTCGGCAAGCGCGACGTGACGCGACTTCGCGTCTGCGTCCGAGTACACGGCGACCGTCGCAATGCCCATGCGCCGCGCGGTCCTCGTCACTCGGGCAGCGATCTCGCCGCGGTTGGCGATCAGGATCTTGGCGAACACGGGACGCGCCCTATTTTTTCTTCCTCGCGCCCTTTTTCATCGCCTGTTGCAGCCAGGCGGGTTTGCGCTTCTCGAGAAACGCGCGCACGCCTTCCTTGCCCTCTGCGGATGCCCGGGCAGTGGCGATTCGGGTGGCCATGT
>Ga0137403_10001055_pt1 | contig 34950 bp, 31 predicted proteins | sample CZOMad2_1_16fung_FD_122057 | JGI IMG/M metagenome (GOLD analysis project Ga0137403, IMG submission 122057) | Vadose zone soil fungal communities from Angelo Coast Range Reserve, California, USA - CZOMad2_1_16fungal (Hybrid Assembly) | ecosystem: Environmental > Terrestrial > Soil > Vadose zone... | reverse complement strand
CGATCGGTCAGCGGCTGCAGGAAGCCGATCAGGATCTGGCTGTCTCGGAGCCGGGCCGCCTCGTCCGCCGAGGGGGACTGCACCTTGACCACGGCCTCGGCCGAGTACCCATTGTCGACGAGTGTCGCACCCGCCTGCTCGTAGTCGGGATCCGGAAAGCTCGCCGCTTCACCGGCGCCGCGCTCGACCGCGACCTCGAAGCCTCCCCCGGCGAGCCGCTTGACCGTTTCGGGAACGAGCGCCACGCGCCGTTCGCCGGCAGCCGTCTCGCGAGGAACCCCGACCTTCATCCGCAGGCAACTCTAAAGCCGCGCCCGGAAGCGGCCGTCGCACAACCGGCGCGAAGGCGTCACCCACCCGTATGCCGAACCGGAATAAGCTCGCAGCGGGGAGGAGGCCGGGCGCACCTCAACAAAGGAACCGAACGCGAGCCGCAGTAGATTGCGGGCTGTGGCCGGCACGAGCGAACAGCGCCTCGCCGAGATCGCCGACAGCTTCTTCCGACCCGCGGTTCGCGATCTCGTCCCGTACGAGCCCGGTAAGCCTGTGGAGGAGGTCCAGCGCGAGCTCGGGCTCGACCGGGTCGTCAAGCTCGCCTCGAACGAGGGGCCGTTCGGCCCCTTCCCGGCCGCGCTCGAGGCGATCGCGCGTTCTGCCCCCGAGCTGAACCGTTACCCCGACGGTGGTGCCTACCGCCTCCGGACCGCGCTGGCCGAGCTCCACGATCTCCGTTTCGAGGAGGTCGCCGTCGGCGCGGGCTCCGACGGGCTCGTCGACGGCCTGTCTCAGATCGCCCTCGACCCGGGGGACGAGATCGTCTGCGGCTGGCCGTCGTTCCCGAGCTACGGCATCGACGCGCGCAAGCTCGGCGCGGTTCCGACGACAGTGCCGCTGCGCGACGACCGCTACGACCTCGAGGCGATGCTCGGCGCGATCACGCCGCGGACGAAGCTCGTCTACGTCTGTCACCCGAACAACCCAACGGGGACGATGAACACCCGCGCCGAGCTCGATGCCTACTTCGACGGCATTCCCGACCACGTCCTCACCGTCCTCGACCAGGCGTACTTCGAGTACATCGACGACCCGGACTACGCCGACGGGATCGCGGAGTACCTGAAGGCGGGGCGCCGGATCGTCGTGCTGCGGACGTTCTCGAAGATCTTCGGGCTTGCCGGCCTTCGCGTCGGCTACGCGCTCGCGCCGCCCGCCGTCGTCACAGCGCTCGGCAAGGTGCGCCGCGCCTTCGACATCACGACCCCCGCACAGGAAGCCGCGCTCGCGAGCCTCGGCGACGCGCAGGAAGTCCGACGCCGCCGCCTCGAGAACGCCGAGCAGAGAACGGAGGTCGAGCGAATCCTGCGCGAACACGGACTCGAGCCGGCCGGGCCGGCTGTCGCGAACTTCCTCTATTGCGACCTGGGCGAGAACTCGCGGCCCTTGTTCGAGCAGCTGCTGCGCGAGGGGGTGATCGTCCGACCGACACACGGCTTCGGCGGCCCGACGGCGATCCGGGTGACGGTCGGCACCGCCGAGGAGAACGCCTTTCTCGCCCAGGCGCTCGACCGGGTTTCAGCGATGGCCGCCAAAGCCGGCTAGTGGACTTGGCGGAAACCGCCTTGTCCGAAAAACCCCCCTTTCGGGTCGACACCACCCTGTTACCGTTTCGGAGGCCGTGAGCCGCCACCTGATCGGCCGCCGCCTCGGGCTACTCGGGCGAGAGCCGGGCTTCCGCGCGCTGTTCCTGGCCACGCTCGGCTCGGGGCTCGGGACCTGGCTCGCCCTCGTTGCGCTGCAGATCGACGTGCTCAGGCGAACCCATTCGCCGCTGTGGATGAGCGCGCTGCTGATCGCGGACATCCTGCCAACGCTGCTCGTCGGGATCCTGGCGGCGCCGCTTGTCGACCGCCTCTCTCGCCGCGGGTTGATGATCGGCGCCGATCTTGTTCGCTTCGGCGTCTTCTGCGCGCTGCCCTTCGCGCCGAATGCGACCACGATCGTTGGGCTGGCGGCCGTGATCGGAATCGCGACCGGCTTCTTCCGGCCCGCGGTCTACGCGGGCCTGCCGAACCTCGTCGCGGACGAGGACCTGCCGCGGGCGAACTCGCTGCTCCAGATGATCGACAACTCGACTTGGGCAATCGGCTCCCTCGTCGGCGGCGCCCTCGTCGCAGCGCAGGGGCCGGACCTCGCCTACTGGATCAACGCAGCCACCTTCCTCGTGTCCGCCAGCCTGCTGGCGCAGATTCCGCGGCGGTTGCTTCAGGAGGCCAGGGCGGAGACACGCGGCCACTGGCGCGATCTCGCCGACGGCGTGGTGCTCGTGCGCCGCTCGCGGGCGCTGCTGACGGTCTTGATCGCATGGAACGTCGGCATGGTCGCCAACGCCTTCGTCAACGTCGGCGAGCCGTTTCTCGCCACGGACTCCTTCTCCGCCGGCAGCTTCGGCCTCGGCCTGATGATGGGGTCCGCGGGGATCGGGCTCGCGGCCGGGGCGTACCTCGCGGGCTCGTGGATCGACGCGCGTGGGCTCGCGAACATCTATGGCGTCTCGCTCGGCCTGATGGCGCTCGGCGTCGCCGGCGCCGCCGCGTCGCCCAACGTCTGGGTCGCGGCGGTCTGCGTGATCGTCTCGGGGGCCGGCAACGGAGCCGCGATCGTCTGTAACGCGCTGCTCGTCCAGCGCGGGGCGCCGGACCGATTCCGCGGGAGAGCGTTCACGGTCCTGATGAGCTCGAACGTGACGTTTCTCGCGCTCGGCATGGTGCTCGCCGGCTGGCTGACCGAGGCGTTCGGCCCGCGCTGGGTCTGGGGCGGCGCCGCGATCCTCTCGACGGTCGCCGCAGTTGTCGGCTTCACGCTCGCCCGCGGCGCGGCGAAAGCGCCACGCCAGGCCGCCGAGCCGCCTCAGACACCACCGCTCGAGCCGGAGACCGCCATCGAGGCGCACGGCGGTGCGCGCCAGCGCGCGGTCTAGCATTCGGGATATGGCTGCCCGCCGCGACTTCACGCGGGAGTCGCTCGCTGCGGGTGTCCGAGCGGGCGACAAGCGCGCTCTCGCGCGCGCGATCACGCTCGTCGAGAACTCGGACCCGCTCGCGTACGAGCTCGTTCGCGACGTCTACCCGGAAACGGGGCGCGCCTACGCGGTCGGGATCACGGGCCCTCCCGGCGTCGGCAAGTCGAGCCTGATCTCGTCGCTCGTCCGACACGTCCGCGAGGACGGCAAGACGGTCGGCGTCATCTCCGTCGACCCCTCGAGCCCCTTCTCACAGGGGGCGCTGCTCGGCGACCGGATCCGTCTCTCCGACCATTTCCTCGATCCCGAGGTGTTCATCCGCTCGATGGGGACCCGCGGACACCTCGGCGGCCTCGCGGAAGCGACGCTGCAGGCGCTGCTCGTCCTCGACGCCGCCGGCAAGGAGCTCGTCTTTCTCGAGACGGTCGGGGCCGGCCAAAGCGAGGTCGAGGTGATCGGGATCGCCGATACCGTCGTGCTCGTGCTGATGCCCGGCTCGGGCGACTCGATCCAGGCGCTGAAGGCTGGGATCATGGAGATCCCGGACGTGATCGCGATCAACAAGATGGATCACCCAGCGGCCAAGACGATGCAGAGCGAGGTGCGGTCGATCCTCTCCCTCGACAAGGACCGTGCGTGGCGGCCTCCGATCGTCCTGACCGACGCGACGCGCGGGGAGAATGTGCCGAAGCTCTGGGAGCACATCGAAGCGCACCACGCCTTCCTCGTCGACGAGGGGCTCCTGGAGCAGCGGCGCCGCGAGCATCTCGCCGCCGAGGTGTTCGCAGTCGCATCGGCGCGCGCGAAGGTGTATCTCGAGCGCGCCGTCGCCGGGGATCCCGAGCTGCGCCGGTTGCTCGACGAGGTGCAGAGTCGAGAGCTCGACCCGCTCACGGCGGTTCGAGAGATCATTGACAAGGTGTTCCACCTTGGCGACGGAAACCACAGGCCCGACACTCACTGAGATCGAGACCGCTCGGCGCGGTCTCGCCAACGTCGCGCGCGCGACGCCGGTCTACGCGTCGGACACATTCTCGCGGCTTGCGGGGCGTGAGGTCGTCCTCAAGGCCGAGAACCTGCAGCGGACCGGCTCGTTCAAGGTTCGAGGCGCCGTTACGCGGATCGCCACCCTGACCGAATCGCAACGCGCCGCCGGAGTCGTCGCGGCGAGTGCGGGCAACCACGGCCAGGCGGTTGCGTGGGCGGCTCGCGAGGCCGGGATCCCGGCGGCGATCTTCGTCCCGCAGGACGCGCCGATGGCGAAGGTGGAGGCCTGCCGCAACTACTCGGCAGACACGGAGCTGGCCGGGCTGACCTTCGAGGAGGCGCTGGCCGCGGCGCTCGGGTACGCGGAGGAGACCGGCGCGACCTTCGTCCATCCCTACGAAGACGAGGCGGTGATCGCCGGTCAGGGCACGATCGGGCTCGAGCTCGCCGAACAGGTTCCGCAGGCGGAGACGGTGCTGGTACCCGTGGGCGGCGGCGGGCTCGCATCCGGCATCGCGCTCGCGCTGCGGGCGATGAAGCCGGGGGTCCGCGTCGTCGGCGTCGAGATCCGGCGCGACCGATACACGATCGCCGACGGAATCGCGGTCAAGCAACCTGGCGAGCTCACCTCGGCGATCCTCGACAGCGTTCTCGACGAGATGATCACCGTCTCCGACGAGGAGATCAGCGAGGCGATCGTGCTCCTGCTCGAGCGCTCGAAATTCGTCGTCGAAGGCGCCGGGGCGGTTGGGGTTGCCGCGCTGATCGCCGGGCGCGCGGGCGGTTCAGGCCCGGCTGTCGCGCTGCTTTCAGGCGGGAACATCGATCCGACGATGCTGATCTCGGTGATGCGCCACGGCCTTACTGCCGCGGGCCGCTACCTCGTCGTCCGCACGCAACTCGCGGACCGGCCGGGCGAGCTGATCAAGCTGCTGTCCCTCGTGGCTGAAGAGCGCGGCAACGTGATCGCGGTCGAGCACCACCGCGAGGGGATGGATATCCCGGTCAGCGCGACCGAGGTCGAGCTGACGCTCGTGACCCGCGACGAGGAGCACTGCCGGCAGCTGCTCGCCGCGATGGCCGAGCACGGCTACACGCTCCAGCGGCTGGGGTAACTAAGAGCCGCAGCGGCGGAAGCCGACGGTGGAGCCGCCGCGCTCCTCCCAGGCTCGCATGCCGCCGTGCAGAACGGGCCGCGCGTCGACACCGGAGGCCGCGAGCACGCTGGCGGCGACGGCCGCGCGCGCACCGCTTTCGCAGATCGTCACTACCGGCCGCCCCTCCCTCAGCTCGTCGCCGTACTCCCGTACGAGGCGGTAGGGGATGTTGCGGCTGCCCGGGATGAACCCGTCGTCGCGCTCGTGGAGCTCGCGTACGTCGATCACCTCTACCGCGTCATCGGCGAGCAGGCGCTCGAGCTCGTCCACCTCGACGGCGGGCAGGGTCTCGGTCTCGGGCCCGTGGAGCACGTAGCCGCACAGCTCGCCGAAACCGACGGCGCGCAACCGGCGGGCGGCGTCCTCGGCCTGCTCGCGGGAAGTCGCCAGGATCAGCGGCCTCTCGTCCTCGAGCAGCACGAACGCAGCCCTCGTCGCGAAGCCCTTGCGCTCGAGCGGAACGTTGATCGCGCCGACGGCATGGCCTGCTCCGAAGAGCTCCGCCTGGCGGACGTCGAGGATCGGCGGCTCGAGCGCGTCCCGCTCCTCGAGCGGCTCGGGCGCGCCGAGGAAGGGGCCACGGTTGAGCTCGACGATCCGCTCGAGGTTCGGAGGCCGCGGCGAGCGCGTCAGCGCCGACTCGGTCACGAACTCGTCCTCGCTGCCGACGGTGAGCATCGGGTTGAACCGGCGCTCGAAGCCGATCGTCGTCGAGGCCTTCGAGCTCATCGACGCGCCGCAGAGCGAGCCCGCGACGTGACCGGGGAAGACTTCGACCCCGTCCGGTAGTTCCAGTAGCCGTTGCAAGCTCTCGTAGAGTTCCCGCGCTCCTTCCACGGCCTCGACCGCCAGGTCCGGCCGGGCGGCGTCGCCGACGAAGAGCGAGTCGCCGGTGAGGACGAGCCAGGGCTCTTCGGCCCGCGTCCGGTCGAGGATCGCGAAGCAGCAGTGCTCGGGCCGGTGGCCAGGAGTGTGGAGCACGCGCAGAGCCACGTCGCCGAGCACGATCTCCTGTCCGTCCTCGAGCAGGTCGTGCTCATAGGCGGCTTCCGCGGCCGGATGGATTGAGACCGGGACCCCGTGCTCGAGCGCCAGGCGCCCGTGACCGGAGACGTGGTCGGCGTGCGTGTGCGTCTCGAGCGTGCGCACGATTCGCACGCCCTCCTGTTCCGCCGCCGCGAGATATTGCTCGATCGCGTAGGCGGGATCGACGACGACCGCCTCATGCGTCTCCGAATCGCCGACGAGATACGACGCGCAGCCGAGGTCGTCGTCGACGAACTGCCTGAAGATCACGCCTCCGACCGTAACATCGGCCGCGGCTTGTTTTCTTGAAGTGAGCCCGTGATCAGGGCTGGAGCAGCCACCGCCGGAGCGCCAAGAACAGACCTCCCGCGATCACGGCGGCGCCGCCGAGCGCGGCCAGGATGATCACCCAGGCGGAGTCGCCGGAGCCGCCGCCGGACGAGGCGGGGAGGATGTAGCCGTTAGCGGCCGCGACTCGCCTGACGGCGACCGTCGTGTGCTGACCGAGTTGCTCGAGGTCGTTCGTGTTCGGCTTCGCCAGCCGCGCGAGAGCGGCCTTTCCCTTGGCGGCGTCCGGTCCGTTGACGCCGAAGCCGTTCGGCATCGAGACGACCAACGTGCCTTTGTAGCTCCCGAACTGGAGCAACTCCTTGCCAAGGAACTCCGCGTAGGTCTGGGGTTTTTGCCAGAGACTCTGGATCAGACCGAGATCGCTCGGCTGCGAGATCACCGCCACCTTGACCGGGCGCTTCAGCTTCGCCGCCGCCTGAGTCTGGGTGAGGAGGTCGCGCCCCGCGGTTGAGGTTCTCGGGTCATTGATCGAGAGGAAGACGTTCGAGAACGGCAGCACGTCGCTGGCGGGATCGCCGTTGGCCCGGGCGTCGCCGGCCACATGCCCTGCCGCGACGGCGGCAAGCAGAAGCGCGACGCCGAATCTCACCCAGGCATCATGCGCTAGCCGATCGTGTCGCGGAGCAGGAGCGCGACGACCACGATCGCGGCGGCACCGGCGCCGAGCGCGGCGAGCGCGAGGAAGAGCCGGAGCAAAATGGCGCGGCTCATCCGTTCGCCTTGTCGACGAGCAGCACGGTGAACGGCTTCTGTCCCGGTGGCGCGATCTGGAACGACAGTCCCCAGTGGCCGACCATCACGAGCGCCGGCGCCGCGTCGCCGTACGTGCCCGGAGCGGTTTCCGAGAGGTGGTAGGCCTGCTGTCCCATCTCCATGTCGAGCATCGCAAAGTCGACGGTCACGTCGGCGTTGCGGATGGGCTCGCCGCCGCGCGAGATCGCGACCTGGAACGAGTTCGGGACCGCGGCGCGGTTCGGTGAGACGCGGATCGCGAGCCGGTAGCCGTTCTCGCTGACGACCTCGCTGACGGCGCCCGGGCCGACGTGCGCCTTGGCGCCGCCGATCGAGGCGAGCGCTTTCGAGGGCGGCGGCAGGCTCGAGAGCACGGCGGCCGCGAGGACGGCGCCCGAGACGAGCAGTGTCTCGCCGGCGACGAGCCGCCGTAGCAGGCTCGCGGCTGGAGCGCCGAGCTCGGGGCGGGTCCCGAAGGCCTTGAAGCGCGGCACGTTCCGCAGCAGGTTGACCGCGGCAAGCAGGAGCGCCGCCGCGAGCAGCGCGATCTTGACCAGCAACGACTTCCCGTAGGAGGTCTGCCAGAACGAGGCGAGGGTCGGCATGTGCTGCACTGCCGAGCCGGTGCCCGCGCCGATCAGGACGAGCACGGACACGAATGCAACGTTCGAGAAGCGCGGAACGCAGACCACCAGGCCCGCGATCCGGCGCGCGACCGGCAGGCTCGCCGCGAGTACGACCAGCCCGATCAGTCCGCCGACCCAGACAGATCCCGCGACGAGGTGGAACCAGTCGAAAGCCAGCGAGAGGCCGCGGGGCGAAGTCTGAGCGGCGTGCCCGGCGAGGCCCGGCACCAGCAGGCAAGCGGCCGCTGCGCCGAGGGCGCCGGCGAGCGCGATCAGGGCCGCAAGCGAGCGCTGACGCCGCTCGGGCCGGTCGAGCCAGATCGCAATCGCGGCGGCCCCGACGAAGAGCGCGAACACGAGCTCGAGGTCGAGCCAGCCGCGGCCGAAGGCCGAAACGCGGACGAGCGGGAAGAGGGCGCCGAAGCTCCAGAAGGAACGGAGCGCAAACTCCGCCGTCGAGAGCAGGGCGTAGACCGGGATCGCGAGGAGCGCCAGCACCGACGCGGCGCCGAAGGCAATCGTCACGGACCGCAAACGCGTTCCCGGCACCCGTGCCACGACCGGCCTCGCGACGACGATCCGCAGGACGAAGAGCCCGATCGCCGCCATCAGCGAGAGGAACGCCAGCCAGCGCGCGGTCACGAGCCGCGGCGTCGCGGCAGTCTCCGAGACCGACGGGATCACGAACTGCGGTGCGGGCCCCGCGTTCGGTCCGACGGCGAACGTGAACGCGCCCCGAACCGGGTGGCCGTCGACGGAGATCACCCGCCAGTAGACGAGGTACCAGCCCTCGGAGAGCTTCTTCAGCGGTACGACCAGGGTGTCGGCGTTTTCCGGCGACCGGCTGGGGACTCCGGCAGTTTGCTTGTCGCCCGCCGCGTTCGTCACCGAGACGATCGCGAACCGGGGCTCCACCGGCTCGCTGTAGCGCAGCAGCACCTGCTTCGGCTGCGTGTTGACGATCCGGCTCGCCACCGGCGTCGTCTGCAGGAGCGCCGCATGCGCCCACGCCGCGGCCGGCAGCGCCAGAGAAGCTGCGGCCGCGGCGAGGGCAATCAGGACGATGCGTCTCATGCCACCGGCCGGCTCCCTCCGCGAGTTGCCAGCGCGACGCCGCCGAGCAGGACGCCGATCCCGCCAACGACAAGCGCGATGATCGCCAAGGTCGAGCTGCCGCCGCCGCCGAGCGAGGACTTCGCCTCGATCACCGGCGCCGGCGTGTCCGACGACTCGGGTCCGCTCCAGTCGACCACGGAGCCGTCCGAGTACGTCTGCCGCACCGCGAATGTGTAGGTCTTGTTCGAGTCGGGACTGGCGAGGAACTGGAAGATCGCATCCTCGCCGGTCGGAACGCTGCCGCCGGTCCACGTGATCTTCTGGATCACGGCGTTCTCGCCCGAGCCCGTCTCCTGGAGCTGGCGCTTCCAGCCCACCTCGGAGACGAACGAGTCGATGCCGAAGCCGCTCGGCGGCGTCAGCTCGATCTTCGTGGTGTTCAGGCTCTCCTTTTCGGTCGGGACGGCGAGCGTGAACAGCTGCAAGGTCTTCGATTTGGTCTCCGGCGGACTGATCTCGGCGTGCGCCCACGCGCTCGAGACGACCGTGAGGCCGAGGGCGGCGACCGCCGTACCGGCGAGTGCGCGTGCGCGCACGCGATTACGATGCATGCTCTTTCTCTCCTTTTGTCAGGGAAGCCGAGGCGGTTGCCGCGGCGGCGTCAGGAGAGGCGGGGAGGACCGCGTGCGCCGAGCGGGGACGCGAACGCGGCCGCAGGCACGAACTCGGCCGCAGGCGGCCGGGCGACAAGGACGATCCCGGCAATCCTCGTGGGCCCGGCGATCGAGGCAAGCGTCCGGCGCATCCAGGCGAAGACGTGCTCGAGCGCCGCCGCGAGCGCCGCGGCCACGAGCGAGAGCGCGCCGAGGATCGGGATCGCGTTGCGATGAACCGGCCCCGTGAGGCAGTGCAGCCCGTGCCAGCCGAGACCTTCGCGCCAGTGGATGGTCGACTCGAGCAACGCGAACGCCGCCATCGCGACCAGCCAGAGCGCGAGCGCCCGCGCCGCCAGCAGGCCGAGCCGGAGCCGCGGCTCCGCCACCAGCGGTCTCGTCTCGAGCAAGCGCCGCTCGCGAACGCCGAGTGCCGCGAGCCAGACGATCGCGGCCGAGAAGGCCACGGCGAGCAAGACCGCCACGACGGCGATCACCGGCAGGGCCGGGCCGCCCGCCTGGTGCGAAAGCTCGGCGGCCAGCGGCGAGGGCGAGAGCGCGTAGGCGATCGTTCGCGAGCCGAGAACGACGAGCGCGAGCGCGGCGAGCCAGCCTAGCGACCGCTTCATCGGGCCTTCAGCACGTAGGGCACGGTCACGAGCTTGCCGTTCGGCTTGGATTGCAGGAACAGCTTCCACGTCCCTGCGGTCGGCAGCAGGATGCCGATCGTCAGCTTTCCGGGCGCCGAGCTCCGTCCGGTCACTCTTGCGCCCGCGATCAGCGAGGTGCAGCCGCTCGCGCCCGAGGCGCAGACGTGAGTGTGGAAGTAGTCGAGCGTGCCGACGTGGAAGAAGATCGCGTGCGCAAGCGCGCCGTACCAGGGCACGAACCGCGCCGGCTTGCCCGCCGCGTCCGTGACGTGCACCGTCATCAGCGTCGCCTGGATCGCTCGAACGTTCGGCCGCCGCGGCGCCGTGAATGTGAAGCCGCCGATGTGTTGAACGGCGTGGTAGCTGCCGAGCGGTTGCGGCCTTGGCACACCACGAACCTGGACGTCCTTGAAGAGCTGGAAGTTCGGGAGCGGCCGCTGCTGCTTCGGGTACACATCGACGATCACGCGGTAGCGGCCCGGCGCCGGGAAGACGACCTGCTGCCGGAAACGCCCGCCCGGCTGCATCGGCGGGTGTCGGTGGATGATCGTCGAGAGGTCGTCGCTGACGATGATCAGGTGGATGCCGGTGTGCGGGCCGGCGCCGGTGCGGTAGGCGGTGAGCGGCGAGCCAGAGGGCTGGTTGACCGTGAAGGCGACGGTCGTCGGCCTCCCCGGCGTAATCGACCCGGCGGGCTGGAAGCCGGCCAGCCGATACATCTTCGCCGGCTGGATCACGATCTTCTTCGAGCCCGAAGACGAGCAGCCGGCGACCAGCGGCAGGAGCAGAAGGAGCGCAGCAAAACGCCGCATTCCCGCGAGTGTAGGGAGAGACCGCCGTCCGAGACGCAAGGGACTGTCCCCGAAAGGGGACTGTCCCTGCAGCCGCCCCGGCCCTAGAACCGTTTTAGGGGGACGGACCCCAGGCGAGGTCAGTCCCTAAAGGCCGAGGTGCCGTGCGATCACCATGCGCTGAACTTCGTTCGTGCCCTCGCCGATCTCCAGGATCTTCTGGTCCCGGTAGAGCCGTGAGATCGCGAACTCGTCCATGTAGCCGTAGCCGCCGTGCACCTGTAACGCCCAGTTGACGACACGGTTCGACATCTCGCCCGAGTAGAGCTTCGCGATCGCGGCCTCCCTGCCGAACGGCCGCCCCTGATCCTTGGCCCACGCGGCCTTGTAGACGAGGTTCCGCGCCGCCTCGATCTCGGTCGCCATGTCGGCGAGCCGGAACTGCACGGCCTGGAACCTGGCGATCGGCCGGCCGAACTGCTCGCGCTCCTGGGCGTAGGCGGCAGCGAGGTCGTAGGCGCCCTGCGCGAGTCCGACCGCCATCGCCGCGACCGAGATCCGGCCGCCGTCGAGGATCCCGAGGAACTGGTTGAAGCCCTGGCCGCGTGGGCCGAGCAGGTTCCCCTCGGGCACGGCGCAGTCGCGGAAGGAGAGCTCACGCGTGTCGGAGGCGTGCCAGCCCATCTTTTCCATCGGCGCCGAGATCTCGTAGCCCGGGGTGCCGTTCGGGACGATCAGGTTCGAGATCTCGTCCTCGCCGGTCCGCGCCGTGATCGTCACGCACGCTGTGATCTCGGTGCCGGCGTTCGTGATGAAGATCTTCGAGCCGTTGACGACCCAGTGGCCGTCGCGGAGCTCGGCGGTCGTGCGGGTCGCGCCGGCGTCAGAGCCCGCACCCGGTTCGGTCAGCCCGAACGCGGCTAGCTTCTCGCCCGAGGCGAGCTGCGGTAGCCACTCCCGCTTCTGTTCCTCGCTTCCGAAGTAGAAGATCGGCAGCGTTCCGAGCGAGTGGTGCGCAGCGACCGTGATCGCGACCGACGAATCGATTCGGGTCAGCTCTTCGACTGCGACCGCGTACGAGAGCGTGTCTGCGCCTGCGCCGCCGTACTCCTCCGGCACGGTCATGCCCATCAAGCCGAGCTCGGCGAGCTCGGCGACGAGCTCGTAAGGGAAGCGGTGCTCGCGATCGAGCTCGGCCGCGACGGGCGCGATCCGCGACTCCGCGAACTCGCGCACGGTGTCTCGGACGAGCTGCTGCTCCTGCGTCAGGTCGAAGTTCAAGCGGCCGCGACCAGTCTGTCGGCGAGCTCGCAGATCAGCCGGACGCCGTAGCCCGTGCCGCCGCGCTGCCAGAGGTAGTCGTGCCGCGGCCAGGTGAAGAAGCCGGTCCCGGCCATGTCGATGTGCGCCCAGGGGCCCTCGCCCGCGAACTCGTGCAGGAACTCCGCCGCGAATACGGGCACGCCCTGCGAGCGGATGTTCGAGTTCTTCAAATCGGCGTAGTCGGAGTCGATGAAGCGCCGGTAGCGGGAGTGCAGCGGCCAGGGCCAGGCGTGGTCGCCGCTGGCCTCGCCGGATTCGATCACGAGCGTTCTCCACTCGGAGTCGTTCGCGAACACGCCGGCATAGAAGTCGCCGAGGGCACGCTCCATTGCCCCGGTCAGCGTGGCGAAGTCGACGAGGTGCGTGGCCCCGAGCTGCCGGGCGTAGGGGAGGACGTCGGCGAGCACGAGCCGGCCCTCGGCGTCGGTGTTGATGATCTCGATCGTCTTGCCGTTCATGGCCGTGAGGATGTCGCCGGGCCGGTAGGCGCCGCCGCCGACCGCGTTCTCGGTCGCGCCGACGACGCCGACAACCCGCAGCTTGCAGTCGAGCTCAGCGAGCGCGCCGAGGGCGGCGATCACAGCCCCGCCGCCTGCCATGTCGCCTTTCATGTCCTCCATGTAGGCCGGTTTCTTGATCGAGATGCCGCCGGTGTCGAAGGTAACCGCCTTGCCGACGAGGCCGAGCACAACGTCACCTCGCGGTTCCGGAGGCTCGTAGCGCACCACGATCAGCCGCGCAGGGTTGTGGCTCCCCTGGGCGACGGCCGCGAAGGCGCCCATGCCGAGCGCCCGGATCTCGTCGAGGCCGGGCGCTTCGACGGACAGGTACGGCGAGCCCGCGGCTCCGACCTCGGCGGCGCGGTCGGCGAGGCCGTTGGGAGTCAGCTCATTGGGGGGTGAGTTCGCGAGATCGCGCGCGTGGTTCGCCCACTCGGCGACGATGCCGGCGCGGCGGGCGGCCTCTTTCACCGCTACGTCGTCGGAGACGATCACCAGCGACTCCAACCGCTGCGGCTCGGGTGAGCTCTTCCAGCGGCCCGGGTCGTAGGCGCCGAGGAGTGTCCCGTCGACGATCGCCCGTGCCTGCTCGGCCGGCGCCAGCGGGAGCGAGTCGTCGAGCAGCCAGGCGATCGTGCGCGCGTAGCCGCGCGCTTCGTGGGCGAGGGTGCCGGCCGCGGTGCGCAGCGCATCGGCGTCCACCGCCTCGCGCGCGCCGATGCCTGGAAGCGCGAGCCGGGCGGCCTTCAGCTCGCCTTCAACGTGCACGAACGGCGCCGTCTTGAGCTTGCCGGTGATCTCGCCCTGCTCGGCGAGACGTGCGAGCAATCCACCGAGGGTGCCGTTCAGCGCCGCAAGCGGCCCGGACAGCCCCTCCTCAGCGACTAGCGGTGCGGCGAGGACGTCGGACTCGACGGACTCGGGCGATCCGGCTTGGACCTCGACCCGCATGGGGGGGCGATGCTATCCGACCTTCTCCGTAGCCTCCCCCATATGCGGGGCCGGCCTCAACTTCGGCGCCGTCGCGCCGATACAGGAGCAATGGCGGCACCAACTTTGCGGCGGTTGGTCTCTTCGCGCGTTCTCCCCGGGCGTCAGCTCGACCTCGAAAGCCTCACCCAGCTCCACACGACGCTGGTCGACGAGCGGCAGCAGCTTCGCCGGAATGCCGCCCCCGCCGAGGCGCTCGAGCGCAACCGGCTGGCGATCGTTCAGTGCCAGTGGGAGCTCTCGCGTGCCTTGATCGAGCGCTACCTGCCGCCGGCTGCGGCTCCCAGCGCTGCGTAGCCCGTCCCTTGTGATCTAGATCACTCGGTCGCTCGCTAGCCTGCGCCCGTGCGGGCCGAGCTGGACAAGCGCGCGATGGCGGCGCTCTCGAGCGGCCACCTCGCGACCGACTTTGCGAACGGTGCGCTGCCCGCGCTGCTGCCGTTCTTCGTGGACAAGTTCGCGCTCTCGTACACCCTGGCCGCGGCGGTCATCCTCGCGTCCGCGGTCTCGTCGTCGATCGTGCAGCCGCTGTTCGGGCTCTGGTCGGATCGCCGCGGTGCAATCTGGCTGCTTCCCGCCGGCGTTGCGCTTGCGGGAATCGGGATTGCCCTCGCCGCGGTGGCGCCGAGCTACTGGCTCGTGCTCGTCTTCGTGGTCGTCTCCGGTTTCGGCGTCGCGGCTTTCCATCCCGAAGGGTCGAAGTTCGCCGCCTTCGCCGGCGGCCGCCGGCGGGCGAGCGCCATGTCGCTCTTCTCGATCGGCGGCAACCTCGGGTTCGCCCTCGGCCCGACAGTGGCGACACCGCTCGTGCTCGCCTTCGGTCTCACGGGCGGCCTGCTGCTGTCGGTGCCCTGTCTCGCCGTGGCGCTCGGGTTACTCGTGCTCGCACCCTTCCTCGGCTCGTTCGCGCCCGATCGCCGACGGCAGCTCCAGAGCGAGGAGCCCGACCGTCTCGGCGCCCTGCTGCTCCTGCTCGGCGTGATCGCCTTTCGCAGCGTTGCCTGGTTCGGGCTGATCACCTTCGTCCCGCTCTGGGAGGTCTCGCTCGGTCACTCGAAGGCCTACGGAAACCATCTGCTGTCGCTGATGCTGCTGGCGGGCGGGGTCGGCACGCTCGCCGCCGGGCCGCTGGCCGACCGCTTCGGGCGACGGCCGGTGCTGCTCTCCTGCTCCGCCGCCACCGCCCCGCTGATCCTCGTCTTCGTGATCGTCGGCGGCATCCCGGGAGCGATCGCATTGGCGGGCGTCGGGATCTCCGTGATCGCGACCTTCGGCGTGACGATGGTGATGAGCCAGGAGTACCTGCCGCGCCACATCGGCATGGCCTCCGGGTTGTCGATCGGCCTCTCGATCGGCCTGGGCGGGGTCGGCGCGGTCGCGCTCGGCGCCGTCGCCGACTCGATCGATCTCCGCGCGGCGATGTACACGGCCGCAGGCGCGGCGGCGGCCGCGCTCGTCCTGGCGGTGCGTCTGCCGTCCTCCCGGCCCTCGCGCCGGCTCGCGGTCGAGCCGGTAGCGCCATGAGTTAGGCTCGCCGCTGTGGCCGAGAACGCGCGCGAATTCTTCGAAACGCTTGCGGCGCGCGCCGCCGACTCCTCGAAGGCGGCGGGCCTGAACGCCACCTACCTGTTCGACATCGACGGCGCCGGCAAGTGGATCGTGCGCGTCGAGAACGGGAAGGTCAGCGTCCAGGAGGGGGCGAGCGACGCCGACACGACGATCTCGGCGTCGGAGGACACGTTCATGAAGATCGTCAACGGCCAGCAGAACGCGACCAGCGCTTTCATGATGGGGAAGCTGAAGGTCAGCGGCGACCTTGGCAACGCCATGAAGCTGCAGCAGCTTTTCTAGTCCTCGAGCTCGACGAGGACGGTGCCCCCGGCGACGCGGTCGCCCTCGGCGACGTGGATCGTGCGAACGACCGCTTCGTAGGGGGCCACGACCGGTGTCTCCATCTTCATCGCCTCGAGCACCACGAGCGGCTGGCGGGCTGCGACGCGATCGCCCTCGGCGACCACGACCCGGATGACCGTGCCCGGCATCGGGGCCGTCAGCGAGCTCTGTTCGCCGGTGTGCCGGTGGTCATGAGAGGCGGCGTCCGGATCCGGCGCGGCGCCTGGAGGGGAAACAGGGAGGTTGAGTCGCCACGGCGCGGCCCAGGGGCCTTCCGGCAGCCGGGCAGGAACGGCCGAGAGCGATGGATACTCGGTCAAGAACGCCGTCGTCGCCTTGCCGGCCCGAACCACGGGGTGCGAGACGAGCCAGCTAAGGAAGGGCAGGTTCGTCGTGATGCCTTCGACCTCGGTCTCTGCGAGCGCGGCGCTGAGCCGGTCGAGCGCCTCAGCCCGCGTCTCGCCCGAGGCGATCAGCTTGGCGATCATCGGGTCGTAGGCGACGCCGACCTCGTCGCCCTCGGCGACGCCGGCGTCCACGCGAATCGCGTCGGGTAAGCGCAAGCGCTCGACGGTTCCGGCTTGCGGCAGGAAGTCGACGGGGTCTTCCGCGTAGAGGCGGACCTCGACCGCGTGCAGTCGCAGCTTCGGGCCCGGATCCGCGACCTCCTCGCCACGGGCGACGGCGAGCTGCAGCGCGACCAGATCGAGCCCCGTCGCCTCCTCGGTGACGGGGTGCTCCACCTGGATCCGCCCGTTCAGCTCGAGGAAGTAGAAGTCGCCGCCGTCGAGCAGGAACTCGACCGTGCCGAGGCTCCGATAGCCGATCTCTTGCGCGAACGCGATGGCCGCGCCTCCCATTCGCTCGCGCAGCTCGGTGTCGACCGCGGGCGACGGCGCCTCCTCCAGCACCTTTTGATGCCGGCGCTGGATCGAGCAATCGCGCTCGCCGAGCGAGTAGATGTGCCCGTGCTCGTCCGCAAGCAGCTGGATCTCCACATGCCGGGGACGCTCGAGGTAGCGCTCGAAGAAGACGGTCTCGTCGCCGAATGCAGACTTGGCCTCGCGGCGCGCCGCGGCGACGGCGTCCGCAAGCTCCCGGGACTCGCGAACGACTCGCATTCCGCGTCCGCCACCGCCTGCGGCCGCCTTGATCATCAGTGGAAAGCCGATCTCGTCGGGCTCGCCCGTGGGCAGCACCGGAATCCCGGCCGCCGCGGCCGCGCGCTTCGCCTCGAGCTTGTCGCCGCCGCGGCGCAGCGCGTCGGGAGTGGGGCCGACGAAGACGAGCCCCGCGGCCTCGACCGCCTCGGCGAAGTCCGCGTTCTCGGCGAGGAACCCGTAGCCGGGATGGATCGCGTCGGCGCCCGTCTGCTTCGCGGCCCGGATGTGCTCCTCGGAGTAGAGGTAGCTCGCGATCTCGACGGCCTCATCGGCCTCACGCGCATGCAGCGAGCCCTTGTCGTCCGGGGCGACGGCGGCGACGGTCGCGATCCCTTCGGCTGCGCAGGCGCGGAAGATCCGGACGGCGATCTCGCCGCGGTTGGCTACGAGGAGCTTCCGGATCTCCATGCGGCGGGGCGCTTGTCGAGGAACGCGCGCAGGCCCTCTTGCCCCTCCGGGCTCGTGCGCAGCTTGGCGGCGAGCCGCGCCGCCTCCTCGCCTCCCGGCCGCTCGCGGATCAGCTGCTTCGCCGCCCGCGTGGCCTCCGGCCCTGCGCTCAGGAGCTCGCCGGCGACGCGCTCGATCGCCGCGTCGAGGTCCGGGGCGACTTCGTGGACGAGCCCGATCCGAAGAGCGCTCTCGGCGTCGAAGCGCTCGCCCGTCAGGAAAAAACGTCTGGCCGCAGCGGTGCCGATTCTCGGGAAGACGAAGGGTGAGATCACGGCCGGGACGATCCCGAGCTTGACCTCGGAGAAGCCAAAGACGGCGTCCGGGGCCGCCACCGCAACGTCGGTGCAGCAGACGAGGCCCGAGCCGCCGCCCAGCGCGTAGCCCTGCACGCGCCCGACCACGGGAGCCGGGCAGGCGTCGATCTTCTCCAGCATCCGGTAGAGGCGGAGCGCATCCTCGACGTTCTCCTCGTAGGAGAGGTCGATGGCCGAGCGCTGCCAGTCCACGTCGGCGCCGGCGCAGAAGCTCTCGCCGTCTCCAGCAAGCAGGACGGCGCGGGCGTCGCCGACGTCGGCGAAGGCCTCCGTCAGCTCGCGGATCAGCGCCGCGTCGAAGGCGTTGCGGCGCTCGGGGCGGGCGAGCGTGACGCGCAGGAGCGGTCCGTCTCGCTCGATTCGCAGCGCGGCCATGACTCCGCAGCTTAAGACGAGCAGTCGTGGAGAGGTGGGGAGGCTGGCTCTCCACCAACCTGGTTCAAACGGGCGCGCCGGCGAAGCCGCCACGCCCTCCACGGCGGCATCGCGAGCGACGCCTTAGAGTCGGCCTCGTGCTTCGAGGCGCTCTCGCTGCCGCCGTGACGCCGCTAACCGGTGGCGGCGAGGTGCTGGACGAAGACGCCTTCGACCCGCTCGTCGGCTTCCTCGAGTCGGCCGGTCTCGACGGGCTGCTCGCGCTTGGGACAACCGGCGAGGGAATCCTGCTGCGCGCCGCCGAGCGCCGCCGAGCCGCGGAGCTCTTCGTGGCGGCCCGGCCGGAGGAGTTCGCGGTCGCCGTCCATTGCGGCGCCCAGACGACTCGCGAGACCGCCGAGCTGGCCGCGCACGCCGCAGACCTCGGCGCCGATGCGGTCGCCGTGATCGGCCCGCCGTACTTCGCGCTCGACGACCAGGCGCTGCTCGCGCATTTCGAGGCCGCGGCGCAGGCGTGCGAGCCGGTGCCGTTCTACGTCTACGAGTTCGCCGCGCGAAGCGGCTACGCGGTTCCGATTTCCCTCCTGCTGCGTCTGCGCGACAGCGCGCCGAACTTCGCCGGCCTGAAGGTCTCCGACCGGCCCTGGGAGCGGTTCGAGCCCTATCTCGTCGAAGGACTCGACGTCTTCGTCGGGCCGGAGTCACTGATCCAGCGTGGGCTGGCAGGGGGAGCGGTGGGGGTTGTCTCCGGCTTGGCGACTGCCTTCCCCGCGGAGGTGGCCGCTGCCGTGCGAGGCGTTCCCGGGCCGGACCTCGAGGCGCTGCGCGACGGCCTGGAGCAGTTCCCGTTCCACGCCGCGGCCAAGCACGTGCTTCGGCGTCGAGGGGTGCCGATCAGAGAAGACGTGCGCACGCCACTGCGCGAGCTGACCGAAGACGAGCGGCAGGCGCTCGATCAATGGCTCGGATCGTTGTAGCCGGAGCCGGCGCTGCCGGCGCGTCGATCGCCTACCACCTGTCGGAGCTCGGTGCCGAAGCTGTCGTGCTCTGCGATCGTGGCTCTGTCGCCGGGGGTGCGACGGCGAAGGCGATGGGGGGCGTTCGGCAGCAATTCTCGACCCCAGCGGAGGTCAAGCTCGCGCAGGCGAGCATCCGCTTCTTCGAAGAGCTGGGGTCTCCATTCTTCGATCAAGTCGGCTACCTCTTCCTGGCCACCACCGAGGCTGGCCTCGCCGAGCTCGAGGAACGAGCCGAGCTCCAGCGCTCCCAGGGAGTGCGCGTGGTGGCGACCGCGCCCTCGGCCGGCGTGCGCTCCGACGACGTCGCCGGCGCCGTCGTCTGCTGGCAAGACGGGGTCGCTGACCCGCCCGCAGTGGCGCGCGAGCTCGTCCGTCGCGCGGCCGCGGGTGGGGTGGAGGTGCGTGAAGGCGACGACGCCACGAAGCTCGCTGCCGATGTGTTCGTCATCGCGGCCGGGCCATGGTCGGCCCAGGTCGGGAGGGAGCTCGGGGTCGAGCTGCCGATCCGCCCGCTCTGCCGTCAGCTCCTGGAGACCGAGCCGATCGCCGGCTTGCCGCCCGAGCTGCCGATGACGGTCGAGGCCGAGAGCGGTTTCCATTTTCGCCGCCGCGGCGACCGGCTCGTGCTCGCGATGAGCGATCCCGAGCCGCGCTGGGGCTTTGACGAGGTCGTCGACGAGTCGCTCTTCGATGACCGTCTCGAGCGGCTCGTCCATCGCTTTCCGGCTGGCGCCGGCACGCGGATCGACCGCGCATGGGCGGGCCTCTACGACATGACGCCGGACGCGCACCCGATCCTGGGGCGGGTCGGAGAGGGCGTCTATGCCGCCTGCGGATTCTCAGGTCACGGCTTCATGCAGAGCCCGGCCGTCGGACGCGCGGTCGCCGAGGAGATTCTCGGTCTCGAGCTCACTTTCGACCTCTCCCCGTACCGGCTCGACCGCTTCGAGCGCGGAGCGATCTTCCCGGAGCAGCTGGTTCTGTAGAAGTTCCGCTTTCGGCGCAATCCCGTCACCCACACGTGCCTATTTCCGCGTTACGCTCGCCGTGGGCGGCGGGTGGTCCAAGCCACCACCCGGGTGGGGATGCGCGCGCGTGTACCTAGAAACGCCTGCGGATCGCCGAAAACAGCTGTGGACGGCGTGCTGGGCGCCATCGATCGCAAGCTACGGCTCGCCCGCTAAGGCTCGAACGCAAGACCCCGCCGCGAGAGCTCCTCGACCGCGAACGCGCCCTCGATCGTCGCCTCGACGTCGAAAGGCAACTCCTGGCGAGCCGCCTCCGCCGACTCCCAGAGGTAGACCGCTCCCCGGCGCTCGGTCACCTCGTCCGAGATCCACGTCTTGAAGCGCAGGCCCGGAACCTCCTCGACCTGATCGACCGACTCATCCCGAGGTAACGGTGCAGCTCATCGATCGTGGTCTTCGAGTCGGCGAGGTTCCAGAGGACCAGGCGGAGAAGCACGCGCGCTACTCGAAGAACCGCTCGTGATACGGCAGCTTCTCGAGCAGCTGCTTGATCTCGCGCAGGACGTCCGCCTCCTCGTGACCGAAGTCGTCGAGGTAGGAGTGCAACGCATTGCGCACGAGCTTCAGTTCGTCGTTCGTCAGCTCGATCGTGTGGTCGGCCATCAGAAGGACCCCCTCGGCTCGTAGCTTCCGCGCGGGGCTCCAACCGCAAGCATCGTCAATCCGTCCGGGCCGGCCTTCGGACCGCGCGTCGTCTCCGGATCGAACCTGAAAACGTCGCCCTCCCGGATCGGAACCTCCTCGCCGTCGATCACGTACGTGCCGAAGCCTCGAACGATCAAATTGACCTCCTCCTGGCCCGATTCCTGCTCGCTGTGCTGGTGTCCGTCGCCATTCGGCGGAATTTCGAACCAGTTGATCCCGAACGCAAGCAGATCGAGCTCGCGGCGCACGAACCGGACCACACCGCCGGGGCCTGCCGGCTCCAGGTCGTGCACGTTCACCTTCGAGTAGCCCATCAGCCTCCTCTCACATTCGAAAGACGCCGAACGTCGTCTCGGGAATCGGCGCGTTCAGCGCCGCCGAGATTCCAAGCGCCAGCACACGGCGAGTATCGAGCGGGTCGATGATCCCGTCGTCCCAGAGCCGGGCGGTTGAGTAGTAGGGGTTGCCTTCCTCCTCGTACTTCGCCCGGATCTCGTCGGGATCCGCGTCTCCGACCATCGTCAGCACGGTCGCGGCCTGCTCGCCGCCCATCACGGAGATACGGGCGTTGGGCCACATCCAGAGCTGCCTCGGCGAATACGCGCGGCCGCACATGCCGTAGTTGCCGGCGCCGAAGGAGCCGCCGATCACAACGGTGAACTTCGGTACCTCCGCGCACGCGACCGCGGTCACCAGCTTCGCGCCGTCACGCGCGATCCCGCCCGCCTCGTACTCCTTGCCAACCATGAACCCGGTGATGTTCTGCAGGAAGACCAGCGGAATCTTCCGTTTGCACGCGAGCTCGATGAAATGTGCGCCCTTCTGCGCCGACTGCGCGAAGAGGACGCCGTTGTTCGCGAGGATGCCGACGGGAAACCCTTCGATCCGCGCGAACCCGCAGACGAGGGTCTCGCCGTAGAGAGCCTTGAACTCGTCGAAGCGGCTGCCGTCGACGATCCGGGCGATCACTTCGCGCGGGTCGAACGGCTCCCGGTGGTCGTCGGGGATCAGGCCGTAGAGCTCCGCCGGATCGGCGGCGGGCTCCTGTCCCGGGACCAGGTCCCAAGGCATGTCCTTCGGAGGCAGGTTGAGGTTCCGGCAGATCTGCCGGACAAGCGCCAAGGCGTGTTCGTCTGAGGCCGCGTAATAGTCGGCAACGCCTGAGAGCCGCGTGTGGACGTCCGCGCCCCCAAGCTCTTCGGCCGACACGTCCTGCCCGGTGGCCGCCTTCACGAGCGGCGGCCCGCCGATAAAGATCGTCCCCGTGCCCTTGACGATGATCGTCTCTTCGCTCATCGCGGGCACGTAGGCCCCGCCGGCCGTTGAGGAGCCCATCACGGAGGCGATCTGCGGAATGCCCTTGGCCGAAAGCCGCGCCTGGTTGTAGAAGATCCGCCCGAAGTGGTCGCGGTCTGGGAAGACCTCGGCCTGCAGCGGGAGAAAGGCTCCGCCCGAGTCGACGAGATAGACGCAGGGCAGGTGATTCTGGTCGGCGATCTCCTGCGCGCGCAGATGCTTCTTCACCGTCAGCGGGAAGTACGTGCCGCCCTTGACCGTGGCGTCGTTGGCGATCACGACGCACTCACGCCCCTCGATTACGCCGATGCCGGTGACGATTCCCGCGGAAGGCGCCTGACCCTCGTAGACGTCCCAGGCCGCCAGGGCAGAGAGCTCGAGGAACGTGCTGCCCGGATCGACGAGCCGGTCGATCCGCTCGCGCGCCGTCAGCTTGCCGCGCGAACGATGCCGTTCGACCGCCTTCTCGCCGCCACCGAGGGCGACGCGGCCCGTGCGCTCGCGAAGGTCGGCCACGAGCTGCTCCATCCGCGCGCGCCGGCGCTCATGCTCCTCGCCGAGCTCGACGTGAGACTCGAGAACCGCCACGGGCTGAGCCTATCGCCGCAGCGACGGACTACGTTCCCATTGAAAGACTTGGCCCGATGCGGGCCCCGGCGTTCAGGCCGTGTTGGCCGGCGACGCTTCTCGTCTTCGTAACAGCGGGTTGCGGGTCGGCGTCATCGTCCCCTCAGGCGCACGACAGCCTGAGCGCCCAGTGGCGCCATGTTGCGGTTGCCACAACCTATAATCGCGCTTCCGCATCAAAGGGGGCAGGACATGAAGAAGCCTGTGCTTCGCTTCTGCGTGGCGACCGCGGTTCTCGCAATCGCGGCCCTAGCGTTTGCCTCGAGCGCCTTCGCGCAGAACTACGTCATTCTCTACAAGCAGAACGCGGTCGCTCCGGACGCGGGTGCGACGGTCAAGCAGGCCGGCGGCTCGGTGATCGCGACCTATCCACAGATCGGGGTGGTAATTGCCCGGTCGAGCTCGCCGAGCTTCGGCGCTTCGGTGCTCCAAGACTCGCGAATCGACTCGGCGGCATCGACGCGGGGATTCGGCGTCAAGCTCAAGGATCAGACGCTGGCGCGGAGCGGGCCGCTCCCGGGCGGGTTCCCGAACTCGCCCGCGACTGACTCGGACAACCTGTCCGGGCTCCAGTGGGACATGGGCCAGATCGATACGCCTGAAGCCCATGCGATCACGGGCGGCAGCCGATCCGTGCTGGTCGGCGACATCGACAGCGGCATGGACTTCACGCACCCGGACCTGGCGCCCAACTACGACGCGGCCAACAGCACCGATTGCTCCAGCGGGGCTCCGGCGACGCTACCGCCGGCCAACGACCTGCTCGGGCACGGCACGCACACCGCGGGAACGATCGCCGCTGCCTCGAACGGCGTCGGCATCGTCGGCGTCGCGCCCAACGTGCGGATCGCCGCCATCAAGGCGATCAGCCCGGACTTCTTCCTGTTTCCGGAGATGATCGTCTGCGCATTCATGTGGGCCGGAACCCACCACATGGACGTCACGAACAACAGCTACTTCGCCGATCCGTGGTTGTTCAACTGCCGCAACGATCCTGAACAGCGCGCGATCTGGAACGCGGAACGGCGCGCAATCAAGTTCGCGATGAGCCAGGGCGTCGTGGTCGTCGCTGCGGCCGGCAACTTCGCGGACGACCTTGCGCATCCGACCCAGGACATCATCAGCCCAGATACGGGGCCGGGCGAGGTGCGGCGGATCCGCAACAACTGCGCCGTGATCCCGGTCGAGATACCCGGCGTCATCGGCGTCTCGGCGACCGGCAGCCTGAGGCTCAAGTCGTCCTACTCGAACTACGGCTCGGGTGTGATCCAGGTGGCGGCGCCGGGCGGCGACATCGCTCTCCAGACGACTGCCGCTGCGCCCAACGGTCTCGTGCTGTCGACGATTCAGCCGGGCTCCTTCTACGAGACGATCCTTCCGGGGTTCCGCGTGTTCGACTGCTCGGTCTCACCGTGCGCCGAATACCTCTATCTCCAGGGGACCTCGATGGCTACGCCGCATGTCACGGGCGTCGCGGCGTTGATCGAGAGCCGGTACGGGCCGTTATCGCCGGGCAGAGTGACTTCGATGATCACGCAGACCGCAGATTCGATCGCCTGCCCTGACCCGGCGACCCTCGCGCTCTACGCTCCGTTCCCCTCGTTCTCGAACGGCGCTCCGCAGACCTGCGCGGGTGGGGCCGGATACAACTCGTGGTACGGACATGGCGAGGTGAACGCGCTCAGCGCGGTGACGCGTTAACTGCCCACTTACGCGTATTCGACCTAAAGACGGGCCGGCCAAGTGCCGGCCCGTCGTTCTCATCGTTTGAAGTCGTCCTGGGCCCAAGGCGCCGGACCTTCAACAGAGAACAGGGGCGGCAGGACTCGAACCTGCAACCCCCGGTTTTGGAGACCGGTGCTCTGCCAGTTGAGCTACGCCCCTAGGCGGTTCGAGGTTGCGATTGTACCCCGGTGATTTCGGCATCCTTCCTCTCCTTGAGACCTCCGGGCCAACGACGGGTGCTCGGCGCGCTCTTTCTCGTGCTGGCGCTGATGCTGGCGGGCGTCGCGACCGCCGCGGCCGACGCCGCCAGGCACGAAGCCAGGCTCGTCGTGATCGCCTTCGCTGCCGGCGCGCTTGCGCTCTGGCTGGCCCTGCTGGCATTTCGCGCACTGAGGAACTCGCCGAGCTAGCCCGTATCCTCTGACGGTGGCCGCCAAGCCTGACGAGACGCTGCCGCTCTGGCAGGAGTACCGACGCAGCGGCGGCAAAGCATTACGCGAGCGCCTGATCCTGACCTACGCGCCGCTCGTCAAGTACGTCGCCGGCCGGGTCGGCAGCGGGCTGCCCAGCCACGTGGACGAGAGCGACCTCGTCCAGTACGGGCTCCTCGGCCTGATCGGTGCGATCGAGCGCTACGACCCCGATCGCGACGTCAAGTTCGAGACCTACGCGCTCGCGCGAATCAAAGGCTCGATCATCGACGAGCTGCGGGCGATGGACTGGGTGCCGCGCTCGGTGCGCTCGAGGGCGCGCGACATCGAGCGCGCGATCGGCGGCCTTGAGGCGAAGCTCGGCCGGGCGCCGACCGACGAGGAGGTCGCCAAGCAGCTCGGGATGAGCGAGGAAGAGCTCGACGAGAGCCTCAGCGAGATCGGCCGCTCGTCGATCGCCGCGCTGGACGAGCTCTGGACCGTCTCGGCGTCGGGAGGCGACCGAATCGCCCTGATCGACACACTCGAGGACACCCATGGCCCCGAGCCGCAATCGGCGCTCGCCGAGACCGAGATGAGGGAAGCACTCGGGGAGGCGATCTCTCGCCTGCCCGAGCGGGAGAAGCTCGTCGTCACGCTCTACTACTACGAAGAGCTGACCCTGCGCGAGATCGGCGAGGTGCTCGGGGTGACGGAATCGCGCGTCTCCCAGCTGCACACGAAGGCGATCCTGCGGCTCAAGTCACGGCTCGCCGGGTCGCCCGCGCGCGAGCCGCTCGAGCGCTAACCGTGACGCCGCCGACACGTCTTACTTGAGCGACTCCATACAAATCGGAGTAATCTCGGCCGTGTGGAGAGGGGTCCACACCGGGATTGGGTCTCAAGAAAGGATGGGGAAACAGTGAAGCATCGAGCACTGCTCATCGTGGCAGGGCTTGTTGGTGCGGCAACACTCGCCGCGTCGCTGAGCGTCGCGGCTGCCGGGACGTCGCGTCCCGCGAGTCACGCCACGCCAACAAAGTCCGCCGCGATCGCGCCGCCGGCTGTGCCAAATGCCGCGGCGATCAAAGCCAAGTACAAGGGTCAATCGATCCAGTTCGTCGGTGACGGCGCGGTCGGGAACAGCCATGTTCGCGACCAGAAGCTCGTCGCCCGCTTCCAGAAGGACACGGGCATCAAGGTCAACCTCGTGCCTCACCCAGCGGCCTCGGACGCGTCGTACTCGCAGCTGGCACGTGCCTTCTCGTCGAAGTCATCGAAGCCTGACGTGATGATGCTCGACGTCACCTGGCCGGGCGCGTTCGCGCCGTATCTTGTCAACCTAAAGCCCGCTCTCGGCAAGGCGGCGAAGCAGCACGCGCAGGGAATCGTCCAGAACGACACGATCGGCGGCAAGCTGATCGCGATGCCGTGGTTCGGGGACTTCGGGATCCTCTACTACCGCACCGACCTGCTGAAGAAGTACGGCTATAGCAAGCCGCCAACGACCTGGAATCAGCTGTTCTCGATGGCGAAGAAGATCCAGGACGGCGAGCAGAAGACGAACAAGAACTTCTACGGCTTCGTCTTCCAGGGCAGCGCCTACGAGGGCCTGACCTGTGACGCTCTCGAGTGGGTCGCCTCGGCCGGCGGCGGTCACTTCATCGACGGCGGCAAGGTGACGATCAACAACTCGAAGGCCGCGACGATCCTTGACGCGATGCGCAACCAGATCGGCAAGATCACGCCGCGCGGCGTGACCTCCTACAACGAAGACGGCGCCCGCATCCCGTTCGACAACGGCGACGCCGCCTTCATGCGCAACTGGCCATACGCGTACTCGCTCAGCCAGGCCACCGGCTCAGCGGTCAAGGGCAAGTTCGCCGTCACGGTGCTGCCGCACGGCGCGGCCGGCCCGTCAGTGGGAACCGTCGGCGGCTGGCAGCTCGGCGTCTCGAAGTACTCGAAGCACAAGGGTGCTGCGACCGAGCTCGTGCGCTACCTGACGAGCCCGGGCGTTCAGAAGTTCGACGCGATCTTCAACACGAACGTGCCGACGATCCCCGCAGTGGCGCGGATCAAAGCCGTCGTCAAGGCGAACCCGTACCTCACGCCCGCGATCGCGAACGTCGCCCGCGTCACCCGGCCCTCGAAGTACCTGAAGGCCTCGTACAACGAAGGCTCCAAGGACATCTACCAGGGGATCAGCCAGATCCTCAACGGCACGCCGGCGAAGAACGTGCTGCCGAGCATCTCCTCGAAGCTACAGCGCCTGGTGAAGTAGGGCCTGCAGGTTGGCCTGAAACGAGGGAGGATGGCATCTGTCATCCTCCCTCAGCTTTCCGCTTCGCGCTGATTCGATGAGCACGGTCGCCACACCAGCACCCACGCCGGGCCGCCGCCGCCGCAAGAGTCGGCTGCAGCGGCGCCAGGCGCGCCTCGGTTGGCTCCTACTCCTGCCGGCGCTGGCCGTGGTCGCGTTCGTCGCGATCTATCCGCTCGGCAAGACGGTCTATCAGAGCTTCACGAACCAGGAATTCCTGGCCGGAATCGAGCCCACCAAATGGGTCGGTCTCCAGAACTACAGGGATCTCTGGCACGACACCATCTTCCGGCAGTCGGTCTGGGAGACGGTCAAGTTCACGCTGATCACGGTCAGCTTCGAGTTCGTCCTCGGAATGATCATCGCGCTCGTCGTCAACTCGAACTTCAAGGGACGCGGCGCGATGCGTGCGGCGATGCTCGTGCCGTGGGCGATCCCGACCGTTGTCGCCGCTCAGATGTGGAAATGGATGTTCGACGACGTCTTCGGCGTGATCAACGACGCCGGCGTGCGTCTCCACATTCTCCACCACTCGGTGGCCTGGATCTCACAGCCCAGCACTGCGCTCGCAGCCGTCTCCGCCGTCGACATCTGGAAGACCACACCGTTCGTAGCGCTGCTGTTGCTTGCGGGCCTGCAAGTGATCCCACGAGACCTCTACGAGGCGGCGGACGTTGACGGGGCGAGCAAGTGGCAGCAGTTCTGGCGGATCACGCTGCCGCTGCTGAGGCCGGCGATCCTCGTGACGCTGATCTTTCGCACCCTTGATGCCCTGCGCGTCTTCGACGTCTTCTACGTGTTCTACGGCAACCGGCCCGACACGCAGACAATGGCGATCTACGCTCAGAGCACGATCGTGAGTGACGGTCATGTCGGCTACGGCTCCGCGATCAGCGTGGCGATTTTCCTGATCATCGGCCTCTTCGTCGTCATCTATGTGACCTTCATGCGGGTGACCGAGGAATGAGCGTCGCTCGCCTTCGGCTCGCTCCCGTGGGGGAAACCCTGTTTCCCCCACGGGCCCCCTTCTCCATAGATGCGGGGGAAGCTCCCGGTTCCCCCGAGTCCCCCTCCACGGCTCATGAGCCAGAGGCTGGCCAATGAGCACGGTCGCCGAGGCTACGCGGACGGTCGAGCGGCCTGTCAGCCGCGGCCGCTGGCTTCGGCGAACGCCTCTCGGGCGCTTTATCACGAAGCTGCCTTTCTGGCTGCTGATCGCCGCGATCTTCATCTACGCAATCTTCCCCTTCTACTGGGCGATCCGTTCCGCGTTCACGCCTGAAGGCGAGCTCTTCAGGACGCCGGTCGACTACTTCCCGAAGCATCCGACGCTCGCCAACTTCCGTGAGGCGCTGAGCACCCCGACCTTCCAGCACGCGTTGATCAACTCGACGATCGTCGCCGGCTCGGTGACGCTGATCTCACTGGCGATCGGCTCCTTAGCGGCCTACGCCCTCGGCCGTTTCCGCTTCCGCGGCCGCTCGGCCGTCCTCTACCTAATGCTGTCGATGACGATCTTCCCCCAGATCGCGATCCTCGGCGCCCTTTACACGATGATCACGCGCTTCCACCTCTACGACAGCTTGTTAGCGCTGATCTTCAGTTACATGATCTTCACGCTGCCGTTCACGGTCTGGGTACTGACGAGCTTCATGCGCGGACTGCCCGGCGATCTCGAGGAGGCGGCCTACGTCGACGGCGCAACGCCGCTACAGGTCTTTTACAAGGTGCTGCTGCCGCTGATCGCGCCCGGCCTGGTGACGACCGGGCTGCTCGCCTTCATCGCGGCCTGGAACGAGTACTTGTACGCCCTCTCGTTCATCCAGACACCCAACAAGTACACGGTCACATTGGCGATCACGACTTTCCAAGGAAAGTCGGGCTTCCAGCAGCCCTGGGGCCAGATCATGGCTGCGACCGTGATCGTGACGCTGCCGCTGATCGTCGCGACGCTCGTGTTGCAGCGGCGGATCCTCGCCGGCCTGACGGCAGGCGCGGTTAAGGGCTAGGCCGGGATTGTTTCCTTCGACGGCGTTTAGCGGCCGCGCCGCACAGGTCGGCGCGGCCTCTTAGGCGGCGTCGCAAGCGCCGCCTCGGGCGGGCGCGGTTAAGGGCTAGATCGCTTCGCGCGTTTCCGGGTCGAAGAAGTAGAAGCGGCTCGTGTCGACGGCGAGCTCGATCTTGCTGCCGACGGCGATCCGCGTGCGCGGGCTGACCCGGGCCACGAGCCGGGTTATGCCTTCGGGGGCGCCCTCCTCGTCGTCTCCACCGAAGTAGACGTCGGCGTCGCCCTCGGCAGCGTCCGCGGTGACGGCGCTGGAGATGATGCGGGCGGCCTCGACCGAGAAGTAGACGAGCACTTCGGAGCCGAGCGGCTCGGTCAGATCGGCGACGGCCTCGATCCGCCGGTCGGGAGGCGCGTCCGACTCGAGGCTCGCGTCCTCGAAGTCTTCGGGGCGGATGCCGAGCATGACCGTCCGGCCGACGTAGTCGGCGAGGCCCGACCGATTCCGCGCGAGCTGGTCGTCGACCGCGAGGTTGTAATCGCCGAAGGCAACCGTGAGGCCGCCGTTGCTCCGATCGAGCTGCGCATGGACGAGGTTGATCGAGGGCGAGCCGATAAACCCGGCCACGAACTCGTTCACGGGGCGGTCGTAGAGCACCTGCGGTGTGTCCACCTGCTGCAGATGGCCCGTCTGCATGACCGCGACCCGATCGCCCATCGTCATCGCCTCGACCTGGTCGTGCGTGACGTAGATGGTCGTGACGCCGAGGCTGCGCTGGAGCTGGTGGATCTCGGCGCGTAGCGTCACCCGCAGCTTCGCGTCGAGGTTCGAGAGCGGCTCGTCCATCAGGAATGCCTGCGGCTCGCGGACGATTGCGCGCCCCATCGCGACGCGCTGGCGCTGGCCGCCGGAAAGCGCCCGCGGCTTGCGCTTGAGGAACTCCTCGATCTTGAGGATCTTCGCCACGCGCCGCACCCGCTCATTGATCTCCTGCTTCGGCAGCTTCCGGAGCTTGAGCCCAAAGGCGAGGTTCTGCTCCACCGTCATGTGCGGGTAAAGCGCGTAGCTCTGAAACACCATCGCAATGTCACGGTCCTTCGGCGTCAGGTCGTTGACGACCCGCTCGCCGATCCGGATCTCGCCACCGGTGATCTCCTCGAGCCCGGCGAGCATGCGCAGCGCCGTCGTCTTGCCGCATCCGGACGGGCCGACGAGCACCATCAGCTCGCCGTCGGTGATGTCGAGGTCTAGGTCGTGAACGGCCTGGGTACCGTCGTCGTAGATCTTCTGAACGGAATCGAACTCGATTTCGGCCACGATCCTCCTCTGTCGGTGCGAGCTTAACCCGATCTTCGAGCAATGACGCCTGCATGCGGCGCGAGCCATCCCTCGGCGAGCGGATCGGGGTGCGTCGTCAGCTCGGGCTGACTCGTCACGGGCGCGGGTTGGCGGCCGGCGGTGACGTTGATCGCGACGACGTGCTCGGGCCGTTCGAACGCGACGATGCCGTCGAAGCCCTCCAGCAGCTGGAACCCATCTCCCAAAAGCCCGCGGGCCTCGATCAGCAGGCGGTAGAGCTGCAACAGGGAGCCCGGATCGTCCCGCTGGGCCTCGACGTTGCGCCCGGCGGGATCGACCGTCGGAAGCCAGGGCTCGCCGGCCGTGAAGCCGCCGGTCGGGCTCGCGTCCCACTGCATCGGGTGCCGCATCGGGTCGCGCCCGGCACGGTCGTACGGCGGCTGCGCTCCGGGGCCGTTCGCGAGGCCGATCTCGTCGCCCTGGTAAATGAAGGCGGCGCCCGGGAGGCTGAGCAGCAGCATCGCCGCGGCGCGCAGGTTCTCGTGCCCCACCCGGGTGGCCAGCCGGTCGAAGTCGTGGTTCGACATCACCCACGCGACCCGGCGCAGCTCTGCGGCCGGCCCGATCGCAGCTCGCAGCTGTTTTGCCTTCCAAGGCGAGAACAAGAGCTCGAAGGCGAAGACGAGATCGAGCACCTCCAGGTAGTGCGCGTACTCGCTCGTCGGCTGGAAGACCTCGCCGACGAGCAGCGCATCTCCGGCAGCGGCGCGAATCTTGCCGAGGGCCTCGATCGCCTCGGGCCGGTTGCCGGAGTAGACGCGCTGGAGCTGGGCGGCGTCCTCGCGCAGCGGCAACGGAAACGTGTCGGTGGCCGGCGGGTCGTCGCGCAATTGGTCGTCCTTGATCAGCTTGTCGATCGCGTCGAGCCGGAAGCCGTCGACGCCTCGGTCGAGCCAGAAGCGGACGACGCCCTGGAACGCCTCGACGACCTCCGGGTTCCGCCAGTCGAGATCCGGCTGCTCGGGGTAGAACGAGTGCAGGTACCAGCGGCCCGACTGCTCGTCGCGGCTCCACGCAGGCCCTCCGAAAGCGGAGACCCAGTTGTTGGGCGGCCCATCGACCGGCGACCAGATGTACCAGTCGGGGTGCTCGCGGAACCACGGGTGCTCGATCGAGGTGTGGCAGGGGATCAGGTCGAGCAGCACGCGGAGACCGCGCTCGTGTGCCGCCGCGACGAGCTCGTCGAAGTCCTCGAGCGAGCCGAGCTGTGGATCGACCGCGGTGTAGTCCGAGACGTCGTAGCCGAAGTCGGCCAGCGGCGAAGGGTAGATCGGCGAGAGCCAGAACGCATCGACGCCGAGCCAGACCAGGTGGTCGAGCCGCTGCGTGATCCCTCCGAGGTCGCCGACGCCGTCATCGTCCGAATCCTGGAACGACCTGGGGTAGATCTGGTAGACGACCGCCTGCTCCCACCAGGGCATGGGTCCGGAGGATAGATCCTGGCCAGCGATAAGATCGACCGCGCCAACGAACCGAGGAGGAGTCCCGCCAGATGCCTGTCGAGCCCGGAAAGATTCGCAACGTTGCCGTCGTCGGTCACCGCTCCACGGGCAAGACGTCGCTGGTCGAGGCGATGCTCTTCCAGGCCGGTGCGATCAACCGGCTCGGCACGATCGAGGCCGGCAGCACAACCGGCGACTGGGATGACGACGAGCACAACCGCCAGATGTCGCTCGCCGCGTCCCTCTGCCACGTCGAGTGGCAGGGCCGCAAGATCAACCTGATCGACACCCCCGGCGACCCAGGCTTCCAGGGCGACATGATCGCCGCGCTCAGGGTCGTCGAGGGCGCCCTCGTCGTCGTCAGCGCCGTCATGGGCGTCGAGGTGCAGACCTCCCGTGCTTGGCAGCGCGCCGGGGATTACGACCTCTCGCGCGTGGTGGTCGTGAACATGCTCGACCGCGAGCGCGCCGACTACTTCCGGACGCTCGAGGCGCTCCGCGACCAGCTCTCGCCGCGCTGCGTCGCCGTTCATCTGCCGATCGGCGCCGAGCACGAGCTGACCGGCGTCGTCGACCTCCTGCACATGAAGGCCTACACGAGCCCTGAAGCCGAGCGCGAGGCCGCGCCGAGCGAGATCCCGGCGGAGATGGAGAGCCAGGTCGCCGAGTACCGCGAGAAGCTGCTCGACTCCGTGGTGGAGACGGACGAGGCGCTGATGGAGCGCTACCTCGACGGCCAGGAGCTCTCCGACGAGGAGGTCGCCCACGCGCTCAAGGACGCGGTCACGCGCGGCGAGATCTTCCCGGTCGCCTGCGCGGTCGCGACGAAGAACCTCGGGACGACCGCGCTGCTCGACCTGCTCGTCGAGGGCGTGCCCTCGCCAGCGAAGAAGCACATCGACCTCGGTATCGAAGGCGACGGGACGGCAGCGTTCGTGTTCAAGACAATTGCCGATCCCTTCGCCGGCCGGATCAACGTGCTCCGCGTCATCTCCGGCGAGGTGAAGTCGGACTCGACGCTCGCGAACCACCGCTCGCATTCGAAGGAGCGCGTCGGCCAGCTCCTCGCGCTGCAGGGCAAGGAGCACACGCAGGAAGAATCTTTCGGCGCCGGTGACATCGGCGCCGTCGCGAAGCTGAAGGACACGACCACGGGCGACCTGCTGCTCGACGCCGAGCGCGAGCTCGAGACGCCCGAGCTCGGGTTTCCGGAGCCGGTGATGAGCTTCGCGGTGACGCCGAAGGCGAAGGGCGACGAGGAGAAGGTCGGCACCGCGCTCCGCCGTCTCTCCGAGGAGGACCCGACGCTGGTGATTCGCCGCGACCCGCAGACCGGCGAGCAGCTGCTTTCGGGCCTCAGCCAGATCCACGTCGAGGTCGCGGTCGATCGCGTCAAGAGCCGCTTCGGTGCCGAGGTCGAGCTCCACCAGCCGCGGGTGCCGTACCTCGAGACGATCCGCAAGGAGTCACGCGCCCAAGGCCGCTACAAGAAGCAGACCGGCGGCCGCGGCCAGTTCGGCGACGCCGTGATCGTGCTCGAGCCGCTGGAGGGTCACCAAGGCTACGAGTTCTCGGACGAGATCGTCGGCGGCGTGATCCCGCAGGGCTTCCGCCAGGCCGTCGACAAGGGCATCCAGGAGGCGATGCAGCACGGCGAGCTCGCCGGCGCACCCGTCCAGGGCCTGCGAGTCCGCCTGATCGACGGCTCCTACCACTCGGTCGACTCGTCCGAGATGGCGTTCAAGATCGCCGGCTCGCTGGCATTCAAGCAGGCCTACGAGCAGGCAGATCCGGTGCTGCTGGAGCCGATCATGGATGTCGAGGTAACCGTTCCGGACGAGTCGGTAGGCGCCGTCAACGGCGACCTCAACTCACGGCGCGGGCGGTTGCAGGGGATGGAGCCGAAAGGCGGGATGACGACGATCAAGGCCGAGGTGCCGATGTCCGAGATCCTCACGTACTCCCAGTCTCTGACCTCGCTGACGGGCGGTCGTGGCGACTATCACATGTCTTTCGCCCGCTACGAAGAGGTTCCGACGCACATCGCGCAAAAGATCATCGCCGAGGCCAAGCAGGACAAGGAGGAGGCCGCGGTCTAGGTCAACTAAGGCGCTCGCTTGCGACGCCGACCCAAAGGATATCCCGGCTTTGCCGGGGCGTCCGTCTAATCCCGGCCCGGCAGCGCCGGCACCAGGTGTCGTGGCGAAAACAAAGCCAAGGTGGACGGCCTCGCTATAGTCGCGCGGATGCGGATCGCGAAGCAATCCGTGGCTCACAGATGTGCGGTCTGCGAGCGCACTTTGCTGATGGGGGAGCGGACGACCCGCTTCTCCACCGACGGCGAGAACTTCGTCGACGTCTGCCCGCTCTGCCAGGACATCGCGCTCGAGTACGGCTGGCTGAAGGAGGGCAGCCCGACGACGCCGACGGTCTCGACCGAGCGGCAGCGCCGGCGCCTCAGCCTCTCGAGTCTCTTCGAGGCACGCAAGGCCGCCGTCGCCGAGGCGCCGGTCGCCGACGAGCCGTTCCTACGGCGGTTGTCAGAGCCCGAGCGGGAGGTCGTCGAGGCGGCCGATCTCTTCAACCAGACCGATTTCCGGCGCACGGTTGCCGGGATTGCGAAGAGCCTCGGCGAGCCTCGGGCGAGCATCCGCTTGCTCTCGGGCGTCAGCGGCGAGGTTGTGATCACGGTCGCCTGGGATATCTCCTGGTACCAGTACCGGGTCACACCCGAGCTCGCCCAGCCAGTCCGACTCGAGGATCGCGGCCACGAGCTCGCGGAGCTCGACCCCCTCTACAAGGACTGGAACGCTCACCTCGACGAGCACGGCCGCGTGGTCCCAAACATCGCGCGTATTTAGGAGGGCTTGGCGAAATACAGTCTGTGCCGCCGGGCCGCGCTGCTCGCCCACCAGCTCCGCTCTGTTTACGCAGTCGCGCCCATATCTACGGATATGGACGCTCCCTGCGTCCTCCCCAGGGAACGAGCATCGCACCCCGGCGACGAGCGGTTT
>Ga0137403_10001054_pt1 | contig 34975 bp, 29 predicted proteins | sample CZOMad2_1_16fung_FD_122057 | JGI IMG/M metagenome (GOLD analysis project Ga0137403, IMG submission 122057) | Vadose zone soil fungal communities from Angelo Coast Range Reserve, California, USA - CZOMad2_1_16fungal (Hybrid Assembly) | ecosystem: Environmental > Terrestrial > Soil > Vadose zone... | reverse complement strand
CCGATGCTGCAATATTTTGCGCAAGGCGCCTGCCAGGCGATGGAAGACGCGGTGTGCCTGTCGCACATGCTGGGCAGCCATCCCGATGAATTTGCCACCGCGCTGGAAAAATACCGCCGGCAGCGCTTTCCCCGCACCGCGCGCGTGCAACTGCTCTCGCGTGCCATCGGCGAGCACATCTATCATCCCTCAGGCGAACACGCCCGCCTGCGCAACGCCATCATGAGCGCGAAATCGTCGGAGGACTGGTATCGCGACCTCGCGTGGCTGTATGGCGGAACGGGGTTGGGGGGTTAATAGCTCGTGCCCGGCCTTGTGCCCACCTTCGCTAAAGCTTCGGCGGACTGGCATCGAGCCCGTCGAAGCCTCGGCGTAGACGGGTGCCGGGCATCCACATCTTTGGCGGCATAGCAAAAGGAAGACGTGGATGGCCGGGACAAGCCCGGCCATGACGAGTTGGCAAATCTTCCTAAACCCGCAGCAACGCCTGCCGGTCGATCTTGCCCGTACCGGTCTTCGGCAATTCGTCGATGAATTTCACCTCGCGCGGATATTTGTAGGGCAACAGTTTTGCCTTGACGAAATCCTGCAGCATCTTTGTCGCGTCGCCTTTGTCGAACGCTTGGCTGTTCATGACCACGACGGCTTTTAGCGTCATCCGCCGGTCCGGCAGCTCGGCCGCGAACACGGCGCATTCGCGCACGTCGGGGTGCTCGGCGAGGCACAGCTCGACTTCGAGCGGATAGACCCATTGGCCGGAAATCTTGATCAGATCATCGGCGCGGCCGCGGAAAAAATAAAAGCCATCGGAATCGCGCACGAAGCGGTCGCCGGTGTAGATCCACCCCGCCTCGCGGATGGTTTCAGCCGACCTGTCGGGCCGGTTCCAGTACAGCGGCGTGCTGGAATCGCCGCGCACCCACAGGATGCCTTCCTCATTATCGCCGACGTCGCGGCCGTCGCTGTTTCGCAGAGCGATTTCATAGCCGGGCACGCGAAGTCCGGCGGCGCCGAGCTTTTTCTGTTCCGGGCGGTTGCTGAGGTAAATGTGCAGCACTTCCGTGGAGCCCAGCCCCTCGACGATCTCAAGACCGGTCATCGTCTTCCAGCCGTTGAAGACTTCGGCGGACAACACTTCGGCGGCGGACAGCGCCATCCGCAATGAGGAAAAATTGGTTTGCCCCACGCCTTCGGCCTTTGTCAGCGACGTATAGAGCGTTGGCAATCCGAAGAATACGCTGGGGCGAAAACGTTCGATCGCATCAAATATCGCGGCAGGCTTCGGCTGGCCGGGCAAAAGAAGCGTCGCAGCGCCCGCCGAAAACGGAAAGGTGACGGAATTGCCAAAGCCGTAGGCGAAGAACATTTTTGGCACGGAAAAGCAGATGTCGTCGGGCGTTAGTTTGAGGACGTTCCGCGCGAAAGCAAGGTCACTATAGGCCATATCATGCTGCAGATGGACGATGCCCTTGGGCCGGCCGGTCGAGCCCGATGAATACATCCAGAACGCCATCTCGTTGCGGTGGGTCTGCGCCTCGGCAAGATCGGTCGGAAAGGCCGACAGCCATGCTTCTGCGACGATGGCATTCGGCACGGCGTGATCACGGGCTTTGCCATTGACTGCGATCAGCGTGTGCAATGGCGTATCCTTGCAGGCCACCGCGTCGAAGCGCGCGCAAAACTCGGCGTCGGCAACGGCGACGGTGGCGGCGGAATCCGACAGATAAAACTGCAGGAGGTCCGGTGGCGTCAGCGTATTGATCAACAGTGGCACCAGCCCGGCACGAACCGCGCCAAAAAATGCCGCCGGGTAGGCCGGGGTATCGTCGAGGAACATCAGGACGCGGTCACCGCGCTTTAGTCCAAGCGAGAGAAAGCCGTGGCCCCATTGCGAGGCCTCGGCGCAAAGCTCGGCATAGCTGCGCGCACCCATTGGACCGGTGAGCGCGGGCCGGCCGCCGCGGTCCCTGGCGAGATTGTCGAACAGGATGCGGCTCGCATTATAGGTTGCCGGAATCGCAAAGCCGATCTCGCGTGCGCCGGGGCTGTCGGCGGGAACCTGATCGACGATTCCAAGCGGCCTGGACGACGTCATGCCCGGCCTCCCGTTGCCGAGTGCGCTCGCTTCGCCTCGTACCGCGCCATGAAGGCGGGCGACATCGCGCGCAGGCGCGCATCGTCGATCCGCCCCGAACGGGTGATGTAGCTATAAGCGAAATCCATCAAGTCGAGCTGCATATGCTCGGGGAATTTTTCGTACCAGTCGGCGCTGGTGCGCGCCGCCGTCACAAGTTTCTTCACGATCGGCTGGCGCTCGCTTTGGTAACGGCCAAGCGCTGCGGCGACATCGCACTCTGCCTCCAGCGCCTTGGTGAGCGCGATCGCGTCCTCGATGGCGAGCCGCGTGCCCGATCCGATCGAGAAATGCGCCGAGTGCAGGGCATCGCCAATCAGCACCATATTCGCAAACGACCAGCGCTCGTTCCAGATCCACGGGAAATTGCGCCAGACCGATTTGTTCGAAACCAGTCCGTGGCCGTCGAGGGTGGCGGCGAACACCTGCTCGCAAATGGCCCTGGATTCATCGACCGTCTTGCCGGCAAAGCCGTATCGCTGCCAGGTCGGCAAATCGCATTCGACCAGGAAGGTGCTCATGGTGGGCGAATATCGGTAGTGATGGGCGTTGAACGTGCCGAGATCGGTCTTCACAAATGTCTGCGACAGCGTCTCGAACCGCTTCGTGGTGCCATACCAGGCGAACTTGTTGGCCGAGTAGGATAGCGAGGTTCCGAAATCGCCCTCGAAGCCGCGACGCACCAGGGAATTGAGGCCATCGGCCGCGACGATCAGATCGTAACCGGTCAACTGCTCGACGGAGACGACCGGCGTTTCGTAACGCGGCGTGACGCCAACCGATGAAACGCGCGCCTGCAGGATGCCGAGCAGGTCAAGCCGCCCGATCGAGGAAAATCCAACGCCATCGATCTCGACGCTTTCGCCGCGCAAATTGAGCGTGATGTTCTTCCAGCTCTCCATCCTCGGCGCGATCGCATCGACCGTATCCGGGTCGTCGGCGCGCAGGAATTCGAGCGCCTGCTCGGAGAACACCACGCCAAAGCCCCAAGTGGCACCGGCGGCGTTCTGTTCGAACAGATCGATACGCGCGTCCGGGTGGCGCTTCTTCCAGAGATAGCTGAAGTAGAGGCCCCCGGGGCCTCCGCCGATGACGGCGATACGCACGATCTTCCTCCCCAATGGCCCGCGGCGTGGAGAGTTTGCAATATAGATGGTCTTTCCGGAGCACACTCAAAAAAATCGTATGGGACGGCTGGCGTCCGTCATCGCCGTCGGGATGGAGCCGCATAGCGGCCAAGTCCGGATGGTCGCGCGCAAAAGCGGTTGGATTACCGCGCGCTGAAGTGCGCGCCCGCTGGCGGTGGCCGATGCCGGCGTAGCTTCAAGCCGCGGCGTTGGCCAGGAAATGATCGACCGACGAGCGCAGTTCCGCAGCCTGGCTCGATAACTCCTGGGCGGTGGCCAGCACCAGATCGGCCGAGCGGTTGGTATTCTCGCTCGCCGCGGCGGTGCCCGCAATGCGTTGCGCGACGCTCGCTGTGCCGGCGGCGGCCTGGCGGATATTTTCCGATATTTCGATCGCCGCCGTATTCTGCTGATTCATGGCGCGCGCGATCGACGCGGTAAAGCTGTCGATATCCGACATGACGGAGGTGATGGCGCCGACGTTGTCCACGGCGCGCTTGGTCGCGACCTGCACCTCGGCGATCTGAGAGGAGATTTCCTCGGTGGCCTTCGCGGTCTGAATGGCGAGCGCCTTGACTTCGGAGGCCACCACCGCAAAGCCCCGTCCGGCCTCGCCGGCGCGCGCCGCCTCGATCGTGGCATTGAGCGCCAGCAGGTTGGTCTGGCCGGCGATGTTGCGGATGAAGCCCACGACTTCGTCGATATGCTGGGCGGCGCTGGCGAGCGCTCCAATCGTCTCATTGGCTTCCCCGGCCATGACTGAGGCGCGCTGGACGACCCCGGTGGCGTCCTGAAGCTGCGCCGTGATGGTCTGCACGGAATCGCCAAGCTGGTCTGCGGCCGCCGCTACCGTCTGGACGTTGCTGGAGGTCACACCGGCGGTAGATGCCATCTCGTTCGACTGCTGACCGGCCGCGTGGGCGATCGATGACAGCGTTCGTGCGGTTTCGGTGAGCTTGCCGGTCATGGCATCGGTATTGGTCAGGGCGGCAGTGATGGCGGAACGGAAGGCCGCGACTTCGGCCTCGATGCGCTGCCGCCGGCTGACCTGTTCCGAAGTCATCTGGTCCTTGGTGGACATCAGGGCGACATCCTCGTCGGCGCGGGTCTTCAGGTTGGCCTGCATCACGGCAAGCGATTTCAGCAGCCGACCGAGTTCGTCGCGCCGGCGCACCACGATCTGGTCGGTGAAGATACCCGCTGCGACGCGTTCGGCGACGTGCATGGCGGCGAAGATCGGTTTGCTCATGGAGTACGCAAAGGCGAGCGCGAGCACCAGGCCGATCAGCGCCGTGCCGATCGTGAGTGTGATCATGGTGCTGCGCGCCTCCACCACCGCCGCCTCCGCGTCGGTGCGAAAGCTGAAGCCGTAGGCCGCGACCACTTCCACAAGATCATCCAGTGCAGCCGCGGCTTCGCCGGCCTTCTGCACGAGGGCGAAGGCTGCCGGAAGTTCGGTTACTCCGCCGGCCTGAGGCTTGAGAACCTTCAATTCGGCGTCCGACCATCCGCGAACTTGATTCTCCGCGCGATCCAGCGCCGCAACCACATCCTTGCCCGCGACACGCTCGCGGACGACCTTGAGATCGTCCGAGATGCCGCTGATCAGCTTTTCAAGTTTGGCCACGGTCTCCTTCGGCGCACCGTCGCTCTGGCTCCGAACCACGAGAACGCGGGCCTCGTTCATCGTGGCATGCGCCGAACGCGCATAGTTGATCGCCATCAGCGGCCCATCGTAGAGCCGCACCACCATGTCGCCCGATGAGGAGATTGCCCGAATGCCGTAAAAGGCGAGCCCGCAGGTGAGGCTGATGACGATGCAAACAATCCCGAAAAGCTTGTAACGAATCGACATCAGCGCGCGCCCCTACTGATAACAACCAAGCAAGCTATTCCGTAACCTTCACCGTCATCTTCATTCGCGGGTGGATGGCGCAGATGACCAGCACATCGCCTGCTTCCTTGAAGGTTACGTCGGTCGAGGCGCCCGGAGGTTGAGATCCGAGATTGAATTCATTGCCAGCGCTCGTCGACATGATGTTGTGGGGAATGCTGTCGTCGTTCATGAACGTCAGGGTCCCGCCCTTTTTGAGGGTGGCGGTCTCGGATGAGAACGTGCGGCCTTTCTGGGATATCGTCAGGTTGGCGGCGAGCGCGCCGGCCGACAGGCCCAGGAAAACGACAGGGATGAGAGCAGTTAGTCGCATGGATAGTCCTTTGGCATTGGTTAGCGCGGGAGAACCGGCATAGAGGTTGGGTTGAGATCGCTGGTCAACGTCTTCAGGAAGGTCACCAGATCGGACTTTTCCTGCGGCGTAAGGCCGAGAGGCTTCATCAGGTCGGAGCGGCTCGGCCGGTCGACGCCTCCCTTGTCGTAATGCTCGACCACCTGCTCGAGGGTTGCGAGCGATCCATCGTGCATGTAGGGGCTTCGGCGGGTGATTTCGCGCAAGCCCGGTGTCTTGAAGGCATGCTGCATCTTGATGACGCCAGGCATGAACTGCCCGCGCCCGATGTCGTCGCTCGGCAGCCCGACGTCCTGAAAGCCGTCATTGGTGAAATTCCACCCCTCGTGACACGAAGAGCACTGGGCCTTCGCGTTGAAGAGGGCAAAACCGCGCTTGGCCTCTTCGGAGATGGCTTTCTCGTTTCCGTCGATCCAGTCATCGAAAGGCGCGCGTTGGGAAACGACCGTCCGTTCGTAGGTCGCGATCGCCTGAGCAAGCGTCTTGGGGCTCATCTTCTCGCCGGGAAAGGCCGCCGCGAACAGCGGCTTGTATTCGGCGATGGCTTCAAGCCGCCCCATGAGCTGCTCGATCGGCATGTTCATCTCGCCCGGGGACGTAATCGGACCGAGGGCCTGCTCCTCGAGGTCGGCGAGCCGGCCGTCCCACATGAAGATCGCGCCCCATGCGGCGTTGACGATGGTGGGCGAGTGCCGGCCAAGCTTTGCCATGCCGTTACCGACGCCGACCGCCAATCCGTCGGCCCAACCAAAGGCCGGGCTATGGCAACTTGCGCAGGATTGCGCTGAGGATACCGAGATACGTGTGTCGAAATAGAGCTTTTTGCCGAGTTCCATCTTCAGCGGCGTGTACGGATTTTCCTTGGGGAAAGGGATCGAGGCGGGCCGCCGATACTGCGTCTTCATCGCGTCGATGCCGGCCGCAGCTTTCTGCTCGACCCCGAGGTGGCGCGTCTCGCCGACGATTGCCGACCCAAGGCCCGTGCCCGCAAAGCCGAGCAAGCCGAGAGCGGTTGCTGCGACCGCCGTTCCAAGCAAGGCTGGTCGACCAAAGGGGGGTTCAGGCATGCTGCATCCTTGAAGACGGTGCCGGGGACCGGACCGGAGCTACAATGCGAGAGCGCTTCTCACGCAGACGACAGCGGCTACAATAGTAGCTAGAGGTTAATTAAAGTTTTTCGTTGAATTAGCTCAAACACTTAGAATTGCATGGCGGCGACCGGTTCGCCTCAAGGGCGTGCGAAAGGGGCCCTTTGCAGCTGGCGGCAACGCAATCGAGGACCGATCGGCCCGGCCCTCACACCTTGACCATCCGCTTGCCCCGGTTTTCGCCGGCGAGCAGTCCGATCAGCGCCTTGGGTGTGTTCTCGAGGCCATTGATGACGTCCTCCTGGACTTTCAGTTTGCCCGAAGTGACCCAAGATTGCAGGTCGCGCAACGCCTCATCGCGCCGAGCCATGTAGTCCATCACGATGAAGCCCTGCATGGTCAGGCGCTTGACCACGATCAGGCCGGGCACGCCGCGTGGCCCGGTGGCCGACGGTACGCCGTCATATTGCGAGATCGCACCGCAGCAGGCGATGCGGCCGCGATTGTTCATCTGCGCCAGGCACGCCTCGAGAATGTCGCCGCCGACATTGTCGAAATAGACATCGATGCCACTGGGCGCCGCGGCTCTGAGCGCCTTGAACACCGCACCATCCTTGTAGTCGACCGCGGCATCGAAGCCGAGTTCGGAGGTCAGCCAGGCGCACTTGTCCTTGCCGCCGGCGATGCCGACGACGCGACAGCCCTTGATCTTGGCGATCTGGCCGACGATCGAGCCCACCGAGCCGGCGGCAGCCGAAACCACGACCGTCTCACCTGCCTTCGGCTTGCCGACGTCGAGCAGTCCGAAATAGGCCGTGAGGCCAGCGATGCCGTAGACGCTCAATAGATGCGTCATCGGTTCGACCTTAGGCAACTTCGACAGATGCTTTGCCGGCACCACCGCGTAGTCCTGCCAGCCGGTATCGCCGAACACGATGTCGCCCGGCGCAAGTCCGGGCGCATTGGAAGCAACGACCTCGGCAATGCCGCCGCCGGCCATTACCGTGTTGGCCTCGACCGCCGCGCGATAGGTCGCGCCGTGCATCCATGCCCGATTGGCGGCGTCGAGCGAAATATAGCGCACCCTCAGCAAAGCCTCGCCGTCTCGTGGCTCCGGGATCGCGCCCTCTGACATCTTGAAATGCTCGGGCGCCAATTTTCCGGTCGGCTTTTCCACCAGCAGGATCTGGCGATTGACACCGTCACGCATAGCGTTTCCCTCCGGTCAAATTGGTTGTTCTTGTGCAGTCGGCGCGCGAGAGGCGCGCACGTTCCGCACATGGTGCGTTGCATGCGAGGCTAATCGGCGGGCGCTCATTCTACAATGGAAACATTGTGGCAAACCCGCCCCGCGGTGGAAGCGTGTTGCGTCGGCGGTGAAATCTGCCAAACTCGGTGTTGCTGGGGAACCTATGGGGGTAAGACGATGTCGAACCGGTTTACACAGTACATTCTGATTGCGATGGCGCTTGGCATCGTGATGGGGACGCTGGTCTTCAATTATCTGCCGGACATCCGGGCCGATATCGCATCAAGCGTAAACCTGGTCGCGATGCTGTTCCTGCGCCTGATCAAGATGATCATCGCGCCGCTGGTGTTCGCGACGCTGGTCGGGGGCATCGCTCACATGGGAAGCGGCTCCAAACTGGGTCGAATCTTCGCCAAGACCATGGGCTGGTTTGTCAGCGCGTCGTTTGTCTCCCTGCTGCTCGGTCTGGTGATGGTCAACCTGCTGCAGCCGGGGGCGAATTTCCCGGGCACCCTGCCGGACAAGGCGCAATCGACGGGACTGCCGGTGTCGGCATTCTCGATCGAGAAATTCCTGACCCATTTGATCCCGACATCGATCGCGGATGCGATGGCGCAGAATGAGATCCTGCAGATCGTGGTTTTCGCGGTGTTCTTCTCGGTCGCGCTGGGTGCGATGCCGGAGCGCTCCAAGCTGTTGCTCACGCTGATCGATGATCTCGGCCACATCATGCTGAAGGTAACGGGTTATGTGATGTTGTTCGCGCCGATCGCGGTGTGGGCGGCGATCATGGCGACGGTGTCGAAGAATGGCCTCGGCGTCTTGTGGAAGCTGATCGTCTTCATGGGCGGCTTCTATCTCTCGCTGGCGATCCTGTGGGGCATCCTCGTCGTGGTCGGCTTCATTGTCATCGGGCCCAGATACAGCCATCTGCTGCGGCTGATCCGTGAACCGCTGATGATCGCGTTCTCGACGGCGAGTTCGGAAGCCGCCTATCCCAAGACGCTCGAGGGGCTCAACCGCTTCGGCGCCTCGTCACGGATATCGAGCTTCGTGCTGCCGCTCGGCTATTCGTTCAACCTCGACGGCACGATGATGTACTGCACGTTTGCCAGCATCTTCATCGCGCAGACCTATCATATCGAAATGTCGCTCGGCACGCAGTTGGCGATGCTGGCGACCCTGATGATCACCTCCAAGGGTGTCGCGGGTGTTCCGCGCGCCTCGCTGGTGGTGATCGCCTCGACGCTGAGCCAGTTCGGCATCCCCGAGGCGGGCCTGTTGATGATCATGGGTATCGATACCTTCCTCGACATGGGACGCAGCGCCACCAATGTGATCGGCAACTCGCTCGCTACTGCCGTGGTGGCGAAGTGGGAAGGCGAACTCGCCCCCGAACACGCGCTCGGCCCCGACGACGTGGTGCCGCCGGACATGATCCCCGGTGAAATCCCCGCAATGGCCGGCCACTGACGGGAGCGGTGCATGCGCCAACCCCTTGGGAGATCGTTTTGGGCCTGCGGCCTGTTGCTGGCGGGGTGGCTGCTGACGACGGCGGCCGGTGCCCAGACCGGGGGCGAAGGGCTTAGCCCGACGCTTGCCGGTATCAAGAGCAGGCACGTCGTGCATCTCGGTTATCGCGAGAGCTCGCCGCCGTTCTCGTTTCTGGATCAGGCCAACCGGCCGATCGGCTACAGCCTGGAGCTGTGCGAAGCCATCGTCGAGGAAATCGGCGTCGAGGTCGACGACCCCAACCTCAAGATCGATTACGTCAAGGTCACCTCGGATGACCGCATCCCGGCGGTGGTGCAAGGCAAGATAGACCTGGAATGCGGATCGACGACGGCCAACGCCGAGCGCGCCAAGCAGGTGGCGTTTTCGCCGCTGATGTTCGTGGCCGGCACCAAGTTGATGGTGCCGAAGAATTCAACAATTTCGGCGCCGAAAGACTTGCAGGGCAAGACCGTCGTGGTCACCAAGGGCACCACCAACGAACAGGCCATGTATGCGGCCGACAAGAAGTTCGCGCTCGGCCTCAAGATCGTGACGGCGCCGGATCACGAGCAATCCTATCAGATGCTGGTGGATGGCAAGGCCGACGCATTCGCCACCGACGATATCCTGCTGTACGGCCTGATCGCGCGGCACAAGTCGCAGGACAAGTTTCGCGTCACCGGCGACTATTTGTCCTACGATCCCTACGGCATCATGTTCCGCAAGGGAGAACCGCAATTGACCGCGGTGGTGGAACGAACGTTCCGCAAGCTCGGCACCAACCACGATCTGGTCCCGCTCTACAACAAATGGTTTGTCTCCCGCCTGCCCACCGGGGAGAGACTCAATGTCGCGATCTCGCCGCAGCTTGAAGATGCCTTCAAGGCGCTCGACGACAGCGAGGGCGTGAGCAATTAGGGGCGTTTTACAGCAGGGCCTCGTCCTTCGAGACGCGGCTGAAGCCGCGCCTCAGGATGAGGAATTCCCCATCCCCTCACGGTCAGGAGGCGCTCTTGCGCCGTCTCGAACCATGAGGCCGCCGGCCTCACGGCTTGATGTGGAGCGCGGATTTTGTCGCGTTCAGCGTGTTGTTGAAAGCCGCCTTGGTTTGACCGGCGAGCGTGTTGGCCTCGTAAGTGGGGCCCGCGACGAACCCCGTTTTAGGCGGGATTCCGATGGCGGTCGGCACCCTGGCCAGGACATTCGCAAAACTTGTTGCGGTCGCGCCCGCGGCTTTGTTCAGATCGGCCGCCTGCTTCGCCACGAATGTGACGGCTGACGATGCCACTGCTGATATATCGGTCATGGAAAGCCTCCCTGCCTCAGGGAAACATCGGTCCGCTATGGTTAATGAGCCGTTAACGGCCGGGATTTGAGTAACGCTGCTGCGTTAGAAAAAATCCAGATCCTTGGCGCAGATCCCGTGGGCGACGGCGGCGAATTCGATCGCGGTGAACAAGCCGCCAGCCACGTAGATTTTCCGGTTGAGGGAAGCGGCGAGTGTCTGGCTGGTGCTGAACGCATCCTGGATCGTTGCGGCGATATGGACACTTGCCTGTGGATTGACCGCCCGCACGAGGCCGGCGAGCGCCGCCGCGTCCCCGCCCTTGTGGTGCGCTGACGTGCATATGATCGTGTCGAATGAGGGCGCCAGCGCGCCGACGATCTCGTCTATCTTCTTGTCAAAGGAAACGCCGACCACGAGAATCCACGCCTGCGCGCCGAAAGCTTGCTTGAGGCTGGTGAGCGATTGCCGGATGGCATCCGGCGTGTGACCGACATCGATAACGGTCAACGGGTTTTGCGCGATGACTTCGAGGCGGCCGGGCCAGCGCGTGTCGCGGAGGCCCGATCTCACAGCGGCTTCGATTCCGGCGGAAGCTTCTCCAGGCCGCGCCCGTTCCAGCCAAAGCACGAACAGCGTGACCGCGATGGCGGCGTTGTTGAACTGGTATGCGCCGAGTAGCGCCGTGTCGAGGGAACGGAATTCATAATCTCTGAGCCCGAAATTGAACCGCTGCCTTGACGCCGACACGGCTTCGCCGCCGATCCTGATCTCGTCGCGGACAAACAGGCTCGTTACCTTGCGGTTGCGATTATATTCGACGATGTGCGGCCTCAAGCTCCGGCAATTCTCGCCGTAGATGACGGTGCCGCCCGAGGCGCAGGCGTCGCTCTTGTCGGAAACAATCAATTCCAGCGAATCACCAAGCAATTCAACATGTTCGTAATCGACGGACGTAACGCAGGTCACGGGCACGCCGGCCAGGCGAACCGGATCGTAGCGGCCACCGATACCGGCCTCGAACACCGCCAATTCACATTCGCTCTCCTGGAAGTACAGGCAGGCCAACGCGAACATGGCTTCGAAGGCGCCGAATTGTTCGCCTCTGCGCTTCGCGATATCGGCAATGGCCGCTCCGATCCGCGCCACAAGCCGCATCAGATCGTCCTCGCCAACGGGTGCACCGTCGATTTGAAATCGTTCGTTGAAGCGAAACAGATGCGGCGAGGTGAACAGGCCGGTTCGCAAGCCATAGGCGCGGGCGATGCTGGCGCAGAACGCAGCCGTTGAACCCTTGCCGTTGGACCCAGCGACCACGATGGAGTTGCGCTGCAGGGCGAGGCGATCAATGGCAAGGAGTTCAAGCAGCTCCGCCATCCGCGCCAAACAGACGCCTTCGCCGTATTTCGGCAGATCAAACATCCAATAGTCCCGCGGTGGAAAACGTGTGACGCCAGATTTTCAGAATCAGATCGCTCCGCTCCAACTCTTCCAATATTCGGATCGACGGATTGGAATTCACTTCGATGACCCGGATTGCGTCCGGATCTCCACCGATATTCGTAAACAAGTCGACGGCGGCAACGCGCAGGCCGAGTGCCTTTGCCGCCCGCTTCGCGACCGTGGATGCTGCCGTGCTGCCGGGCGCCTCGAACAGCATCTTTCCCCCGGCGCTCAGGTTCATCCGCCCCGGAATCTCCCAGCGTTCGCCCTCGGGCAATACGGCGTCGAGCGAAGGCGCGGCGATTTCGGTGGCGGAGACCGATGATAGACCCCGCGCCTGCAAAGCCGCATTGTGCGCGATCAGGAGCTCGCGGATGGAGCGCACCCCGTCGCCCAGCACAACGGGTGGATATTTTCTCACCGAAAAGGCTATCTCGTCGTCGAGCAGGAAAATCCGGTATTCGAGGCCAGTGACGATCGGCTGGATCAATACCGCATCATAGTATTGTGAAACCGCATGCAGATATCGATCGAGCGCCGCCTCGCCATGAAGGATTTGCGCAAAATCGCCGCGCGATCCCTGTAGCGGCTTGGCGAACGCGGCTGAGTCGAGTTTTCCGAAATACTCGAAGGCGTCTGCGCGCTCGTGCCCTTGAGGGCGGAGAGCACGATGCCGGTCGCGCAGGAAGAAATAATCACCGCCCAGTGTCGCGATGCCGGCGCTTTCCAGGACCCTGTTGGTGAAATATTTGTCGGATGCGAGCATCGCAGCGGTGGAACTGTTCTGCGGATACCACGAGCATCGTCCGGCGCCGAAATGAATGCGGCTCCTCTTCGACGCAACGCTGAAGATGAGTCCCGTTCCACCATCGATGTCTTGAAAGGTCAGCCCGATTTCGGCGCAGGCATATTCCGCATAGACCGCCTGGTCCGGATAGAAGGCGGGCTTTCCCGCGCGAAATTCCCCCAACTGGCGCATGCATTATCCGGCGGTCTGGCATTCCCGTTTTTTGAAGCTTTATCTCTAACGAATTTTTGCAACCCCGTGCGGCAATTAATTACTGGATCGGCACGAAATTCAGCAAGTTAATTGCGTGCAACGACCTTCATGGAGAAGGTTCGTAACGAGCGATTTTCTGATCGAGCACCACGCGATTTTGAGCGGTCGATGGCGCATCCGGGCAGGTTGACTATCTCTGATATTGGGATAGGTGAAAGCGCAAATCCTCAATCATTGCAGGGGTTTTTCGCCTCTCTTGGGCCTTGAACCCGTTCGTTCTGTCGCAAGCCATATCGGATAGACAAAAAACATGAGCGCGTTTCATCGAGAGAAAGTTCTTTCCGTACGGCACTGGACCGATACGCTTTTCAGCTTCACCGCCACCCGCAACACCGGCTTCCGATTCCAGAATGGGCAGTTCGCGATGATTGGGCTGGAGGTCGAGGGCCGTCCGCTGATGCGCGCCTACTCGATGGCAAGTGCCAATCATGAAGATTCGCTCGAATTCTTCTCGATCAAGGTCGCCGACGGCCCGCTGACGTCCCGGCTTCAGAAGATCAGGGAAGGCGACACCATCCTGGTCGGCCGCAAGGCGACGGGCACGCTGATCGCGGACAATCTGATCCCGGGCAGACGCCTGCTGTTGCTGTCGACCGGCACCGGGCTTGCCCCGTTCGCGAGCCTGATCAAGGATCCGGAAGTCTACGAGAAATTTGAGAGCATCGTCCTTGTCCACGGCTGCCGGCAGGTCTCTGAACTCGCCTATGGCGAAGAACTGGTGGCAAAATTGCGGGACGACGAATTGTTTGGGCCGCTGCTCACCGAGAAGCTCGTGTACTATCCGACCGTCACCCGCGAACCGTTCCGCAACCGCGGCCGCATCACCGATCTGATCACCTCGGAACAGCTGTTCAACGATATCGGCCAGCCGCCACTCAATATCGGCGACGACCGGATCATGATGTGCGGCAGTCCGGCGATGCTGGAAGAATTGCGCCAGATGTTCGAGGGCCGTGGCTTTGCCGAAGGCAGCCACAGCGAGCCGGGCCACTTCGTGATCGAGAAGGCGTTCGTCGAGCGGTGAACTCCTCTCGCAGTCATTCCGGGGCGCGCGTTAGCGCGAACCCGGAATCTCGAGATTCCGGGCTCATCGCTGTGCGATGCCCCGGAATGACGGTCTTCAACCCACACCCACTATTGATGATGCGGTCGTTTAGCCGCCTGCTATAACGCTGTCGAACGCCGCGCTACCTTCGTCGCGGCGATACCGGGAGCGAACGAGGCCTTGTCCGTAGCCAACCAGATCGGCCCAGCGAAAACCGCGTTCGTCTTCGCCGGCGGAGGCAGCTTCGGCGCCATTCAGGTGGGCATGATGCACGCGCTCGCCGCGAACGGAATTTCGGCCGATATGGTGGTCGGCTCCAGCGTCGGCGCCCTGAACGGCGCTTATTATGCCGGCGATCCCACCTTGAAGGGCGTCCTGCAGCTCGAGACCATCTGGCGCGGATTGACGCGTCATGATGTATTTCCGATCACCTGGCGCACCCTGCTCGGATTTCTCTGGCGTCGGGATTTCCTGATCCCGCACGACGGCATCCAGAAGCTGATCGACGACAATTTGCCGTATCGTAACCTGGAGGATGCGAAGCTGCCGCTTCATATCGTCACCACCGATATCGTCTCCGGCGAGGCCGTCGTGCTGTCGGAGGGATCGGCCGCGCAGGCGATCATCGCCTCTACCGCGATCCCCGGGGCTTTCGCGCCGGTTCGCTACAAGGATTTCTATCTCTCTGACGGCGCGATCTCGTCCAACACGCCGATCAAGGTTGCTGTCGCGAAAGGCGCCCGGCGCCTGATCATCTTGCCGACGGGGTACGCCTGCGCGACGCACACGCCGCCGGTCGGCGCGGTCGCCAACGCGCTGCATGCGCTGACGCTGTTGATCGCGCGGCAATTGGTGAGCGAATTGGAAGACCTCGCTCCCGACATCGAATACTTCGTGGTGCCGCCACTGTGTCCGCTGGTCGGATCGCCCTACGACTTCTCGCGAACCTCCGACCACATCGAGCGCGCGATCCAGAGCACCGACGCGTGGCTGGCGCAACATGGCCTCGAGAAGAACGCCATTCCCGGCGAGATGCGCCCGCATAGCCACTGAGTCCGAGAGCCGGTCAAGCTACGTTGCACTGCGAAAGGCGCATCACGAGGTAATGACCCCAGCCATCGGATGGATTGATTCTGCGCAGGGTGATTCGGTAGCCTCGCGGTTGCCGATTGTCATATCTGTGACCTTTGCCGCCGATATCGTATGCAGGTTGGTGCGGACAATTGCGCTAGACTGCGGCCATAAAGAACAAGACGGCTGAATGCCGGAGGGGTCCCATGGAAACGCTGATGGTTCCGTTCTCGCCACGCTTCATCGTTCTCACGATTTGCGCTGTGGTCACCGCGCTGCTTCTCGGCATCGGGATCGTCGATCGCAAAGTGTTCGATCTGGTGATCGTTCCGCTCGTGATCTTTGGCGCGCTCACCTTGCTCGGCATTCGCGATCTCACGCAGAAGAGTCACGCGGTCCTGCGCAACTATCCGATCTCGGCGCATCTGCGGTTCCTGCTGGAAGAAATCCGGCCGGAGATACGGCAGTACTTCTTCGAGAGCGAGAAGGACGGCATGCCGTTTTCCCGCGACACCCGCGCCGTGATCTATCAGCGCGCGAAGATGGTGCTCGACAAGCGGCCGTTCGGCACCCAGGAGGATGTCTATCGCGATGGCTATGAATGGATCCATCATTCGGTGGCGCCGAAGGTTCGTGCCAACCAGAAATTCCGCCTCACGATCGGCGGCCCGGACTGCGCAAAACCCTATTCAGCGTCGGTGTTCAATATCTCGGCCATGAGTTTTGGCGCGCTCAGTCCCAATGCGGTGCGCGCGTTGAACGCAGGCGCCAAGAAGGGCGGTTTTGCCCATGATACCGGCGAGGGCGGCGTCAGCCCCTATCATTGCGAGAACGGCGGCGATCTGATTTGGGAAATCGGTTCCGGATATTTCGGTTGCCGAAATCGCGACGGCAGCTTCAATCCGGAAGAGTTCGCCCGCGTCGCCACCGACGACCAGATCAAGATGGTCGAGCTCAAGATCAGCCAGGGTGCCAAGCCCGGGCATGGCGGCGTGCTGCCGGCGGCAAAGGTGTCTGAGGAGATTTCCAGGATCAGAGGCGTTGCGATGGACGAGGACTGCATCTCGCCGGCGACGCATCGGGCGTTTTCGACGCCGCTGGAGATGATGGCCTTTATCGGCGAGATGCGGCGGTTGTCCGGCGGCAAGCCGGCGGGGTTCAAGCTTTGCATCGGCCATCCCTGGGAGTTCCTGGCGATCTGCAAGGCGATGCTGCAGACTGGAATCTACCCCGATTTCATCGTGGTTGACGGCAATGAAGGCGGCACTGGTGCAGCACCACTCGAATTCATGGACCATATGGGCATGCCGATGCGTGAGGGCGTCAGTTTCGTTCACAACGCGCTGATCGGCATCAATGCCCGCGACCGTATCCGCATCGGCGCCGCCGGGAAGATCGCGACCGCCTTCGACATGGCGCGCGCGATGGCGATCGGCGCCGACTGGTGCAATTCGGCGAGGGGTTTCATGTTCGCGCTCGGCTGCATCCAGTCGTTGAGCTGCCACACCGACCGGTGCCCGACCGGGGTGACCACGCAGGATCCCTCGCGCAATCGTGCGCTGGTGGTGCCGCACAAGATCGAGCGGGTTTACAATTATCATCACGCCACTTTGCACGCCTTGGCGGAGCTGCTCGCGGCCGCAGGGCTGGAGCATCCGCGGGAGTTGCGGCCGATCCATTTCTCGCAGCGGGTCTCCACCACCGAGGTGCAGACATTCGCAAAGCTCTATCCGTCGCTTCGCCCGGGCGAACTGATCGACGGCACCAGCGATATGCGCTTCCGCGAGGCCTGGGCGATGGCGCGGGCGGATACGTTCGCGCCGGCGGGGTAACCGCCTCCCTGGCCAGATGTCGTCGCCGCGGCGTCGTCCCTGCGAAAGCCTCCACCACCGTCATTCCGGGGCGCGCGTAAGCGCGAACCCGGAATCTCGCGCCGATAATCTCCAGATTCCGGGTTCGACGCTTTCGCGTCGCCCCGGAATGACGACTGAAAGCTAATGCGGGTTTTCCAGGCTGAAGGTTTCGGACTGCTCGTCGTAGGCAAACAGCTCGGCATAGCGCGCCCACGACACGATGGTCTTGAGCGTCTCATCGGCCTGATCTTCCGCCATATAATCTTCAAGCTCGTTGCGGAAGCGCGCCGCCGGGGCGGTGTGCGAGGGCCGCTCGTCGAGCACCCGCCGGATCAGACCTATCACCGGCACATAGTTGATGAGATGTTCGGCGAACAGTTTCTTGCGCGCATCGGTTTCGAGATGGGCAAAGCGCTTGCCGGCATCCGTCAGCATCAGATCGCCTTCGCTCAATTGGGCGAACCTCAGCAATTGCAGGGATTCGCCGAGGTGAAAGATCTCGTCGGCTTCGAGCTGCAGGTGGCCGGCGAGGACGGGCAGGTCGGCGTGCCCGTTATAGGGTGGCCCCGCCAGCGTCTCGATCAGGCCCGAAAGCACGTTGGATGACACATGTTTGAGGATCATGCCAACGCCGATGCCCTGGATGCCCTCGATCGCAGGCGCTCGGGTCTCCGGGCGCTGCGTCATGCGGGCATAGATGCTGTCGACGAGCTGCCGGAAGATCGCATCGAGACGATTGCGCGGATGCGGCAGGTCGATCTTGATCTCGGCGGCAACGCGGCCGGGATTGGATGAAAACACCAGGATGCGGTCGCACATCAGAACCGCCTCCTCGATGTTGTGCGTCACCATCAGCACCGATTTGATCGGCAGCCGGCCTTCGATCCACAGATCGATCAGGTCGGTGCGCAAGGTCTCGGCGGTGAGCACATCCAGCGCGGAAAACGGCTCGTCCATCAACAACAGGTCCGGATGCACCACCAGCGCGCGGGCAAAACCGACGCGCTGGCGCATGCCGCCCGACAATTCCTTGGGGTAGGCGGACTCAAATCCGTCCAGACCGATCAAGTCGATCGCCGCGAGCGCCCGCGTGCGGCGCTCGGAACTCTCGATACCCAGCGCTTCCAGGCCCAGTTCGACGTTCTGTAGCACCGTCAGCCACGGAAACAGCGCGAAGGATTGGAACACCATGGAGACGCCGTTCGGCGGTCCCACAATGGTCTCGCCACGGCATTTGGCGTGGCCCGAGGAGGGCGCGATCAAGCCGGCAATGATACGCAATAGCGTCGATTTGCCCGATCCGGACCGGCCGAGCAGACCGACGATTTCGCCGGAATGGATCGTCAGGTCGACCTTTTCGAGGACCAGCAGTTCTTCGCCGCTGCCTTTCGGAAACGATCGGCAGACGCTGCGCATTTCGAGCAGATTGGTCTGTGTGGTGAGATCGAGCATGGGCTTTCCTTAGAGTATGATCCGGACCCGAACGGCCACGCTAGCGCCAAAGTGGCAACCGGTTTTCCGAAAAGATCATGCCCACACTAGAGATGAAAATCATCCGAGGCGAAGACGCCGCTCTCCGAAGGCGTAGAGGGGTCTCCAGAGCAGCCGGTTGAAGAGCGTTACCAGTAGGCACATGACGGTGATGCCGAGCACGACCCGGGGGAAATCACCGGCTTCCGTCGCATTGGCTATATAGGCACCGAGCCCCGAGGCCGTCAGGTGGGTGTCGCCCCAGCTTGCCACTTCCGCGACGATGGAGGCGTTCCACGAGCCGCCCGAGGCGGTGATGGCGCCGGTGATGTAATAGGGGAAAATGCCGGGCAGGATGACCTTGATCCACCACCGCCATCCCCCGAGATGAAAGCTGCCGGCGGCCTCGCGCAGATCGGTCGGAAACGCGCTGGCGCCTGCGATGACATTGAACAGGATGTACCATTGGGTGCCAAGGATCATCAGCGGGCTGAGCCAGATATTCGGGTCCAGGCTGTAGCGCACGATGACCACCACGAAAACCGGGAAGGCGAGGTTGGCGGGGAACGCGGCCAGGAATTGCGCCAGCGGCTGGATGCGCTCGGCGAGTTTTGGCCGAAGCCCGATCCAGACGCCGATCGGCACCCAGATCAGCGTCGCCAGCGTGATCAGCACGATGACGCGCGCCAGCGTGATGAAGCCATATCCCAGTGCGGCGAGGACGTCTGACGGGCTCAACGTCGCGGAGAGATATTGATAGGCCCTCCAGGCGGCGTAGCCGGTGCTTGCGAGGATGAGTGCGAGCCACGCCGCATCGATCACGTGCGACGGCGGGCCGGATCTGACGGGAATCCTCAAGCTGCCGGGAATCGCCAGATGCAGGTTTGAAATGACTTTGTTTAGTGCTGCGAATGGATAGGTCAGCGCCCGCAAGGCCCGGGTGCGGCGAAACAGGTCAAGCATCCAGGATGAGGGCGCGGTCGCCGAGGCGGTCTGCTCGAAGCGGAACTTGTCGGCCCACGCCACCACCGGGCGAAACAGCAGCTGGTCGTAGGCAATGATGACCAGCAGCATGGTCAGTATGGCGTAGCCGATCGCGGGCAGGTTCTGCTTTTGAATAGCGAGCGCAACATAGGAACCGATGCCGGGCAAGGTCACGGTGGTGTTGCCGACCGTGATCGCCTCCGACGCCACCACGAAGAACCAGCCGCCGGACATCGACATCATCGTATTCCAGATCAGGCCGGGCATCGCGAAAGGTACGTCGAGCCGCCAGAAGCGCTGCCATCCGCTGAGATGAAAACTTTGCGAAGCCTCTTCCAGGTCCTTCGGCACGTTGCGGATCGACTGGTACATGCTGAAGGTCATGTTCCAGGCCTGGCTGGTGAAGATGGCGAACACGCAGGCGAGTTCGGCGCCGAACACCTGGCCGGGAAACAGATTCAGGAAGAAGACGACGGTGAAGGTGAGAAAGCCGAGGATCGGCACCGATTGCAGGATATCGAGCAGCGGGATCAGCACCATCTCGGCCCGCCGGCTCTTGGCGGCCAAGGCCGCGTAGACGAAGGTGAAAATGATCGAGCAGACGATGGCGAGTAGCATCCGCATGGTGGTTCGCAGCGCATAGACCGGCAGATTGGTCGGGTCGAGTGAAACCGGGGAGGCGTCGAGTGCGGACAAGGGCAGGGCGGTCTGCTCGCCGCCATAGACGATCAGCACCATCGCGCCGATCACGAGAACGAGCGCAACGCCGTCCCAGATGTTCGGCCGCAGCGCCTGCCCCAGCCTCGGCGTCAGAATATCGTCAAGCGTCATAGGTTCCGTCTTGTCTCGGACCCGCAGGGCAACCGGCTTGAGAAGATCGAGACCCGTCCTTGATCAGCGATTCAGGCGGGGCTTGTGGTGAGCGAAAGGTCGGCGGTGAAGTCAGCGATCAACGAACTCCTGGGGCCTTCAAGAATCCCTTCATGACAGAATCTGTTGCAGGACATCAATAGCTCCTGGTCGCTTTTTCAGCTTGCCAAACCATGAGTCACCTTCAGGCGATCGTATGATGGATTTATTACGGGCCGATCCTGCAGCGTCTTTATCTCGATCGGCTATGAGCACCGTGCCCGTATTTTTATTCCCGTTAGAACAGAAAGTTGAAGAATAAATGTAATGGAATTGCCTGCGCGCCAAGCCTCTAATCGATCATGTTCTCCAGCGAGGCTTTCGGTGAGCAGGCGAGTTATCCAGATATTTTGGCTGTGGGTATTTGCCGCCCTCGGTGTGCTACCTGCACATGCCGAAGGTTGTCCGACCGCCAAGGATGAAATCGCAACCGACAGGCCAGACGTCACGAATTCCAGTCTCGTTGTGCCAACCGGCAGCCTTCAGAACGAGAATGGCATAAATTTCAGCGCTCGCGACGGCGGCCGAACCATCGACGGTACCAACTCGCGATGGCGACTGGGAATAGCGCCTTGTCTCGAACTGCTCGTTGACCTCCCGACGCGCTTTGAAAACATCAAGGCGCCGGGAGTCTCGGGATTTTCGAATATCACTCCAGCAGTCAAGTGGCAGGTCAGCCCGCTACCGGGAAAGGTGGACGTTTCGCTTGTCGCAGGCATAGGCCTGCCGACCGGGTCAATCGATATCGCGGGCCACGGCGCACAGCCTTACCTGCAAATGCCATGGTCATGGGAATTACACGATGGCTGGGGTCTGAGCGGCATGCTGACGGAATTCTTCCGTCCCGCGGAATTGAAAACCAAACGCATCACTGAAACAACCTTTGTCATCGAAAGGAAAGTAGCCGAGAAAGCGAGCCTGTTTGTCGAATATGTCGGCGACTATCCGATAAATGCCGGCCCAAGCCAGCTCTTCAATTCGGGAGGCGTATATCGTTTGAGCCCGACTCAACAGGTCGATTTCCATGTCGCTTTCGGGCTCAACCACAATGCCCCGAGCTACATCGTCGGAATTGGGTATTCGTTCCGGTTTGATGGATTGTTTAAAAGCATGCGCAATTGAGGCCGCGGCGCCGCTGGAACGATGTTTGAAAAACCCCGACTCACAGCCGAATTTTTCCCACGCAATTAGTATTGCGTATGCACGCGGAATCCGAGCACGGAGACGGGACCTCGGTCGCGGTTGTAGGCGGGATTGACGATCAGCTGATAGCCCAGCGTCACCCTCGAAAACAGCACCGGAAAACTATAATAGGTCTCCAGGATTCTTTCGGTGCCGTAATTAGGCAGCTGTCCGTCGCCGACGAGAATTCCAAGGCCGCCGGCATTGAGAAACGCCTGGTGCACCTTGGTAATGCCGTTGACGACGCCGGCGAAACCAAACGTATCGTCGTCGCGTCCCCATTTCTTTCCGGAAATCGAGAAACCAGCGGCGACGGTCCGGTCGATGTCGGTGAATTCGTAGGGCTCTTTATTGCCATCCGCGATTCCGGCGCGGGCGAAGAAACCGACATCGGGCATCAATTGCTGCTCGAGGTTCATGCTGAGGCCGCCCCTGCTCTGGTATTGCCGCACAGCCGCGATCCTGGCGGGGCCTCCCGTCAGTGCGGCGAGCTGGATCGCGTCCTCGAAGCTGCCCATTCGGCCGCGCGTCAGATATCCGGTGACCGCCAATTTGCCAGGCTGGTCCCAGATCGAATATCGCCGCTCGATTTCACCGATCGACTGGAATTGCCCGAACGTGGGATCCAGCGCCGTTTGATTCGGAGCGATCGAAAGATCAAACACGCCGGCGCGCAGGGTCCACGGACCTGTGTACCATTCCGCGGCAGCGCCGACCGTATAGCCCCAGGCATCCGCCGCGTAATCGAACGTTCCGTTATCGACAATCGACCAGTTCATGAAATCGGAGCGAGGGTCATGGGCGTATTTATTGGTATCAAAGATGTCGACCACGCCGACCTTTCCGACGGTGAGCACCAGCCGATCCGAGGTTTGCGTTCCGGAAAACTGGTTGAGCCCGGCGTCGACCTTTTGGACGTCGCCGCCGAGGTCGATGGTCTGGCGGACGAAAGCCCGATGCAGGCGCACGTAAGGAAAATCCGCGCCGACCTTGTAGGCTTCGCCGCTCGTGAAGCCCGCAACGCCCAACGTTCCGCTCAGCCCAAAACCCTGATCGATTTCCGGATTGATCCAGGCTTCAGCACCTTTCCAGAGCCGGACGCCGGCATACAACGTCGTATCCGTGGTCTCGCGGACGGTGTTCGGCGTCAGACTGTTCGGGCCGCTAAAGGGAGAGCGAAACGGCGGGTCATATTGGCCGAGAAAGGTCGCCTGGCCATGGAACGCGAAGCGGTCGGTCTCCAATGCGGAGGGCCCCTTGATCAAAAAGTCGGAGCCTTGAGCGGTGTCGCCAATGCGGTAGTTGAGGCCGAGCCGGAAGCTTTGCATGGCGAGGTCGGATTCGAAGGTCTGCGCGCCGGCCGCGAATATCACGCCCTGGCGGCCAAACCCGGTCCACAGATATTCGGCCTTTGCGGTCCAGTTGGTGGCGAGCGGAATTTCCACACCGGCGCCGGCCACCCATCCGAATCGCCATGGCTGCACCAGGTCCACGGTTCCGGGTGTTGCGGATCCGCCCACGGGAAAACCGGCAACTTGCGTGCGCGTTACCTGATCGAAGGTAAAGGCCAAGCCGCCCGTTCCATAGAGCAAGAAATGGTCGAATGCATAGCCGACCCGCCCGCGAAGGCTGCCGTAATAAGCCACCGCCTCGCCATAGCTCACCTGGCCGGTGAAGGGAGAGGTGATGGTCTGGCTGCCACGCACCGAAAAGGGGATCGCCACATCCGAGTTCGGGAATGAAGCATCGGCCTCGAACCCCAACATCAGGTGCGATTTGAAAACGCGATTATACCCGCCCTGCAGCCCGGCGACGTAGCTGCCGGTGCCCGCCATGAAATTGAAATTGAAGGGAAGGTGGAACGACCCGTTCAAACCTGGGGTGGCGGACCAATTCGAAGAGCCGGTGGTTTCGCCGAAATGGACGCCAACATACCAGCCGTTCCAGTCATAGCCGTTTGCGGGTGACGCCTTCTTGACATAGGCGGCCGGCGCCTTGACCGGAAAGTTCGGTGGCAACTCGGCCGCCAGCGCAACAGAACACGTTGCCAGCACCAACGTGGTGCCACCCCCGAATTTGCAGATCCCCTTCATCACGCCCCGTTACCCCAAGCCCGTAGATTCAGATCACAGAAAGATGGCATTTATTCCCAAGTCTTTTTTTCAAGCCTTGTAGCCCAAGCCTTGTTGCAACCACTTCGCAATTGCAAGCGTGAGTTTTGTTTGACCAGAGCTATTCCAAGATTGGTCCAACACTCCAGCTTGCGGCCGAAACGGTCGGTTCGAGACTGAGGCGGGTTGATCGCCACGTACCTGTGAAGGGTGATGGCGCCGTCGCTACGAGTTAGCCGTTCAGCGATCGGGCGTGCTGAACTTCGACGGTGATATGCGACAGATCGGCGAATTTTGACAGTCTCTGCCGGTAGTGAGACGGCTCGGCGGTCCCTGACGTCGCAACTGAGACGATGGCGCCGATGTGGCCGGGCCCGAGCCGCCAAAGGTGCAAATCAGTGACCCGGTCGCCGTCGCTTTCGATCGCGATACGCACTTTCTCCGCCATCCGCGGATCGGGCGTGCGATCGAGCAGGATGGCGCCAGTGTCGCGCAACAGCCCGAACGACCAGTTGGCGATCACCAGCGCACCGATGAAGCCCGCGAGCGGGTCCATCCAGAGCCAGCCGAACGCGCGCGCCAGCAGCAATCCGGCGATGACCAGGACCGATACGGCGGCGTCCGCCATGACATGAATGACGGCGGCCCGCATGTTGTTGTCGCGGTGATGGGCGCCATTGCCGTGATCGTGCTCCTCGAACTCCAGTTCGCGCATTTCGACCTGGCCCGCCTGCATCAGGCGAACCTTGGCAACGAAAGCGTGCGGTTCCGGTATCTCGTCACGCGATTCCAGGTATCCGCCGCGGCCTTCGAACGAAAACTGCTGTCGGCTGCCGTCCGGTCGGAGGGTTTCGATGGTGAGGTCGGAGGCCGCCGGCAAGCCGCCCATCTCTGCCCTGACGCGAAACCGCGGCGGCACATTGTCTTCGAAAACTTCGATATCAAGCGTGCTGCGGCCCAAGGCCATACGACGCGGTTGTTCGCCGTGCGCGTGGTCGTGACCATGCGCGTGATCATGGCTGTGGCCGTGATGATGGCCGCCGCCGGACAATAACCAGGCGCTGATGGCGTTGACGGCGAGACCAAGCACCGCAATCGGAATCGCTTCGTTGAAGCTGATGGGAACCGGGTTGAGCAGGCGCGATACCGCTTCATAGCCGATCAGGAGCGCAATCATCGCCAGGACGATGGCGCTGGAATATCCCGCCAGATCGCCGAACTTGCCGGTGCCGAACGTGAAGCTGCGATCGCCGGCATATTTGCGGGCATAGGTATAAGCGAGCGCGGCGAGCAGCAGTGCGCCCGCATGTGTCGACATATGCAAGCCGTCGGCAATCAACGCCAGCGAGCCGAACAGGGCACCCCCGATGATTTCGGCGATCATCATGACGGTACAGAGGATGATCACCGCCCAGGTGCGCCGCTCCGCCTTGTCGTGATCCCTCCCCAGAAACACGTGGTCGTGCGGCGGAATCTGAAAGACCGATTCGGTGTTGGTCATGATCGCCTCACTTCAGATAGGTGTGGACCACGTCGATCAGCTGTTCCGCGGCGTCGGCGTTGAGCGCGCCGGGATTCTTCTCGGGGTCGACGAGATGGGTGCGGATGTGGTCCTCGACCACTTCGGCCATCAGGCCGGCCACGCTACCGCGAATGCCGGCGATCATATGCATGATGCGCTCGCATTCCACCTCGCCGATCAAGGCGCGCTCGATCGCCTCGATCTGGCCGCGGATGCGGCCAACGCGAGCCAAAAGCTTCTTTTTCTCTTTGATCGTGTGCGCCATGGCACTAATATAGGATACCCACCTATGCTATGTGAAGGGTGGCAGGCCGGCCGGGACGACAAAATCATCCCGAAAAAAATTGACCCGCCCGGGCGGACAGCCGGGCGGGTCGGGTGCGACACGGGGTGGATGAGGCGCCCGTGCCGGACGCAGGATCCACAGTCAGAAGGTTTTGAGGGAAGCCTGCGGCGCAGGTGATGCTGCGCAGGCTTCCGCTCGGCCGATCATCAGTAACCGCAGGTGCGAACGCGGCCCATGTAATTGCCATAGGCGTCGAACTGGCGAACCCAGCCGCAGCGGCGATAGCCGTCATTGTAGTAGCCGTCGTTGGCGGCGATGGCGCTGCCGACAATCGCGGCGCCGACGATGCCGGCTCCGATGCCCCAGCCCAAACCAAATGGCCTGGCTTGTGCCTGGGTGGTGGTGGTTGCGATGCTGCCGGTGACGGCGAGCGTGGCAAGCGCAAGGGCGGCAATCTTCGTCTTGATCGACATGAGAAACTCCATCCGGGTTGAGGCGGCCGCTGTGGTCCGCATGCACCTTGGACGGGGCGTCTTCAAATCCGGTTCGAAAAAGTCCCATTAAATCCCGGTAAGGCTAATCTGACAGGGATTACGTGGAGTTAAGCGGCCGGCGCGTCAGACTTTCGGGACATTCGAGAGCATTTGCAGATCGAATTTATCGACCTCGGCGAGCAGCTCGCAAAACGCCCGCGCGCCCTGATCGAGCAGGCGCTCGCCCTTCTCGGCGGAAGCCTGCGTCGCATCGCCGGCGGCGCCGCTCGGGTGCAGATCCTGAGCCTGCCAGGCGAATGGCGCCGGGCGATGCGTGGAGAGCCAGCGGTAATCCTTCGCCATCCCGATTCCGGATGGACGAAAATCGGCGATCGCGTTGAGGCGCACAAGCTGCTTGTAGCGCGCCAACATGATGGATGTCTCGGCGGCGCCCCCATGCACGCCGTGGGTGATTTCTTCGGCGGAGAATAATCCCTCCGCGCTACTCAAGCGGGACCAGCCGGTGGTGATGACGAGAAGCCCGTGTTGCGCACGCAGGTCCTGCGCGACAAGGCTCATGGCGGCGCTGTTGCCGCCATGGCTCGTGACCATGACCAGCTTTTTCAGGCCGGCGCGTGCGATGCATTCGCCGAGCGACAGCCATGTCTTCAACGCCACTTCCGTCGGCAACGTCAGCGTGCCGGGATAGTCGATGTGCTCGGTGGAGATACCGACAGGCTGAATCGGAAGGAATGTCACGGGCAGGGTGTCGGAGAGCTGCTCGCGCACCTGCGCCAGATAGGCCTGCGCAATCATCGCGTCGGTGCCAACAGGCAAATGCGGCCCGTGCTGCTCGGTAGCCGCCAGCGGCAGGACCGCGATCCATCGCTCAGGCGAGGCGCCTGCGAGATCGGGCCAGTGGACGTCGGTCCAATCGCGGGGAGGGATGGTGAAAGTCATCGAGCGAATTGTTTCATTAGGCGGATTTGCAAGGTAGTTTGAATGGGCTACGAGGACGCCATCAGCGTCCGGCGTCTCCCTATCATGGGCCAAAATGATCTACGGAGTCCAATCATGAACCCGGCTCTTTTGCCGCGAGCGTTAACGGTTGTCCTGGTCGCCATGGTCATGGCCGTGTCGCCGGCGCGCGCCGAGGCCACCCTCGACAAGGTTTCGTTCGGGACCAATTGGGTGGCGGAAGCCGAACACGGCGGATTTTTCCAGGCCCTGGCCGACGGCACCTACCAGAAATTCGGGCTCGATGTCACGATCGTGCCGGGCGGCCCGAATGACAACAATCGCATGCTCTTGATTGCCGGCAAGCTCGACTTCTTCATGGCCGCAAACACCCTGATGTCGTTCGATGCGGTGGCCAACAAGGTGCCCGTGGTCACCGTCGCCGCCATTTTCCAGAAAGACCCTCAGGTTTTATTGACGCATCCGGAATCGAAGGTCGCCAGGCTTGAGGACCTCAAGCCGTTGACGCTGTTCGTCTCGAAGGAGGGTATTTCGAGCTACTTTCAATGGCTGAAATCCGAATATGGATTCAGCGAGGAAAAAGTCAGGCCGTACACCTTCAACCCGCAGCCGTTTATCGCCAACAAGCAAAGCGCGATGCAGGGCTACGTCACCTCGGAGCCCTACGCCGTCGAAAAGAGCGCCGGCTTCAAGCCGGGCATCATCCTGCTCGCGGATTACGGCTTCAATACCTATTCGACGCTGATCGAGACGCGCGGCGACCTCGTCGACAAGAAGCCGGATCTGGTCCAGCGTTTCGTCGATGCCTCCCTGATCGGCTGGTACAATTATCTGTATCGCGACAACACAGCTGCCAATGCGATGATCAAGAAACTCAATCCGGAGATGACCGACGCGTTGATCGCCTTTTCCATCGCCAGGATGAAGGAATATGGAATTATCGATTCCGGCGACGCGCTCCGCGACGGCATCGGCGCCATGACCGACGCGCGGATGGCAAGTTTCTTTGACAAGATGGTACGCGCCCACGTCGTCCGCTCCGACATCGACTACCGCAAGGCCTACACGCTTCGCTTCATCAACAAAGGCGTGGGCCTAGACCTGCGGCCAAAGAACTAGGGCGCGCACTAGTGGTCCGATTCTAACATTCGCATCCCGTTTCGGCAGGCATATTTGCGAATGTTAGAATCAAAGGACCACTAGCAAATATATGCTTGTAGTGGAGTTTTGGATTTGACATTCGCTACACGAGCTCCGACTGGGTGGGGAGCGAATGTCAAATCCACTCCACTAGTGCAGTGAATTTGAAGTTCCTATCAGTGTTGCCGCAAACTCATCTTAGGAACTTCAAATTCAAAAACCGCACTCGAGACATTAACTTGCTAGTGCTCCTTTGATTCCGAAGTTCGCATCAGAGGTTGCCGCGAATATTTGCGAACTTCGGAACGGAGCACTAGATGACCGGGCCCGCAGCCTTGGATGAGACGAGGTACGATGCTTCGGACCTTGCGGTCAGCCTGCGCGGCGTCACCAAGGTCTACGACAGCGGCGTGGTCGCGCTGGGGCCGATGGATCTTGAGGTGCGCAAGGGCGAGTTCGTTTCCCTGGTCGGACCGTCCGGCTGCGGCAAGTCGACCGCGCTACGCCTGATCGCCGGATTGAACGCGCCGACATCCGGCACGGTGCGGGTTTCCCGGCCGGCCATCGAGGTGAGTGGGGGACATTCCGTCGGCTTCGTGTTTCAGGAGCCGACCCTGATGCCGTGGGCCAGCGTGCGGGAGAATGTCCGGCTGCCGCTGAAACTGGCGCATCTACGGCCGGCGGAAGCCGACGCCCGTATCGATGCGGCATTGGCGCAAATGGGGCTCGCCGAGTTTGCCGACGCCTACCCCCGCGAATTATCGGGTGGCATGAAGATGCGAGCCTCGTTGGCCCGCGCCTTGGTGACCGACCCGGACATCCTCTTGATGGATGAACCCTTCGCCGCCCTTGATGAGATCACCCGCTTCCGGCTGAACAATGATCTGCTGGCGCTGTGGCGCGATCTGCGCAAGACCGTCATCTTCGTCACGCATTCGGTGTTCGAGTCGGTGTATCTGTCGCAGCGGGTGATCGTGATGACATCGCGGCCGGGACGCCTCAGTGCCGAGATCGCCATCCAAACCGCGGAGCCGCGGACAGACGATTTCCGCACCTCGGTCGATTATGCCGCCTATTGCCGCGAGGTTTCGAAGGCGCTGGCGCCGTCCTATTCCGGGCAGCCCGGCCCATGAACTCGCTGCAAACCCCGCTCGTCGCTGCCGGTCAGGCAAGGTCCGATAGCCACACCTTGCGTCTCGTCCGGATATTGCTGCCCGTCGCGGTGCTAGCGGCGGGTATCGCGGCGTGGGAACTCGTGGTGCGGCTCAACAATATTCCGCCCTATGTGCTGCCCGCACCGTCGGCGGTGTTCGTGACGCTGGTTGCGGACTGGCCGGTGCTGTCGCAATCGCTCCTGACCACGCTCCTGACGACGCTCGAAGGCTTCGCCGCGGCTGCGATCGGCGGTGTCGCGCTGGCGCTGGTGTTCAATCAATCGAAATGGCTGGAATATTCGCTGTTCCCCTATGCCGTGATCCTGCAGGTCACCCCGGTGATTGCGATCGCGCCGCTGCTTCTGATCTACCTGCCGCAGCAAACCGCCGTCGTCGTCTGCGCCTGGATCGTCGGCTTCTTTCCCGTACTCTCCAATACCACGCTCGGTCTGAACTCGGTGGATCGTAACCTGGCCGGCCTATTCCAGCTTTACGGCGCTTCGCGGCTGCAGACGCTGCGGTATCTCAAATTGCCGGCCGCGTTGCCGTTCATTCTCGGCGGATTGCGGATCGCGGGCGGCCTGTCCTTGATCGGCGCGGTGGTGGCCGAGATCGCGGCGGGATCCGCCGGCGCGGGGTCGGGGCTGGCCTATCGAATTGCCGAATCCGGCTATCGTCTCAACATTCCCCGAATGTTCGCAGCACTGCTGTTGCTCTCGGCCGCCGGAATTGTCATTTATGGGCTGCTCGCGCTAACTTCACACCTGGTGCTGCGGCGCTGGCACGAGAGCGCGCTTGGAAAGGAAAACTGATGGTGGGCGGAAATATTTCATCGGAAAAGATCGATTTGCTGGTCTACGGGCCGAACAAGCCGATCGTCGACAACGGCTTTTCCGACCAGTTTGTGCTCCATCCGTTTGAGACCAGAGCCGACCTTGACCGGTTGAATCCGGCCGTAGCCGCGAAAATCCGCGGCGCCGCGGTCACCTACAGCACGGTCCGATGCGACGGCAAAATGATGGCGCTGCTGCCGAAGCTCGAAATCGTCGCTTCCTTCGGCGTCGGGTACGACCACGTCGACGCCAATTACGCGCGCGAGCATAACATTATCGTGACCAACACGCCGGATGTCCTGACCGAAGAGGTCGCGGACGTCGCGATGGGGCTGTTGATCTCGACCTTGCGCGAATTCGTCAAGGCAGACCGCTATCTGCGCTCCGGCCTTTGGTTGACCCAGCAGTTTCCCTTGAGCGTCGGCTCACTGAGGGATCGCAAGGTCGGGATCGTCGGCATGGGCCGGATCGGGCAAGCGATCGGACGCAGGTTGGATGCGTCCCGCGTTCCGGTGGTCTATCACTCGCGCAATCCGGCCAAGGATGTGAGCTACAAGCACTATCCCGATCTGATCGAGATGGCGAAGGCGGTCGATACGCTGGTGGTGATCGTTCCCGGCGGTCCGGCGACGGCAAAGATGATCAACGCCGATGTCTTGAAGGCGCTTGGCCCACGCGGCGTCATCGTCAACGTGGCGCGCGGCTCCGTCGTCGATGAAGAAGCGATGATCGCCGCATTGAAGTCAGGAACCATCCTGGCCGCCGGTCTCGACGTGTTCGCCAACGAACCGACCGTGCCGGACGAATTGCGCGCGATGCAGAACGTCGTGCTGCTGCCGCATATCGGCTCCGCATCGGTGGTGACCCGCAATGCCATGGATCAGCTGGTGGTCGACAATCTGAAGACCTGGTTCGCCGGCAAGCCGCCGTTGACGCCGATTGCGGAAACCCCTGCGAAGGGCCGCTGATGCGAGCCCGCCCCGGCATCGCGGTGGCGGCGCTGTTGGGCCCGCTGGTCTGCGCCCCGCAGGCTGTCTCGCAGGATGCCGCGACCTTGAAGAAGGACATGGTCGGTCAATGGGAGCTCTCGACCACCGAGCGCAGCAAGACCTGCGTCGTCACGCTGAAAGGCGATGCGAGCCCGCAAGGCCTCCGGCTTGAGCTCGAGCCTACTTGCGCCAAGGCGTTGCCCTTCACCAAGGATATCACCGCCTGGAACGTCAAGGGGCTGGATATCGTCCGGCTGCAGGATGCCGCCGGCCAGCCGGTGATCGACTTCACCGAAGTCGAGAGCGGGATTTTCGAGGGCCTTCGGCAGGGCGAAGGCATCTATATCCTGCAGAACCTCGCCGCCGCCCGCTCACTCGCCAAATCGATGGACCAGATGATCGGCGACTGGGCGATGGTGCGCGGCAATGGTCAGGCGATCTGCGGCCTGACCCTGACCAATACCGAGGCGACGGCTGACAATTTCCAGGTTTACCTCAAGCCACGCTGCGATCCCGCGGTCGTAGCGTTTGCGCCGACCGCCTGGCGGCTGGAGCGCGGCGAGCTGCTGCTGATGTCGGCGAGTGGCGAGGCCTGGCGCTTTCAGGCCGACGACAACGCACAGTGGCGGCGGGTGCCCGACAGCGCCGATCCGCTGATCATGCTGCGGCAATAATTCCCGGATGGCTGCCTCGTCCTGGAGATCGCTCAGCGCCAGGCCAGATCGATAAAGACAGCAAACGCGATATGCCAGAGCGCGAGTGGCGCACCCGAAATAACCCAAAGTCCCCGCTTTCCATGAAATTACGATGGCGCTGACCCGTCATGATTTTCTCGCAAGTCTATGTCGATCCGGCGCGGGCTGGTTCGTCGACTTGAATAGCGAGCCCCTTCAGCGGCAAGGTGCCTGTGGCTCGCCCAGGAGGAGTTCCCAAATGCGCTTTATGTATATTGTTACGTCCCCCCGATCAGATGTGGGTCCAACGCCTCTGCTTCTGGAAGCCATGCACAAGCTCGCCGACCGGGAGATCAAGGCCGGCCGCATGCTCGACAATGGCGGTCTGATGCCGGTCCAGACGGGTGCGCAAGTCCGCATCAGGGAAGGCAAGCTCAGCGTGATCGATGGCCCGTTTGTGGAAGCCAAGGAAGTCGTCGGCGGCTACGCGATCTTCGAGCTTCGCGACAAGGAGGAGGCGGTGGCGATGGCAAAAGAATTCATGCAGCTCCATTTGGACCACATGCCCACCTGGCAAGGAACCTGCGAACTCCGTGCGTTTGCCGGCCCTTGACACGAGCCTGGCGCAGATGACTGGGCAGCCATGACGGCCGCCGACATCCATCCCACGATCCTCGCTGCGTGGCGGATCGAGCAGCCCCGGCTTATCACCGGCCTTTCGAGGATGCTGCGCGATGTGCCGCTTGCCGAGGAGTTGACGCAGGACGCGCTGGTGGCCGCACTTGAGCATTGGCCCGCGACCGGCATTCCCGAGAAGCCGGGCGCGTGGCTGATGGCAACCGCCAAGCGCCGGGCGCTGGATCATCTGCGCCGCGCCCGAATGCTCGCGCGCAAGCACGAGATGGTCGCTCGCGAGCTCGAGGCGGAACAGCAAGCCATGCCCGATCTGGACGCAGCGCTTGACGATGACATCGGTGATGAGCTGCTTCGGCTGATCTTCACCGCCTGCCACCCGCTGGTGTCGCGCGAAGGACGCGTGGCGCTGGCGTTGCGGATGATCTGCGGCCTGACCACTGAGGAGATCGCGAGGGCCTTTCTGGTTCCGGATGCGACCATCGCCCAACGCATCGTCCGGGCGAAGCGGACCTTGTCGGAATCGGGACTGGCTTATGAAATCCCGAGCGGCGAAGAGTTGTCGGAGCGGCTCGCGGCCGTGCTCGAGGTCGTCTACCTCATTTTTAACGAAGGCTATACCGCGGCGCGCGGCGAGCACTGGCTGCGTCCCCAGCTTTGCCAGGAAGCGCTTCGCATGGGCCGGGTACTGACCTCGATCGCGCCCAGCGAGCCGGAGGCCCATGGACTGCATGCACTTATGGAACTGAACGCTTCACGGACGGCGGCGCGCACGGATGCGCTCGGCGAGCCCATCCTGATGCTCGACCAGAACCGCGCGCTCTGGGACCAGTTGCAGATCCGGCGGGGCATGCAGGCGTTGGCGCGCGCGCGTGGCCTCGGCGGCGCCGGCGGCTTCTATGCGCTGCAGGCGGCGATCATTGCCTGCCATGCGCAGGCGCGGACGGCCGAGGAGACCGACTGGTTGCGCATATCCGCGCTTTATGCGGAGCTCGCAGGACTGGTTCGTTCGCCGGTCATTGAACTCAACCGCGCCGTTGCCGTCGGCATGGCCGAGGGACCGGAAGCGGCGCTGGCGATCGTGGACAGCCTGGTAGGCGAACCCGCGCTCAAGACCTATCATCTCCTCGGCAGCGTCCGCGGTGATCTGCTCTGCAAGCTCGGCCGTTACGATGAAGCCTGTGCCGCATTCGAAGCGGCCGCTAAGCTTGCGGGCAACAAGCGCGAGCATGACCTGCTGCAGCGGCGGGCCGCCGAAGCGGCCAAGGCGGCGAAGTCATCCTGAGTGGCGGGCCTCACGTCCATCCTTCAGAAGCCGACGATCGGCGCCTGCCAATCCGGGCCTGCTTGTGAGAGGCTTTGCGACGCCAGCCGGCGCGGCAATCTTCATAGCCTGCCCTCGCGAAGTGATCATGCTTTTGCCGCGGCTGAACCTTTGACGCGGGTCCGGCGTGAGCCGCTCAAATCGTAGGGATTGTAGCGCTGCAACGTGTGACTTGCCGGTTGCGCGCGTCAGCGTGGCGATCCGAAGGTTTGGCGTCACGCAAAATTAACCTCGGTCGTGACAGATCGGATGGTGCGATAGCCATGTCCACGACGGAGCGTCGGTGATGACAGCACCCCATCGGAAATGCTCTACACTTTTGCTTGGCTCAGCAGCGACGCGCGGGCTTGCGGCGATTGTCGGTTTGCTCTGTCTGGGGTGCGGCGGGACGGCGCTGGCCCAGACCGAACGGCAGGTGTATGTGCCGGTGACGTTTAATGCGGAGGGGACGGGCATACGAACCACGGCCTGCCTTGAGGTTACCGAACGTGTCGAGCCGCAAACGGCCTGGTGGGAAGACGCCGCCGTCAGCGCCAACCCGGCCGAACAAGCGTTCAAGGCAGTGATCGCCGCGATCAGGCGCAAGGATTCTGCCGCCCTGGCCAAGCTCGCCGACCCAACGCAGGGCGAAGGCACCAAGGATTTCGACGACCAATCCGTGGCCTTTTTCCAACAGTTCGACGCGCTCAAAATGGTTGCGGTGCCTAGAGCCTACGCGTTCGATGGGCTGCTGGTTTTCTTCCCGAAGTTGGAGGCCGGCTCGCAATCTTTCTTCGCGCCCCTTGTGTTTGCGCGCAAGGAAGATGGATCGTTTCGTTTCCTGCCGGCACGGTCAAAGCAACCAGGCCTTCAGATCTTGGCGGACTGGTTCAACCCGAATCTCGGATCGCCGGGGGCCAGCGAGCCGCCATACTGTGACGACAAGGATATCAAGCGAGCCACACATCGCGTACCGCTCGCTCCCGTGGATGCGGGGAACGCGGCGTGGCATCCCAGCCGGTTGTTGCTTGCCGGCGCACCCTTCGAGGCGCCAGAAGCGCTTGGCGATCTTGCGGCGCGGGTTCTATCGAGGATCGAGAGCGTCAAGTCCGCAGATTTCAGCGCGGGAGCGGATGATTTTCTAAAGCTCGTAACTCCCGAAGGTGGCGAGCAGATCAAAAAGTGGCTCGCCACCGTCACCGACGCCGAGCGTGCCAAATATAAGAGATCGTTGGTTCA
>Ga0137403_10001053_pt1 | contig 34993 bp, 31 predicted proteins | sample CZOMad2_1_16fung_FD_122057 | JGI IMG/M metagenome (GOLD analysis project Ga0137403, IMG submission 122057) | Vadose zone soil fungal communities from Angelo Coast Range Reserve, California, USA - CZOMad2_1_16fungal (Hybrid Assembly) | ecosystem: Environmental > Terrestrial > Soil > Vadose zone... | reverse complement strand
CCTACGGCGGCAGTGTTGTTGTCTTCGTTGAATTCAGTGATGACTTTGCCTGAATCGACCTTCAACACCAGTTGGGTCAACTTCGTGAAGTTGGCTTGAACAGTGGCCGTAAAAGTTCCGCTCTTGGACGCCTGCGGGGCGAGCGGCCCGAGGGGCGACGTTCCGAGAATCGTTCCTCCGGCGGGAACATCACCGGTATTGCCGAACACGGTGTCTTTGGAGAGAAATGCCTGGACCGCGACATTGTCCGCGTTGCCCGCCGTCGGTCCATCAAGGTTGGCGGGGGCGTTGCCCACGTTGGTCACAGTCCACGAATATTGGACCCTGTTGGGCGCGATGAGCTTGGCGCTCAACGAAGAAATGACCAGGTCAGGAAGCTGGAGTGGTTTGGGCGGCGGCGGAACTTGGGCGCCGACGCTGGAGCCGAGGCACAGGGCCAATCCGATCGTCAATAATGCGAATACGGTTCTTGGATTCATAATAGTTTGTCCTTGGGTTTGAGTGGGGAGACCTCCGGGGTGACTGGGGTCTGGTCGGAATTAGATCAGTTTCCGCTGCGGCCAACGAGCAATTTGTTGACGCAAGACGACGTTCTCAAACCGCGATCGGCGCTTTGATCGCGGGATGCGGATCGTATTCGCTGAGTGTGAAATCCTCGAAACGAAAATCGCCGATTTTTCCCACGGCGGGATTCAATTGCATCCGCGGCAGCGGCCGGAATTCGCGAGACAACTGTTCGCGCGCCTGGTCGAGATGGTTCCGGTAAAGATGGAGATCGCCGAAGGTGTGAATGAATTCGGCCGGTCGCAGATCGCAGACCTGCGCGACCATCATCGTGAGCAACGCGTACGAGGCTATGTTGAACGGCACCCCGAGAAACAGATCGGCGCTCCGCTGGTAAAGCTGGCAGCTCAGTTCGCCGTCGTTGACGTAGAACTGGAAAAGCACGTGGCAGGGCGGCAACGCCATTTTCTCCAGCTCGCCGACGTTCCAGGCATTCACGATCAGCCGCCGGCTTTGCGGATTCCGTTTTATGTCTGCGATCACGCCATCGATTTGATTGATTGGCATGCCGTCGGCGCTCCGCCAGCGGACCCATTGCGCTCCGTAGATCGGACCGAGGTCGCCGTTCTCGTCCGCCCATTCGTCCCAGATCGTCACGCCTTTTTCATTGAGCGACCGCACGTTCGTGTCGCCGCGCAAAAACCAGAGGAGCTCGTGAATGATCGACTTGAGGTGCAGCTTCTTCGTCGTCAGGAGCGGAAATCTTTCCCTTAAATCGAAGCGCGCCTGCGCGCCGAAAATCGAAAATGTTCCAGTCCCAGTGCGATCTTCGCGCGGCGCGCCGTGGTCGAGAACAAGCCGGAGAAGATCGTGGTATTGGCGCATGCTGGTCTGTCTCCATTCATCACTTCGAAGCCGGCGCCTGCCAAGAGAGAATCATCGGAAAACTGGCAGTAATTCTTTGCCGGCGATACGATCTCGTCCGTGCAACGCGCTGCCGGCATCTTTCTCGCAGGGATCGCGCTTGGGGTTTTGATCGCGTTTGTCTTCCTGAGAGGAAGCCGCGACGGAACGAGCGCAGTCGCCGTTCGGACTCAGACGGACGCGAACAAAGACTCCGATCGAACTGAATTTTCCCCGGACAAATCGCGCCCGGAAACAAACAAGATCGTCCTGGGAAACATCGCGACCGTGCCGTTCCAGGAACTCTATTCGGTTTTGTCGGCCCGATCCGGAAAAGAAATGGCGGAACTCGCGGCGCAGTTGAACGACCTGCCGCCGGGCCGGGAAACGAAAACGAAAATCACCGCCTTCTTCACCGCCTGGGCGCACCTGGACGCGAGAGCGGCCATCGGCGCCGCCATTTCTTTGAAAACCGCGGACGCAAAAGATGCCGCAATCGCCGCCGTGGTCCGTGGAGCTGATGCGATCGCCGCGAAATCGCTGGTCGAAGTTGTTAGTCAATTACCGGCGGATGCTCTGCCGGCGTGGCAGAAAACAAAATCGCTCAACAGCGCGTTGACGAAATGGAGCGAGGTCGAGCCTGCGTCGGCCGCGAAATTCCTGGACCAATTTCCGACACAAGACCGCGAACTTCTCGGCGCGCGCATGATGATCGCGCAAAATTGGGCGGCGTCCGACCCGGCAGCCGCTCTCGCCTGGGCCGCAGCGCAAGGCGATGGGCGCGAGGGCAGAATTTCGATGTCCGGCGTGATTGCCGGTTGGTGGGATAACGATCCGCGCGCGGCCGAGGCCTATGTCGCGGAACATCTGGACGCGCTCGGGACTCAATCGGTGATGCAAATAGCTTCACAAATTTACAGACAGGATCCGCAGCGAGCGAAGGAATGGACCAACAGCTTGCCGACTGTGGACGCGCGCCGAATGGCCACCACGAATATCGCCATGCAAATGGCCAGTACGGACCCGAAGGCGGCGAGCGAATGGGCCGCAACCCTTCCCGACGACGTGCGCGGCAGGACGCTGGAAGGTGTGATTGCGAGATGGGCGCGGAACGATTCGCCGGCCGTCGGAGAATGGATCAATGGGCTCAACGGCGCGGTCCGCGACGAAGCGGTCAGCGCGTTCAGCTCGATCCTGTCCGCGAGAGACCCGGCATCGGCCTTGACCTGGGCGACCACGGTATCCGATCCAACGAGGCGAAACACAACCGTCGACCGGCTCGTGACCGGTTGGCTGCGCCGCAGCCCCGCCGACGCCAAAGCCTGGATCCAAAACAGCGCTTTGCCGGATCCGGAGAAAACCCGGCTGCTTTCGTTACCGGCAAGATAATCGCGGCCTAACGAGTCACGATGCGAGCAGTTGATTGCTGTAGCGCGGATCGCCGGTGACATCGTCGCCCAGCCAATCCGGCGGCTGAAAATTCCTGGCGGCTTCTGCATCGTCGAATTCCACTTCGGCAACGATCAGGCCTTCGTGACGGTCGTGATAAACGTCGATTTCGACGACGCGCTTGCCGAGCGGAATCTCGTGGCGTGTTTTCACGAGCCGCTTGCCGTCCGTCGCGGCCCAAAGCGCATCGAACTGCTCGGCGGTCAGTTCGACTTCCCGCTCTTCCCGGACGTTGCCGGCGCCGCGCTTGAAAGTGAGCGTGTGGTGCTCGTCCGCTTTTCGCAGCCGCACTTGCGTTCCGTCGTCCAAACTCACCAAATAACCCTGCGAGATTTCCTTGCTCGGATAACTCGTTAGGTCATCCGGCATTTTGCGGACGAGAAATTTGCGTTCTATTTCGCAATGCATTGAAAAGAGTGATCAGTGATCAGCGGCCAGTGACAAGCAAAAGAATCGCGCACCGCCAACTGATCACTGATCACTGGTCACTGGTCACTTTCTTCACCCTTGCGGCAACGCCGTTTCGCATTCTTCCAGCTCCGCCGGTTTCGCTTTTCGAAAAATCAGCCAGACACCGGCGAGAATGAGCGCGCCGCCGCCAAGCGACCAGAGGTTGAAACTTTCTCCGCCCAGGAGCCAGCCGAAGAGAACCGCGCCCGGCGGCGTGATGAACGAGATCGTTTGCAGATTCGTCACCGACATTCGCGGCAAGAGCCAATAGAGGAGGAGGAATGCCAGGGCCGAGCCCGGAATCGCCAGATAAAAAAGGCAGAACGTCGCCCGCGCCGTCCAATGGAAATGGAGCGGGTTTCCGTCGAGTAAAAATCCGGCGATTAACAACGGCACGAGCCCGAAGATCATTTGCCAGGCGGCGATCATTGCCGGTGCCAGGCGAATCGCGCGCGCTTTCAGCAAAACGTTTGAGAACGCCGCACCTGCGGCGCCGAACACAATCCCAACGCCGCCCCAGAAGGCGAGGAGCCCGCCAAAATCCAGGAGCCGCGAACAAATCACGGCGACGCCGCCGAGCGCAACGACCGCGCCGGCGATGCGCGCGCTACGCAGCGGTTCGTTCGGGATGATGAAATGCGCGAAGACCATTCCGAAAATCGGGATCGTCGCTTGCAGGACCGCGGAGAGACCGGAGGAAACGTAAAGTTCCGCCCAGAACAGGAGCGCGTAATTCACGCAGAACATCAGAACGCCGGTCCAGGCGAGCAGTTTAAAATCGGCGCGGCCTTTTGGAATCAACGGCACGCGGCCGACGGAGATCGCAAGCAGAACGATAACCGCAATCACGAACCGGATCGCGACGGACGAGACCGGCGGCAGATCGCGCAGCCCAAACTTGATCGCCAGCCAGGTCGAGCTCCAGATGAGGCAGAGCGCAACGAACGCAGCGATGGCCGCGAGTCTGGAACGCCGTGCCGTCATTGCCTAATCCCGCGCAAGCGCCTGAATCGCATCGGCGAGCGTCTCGAAAGTCATCAGCCGCACCTCGGGCCCGTAGTGAAACGGCGATAGAATATTGAGCCCGATGTCACGATGCGGATCGGGCATCACCCTGACGACCGCGCTCACTTTCTTGGCCGCGAACGCGTCCATGATCTCGGCGACGAATGGCGCGGCGGCCGCGGACATCGATTCAAGCCAGCGGAAATCGGCCAGCGCGACAAAACCCGGCGCCATCTCCTGCAATTTTTCGCGCACCCGCGCGACAGTCTCTTTTGCTTCGTCGACGGTAACGGTCCCGGCGACACTCAGCACCAGAAGCTGTCTGGTGGTATCGGTTTCGACGACGAACATCTAGGCGAGCGAAGCCATGTCGATGACGAAACGGTATTTCACGTCGCTCTTCAGCATTCGTTCGTAGGCTTCGTTGATCTGGTTCATCGAAATTTTTTCAATCTCGCAAACGATTCCGTGTTCGCCGCAATAATCGAGCATCTCCTGGGTCTCGGCGATTCCGCCGATGAGCGAACCCGCCAGACTGCGGCGGCGATGAATGAGACTGAACGCGTCCACCGCCAGCGGGTCGGGTGACGCGCCCACCAGCACGAGCGTGCCGTCGCGTTTCAAGAGCGACAGGTAAGCGTCGAGATCGTGCGGCGCCGACACCGTATCGAGAATGAAATCGAAACTCTTCTCGTGCTTTTCCATTTCGTCTTCGTTCTTCGAGAGGATCACTTCGTGCGCGCCGAGCTTTTTCGCGTCGGCCGTTTTGTTTGGCGACGTGGTGAAAAGCGCGACCCGCGCCCCGAACGCGTTCGCAAATTTCACTCCCATGTGACCGAGTCCGCCGAGTCCGACGATACCGACCTTGTGACCTTTGCCGATCTTCCAATGGCGAAGCGGCGAATAGGTCGTGATCCCGGCGCAAAGCAGCGGTGCGGTCGCGGCAAGATCGAGCTTGTCGGAAATTCGCAAAACGAAATCCTGGTCGACAACGATGCTTTTCGAGTAGCCACCGTAAGTGGCGGTGCCGGTGTGTTTGTCGTCGCTGTTGTAGGTGAAGACCGGGCCGTTATCACAAAACTGCTCGAGATGATCGCGGCAATTCTGGCAGGTCCGGCAGGAATCAACCATGCAACCGACCGCGGCGAGTTCGCCTTCGCGGAATTTTTCAACTTCGCGACCGACTTTCATGACGCGGCCGACGATTTCGTGACCGGGCACGCAGGGATATTTCGTGCCGCCCCATTCGCCACGCGCCGTGTGGATGTCCGAATGGCAAACGCCGCAGAAAAGGATGTCGATCTGGACGTCGGTCGGGCCGGGATCGCGGCGATCGAATGAGAAGGGCGCGAGCGGTGATTTTGCAGAAGGAGCCGCGTAGCCTTTGGTCGAATACATAGCGTGATTCTCCCCGAGAGCCGATGATTTACAAATCTGGGGAGCGCGCGCGCCTCGCGTGCTGGCAGTGGCGCCCTCGCCATTGCGAACTTTTGGCGGAAAGATTGTTTCGGCGTGGCGCCGAAACCAGCACGCGAGGCGCGTGCGCTCCCCAGACAAACTGCGCAGCGCGATTACATTTCGCCATGCCGCGCCTTTCGATTCTCGACCTCTCGCCGATCATCGAAGGCGGCGACGCGGCGCTGGCGTTTCACAACACGGTCGATCTCGCGCAGCATGCCGAGCCCTGGGGCTATCATCGTTTCTGGCTCGCGGAACATCATAATCTTCCCGGCATCGCAAGCGCGGCCACGTCTGTCGTCATCGGGCATGTCGCGAACAAAACGAAAGCAATTCGGGTTGGCGCGGGCGGCATCATGTTGCCGAATCACGCGCCGCTCATGATCGCCGAGCAGTTCGGCACGCTCGAATCACTCTTCCCGGGCCGGATCGATCTAGGGATCGGCCGCGCGCCGGGCAGCGATCAACGGACGGCGCGCGCCTTACGCCGCAATCTCGGAACCAGCGGCGATACGTTTCCACAAGACGTTCTCGAGCTGCAATCGTATTTCGCCGGCGCGTCCGACAGAGTCCAGGCGATTCCCGGCGCCGGCCTCAACGTGCCGCTCTATCTTCTCGGCTCGAGCGATTTCAGCGCGCGGCTTGCCGCCGAGCTCGGATTGCCATTCGCCTTCGCCTCCCATTTCGCGCCGGAATACCTCGAAGTCGCGCTGCATCTTTATCGCCGCGATTTCCAGCCGTCGGCTCAACTCGACAAACCGTATGTCATCATCGGCGCCGGCGTTTTCGCGGCTGAAACCGACGCCGAGGCGCAGCGGCTTTTCACTTCAGCGCAATTGCAATTTCTCAGCCTCGTCCGCGGGCGTCCGGGCAAACTTCCTCCGCCCGTCGATTCCATCGACGATCAGTGCACTCCGGTGGAACGCGTCGCCATCGATCAACGCACTCGCTACGCCGCGGTCGGTTCACCGGAAACCGTTCATCGGCGTCTCGAGGAGTTTCTCGCCCAAACGCAAGCCGACGAGATTATCGCGACCGGACAAATTTACGATCACGCAGCGCGACTGCGGTCCTTCGAAATCGCAGCGGAAGTTTTTCGCGAGATCGGCCGTCGCTAATCCGGTTTCGTGGTGATGATCAGTTTATCGCCCTGGAGCGAAACGCTTTTGACGTGGTTCCAGAATTCGCTCCCGCGAGTCTTTTCCAGCTCCCTCCGGAACTCTTCGTTCGCGCTCTCGTTAAAGGACGAATTGAAGCTGGAAAGAAACGCGTTCGGGAATTGGTTGCCGTTCGCTTCGGCGGAAATGATCTGGAGCTGAAATGAGCCCGACGCGTAGGTCATGCTGAAACGGACGGTGCCGTTGAACCAGCGCCCTTTCAGGCCCGGCCACGGGAGGGAATCGAGCGGCGCGCTCATCGCCACCGTCATGGTGGAATCGGCGATATCGATCCGGGTGCGGCCGCGGAGAAAATCCCAGTCGGTATTTCGCTGGAGCAGGTAATTCAATTCCGGCCCGGTGAATTCGAGAGTCGTTTCCTGGTTGCGCGCGATCGCTTCATCCATGCGCGCGGCGGAATCCTCCGCGGTTTTGACCTGGTCCGCGGTGGGTTTTTGCACCTGGACATCGACCGGTGCTGTCGAGGTGAGATTGTTAAAAGTCTTTTTATAAAAGATCCAGCCGCCGATGCCGACCATGGCGATGCAGAGAAATCCAACGATGAGAATGGTGAGACAGCCTTTGGCAAAGCAGCCCATTCCCGAGCGTGGCGGTGGATAGTAGACAGGAGCCGGCTGGCTCGGAGGAACCGGCGCGGCCGGTGGCGGAGGAGGTGGCTGACCATTCATGCGGAGCCAGAATTAGTGGGTTGCGCGAAGACGTTCAAGCTTCTAAAAGAGAAGGAACGAGACACCAGGGTCGCTCCGCCACGGGGTCGCGTTTCGCCGCGCAAAGTGCGCCGCGATTTTGGAATCTATTTTTATGAAAAGAATTGTCGTCCTCATCGCCGGTTCGCTCGCCGCGGCCGGCCTTTATGCGCAGGGACCGGAGTCGATCAAGGTGAAGGAAACCGTCGACACGCTGGTCGCGAAAAACACCGAGGCAAAAGGCGGCGCGCAGGCGCTGGCCGCGGTGACGTCGTTGAAGCTCCAGGGAAAAATGGTGGTCAACGAGGGGAAGCTCGAGCTGGGTTACATGCTGGTGAAGAAGCGCCCAGGCGCGGTCCGGGAAGAGACGACCTTGCAAGGGATGACGCGGATCGATGCGTTTGACGGCACGGAAGGCTGGAAGATCTCGCCCTTCCAAGGCCGCAAAGATCCGGAAAAAATTTCGGCGGACGACGCCAAGGAATTGATCGAGGACGCCGAGATCGACGGGCCGCTCATTAATTGGAAGGAGAAAGGAAGCACGGTCGAGTATCTCGGGCCGGAGGACGTGGACGGCACGATGGCGCACAAGCTGCGGGTCGTGCGCAAGAACGGCGATATCAATTACGTTTATCTCGATCCCGATCACTTCCTCGAAATCCGGGTCATCACTCAGCGGAATAAGAACGGCGCGCAGGTCGAGAATGAAGTCGACATCGGCGATTACGAAAAAATCAACGGCGTCTATTTCCCGTTCTCACTCGAGGGCGGCCCGAAAGGCTCGACCGATAAACAGAAAATCATTTTCGACAAAGCCGAGGCGAATTCGCCGATCGACGACACGACGTTCAAATTTCCCGCGACCGCTTCCAAATAAATCCCATGCGCTCTATTAAATATTCTCTCGTTCTCGCAGCTTGTTTCGCCGGTGCCGTTCTCGCGGCCGATCCAACTCCGGCGCCGTTTAGTTCATCCACGATCTCGGGCCTTGGCGCGCGCAATATTGGCTCGGCCGCGATGAGCGGCCGGGTCGCGGCGATCGACGCGATCCGCGAGCCGAGCGGCAAGATGACGATCTTCATCGGCGCGGCCAGCGGCGGCGTCTGGAAGTCCGAAGACAGCGGCACGCGTTTCAAACCCGTGTTCGACGAACAGCCAGTGCAATCGATCGGCGCGGTCACGCTCGATCCGAAGAATCCGAAGAACGTCTGGGTCGGCACCGGCGAAAGCTGGACGCGCAACAGCATTTCGATCGGCAACGGGATTTATAAGTCGAATGACGGCGGCGAGACCTGGACTTTTTCCGGGCTGCCAAACTCGGAACGGATCGCGAAGATCGTCGTGAGCCCCGCGAGCAGCGACACAGTTTACGCGGCGGTGCCCGGAAATCTCTGGAGCGATTCGACCGATCGCGGTCTCTACAAGACAACCGACGGCGGCAAGACCTGGAACCTGGTTTTGAAAGGCGCGAATCCTTCGACCGGCGCGTCGTGGGTCGCGATGGACCCGAACGATCCGAACGTTCTCTTCGCCTGCATGTGGGATTTCCGGCGGAAAGGCTGGACGTTCCGTTCCGGCGGCGACGGTCCGGACAAACCGTCGGGCAGTGGACTGTTCCGCTCCGCGGATGGCGGCGCGACCTGGACCGAAGTGACGCCGGAAGCCAACAAAGGTTTCCCGAAGAAACCGTACGGCCGGCTCGCGGTGGCGATCGCGCCATCGAACCCGAAACGCGTCTATTGCGTCGTCGAATCGAGCGACAGCGCGCTTTTTGTTTCCGATGACGGCGGCGCGACCTGGGACAAGCGCGATAAAAGCAGCTGGATGGTCTGGCGCCCGTTTTATTTCGCGCAGTTGATCGTCGATCCGAAAAATCCGGACCGCGTTTTCAAGACGGACGGGCCGCTCATTATGAGTGAAGACGGCGGGAAGAGCTTCGCGGTCGTGGGCGGATTCGCCGGTGCGCACGGCGATCTCCACGCGGTCTGGATCGACCCGACCAACACCCAGACCGTGATTTCCGGCGACGACGGCGGCGTTTACTATTCCTACAACGGCGGCGCGAAATGGTGGAAGGCGGAGAACCTCCCGATCTCGCAGTTTTATCATGTCAGCGTCGATGACGCCGATCCGTTCCGCGTTTACGGCGGGTTGCAGGACAACAGCTCGTGGGTGGGCCAGTCGCAATACCCGGGCGGCATCGCCAATGCGCAGTGGGAAAACATGTACGGCGGCGACGGTTTCTGGATGTTCCCGGACCCGAGCGATCCCGATTATCTTTACGCGGAGGCGCAGGGCGGCTTCGTCGGTCGGGTAAACCGTTATACGCACGAGCGGCGCGATATTCAGCCGAAGGCGAACTACAAGGAAAAGCTGCGCTGGAATTGGAATACTCCAATTGCGCTTTCGCCTAACGAGAAGGGCACGATCTATATCGGCGCGCAGTTCCTTTTCCGCTCGCGCGATCACGGGCAGACCTGGGACCGGATCTCGCCTGACTTGAGCACGAACGATCCGGAGAAACAGAAACAGGAACAATCCGGCGGCATCACGGTGGACAATTCCGCCGCGGAAATGCACACCACGATTTATTCCATCAGCGAATCGCCGAAGGACAAGAACGTGATCTGGGTCGGGACCGATGACGGCAACGTCCAGGTGACGCGCGATGGCGCGAAGAACTGGACGAACGTCGTCGGCAACGTCCCGAACCTGCCCAAGAACTCGTGGGTGAGCTGGGTGCAGGCGGGGAACTTCGACGCGGGCACGGCTTACGCGGCGTTCGATCGCCACACCTTTGGCGACATGGCGCCGTACGTTTTCCGCACGACCGATTACGGCAAGACCTGGACGCCGCTGATCACCGCGCAGGATTCGAAAGGTGTCCGCGGCTACGCGCATGTCGTGAAAGACGATTTCGTAAACAAGGACCTCGTTTTTGTCGGGACTGAGTTCGGACTTTTCGTTTCGATCGATGGCGGAAAGAACTGGGCGCAATTTAAAGGCAGCCGGTTCCCGGCCGTCGCCGTCCGCGATCTCGCCGTGCATCCGCGCGATCACGATCTCGTGCTCGCCACGCATGGCCGCGGCATTTGGGTGATCGACGACATTTCGCCATGGCGCGCGTTGACTCCGGAGGTTCTGAATTCGGAAGCGATGTTTGTTTCCGCGCGACCGGTCCAGCAACGGATCGATGCGAACGGCGGCTGGGCCAGCGGCTCGGCGACCTTCGTTGGCGATAATCCACCGGATGCCGCGGTGATCATCTATTACCAAAAAACGCGGCACCTCTTCGGGAAACTGAAAATCGAAGTCCTCGATTCGACTGGGAAGGTCGTGGCCGATCTTCCCGCGAGTAAACGCGCCGGACTGAATCGCGTGGTTTGGGGAATGCGCGAGAAACCGCCACGGGTTCCGCCCGCGGTGCAGATTGCGGGCGCTGGCACGCAAGGCCCGCGCGTGTTGCCGGGCACGTACACCGTGCGAATGACGAAAGCCGGAAAAGTTTCCGAAACGAAACTGACCGTCGGCCTCGATCGCCGCGCGAAATTCAACGAAGCCGATCGCAAAGCGCAGTTCGACGCGGCGATGAAGGTGCACGCCCTCTTCGGCGACGAAAGCGCGCTCATGGACCGGATCCTCTTTTTGCGCGGCGCGGTGGCGAAAAGCAAAAACGCGCTGCCCGAAACCGATGACAGTCGCAAGCTCTTGACCGACTTTGATGGCAAAATTGACGGCATCCGGAAACAGATTGTCGCGACAACCGAAGGCGGTGCGATCACCGGCGAAGAACGGTTACGCGAACACACCGACCATCTTTACGGCGCGATCCTCGCCTACGAAGGCAAACCCGGCGATTACCAGATCGCCCGGATTGACGCCTTGCGAAAAGAGCTCGGCGATGTCACCCGCGATTTCGAAAACGTCGTCACCAAAGATTTGCCGGCGTTGAACGACGCCTTGAAAACGAAAGGCAAAGAGCCTGTTCCCGCCCCGCCCGCAAAAGTCGCCGTTAACGAGCAAACATTTGGCGGCTGGAATGCCATGCCGGCAGCTTACGAGCGAGATTAGGTAGGGACGCCGCGCTGCGGCGTCCGAGGGGGCAGCAATGATCGGCGCGCGGACGGCGCAGCGCGCCGTCCCTACCAATTACCCGCCCGGCGGTGCCGGGACGATGACGATTTTCTTGTTCGGCAACGAGAACATCCAGTTCCCGTCGGCGGTGACGCCAATGAATTTGGCGCGGGTGCGGCCGCGCGGCAGTTGCCGGACTCGCGGCGCTTCGCTTGGAGTCACTTCTTCGTCGCCATCAGCCGGTTCGGCGCGAGGAATGGATTCTTCGTCTGGTGCGGGCTTCGGTTTCCGGGCGCGTTCTTTTCTCACGATCGCGCTGGGCGCGACTTTCGTTTCGGGAGCAGGCGCTACTTCTTCGGGGCCTTCGGCCGCCGGCGCGGGTTCGGCCCGACGGACTTCGGGTGAGATCCGACGGGCGGCGGCGACTTCAGGCGCGCGCTCGGTTTTTTCTTCGCGAACTTCCGTGCGCGCAGATTCTTTCGGTTCAGGCGCGCTGGATTTTTCTTCAACAGTCCGCTGTTCGTTCGCCGCGATCTTCGGCGGTTCGGGGGCCGGCGGGGCAGATTTTTCCTCAACGACTTTCGATTCGTTTGCGGCAACCTTTGACGGCTCGGGAGCGGAAGATTTTTCTTCAACAACCTTTGGTTCGTTGGCGGCAACCTTCGGCGGCTCCGCGGGCGCAACGGCCGGCGCCGATTGTTGATTGTTGGCAACAATCACCGGCGCTTTTTCCGGAGCCGGCGGTGGCGGCTCATTTTGATCGTCGGTATTCGGCGCGGCGGTTTGCTGCGGCGACTGCGGAGCCGACGCGATGCTTGGCGCGCTCGCGACCACGGGCGGCGCAGAGGCAGTCGTCTCGGACACACCAATTGGGACGCCGATTGGTTCGGCGGCCTGACGAATGCGCTGATGCCGGAAATAGTTTGCGAGCAAAACCGAAGTCAGCGTCACGAACGCGATGAGGATCGCGGCGAGGGCGAGCGTTCTCGCCGGAAACCGCCGGCGCTTCGGAAGCGCCACAACATTCGCGCGCGCAATGAATGGGACCCCAAGCCGGCGCGCCATCGATTCGCGCCGATCCACCTGGGCGATGCAATCCTGGATCTGCCGATAAAACGCGAGCGGATCCTGCGGGCGAGCGGCGGGATCGACCGACAACATTTGCGAGACCAATCGCCGGACGCGTTTCGGCATCCCTTTCAACTTATCGACGGCGAGGCCGATCGTCGTCGGTTGCATGGCGAGCGGACCTTTCGGCGCCATCAACGGCGGCGCGCCAGTGAGCAGGAACCACATCGTTGCGCCGACCGAATAAATCTCGGAGCGGAAATCGATGGTGCCGCCCTGCAATTGTTCCGGGCTCGCGTAATGCGACGATTTGTCGAACGCGGCGACGGACATGTCGCCATTCACGAAGGTCGGAGCGACGCCGATGAAATGCAGCACTTTGATGAGCGGCCAATCACCTTCCGGCGTTTGCCCGGGAACGAGGATCAGGTTCGCCGGGTTGATGGCGTGATGCGAAATCTTGTGGAACGAAGCCGCGCCCATCGCAGCGATGACCTGGAGCGCGATGCGCAAGGCCGCGCCGGTCGGCATCGGGCCGTGCTGGTTCACCCATTCTTCCGCGCTCGTGCCGTCGAAGTGTTCGGTGACGTAAATGAACTGGCCGTCTTCGATCCCGAAATCGCAGAGCGCCGGGATGTTGATGTGGTTAATCTGTTTTGCGGCGGTCGCTTCCGTTTCGAGTTTGGCGCGAGCCGAAGGTTTGAAAGCGCCGGCGGGGATCAGTTCCACGGTCACGGTGCGGCCGGAATCGATCTCTTCGCCGCGATAAATGCGGGCGGGCGCAATCTGTTCGGTCGCAGTGACCGCGACGGTGGTTGGTTCAGCCGCCCCCAGCGCGATTTCGTCCTGAGCGATGCGATATTTACCGAGAAAAACTTTGTGTTCCATGGGCTGCCCTTTCCTGCGGGTTGTCAGGCCGGCCGCTCCGCAGTCACCGGCCCTCTAATTGAATTCGAATGGGACCGGCGATCTGAGCGTTGAATCGCGGCGGATTTAATTATTTTTTCGGAAAAATCAATTCCTTGCTTTAAGGCCGAAAAATTCCCAAACTTGCGGGCTCAAAAAGGGTTGAACCTGCGATGCCTAGCCCCGGCCCCAGGAGATTAAGTCAAGTGTTGCTGCTGTTCGGAGCAGCGTCGCTGGTGGCGATGCTCAACTCGGCGGACGCCGTAGATTACTACGTAGCTCGCACCGGCGCGAATGCGTATCCGACCGTCCAGGCCGCGGTGGATGCGGTCTCCGGTCAAAGCGAGTTCAACCGAGCGAATATTTTTATCGCGCCGGGCACGTACCACGAGCTCGTCACCGTCGACAAGCCGTTCATCAGCTTCATCGGCACCGGCGCTTCTGCGGACGCGACGAAGATCAGTTTCTCGCGGGCCTATATTCCGGGCGTTAACTACGGACAAATCGTCGAGATTCAAGATACCGCGGTCGCGTTCATGGCGCGGAACCTGACCTTCGAAAATTCGCTACCGGACAAAAATTCTCCGGCCCTGGCGGTGCGTTCCAGCGCCGACCGCGTCATTTTTGATAACGTCCGGGTCCTCGGTTATCAGGACACGCTTTTCCTCGATGAAATGTCGCGCCAGTATCTTCGCGATAGTTTCGTTACCGGCGACGTCGACTTTATTTTCGGCGACGCCACGGCCGTGTTTGATCATTGCACGATCGAAAGCACGGACTTCGGGTTTATCACCGCCGCCGACACAGATCGAACGACGGCTAATGGATTTGTTTTCCTCGATTGCTCGCTGGTCGCAGGCCGCGATCGCAATCCTTCCGTAGACGACAACACCGTCGGACACGCCCCGGTCTTCATGGGCCGTCCTTGGATGTGGTGGGACTCGCAGAAGATGCCGAGCGTCATTTTCATTCGCACGAAGATGGGCTCGCACATTACTTCCGCCGGGTGGGACCCATGGAACGACCCAGGCGTGCCCGGTGCGAATTCCAGTGCCGATCGCGATCCGCTCACGCGCTTTTCGGAATTCGGCAGCATGGATTTAAACGGCAATTTGCTCGCGGACAGTAACGGCGACGGCACGCCGAACGGCCGCGTCTCGTGGACGGACCCAATGACTGAAGAGCAGGCGGCGAATTACACGCTCGAGCACATCTTTGGCCCGGTTTCCTTTTGGGATTCAACCACACAACCGCAGGCGAGCGAGACCGTTTATGAAAGTCAGGGCGATCCCTGGAATCCGATCGCGCAACTCGCGTTTCTTCCCACTGAGGCCGGCGCCCCCTCGCAAGCGCTCAACATTTCCACGCGTCTCAAAGCGCAGACCGGCGACAACGTTCTCATCGCCGGATTCATTTTGACCGGCGCCGGCCCGCGCCAGGTGTTGCTGAGAGCGATCGGTCCTTCCCTTGAACAGGCAGATATTGATGGCGCGCTGCAGGATCCGGTTTTGGAATTGCGCGCGGCGGATGGAACCCGGCTGGATTTCAACAACAGCTGGCGATATTCGCAGGAAGCCGAGATCATCGCGACCGGCATCCCGCCCTCGGACGACCGTGAGGCGGCGATCCTGGCGACACTCGCGCCGGGCTCCTACACGGCGATTGTCAGGGGCCGCAAGGCGACGAGCGGTATCGCGGTGGCGGAGGTTTACGATTTGAGCGACGCCGGGTCCGGACAGCTGGCGAATATCAGCACGCGTGGTTTGATCGGTCGCGGCGAAGAAGTGATGATCGCCGGGTTTGTTTTGGCCGGTGGCAGCGGCGGCTCCAAAGTGATCGTGCGTGGAATCGGACCCTCGCTCGCGGCGACAGGTATCGCGCAACCATTGGACGATCCGACGCTCGAGTTGCACGACGGCAACGGCATCGCGATTGCGTTTAACGACAACTGGCGGGACGCACAGCAAAGCGAGATCGACGCGACGGGAATAGCGCCCACGAACGATCGAGAGTCCGCGATTGTCGCGTCGCTTCCGCCGGGACAGTACACCGCTGTGCTTGCCGGCCAGGGGGGCGGGAGCGGCATCGGTCTGGTCGAGGTTTATAAAATCGGACCCTGAAAGACCGCCCGCTTGTGGGCAGCGACATTCTTCGCACATTTATCCTGATGATTGCCGCAATCACCCTGACTTCGATCATTCTCTGGGGGATTTGTTTGTTGCTGGCGGTGGGCGTGGCCTGGAGCCGCTACGAAAAAAAGCGGACGCGCGACAAATTTCTCCGTGAGCTGATCGCCATGGATCCGGCGCGGCGCGAAAAAGTGCTGGGCCGTTTGCGGCCCGACATGGAGATGCAGCTGCGCCAGGATTTGATGGAACGCTACCGGATCGGCTCGATCCAAAGCGGACGAAGCTAGGCGCGTTGCGGCTTGCCACGCGTTTTCATTTCCGCTCATAATTCCCGCCCTTAGGAGGAACTTATGAACACTGGAACCCGAATTCTTCTCGCCGGCCTGCTTGGGGCCGTCGCGATGTTTGCCTGGACTGCAATCGCGCACATGGCCCTGCCACTTGGCGAAGCCGGCGTCCAAAACACGACGGACGACGAGGCGCTGCTCTCCGCCCTGAAATCGACCGTGAAAAACAAGGAAGGCCTCTACATTTATCCGACCATGGGTCTTCCGCCCGATGCGACGCACGCGCAACAAAGCGCAGCGATGGAAAAGTACCCGGAGAAACTCGAGAAGAATCCGTCCGGGATTTTCCTCTACCATCCGGCTGGGTCGCGCCCCATGAACATGGGGAAATATCTGACGATCGAGTTCATTACCGAGCTGTGCGAGGCGCTTCTGGTCGTGTGGCTGCTGGCGCAGACACGCCTGGTCAGCTTCGGCGGCCGGGTCGGTTTCGTCACCGCTGGGGGACTCATGACCGCGATCTCAACCAATGTCTCGTATTGGAACTGGTATGGCTTCCCAACGAACTACACCGCTGCCTATATGTTTATCCAGTTCGTCGGATTTTTCTTGGTAGGCATCGTGGCCGCGATTATGTTCCGCCGGGTAACGGCGTAGCGCGGCCCCGCGGCTTCGCAGTCCAAACAAACTAATCCAGTTGTCAGGCCGGCGGCCTCACGCCAGCTTGATCGCCACTTCTCTATTCCATTTATGCGTCCGACTTCACTTCTTCGCCTCGTAATCGCGCTCGTGCTCCTGCTCGTGCTCGACCGCTTCGCTTCAGCCCAAAATCTACCAAACACGACGCGGCTCCTGCGTTTCCCGACCACGAACGGCTCGCAAATCGTCTTCTGTTACGCCGGCGAGCTTTACACTGTCGCCAAAGAAGGCGGAATCGCCCGCCGCCTAACGAGTGGCCCGGGTTACACTTCGTTCCCCCACTTTTCGCCCGACGGAAAACAGGTCGCGTTCACCTCGCAGTATGATGGCAACACCGAAGTCTACGTGATGCCCGGCGAAGGCGGCGCGCCGAAGCGGATCACGACAACGACAACGGTTGGCCGAGACGACATCTCGGATCGGATGGGTCCGAACAATATCGTGATGACCTGGGAGAACACGAAGCCGCTCGTCGTTTTCCGATCCCGGATGCGGACGTTCAATTCCTTCATCGGCGAGCTTTACACCGCGAGCATGGATGGCGATCTGCCGCAGCAACTCCCGGTGCCGCGCGGCGGATTCGCCTCCTTTTCGCCCGACGATTCGAAGATGGTTTATAACCGCGTCTTCCGCGAGTTCCGGACCTGGAAACATTATCGCGGCGGCATGGCGGACGACGTCTGGATGTTCGATTTCAAGACTGGCCAGGTCCAGAATCTGACCAACGATCCCTCGCAGGACATCTGCCCGATGTGGGGCCCGGATAACCGTATCTATTTCATTTCCGATCGCGACGGCCGGATGAATCTGTTCTCAACCGATCTGAGCGGCAAAGACACCAAGCAGCTCACGACTTTTAAGGATTACGACATCAAGTTCCCGTCGATCGGGAAGGACGCCATCGTATTCGAACAGGCGGGCTACATCTGGCGTTACGATCTGGCGAGCGGTCAATCGGCTGTGGTCCCGATCGATATCAAGGAAGATTTCGCGTCCGGCCGCTCGGCGCTCGTGGACGCATCGAAGCATATTGAGTCGGTCAGTCCGGGTCCGGATGGCCAACGCGTGATTGCCGTCGCGCGCGGCGATTTGTTCTCAGTGCCGGGAAAAGACGGAACAGCGCGTAATTTGACCAGGACCTCGAACGCGCACGAGCGGGATGCGGTTTGGTCGCCGGATGGAAAATGGATCGCCTATAACTCCGATGCGACGGGCGAGAACGAACTCTACGTCCGGTCGCAGGATGGTAAAGGCGAGCCGACTCAGTTAACCAGCAACGCAGACACTTACTACTACGCCGCCCTCTGGTCGCCCGACAGCAAGAAGCTCATGTGGAGCGACCGAAAACAGCGGTTACGCTTCCTGGATGTCGCGAGCAAAGCCGTGACCCAGGTTGCCGAAAGCAAGGAATCCGAGATCCGCGGCTACGATTGGTCGCCCGATAGCAATTGGGTGGCGTACTCCATTCAGGAAGAGAACGGCGGCGACCGGGCTTACCTCTTCTCGCTCGGCGACAAGAAATCGACGCCGGTCACCGACGAATGGTATTCGGCCGACAACGCCACCTTCAGCGACGACGGCAAATACCTGATGTTGACGTCGAGCCGGGATTTCAAGCCGCTCTTCGACCAAACTGATTTCAACAACGTCTATCGCGACCTGGAACGCGTTTACCTGGTGACGTTATCGAAGGACACAGAGAACCCTCTTGGGCCACGGAGCGATGAAGTAGGTAAGAAGAAGGACAAGGACAAAGATAAGCCGGACGACAAAGACAAGGGTAAGGACGCTGACAAAGACAAAGCCAAGCCTGACAAGAAACCCGGCGAGGATACCAAGAAGGACGACAAGGATAACAAGGACAAAGAGCTAGTCACGAGGAAGCCGGTAACAGTCAAGGTGGACCTTGACGGTATTCACGATCGGTTGATCGCGCTCGACATTCCTTCGGCTAACTACACGAACCTGCGACTGGTTAGCGATCGCATCTTTTATATGCGCCGCACCGTGGCGGACGACCGTGGCGATGACGACGACGATGCCGGCCCGGACAGTCGCCGATGGCATCTCTGCTCCTACAGCCTGGAAGATCGGAAGGAAACTGTCCTGGGCGATGTCAGTAACTACGAGATCACCTATGACGGTAAGAAAATGCTGGTCAAGATCGGCAAGGAATACGCGATGATCGATCTGCCGAAGGATAAGATCGAGATCAAGGACGAGAAGGCTGGCAAAGACTTTCGATTAAAGCTCTCGGGGCTCGACATGACGCTCGATCGTCACGCGGAGTGGACTCAGATCTACAACGAATCGTGGCGGCACATGCGCGATTTCTTCTACGCACCGAACATGAACGGCGTGGATTGGAAAGCTATGCGCGATAAGTATACCGCGCTGGTTCCGTTCGTGAACCATCGCAACGATCTTACCTATCTCATAGGCGAGCTGATCGGCGAACTGAACAACGGCCATGCCTACGTGGCTGGTGGCGAGCGCCCGGAAGTGCCCCGCATCAAACTTGGCCTGCTCGGCGCAGAGCTATCCCGGGATCCAGCCAGTAAGGCTTACAAGATCGAGAAGATCCTACCGGGTGAGAACTGGAACAAACACGCGCGTTCGCCGCTTACTGCTGTCGGCGTGAACGTGAAAGTGGGCGATTACATCCTGGCGGTTAATGGCACGCCGGTTAACACCCTCGCCAATATCTACGACGCGCTTATCGGCACGGCCGACAAACAAGTCGTTCTTCGGGTTAACTCGAAGCCGGCAGATGACGGCGCGCGAGACATTACCGTGGTTCCAGTTTCGGACGAGTCGCCGCTTTACTATCGTGCGTGGGTCCAGAAGAACGTGGATGAAGTTAACAAGAAGACGAACGGCCAGGTTGGTTACATCCACATTCCCGACATGGGCCAGCCGGGCTTGAACGAATTCACGAAGCAATACTTCCCGCAGATCCGCAAGAAAGGTCTTATCGTGGACGTGCGCGGCAATGGCGGCGGTTTTGTTTCACCGCTCGTAATCGACCGGCTCCGGCGCGCGTTAGTCATGGTAGAGATCGCTCGCAATGGCACGCCGCAGACTAATCCGCCGCAGACTTTCCTCGGGCCGATGGTCGCGTTGTGTAATGAGTTCTCGGCGTCGGACGGAGATATTTTCCCGTACCGGTTCAAGACCAACGGGCTCGGCAAGCTCATTGGGAAACGGACATGGGGAGGCGTGGTCGGGATTCGAAATCCGCTACCACTTACGGATGGCGGACAGCTTTTCCGGCCGGAGTTTGCGCCTTTTTCAAAGGATGGAAAAGAATGGGTCATCGAAGGTCACGGCGTCGATCCCGACATCGTGGTCGATAACGATCCGTCGAAGGAATTTCACGGGGAAGACCAGCAGCTCGATCGCGCGATCGAAGAGATCCAGAAAGATATGAAGACGAAAGGTTACTCGTTGCCGCCGGGTCCGCCGCCGTACCCGAACCGGAATCCGACTCCGCCGGCGAAGTAGCCGCTTCTTCTGTAGCCCGCTTCTTCTGTAGCTGCTTCGCTGTGCGAAGCGTGGGACCGATCTCGCGCCGCCAACCCGCCTTCGCTTCCGCGCGGCAGGCAGGGCGGCGGCTACAGTTCTTTCGTCATCGCGATCGCGCCGTCGATATCTTCCCAGCCGTTACGAAGCCAGAAGTCGTGGCCGGCAGGATTATCGCCGGCTACGAGAATGATGGCGCGCTTGAGATCGATGGCGCGCAAAGCGTCCATGCACGATTCCAGTAAGACGTTTCCCACTTTTTGCCGGCGATAGGTTGGCGCTACGGCGAGATGGTAGATCCAGCCGCGCCGGCCATCGTGACCGCACAGAGCAGCGCCAACGATTTTGTTATCCAGAATCGCGACGCGGCTTAGTCCCGGATTGCGTTTCAAATATTCCGCGATTTCCTGGCGGGAATCGCCTTCGCAAATCTCGACGCCTTCAACGCCCTCCCACAACGCGATCACGTCATCGTAATCGCTCATCACGAATTCGCGCGTCGTGACGCGGTCGCTCATGCCTGCTGCCCGGCTAAACCCAACCGATCTGCGTCGGCTTGCAAGGCCGCGATCACTCCGGCGATCACTTCTTCCAACGGCATTCCAAGCTCGGCGGCGCCACGGACGATGTCTTCGCGATTAACGGCCCGCGCGAACGCTTTGTCTTTCATCTTTTTTTTCACCGACGCGACATCGACTTCCTGAATGCTCTTCGACGGCCGCACTCGCGCAACCGCCATGACAAAACCACTCAGCTCATCCACGGCGTAGAGCGTTCGCTCCAGCGGCGTCTCGCGCGTGACACTCGCATAATCGGCGTGGGAAAGAATCGCGCGGCAAATCTCCTCGCTCCAGCCTTGCTCGCGCAGCCACGCCACCCCGACGAACGGATGACCTTCGGTCGGACTTTGCTCCTGGTTCGGATGCCGCTCGTAATCCATGTCGTGCAGCAACCCGACCGCTTCCCACAGATCGGCATCCGCGCCGCTTTGTTGCGCGAAGTGTTTCATCGAATCCGCCACGGCGTAACAATGCCGGCGCAAACTTTCGGATTGGACCCATTCGTGCAAAATGGCGAGCGCGCGTTCGGTCAGCATCAGATTCCCCAGGTTACAACGAAACGTTTCAGATTCGGCAGCAAATCCGTCGCCGCGTGAATGAACATGACTGCCCAGAGATTCTTCGTCCGCGCCCAGACAATGCCAAAGAAAATTCCGCCGACCGATAAAATCACAATCGCGTAAGCAATCGCGTCAGCCGCCGATGGATCCGGACCGATCGATTCCTCCAGCCCGGCGTGTCGCAGAATGAAGCCCGGGGCGTGCGCCAGCCCGAAGAGCAACGCCATGAGCGCGACGCCGGAGACTTCCGATTTGAACCAGGCGGCGCAACGCGTTTGCACGAGCCCGCGAAAAAAGAATTCCTCAACCAGGCCGGTTTCGATGAGCAGCCAGATGAAACAAAGCGGGACACCGATGGCGAGTTGAGCGGCGTTCAATTCGCCACGGCGAATCGGAGCGGCGCCTAACCCAAGGAAATATTGGAATACCAGGATCGCGCCGCTGAGAATTACGACGACAGCCAGGTGATTTCCTTTCAGGGCGCGGAGCCCTTCCCATTGCAATCCGAAATCGCGCCAGCCGTAGCCGAAAAGAAATCGGAACAGCGCAAACGGGATCGCAACGAACACGATCAGCTTCCGCACGAAAACCACGAGAAATTTTCCGCGCGGCGCGGCCGTCCAGCTCGCGGGGAGCAGAACATCCGTGAGTGCCGCGCCCCAAATCAAATAAGCGGCAACAAGAGCCAGACAAAGGCCGAGCAAAATCATCTCGCCGGCACTCCTTCGAGCAAACACCGTCAGCGGCCGGGCCCGAAGTGTTCCAAGCCAGGCCAGGAGCGGGAACAAAATTCCGAAAAGGACCAGCTCCGAGATAGCGTCTTCGCGGCCGAACGTTTTGTTTCGCCAGAGCAGCGCCAGACTCGCGGCATAGGCGGCAATTCCGAAAAGCGCCCACGGATTCGTGAAAATATTCCGGAGCGCTTTCATTTGGGCGCTCGACGCTGGACCCATACCCGATACATCGGCACAAGAATCGCCATCGAAAAATAAACCCAGCCACACCATGGGAAATGGCGCGCCGGAAGAATCTGCGACAGCACGAGCGAGATCGTTCCGACCGCGATCGGAATACACCAGCCAGACAACTCCGCGCGGGTCAGGCTCTCTTCGCGGGCATTAAGCCGCAACGGCCGGCGCAATGTCCAGGCGCGCAGATAGAGCAGCAGGATTTCCGCGCCAAGAGCGATGACGCCAATCGCGTAGACGGCGAAAATGACGCGGGCTTCTCCTTCCACCCGAGCCCCCAGGGCATGCCCGAGCCGACCGCCGCTCAAAAAGAAGAACATCGAGCCGAAAACCGCTTTTAGCGGATAGATGTAGATGAGGATCGTGGCGAGAAGCGCCCAGCTGATGAAAATGGAAACGCCGTCCTCCAACCCGTAACGCCGGCTCCAAAGCCAGTGGCCGCGCCAAAAAATTGCGAGCACCGCGACGCTGGCGAGGAATGCCGGCACATTCTTGAAAGCATCGAGAAGCGCGCGGCTGTCGTCGGGCACGCGTTCCGCAGCGATCACCATCACGGTCACGGCGAAAGCGAACGCGGCGTCGATGAACGTCTCCAAGCGCGTCATTTCGATTCCGCGCAATCGGAAACCCCGTAACCGCGGCAGCTCGTCGAGATTCGGCGGCAGGCCCGAGCTTATTTCTTCGTCTCTCGTGCTTGTGCTCAATCGTGACGAGAAGTCTGCCGAAGATCAGATGGAAGCGAAAGCTTCTTGTAACCGGCGACGCCTCCGGACGGTCATCAATCGCGAACCGTCTTAACCCAACATGAAACGATTAAATATTATTCTAGTTCTGCTCTCAATTATCGCCATCGGCGCGCGCGCCGATCTCAAAACCTGGCTGCATGGCGCGCCGCCCGCACCTTCTCCCGGACCGCCGGACGCGAAAGCGGCCACGGTTTCGTTCGCGTCCAACGTTACGCCGGACAAACAAATCCTCGATTTTATGAACGCGTTCGCGGAGGCGATGCGTGTCCACGACGGCAAGACGCTCAAGCCGCTTCTTTCGGAGAGCTATTCGATCGAAGGTCTGCCGGAAGAACATAACGCCGTCGATTTTTTCATGCAGGCGATGGTGAAGCTGAAGCCGCCGGATGACATCCTCATCCTCAGCATCACGCCGGAAGGCGAAGCGCGGATCGCGAAGATGGAATTTCGCTCGGCCGAGCGCGGCACGAAGGAGCGGGCGTTCAAGTTCGACGCGAAGGGGAAATTGTTGAGCGCTGACTTCTTCACGTTGAAGCGGCAATGATCGCCACGAATGACGCGGACATCATCCGGCTGGACGGCGCGACAAAAACTTTCGGCGGACGTGGCGTCCAATTGTTTCCGGCCTTGCGCGGCGTGTCTTTGCGAGTGGCTGCCGGCGATTTCATCGCAGTGCTCGGGAAATCGGGCAGCGGCAAATCGACGTTGCTGAATCTCATCGCGGGAATCGATCGGCCCACCTCCGGTGAAGTTCAGGCGGCCGGCGAAGACCTCAACGGACTTGGAGAAAATAAAATGGCGCTTTGGCGCGGCCGGAACGTCGGCGTCGTCTTTCAGTTCTTCCAGCTACTGCCGACGCTGACGGTCGAGGAGAACATCCTGCTCGCGATGGATTTCGTCGCGAAAATTCCGGCGGCCAGCCGTCGCGCGCGGTCGAAAGAGTTACTGACGCGGGTTGGACTAAGCGATCAGGCCGCGAAGCTGCCGTCTGCGCTTTCCGGCGGCCAGCAACAGCGAGCCGCGATAGCCCGGGCCCTCGCGAATGATCCGCCCATCGTGCTGGCGGACGAACCGACCGGCAATCTCGATTCCGAAACAGCCGCCGCCGTCGCCGAACTTTTCCATAGCCTCATTGCGCAACGCAAAACGCTCATCATTGTCACCCACGACGACAAACTCGCGAGCCGCGCTCATCGCGTGATCCAATTGAAGGACGGCCTCATCGTCGCGGACGACGAGAATCGTTCCGCGCCGCGATGAACACGCAATGGCGCAAGATCGCCGGCGATTTTCGCGAACGGCGTCTCCAGATTTTTCTCATCGCGCTCATTTTGATTTTGGGAATCGGCGGCGTGATTGCGGCGTTGAATGGGCGAGCGGTCCTGGCGCGGGAAATTGCGAGGAGTTACGAGCGCGCCAACGGCGCCGACATCGTGTTTTGGTTCGACAAGGTCGAACCGGAGATCATCGAGCTGGTGCGCGCACGGCCGAACGTGGCCGCGGTAGAGCCGCGTGCGACCGCGTTCACCCGGATCGCGAGTAAATCCGGCGAATGGTTCCCGCTGCGGCTCACGATCCTGCACGATTTCGAGAACCAAAGCGTGAACCTCGTCCACAAGGACAAGGGCGCCTGGCCCGCGAAGAACGACGGAATCTTGATCGAGCAATCTGGCGCGACGTTGCTCGACACGGTCGAGCACGAGCGGGTGCGAGTGCGCACGGCAGCCGGCGAAGCAATTGAGATTCCGATGAGCGGTTTCCTCCACGATCCGGCGGTCGCGCCCAGCACCCAGGACCGAATGATTTACGGTTACGTCACGCCGGCCATCGCATCCGCGCTCGGACAGAAGGCCGATCTCGATCAGCTCCTCGTGAAACTCAAGAGGCGCGGCAGTTTGAGCGAGGTGAGCGAATTCGCCGACGACCTGGGCGCCTGGTTGAAAACGAAAAACGCCGCGCCGTTGCGCGTCGATACACTGAACAACACCCATCCGCACGCTATGCTTATGACCGCGATGCTGCGCGTGCTCGAAGTCCTGGCCATGATCGCGTTCGTCTGCAGCGCCACCCTCGCGGCGTGTGTCATTTCGCTTTGGATGCGACGCGAAGTTCGCCAGGTCGGCGTCATGAAAACGCTCGGAGCCCGCTCGTGGCAACTCGCCCGGCAATATTTCGCGTTGGTTGGTCCATTAGTTGTGGTCGCAGTCGCCCTCGCGCTTCCACTCGGCACAGCAATTGGCCGCTGGGTTGTGAAATATCATCGGACGCTGCTGAACATCGATGTCGCTGATTGGAATGTCCCGGCCAGCCTGACTTTGAAAGAGCTCGCGGTCGCGCTCGCCGTTCCGCTGTGCGCGATGGCGTTTCCGATCTGGCGCGCCGCGCGGATGAGCCCGCGACAGGCGATCCAGGATCCGGGAATTGTCGCGCCCCGCGGACCGATCGGAATCACGTCGCGCCTGATTCGGATGCCGGGTGATCGGCGCTGGAGTTTCGCTTTGCGCAACAGCTTTCGTCGGCCGTGGCGGCTCGCCCTCACCTTGCTCGCGCTGTCAGCCGGTGGGGCGCTCCTGCTTACCGCGCACAACAACTACGAAAGTCTCATGCGCGTGATCGACCGAGCGCTGGCGAATCGCGGTCATGACGTCGAAGTGCAATTGCAGCGGCCGGCCCCGGCGGGACAGTTGGAAACGATCGCGCGCACCGTTCCGGATGTGGAAATCGCGGAAGCGTATCGCCGCGCCGGTGTGAATCTCGTGACCGATGATTCCGGAGCGGTCGCGGTTCGCGAAGGACGTCGAATGTTGTTGTCCGGTTATCCGATCGGAACGCAGTTGCTGCGATTGCCGCTGCGGGAAGGCCAATGGCCGACGGCGCAAAATGCGAGCGACGTCGTCATTAATCGCCAGGTCCAGGAAGCCGCGCCCGGCCTGCAACTCGGCAGCGAAATGACAATTAAGTTTCGCGAGCGGGTGGCGAAAGTCCGGGTCGCTGGGATCGTCGAAGAAATCGGATCGCCGGTAATTTACGCGGCGTTTCCGACGTTCGAGAACATCACCCGACTCGGCGACGCGGCTGGAGTTGTGCGCGTGAAAGCGCGGAACGAGCGCGAGCAAGTGGCGGCTGGCGCTCTTGAGCAAGCGCTTCTCGATGCCCATCTCGCTCCGGGTCTGGTGAACACCAAGAGCGACTTCCGCGCATCGCTCGACGAGCATTTTGCCGTGGTCGGCACCGTGATGAAAATGATCGCGCTGGCCTCGGCCCTTGTTGGGGCGATTACGTTGGTGGCAACCGTGAGCCTCAGCGTGCTGGAGCGCGGACGCGAAATCGGCGTCATCCGCGCGATTGGCGCAGCTCCGCGTGCGGTCATCGCGATCTTCCTCCTGGAAGGCGGCGCCGTTGCGCTGTTAAGCGCCGCGCTTTCCGGCGCCGGCGGAATTTTCTTTGCCCGATTCCTCAACGGCATGGCGGCAGAGCAACTTCTGCATGTCGCGGTTCCGCTCCATATCTCGCCCGCAGGCGTCGCCATTCTTTCCAGCGGCGCGATCCTGGTGATTCTCGCCGTCTGGCTCGCAGCTACCCGGATGCTGCGTTTGTCCGTTCGCGACGCGCTCGCGTACGAATAACAATTCCGAAATCAACCCTCATCGCCGCGACTTTGGCGACGGCGCGGAGTTCTTAATCTAAGAGACAGCGCGTCCGCGTTCTCTCTTTGGGTTTATGCTGATGTTACTCGAAGCAATCGCGATTGTGGTTCTGGTCGCGGTATCTTTAATCGGATTCGCCGCGGCTCTCGCGTGGACGTTCGCGATCTGGTTCGGGAACAAAGGCTGAGCGCCCCCTCATTTACCACTTTTCGGTTTGGTTTCGCTCTTCATCTCGGCGGCCACATCCTGCTGCGTTCGCCGGATCTTCTCCATCACCGGTCCCATTAACTGCTGGATCTCATCGATCGAGTTTTGCATTACGGCCGGCATTTTGCCGATCATCGCCTGACCGGCCGGCGTTCTGTAAAACGCGATCATTCCGTCGACCTCGGCCTGGGTAAAACTCTTCTGGTAAATGCGCACATAGGTCGGCTCGAGTTTCTTCCAATCGAGCAACTCTTTCATGAGCGAAGCCATTTCGCTCCGGTGTCGGTCGATATCGTTTTGGACCTTCTCTGAAACCTGTTGACCTTTGGTGGCCTGCGCGATCGCCTGCAACAGGAGGATGTCCATCTGCTTCATCACCGAGTCGACCAGCTTATGCGTCTGGGCGACTTCGAGGAGTTGTTTGACGGAAGCTTCCGTGGGCGGCGGGGGCAGACTTGGCGACGGTGATGGAGATGGCGACGGACTTCCCGCGGCACGAACCAACGACGAGCAAAGAGTGAGGATGAGAAGCACTCGCATAAACATGGCGATCGTTAGACTAGATCGCCGCTGGGCGGGTTAAAAGGCAAACGAACGTCGACGCCCGCCAGCCGGATGCAGTAGGTTCCGAGCGATGACGGAGGATGCACCATTCGCATACCGCCGAATGCCGCGACTCGTGTTCCTGATGCGGCGGCTGAGCCGCGCGAATTACGAGCGCGAAATGGAATTGCTCGATTTGCTTTGCGATCGAGATCGTCCCGGCATCGACGTCGGAGCCAAGGTCGGTATGTACACCTATCGGATCCGCGCTCATTCATCGGAGGTGATCGCGTTCGAACCGATCCCGATGTTCAACCGAATCCTGCGCACGGTGTTCGAGGGCAAGCGTGGCCGGGTTGAGCCCTACGCCGTTTCCGATCAACGCGGGACCGCGAAATTGCGCCTGCCCTACGGACACGATGGCACGCCCAAGTTCGGCCGTTCAACGATCGATCCTTCCAATCGCTTCGATCCCGAGGTGATTGCGCGCAATGAAGAGATCGAGGTCGAGACGCGCCGGATCGACGACTACAACTTTCCGGACGTGGGATTCATCAAGATTGACGTCGAAGGCCACGAGGTCGCCGTCCTCGTCGGGGCCAAAGCCACGCTCGCGCGCCACACCCCAAATCTCCTGATCGAGTGCAACGACGAGCATCAGCCCGACGCGGTGAAGCGGCTCGGTGAGTGGCTCGACGCGCATGGATACAGCGCGGTGTTCGTTGACGATCGCGAATTGCGCCCGATCAACGAATACGACCGCGACATCCACTGGCTGAAGCGCGAGATCGAGAACTTCATCGCGATCCATCGGTCGCGGCCCGACGTGCTTGAACGGCTGACCGAGCGGATAACGAACCGCAAACCAGCGCGTTGAAAGGCAAACATGGACGCATTCACTCAGTTTGAGCACGAGGGCTGGGAACGCGTGGCCGATAAGTACGACTCGGTTTGGGCCAGCTCAACGCGGCAATTTATCGCGCCGCTTCTCGACGCTGCCGGTGTCGCGACGGGAATGTCGATGCTCGATGTGGGTTGCGGCCCGGGCTACGTCTCGGCTGCCGCCGCCGAGCGCGGCGCGGTTCCCATCGGCATCGATTTTTCGAGCGAGATGGTCGCGATTGCTCGGCGCATGTTTCCGCGGATCGAATTTCGCGAAGGGGACGCGCAACAGCTTGCCTTTGCCGACGGAACGCTCGACCGCGCGGTGGCAAACTTTGCGTTGCTTCATCTGGCGAACCCGGAACGCGCTTGTGCCGAAGCCTGCAGAGTTCTAAAGCCCGGCGGTTGGTTTGGGTTTACCACCTGGGCGCGCGTCGAAGAAAATCCGTTCGTCAAACTCGTCGACGACGCCATTCAGGCGCACGCCGACCTGAATGTCGATCTGCCACCGGGCCCGCCGTATTATTTGTTCGAGAGCCAGGAAGAATTTCGCGACGCACTGGAGCGCGCCGGGTTCGAAGGGGCTTCGATGAGCTTCAAGGTCCATCGCATCGAATGGAAAGTACCGACGGCACAATTCATCTTCGAAGCGGAACTGAACGCGGGAGTGCGCACGGCCGGTCTGCTCGCGCGCCAGACGCCGGCCACGCTCGATGCGATTCGGGCCGCGATCGCGAAAGCGGTCCAGCCTTATGCGCGCGGAAACGGATTCGCCATTCCGAAGGCGGCCTACGTGGTCGCGGTGCGGAAACCGGACTGATTGCTTTCTGCGGGTGCCCCTTCTATTTTGGCGCGATGAACGCACCCAACAGTCTGCCTCGTTCTGAAAGCGCGGCCATGTCCGCTGAAGCTATGATCGGTCTCGGAATCACGATCGCAGCGCTCGGTTTGCTAGGGGTGTTACTCGGCTGGGCGCAGCATATGAGATCGGTGCCAGACTCCGCGATGCTCTGGCTTGGGACTGGCGGCGCCTGCGTCGTGGTGGGCATAATCATCGCCGCCGCGGCACGGGCAAAAAAAGGCCGGTAAGGATTTCGCAACAAACAAACCTGGCAGGGGTTTCCTGCTGAACCGGGACTTCGTCGCGATGAAAACGCCAAGCACTTTTCTAGTGATCGCCGCGTTTCTCTTTATCGGCGCTCCAGCGTTCGCCAAGAAAAATAAGAAGCCGCCCGGCGTCCTGGTGAAACTGAAGGACGTTCCCGCGCCGGTGCAGGCGACTTTTCAGACAAACGCGAGCGGCGGCAAAGTGAAGGAAGTCGAAAAGGAAACGGTCAACGGCCAGATCATTTATTTAGCGGAAGTAAAGGGGACCGACGGAAAATGGTCGAAGATTTACGTCAAGGAAGCGGGCGATTTGGTGAAGGTCGAGCCGGATAACGCCCGAAATAAACGAAAACACAAACCGCTCTTCGGCGATTAGCGCCCGCGAGAACGGTTTGTCGTGCGAGTTTTTCCTTGCAGTTGGTTTGCGTGCGCGAGCGCCCTGGCGGCGGCTTGTTTGTCGCCGAACAATCCTTCCTCGCGCGCCAATTGATACCAAGCACTCGGCGACGAAGGAGCGAGTGCCGTCGCGCGCCTGGCGTAATTCAGACTTTCCTGGCGCATTCCAAGTTTTTCAGCGCAGGCACTCGATCCGATCCAGCCGATATCGGCTTTCGGCGCGATGCGGGTGATCTGCTGAAAGTTCGAGAGCGCGACCCGGAAGTGGCCTTGCGACGCTTCGGCCAGCGCAATGCCCAAATACGCGGCGGGAAAGCCCGAACGAATGGCGAGCGCCTTGCGGTAAGCACTCGAAGCCTCCGCGAACTGGCGCACTCCCAACGCGATCAATCCATGGACCACCTGCGCACCGAGGCTCTTTGGATATTTGTTCGCCAGGCGGCGCGAAGCATCGAGCGCCGTTCCAAGATTTTTGGCTTTCAGCGCTGCGAGCATTTGTTTCGCGAGCGGATCGTTCTGCGCTGGGTCCACGAATTTTTCCGGCGATGGAAGCTTGTTGAGCAAGCGGTCGATCGACGGGTCCGCCGCGGAGGCGCGAGTGGCGGCGAGCGCAGAGCAAACGATCAAGGAAACGAAGAGCGATTTCATTGTGGAAGGACCCGAAGGGATTTGGAAATGGAGAACAATAATTTGCGTTGGTCGCTTGTCGTTAAACCGGAGCGCGAGTAAGGCAAAAGATGATCTTTACCAGACCCCTGCGGTGCCTTCTTTTCGTATGCGCAATCGTCGCCGGATGCGTCTGCCAGGTCGCCGAGGCGGCTTCGTGCGTCTGGAAAGCAACTTCGCCCAGTGGCGGCACGGTGTTTCTCGCCGGCTCGGTCCACGCCCTGCGGAGCAGCGATTACCCGCTGCCGGCGCCGTATCAACGGGCGTTCGATTCTTCGTCGCGGCTCGTCTTCGAAACGGAACCGAAATCGATGGAAGCCGCCTCAAAAGGTCTCAGCAAGGCCGGCCAATACGGAAAAGGCGACAGCCTGAAGAACCACGTCGACCCGCGGACCTACGCCTATTTGAAGCGTTACTTCACGCTCCGCGGCGTGCCGGAACAAAAGTTTAACACGTATCGTCCGTGGCTGATCGCGGCGATGCTCGAGGCGGCGCCGAAAGAGAATTTCAATCTGGGGGTAGAGCGCTATCTCCAGAATAAAGCGGCGGCGGCGCACAAACCGATCGAAAGCCTGGAATCGATCCAGGAACACATGGCGCCTTTTATTGACCTTACCGAACGCGAAAGCGAAGCGCTGCTCTTGATTCACTTCATCAATCTCGGCCGGACCGATCTCGGTGGGCACGATTTGATTGGCGGCTGGCGGCGCGGCGATGCCGATGCGCTCGCGCGGATGATGCAAGACGCTTATCGGGACTTCCCGGCGTTCGGCGACCGGCTTCTCGGCCAGCGCAACCGTCGCTGGATTCCGAAGATCGATGGTTATGCGAAGAGCGGTCAGGTGTATTTCGTCGTCGCAGGGGCCGCCCACTTTGGCGGCAACGATGGCGTGGTCGCGTTACTGCGGAATCGCGGTTACACCGTCGAGCAGTTGTAATTTTCGCAGCACTTTCCGCGTCCGACAAATCGCCGCGCCGGGACTCGATCGGGATCAATTTGCCAGCTGGGCGTCTTCGCACAGCTCGCGCGCCAGACCGCGGGCTTCATCTTCGAGAGAGCCGAGACTGAAATTGCGCGAGCTGCTCCGCCGGTCGAGCAGGTATTCGTTCACAAATTTATCCAGGCCGCCACTCCGCTCGCATTGCGCGACATGCACCAGTTGATGGAGGAGGAGCTCGCGGTCCCGCCAGCTATCCGCGCGAATGATGATGCCATGGCCGATCGTGACGCCGCGGGAAGCGTCGGTAATGATTTGCGCGTGGCGCGCGGCTTCCGCCAGTTCCTTGTCATCGGGAAGCGGGATTCGGTGCACGACGAGGACCCGGACGCGGGCGACGTCCTTCACGCCGGCCCTTCTGGCGTCCGCCATTTGGTCTGCGGTCAGCGGGACGCCGTGCTGAAGAATGTATTTTTCCTGGCTTTTCGCCCATTGCCCGGCGAGCGGGGCGAGGCGGTCGAATTCTTTTTGGTCAATCATAATTGGGGAGAAGTCGTTAGGTTCATAGAAGCATGCCCTGTGCAAGGACGAGCCTTGGGCCGCAGTTCGCGCCCTTTTCCGGGAGCGGATCTGCGTTGTTTGCAAGGGGCCGCTATTCTAGAATCGAACCAATGCAAAAGGATGGGTGTGGCCCAATAAAAAATTTCCGACTCTTACGGGCGGCGGTGTGGGCGCTCGTCGGCTTTTTCTCGGCCGCGGCTGTCGCAAGGGCGGAAATCGCGGACTGGGAAACGGCGATGCGCCCGCTGGACGAAGGCGTGCCGCAGGTGGCCGTCATGCGATTGCGCAACATTCTCCAGCGCCCGCTTGCGCCCGCGGACAAGCAGACCACTTTAGCAAAACTGGGCGAAGCGCTTCTCGCATCGGGTGAACCGGGAGAGGCGCTCAAGGTCCTGGAAGATCCCGCGGTGCAGGATCTGCCGGCCACCTTCCTTTGGCGCGCCCAGGCGACTGCCGCGCTCGGCCGCTGGAACGAAGCGCTTCCGCTTTACCAAAAAATTGCCGCGCAAAATCCTTCGCCGTTCCGGAGCACGGCGTTGTTCGGGGCGGCGGAAGCACTCCGAGCGCTGCAACGTTTCGACGAAGCCTTGCAGTTGTTCTCGGCGCTTCTCGGCGATCCGCAGTGGAACGATCGCGCGCAATTGCGTTCCATCGAACTGCTCCTGGAAAAGCGGGACAATGCCGGCGCACGGCGCATCCTGGACAAAGCGCGGCCGGTTTCGCTCAGCGACAAAAAAGAAAAACGTTATCTTCAGGGCCGCCTCGAGGCGCAGCTCAATCATCACGAGCGCGCGATCGAACTTTACCAGACGATCCTGCGCCGGCCGGAAGGCACGAGTCGCCCAGTGTTAATGGCAACCTTGTGCGCGATGGCGGAATCCCATTTGCAATTGCAAACGCCGGAGACCGGCGACGACGCGCTCGAAGATTTCATCGAACATCATCCGACCGACCCCGAGTTGTCGGTAATCTTTGAAAAACTCGATGAGCTCTATCGCGCGGAACGTCAGGCCTCGAGCCAGGAGCTGAGCCGCTGGATGAACGATCCCGCGCAGCCGCGACGCGCTTTTGCTCAATGGTATTTCGCCCGGGCCGAGTTGCGCGCCGGCCGGCGGGAAGCCGCGCGGGCCGCGTTCGGAAAATTGCGCGACGAACGCGCCAGGTTCGCCGCTCTTGCGCCCGCGCTCTTTCAATTTGCAGAGTCGGAAATGGAGGAGCGTCGGTTCGATGAAGCGCTCGCGATCTTGAACGATGCCATGGCGCTTTCACCCACGCCGGGCTGGTCGGATCGGATCACGCTGCTTATCGCCCGCGCCCAATTTCAGGCGCGGCATTTCGACAAGGCTGGGCAGACGTTCGAACAAGTCGCGAACCATTCGCCGGCCCTGCGCCGCGATTCCCTTTTCAATGCGTCGCTCGCCTGGCTCCAGGAAAACGACAAAAACCGTTTCCTTGCGGACACGAAGGAACTCGCAAATAGCGCACCGAACGACGAGACGCGCGCCGATCTTCTTTTCGAAGAGGGGCTGACCCAGGCCGCGCAGGGAAACAGCAAAGCTGCGTCAACCATCGAGGATTTCATCCGCCAGTTCCCGCGCCATAAGCGTGTTGCCGAGGCGTGGGTGGCGCTGGCAGAGCTTGCGTTTCATGCCGCGCCACCACGTTTTGATGAGGCGCGGAAAAATCTTGAGCGCGCCCGCGCGAGCGGTCCCAACGCCGCGGCAACCGAGCGCGCCGATTACTTGACGATCTGGCTGGAAGACGCCGCGCCCGATTCCGATCCGGCCAAAATCATTGCGGCGGCGGAAAATTTTCTCCGGAAATATCCGGGCTCACCCTTCGTCGCCGATGTCCGGATGAAGCTGGCCGAGACGTATTATCGGCGGCAGGATTTCGCGAACGCCCAGACCCATTTCCAAATCCTGGCGCAGGAAAATCCCCGCGGGGCATTCACCGAACGCGCGCTTTTTTTTGCCGCGAAATCCGCGACCCAGAGCATGGCCGCGCAATCGCTCGATCGCGCGCTGGTGTTGCTCGACGAAGTCGTGAAGAAAAACGGCGAGTTGAAATGGGCGGCGCGCAATGAGCAGGCCTCGATCGAACGCAAGCTTGGCAAGAACCAGGACGCGGCCACGCTTTACGATGAGGTCCTTCAGGGCAACGCGAAGCCGGAGGAAAAACGCGAGGCGCTCTGCGGCAAAGGCGACATTCTATATGAATCCGGCGAGGCCGATCGCCAGAATTACCGGCGCGCGATCGCGATTTACGATCAGCTCGCCGCCCAAAAAGAGGCGCCCGTCCATTGGCGGAACCAGGCGCTTTTCAAAAAAGGAATTTGCCTGGAGAAATTGGGCGACCGTGAGAACGCGCTCGCCGCTTTCTACAAAATCGTCGAGGAAGAAAATCGGCCAGACCGGCCGCAGCGGGAATTTTTTTGGTACTACAAGGCCGGATTCAACGCCGCGCGCCTGTTGGAAGACGATTCCAAATGGCAACCGGCCGCCGTTGTCTATCAGAAGCTTGCCTCCGCCGGCGGCGCGCGGAGCGACGAAGCGAAATCACGCCTAAGCCGGCTCCGCCTCGAGCATTTTCTTTGGGACCAATGAGGTTCTTCCGCCTCTCACTTCCTACTTCTTAATTCCTACTTCTTACTTAGCGGGTGACTGAGCCCTTCTTCCTCGACCCCTTCTGCCTCCCCCCTGTCGAGATTCACAGACTAGGGTTGCATTGATTTGACGGACAGTGGGCTTGGGGTCAAAACCCGAAGGAGCCCACATGAAAACACAGTTATCGAAGCCGGCTCGCAGTAAGGCGAGATACACCGAGGAATACAAGCAGCAAGCGCTGGAGCTATGGCGTGCCAGTGGCCGCAGTGCCGCCAAGGTAGCGGCGGA
>Ga0137403_10001052_pt1 | contig 34997 bp, 24 predicted proteins | sample CZOMad2_1_16fung_FD_122057 | JGI IMG/M metagenome (GOLD analysis project Ga0137403, IMG submission 122057) | Vadose zone soil fungal communities from Angelo Coast Range Reserve, California, USA - CZOMad2_1_16fungal (Hybrid Assembly) | ecosystem: Environmental > Terrestrial > Soil > Vadose zone... | reverse complement strand
CCGAGGAATTTGAAGTCAGCGGTGGCGCGATTATGAATGTTCTGCGCTACTCCTCGCTGATGGCACTGCGCGATGGCCGCGAATCCATCCGCATGCAGGATATCCGGAATGGCATCCGGCGTGAATTCCGCAAGGACGGAAAGATGATTTGGGTTTCAGAGAGTGCCCGCGCGGTCCGCAACGTCGTGGGACAAATTCTGCATTTTGAAGGCACAGTCCAGGACATCACGGAACGTCGCGAACTGGAGCAGCAGTTGCGCCAGATGCAAAAAATCGAAGCCATCGGTCGCTTGGCAGGAGGTGTGGCTCATGACTTCAACAATATATTGATGGCGATCAGCAGCTATTCGGAGTTGCTGGCGAGAAAATTACCCAAGGAGGACCCAAGCCAGCGCTATGCGGAAGAGATCCTCCGCGCAACCAATCGGGGATCTTCGCTCACGCAGGGATTGTTGGCCTTTAGCCGGAAGCAGGTTGTGTCGCCAAAGGTCGTGGACCTCAATGGCCTCATCGTGCAACAGATTGAAATGCTCAAGCGACTCATCCCGGAACACATCGACCTGAAATTCGTTCCCAACGACGCTCTGGGCCACGTAAGGATTGACGTCAGCCAGATGGAACAGTTGGTCATGAACCTGATCATTAATGCCCGTGACGCGATGCCGAACGGCGGAGAAATCATCGTTGAGACGGGCAATGCCGACCTGGATCGGCAAGACCTCGAACCCCAAAATGCACCGCGTCCCGGACGATTCGTGATGCTGGCCATCAGCGACAATGGTTGTGGTATGAACGCGGAAACCAAGGCACATATCTTTGAACCGTTCTTCACCACTAAGGAGCAAGGTAAGGGAACGGGGCTCGGCCTTGCCACCGTTTTCGGCATTGTGGACCAAAATTCCGGGTGCATTTTTGTACAAAGTGAGCTGGGACATGGCACAACCTTCAAGATCTACCTGCCCTACGTTGGAGCGGAAGTTCGTTCCGAAGACACTTCAATTTCAAGGTGCGTAGACGTCTCCGGCGACGAAACCATCCTTCTGGTAGAAGATCAGGAAGCGGTCCGCGAATCCGCTGCGGAATACCTGGCGGAGAACGGATACACAGTGCTTAGGGCCAGCCGCGGATTGGAGGCTCTGGAAATTGCGCAACAACGTGAAGAGCCGATCCACCTTTTGCTTACCGATGTTGTGATGCCACACATGAGCGGCCGAGAACTATCCGAAAGGCTGACCAGCATTCATCCGGAAACCAAAGTCATCTTTATGTCCGGTTACTCCAACAACCTGCTGTCCAACCGGCAGGTTCTCGATCCAAAGCACGAGCTTCTGCAGAAACCGTTCCGGCTGGAGGTCCTGGGGCAGCGCATCCGGGAGGCCTTTGCCAACAAACGGGCGGCAAGTGCCGACGAGCAGAAGTAAACGGGTGTTGTCCTGCTACACTCCTGATTCGTTCCCAGCCTATTGAGATTTGAATGGTATGGTGACTCTGGTTGGCTATGCGATCGCAGTCGCCTGGTATGGGACTTCGTGCGCCAGCAACGTGGCCGACTCGGGTTGGAATTCTTGCCTGCCTATGCCCCGGAACTCAACCCCGTGAAGTTTGTGATCGCACTGGAAACAGCACGAGTTACCCAACTTCTGCCCCACAACTCTCGGACAGCTGAGCCATCTCTCGCGCATGCGTTTTCCTCCTATGCGCAATCGGCCTACCCTGGTGATCGCCTTCTGGCAGCAGGCCGACCGGCTTCCGATGCAACTTGTACTTAGGCAGATTTCAATGATTACCGATCCTGATGGCCCATTTCTTAGAGGGATCAAACTAGCTCAGAGGAGCACGACATGGCAATTCCCGTATTACCAGGTTGATGTATTCACAAGTGAGCTCTTTGCAGGTAATCCGGCGGGGGGTCTGCATCCTTTCCGTCTTTCTCGCGGATAGCACCATGCAGAAAATTGCGGCTGAGAACAGGCACAGTGAGACGGCTTTTGTCGTTCCTCGCGCGGATGGTGATTTCGACTTGCGCTGGTTTACACCCAAAGTCGAGGACGACCTATGCGGGCACGCGACCTTGGCATCCGCCTATGTGCTCGCGCTGCGGAAGCACAGCGTGTGGCCGGTTCGCTTCCACACCTGCAGCGGCATGTTAACCGTCGCTCAGGGCCAGGACAGCTTTGAAATGGACTTTCCCGCCAGGCCACCCCAATCATGTGAGACGCCAGTCGACCTCTTACCAGCCCTGGGTTTGATACGCCGGCAGCCGAGTATCCACACCCGTATCTCGTCGGTGGCCTTCAACTGGAGGGCGGCGGCTATGCCCCGACAGCCTGGGCCGGAGCGGTGGGAGTAAACGTTGAACTAAAGCATCTCGTCCTGGATAGCAGTGCGTCATACGCCGCCGCACATAAAGTGAACGACAATACCATCAACAACCATTCTGGACATCAGCGCGGCCTGGACGGCAATGCTTTCTATCGATTCAATAAGCTCTACCTAGGCGGCGGGGCGTCATGGAGCCAGTTGTCAACGACGAACTATACGAAGCAGTCATGGCATCCGGCCACGGCGTTGGCCACGATTGGCTGAGAGAAGGTTTTTCCATGCGCGGTCAGGTGCTTTATGTATTGCCCGGTGACGACCATTTGAACGGAACGCAAGGGCTGGAATTTTCGTTGTGGCTTCCATCACCCGCGGCCGCCCATCATGGTTTCTGGCGGCAGACGATTGGTATCTATGCTTTTCACGAGACGGTCACAGACCCATCTGACAAAGTTCTTACAGCAGAACAGGTCGGCAGCCGATCCGTTACCGGCTACGTGTCGTTTAACTTGATGTACCGCTTCTAGCGCCTGTCTCCCTCCAAGTTCGACATCCGCGAGGCCCTTCGCGAAAAGTCGATTCGTGATCCGCTAACACAACTGTTCAATCGACGCTTTCTCGAAGAATCGCTTGAAAGAGAACTGCGGGTCGCTGCCCGCAAAAAGCAGACGCTGGCCGTTCTTTTCCTCGACCTTGACCATTTCAAAAGATTCAACGACGTTTTCGGTCATGACGCGGGAGACATGGTGCAGCCATCGATTGCTGATCTGTTCCGCTCCTTCTTCCGCAACACGGACATATGCTGCCGCTATGGCGGCGAGGAGTTCGCGATTGTCCTAGCTGAATCATCGGCTCGGGACGCGGCCATCCGTGCTGACGCCCTACGCTGGAAGTGAAGAAGATGCGGCTCGAGTACACGAAGCAGACACTGGGGGCCGATCACGCTATCGGCAGGCGTGAGCAGCGTTTCCGGAGCATCGCACCACGTCCGACGAATTGCTCACATTTGTGGATCAATGTCTCTACGAATCGAAGTCGCATGGTCGGGATGTGACCGTGAGCATGCAGGGGCGGAACTTTCAAAGATTGCATTAACATCTCCTCCCCGCTGCACGGCGTGGAAGCCAATACTACACGGACTGCACAGCCACCATCTCTAGTGCTTTTGTAATATTGCTGCTGCCTGTTAACCACCAGTAAGGTGTCCCGCATTACGCTTGTCGGACTCCGGAGATGCCTGTCTCCTGGCATGCCGGCGATGACTGAACCGGCGAGGCACAAGTGAAGAAACACCTTTTTCGCGCAGTTGCGGTTTTTCTCGGGTCTGCCCTGTTGTTTGCCTCTCAACTTTCTGCGCAGCAGTTGGCCACCCTGAATATTACGGTCACCGACCCATCCGGAAGCGTGATCTCACAAGCTCGAGTCACCCTCCGAAACCTGGAGACCGATGGCAAGCGAACTGATTTCTCTTCCGTCACTGGAATCGCGGTAATCCCAGGCCTGCCCGCAGGCAAGTATCAACTGACGGTGGAGTCCAGCCAGTTCAGTACCTATCAAGGCTCGCTTACCCTGACCGTAGGACAGAATGCCTCGCTTCCGGTAGCGCTCGGTATCAAGACGGTGCACGAGGACGTCGAAGTGCGGGAGACGGCGCAGGGAGTGGATCCGCAAAAATCGGAGGTCAGCCAGGTCATTGATACGCAGAAAATCGCCGATCTGCCCATCTCAGGCCGGGACTTCATCGATTTCGTACTGCTAACCCCCACCGTGAACGTAGGCAGGAGTACGGCCGTGGGCGCGCAGTCGCCTTTTCAGGAGACGGTGCTACAGCTAAGTTTTGCGGGGCTGCGCGAAACTCACAGCGCATTTTTTGGCCTCGACGGAACTGACTACACCATAAGCATTTCCGGGGTGCAGCGCGCCAGCCCCTCGCAGGATTGGGTGCGGGAATTTCGTGTCGCCACGAGTCCATCGACGGTGGACAACGGGCGCAATCTGGGTGCTGTGGTAAACACGGTAACCAAGTCTGGCGGGAATGCGGTTCACGGCTCGGCCTACGAATTCTTCCGCAATAACAAGCTGGACTCCAACAATCTGCTATCGGCGCCCGGTTTTAACACGCTCCGTTTCAACCAGTTTGGTGGCAACATTGGCGGCCCCATCCGGCGGGACAATAATTTCTACTTTCTGGGATACGAAGGCCAGCGCCGAGCCGAGTCTCCTTTATATTCATCTTTCATTCTGCATTGCACGAGCAATCCCGGCTGCCTGGGGCCGGGCACGCCCAGCATCAATCAAGTGAAGCAGTCGCTAGGCCTGCAGCCCGAGGACCTCGGCTCCATTCTTCAGATTGGCGACTACGACAAGTTCTTTGGCAAGCTGACCAACGTCCTGAGCGACAAGAGCACCTTGAATATTGGATACCTGTTCAGCGACGATCGCAAACAACACATACCCGGCGCCGCTCCAGGTCAGGGCTTACCATCTTTCTACCGCGACAACCCCGTTCGAGACCAGACGGTGTACGGCAACCTGCTCCACGTCTTCGGCAGCCATTGGACTTCAGAAAGTGTGCTGAATTTCGGGCGAAGGACTTTTCATCTTGATCCCGTGGGTGCGGGGTTTGAGCCTACGATCCTGGTTGCCGACCTCTTTAGCTCGGGGGGCATCCAGGGCGGCGTCCACTATTACCGCGAGCAGCATTTCCAGGCCGCGGAAAACCTGACTTACGTCCGTGGCAATCATTCGTTCAAGTTTGGCGGGGAATTCGAACCCGTTTGGATCTCGGCGCAGACTACGTTCTTCACTCCGGGCGCCGGCATTTTCACGCCGCAGAGCTTCTTCGGAGCGGCCCCCTTCGATGCTCCGCCCTTTGGCCCAGGAACTCCCGTGGAGTTTCTGTTTCTGCAGCCGCGCTCGTTCTTCGGCCAGCAGATTCCGCCGCGGTCCCTGCCCTTCCAGACTGGCCTGTTTGCGGGTCCGGCAGCCGCACAGTTCACGGACAGCACGAATCTGAAGTTCGAGCACAAGCTTTCCGGCGTTTACGCCCAAGACCAGTGGAAGGCGCGACCGGATCTGACCCTTACCATGGGGCTGCGCTACGACGTTGATTTCTTTCCCGCGGCCACCGACATCCGGTTGAACGGCAAGATGCACCCCACGAACTATGGGAATGTGCAGCCACGAGTTGGACTGGCTTATGCGTTCCGGCAAGGAAAGGGCGTGGTGCGAGCGGCCTTTGGCTTGTTCACCGGCCCATTTGATTACAGCGACATCATGGTGAGCTGGCAGGGAGCGTCTGCCTTCACCAACATGAACCAGCCCATCCTGCCCGAATTTGCCAATCCGGCCAACGACCTGGTGGGTCTTGGACCCTCGGGGATTGTGGGCGTCTCCGGCCCACTTCTTGCCAGTCAGGCATTCGCCAACTTCGCCCACAACGGCGCATACCCTGATACAACCACACTGCGTCAGTTTCCGTTGGGATATGTGAAGCGCAAGTTTCCCAACCCTTATGCCGAAGAAGCCAGCCTCGAAGTGGAAAACCAGGTCGCGAAGAACCTGTTTGTGTCGGTGGGATACCAGTTCGTGCACGGACTTAAACTACCGGTGTACAAAAGCATCAACGGAGTGCCGAACGGCACGCTGCCGACCGGAGTCCAGTCCTTCGCGCCCGCCGATCCCAACTTTGGATTTACGTTGGAGGCCACTCCGACGGCGTACTCCATCTATCACGCTGGGACTTTAAGTGTGCGAAAGCCGTTTGCCCAGCACTACAGCATCCTGGCAAACTACACTTACTCGAAATCCATCGATATCGCGACGGATATCCAACTCACTGACACGCCCATGGACTATCTACATCCCAACCGTGACCGCGGCCTGGGCGACAACGACGTGCGCCATCGTCTGGTGCTGACTGTGTTGGGAGAGTCCTCGAATACGTGGAATCCTGTGCTGCGCAACTTCAAGGTGTCAATGGTAAACACTCTTCAGAGTCCGCGTTACTACACGGTCCTTGCCGGCTTTGACGTAAACGGCGACCAGTACCCATTTTCCGACCGGGTCGGCGACATCGGGCGAAATACCTATCGGGGCGATCCGTCATACACCACAGACATGCGGGTGCAAAGAGGGTTCAGTTTGACTGAGCGGCTGAAAGCGGAGGCCAGTGCCGAGGTTTTTAATCTGTTCAACCGGCAAAATGTCAACGCGATCGACACAGTCTATGGCGCGCCTGCATTCCTGGGGCCGATTCCACAGAAGTTTGGTGATGGTGTGAGCAGTCCGGCCAATCCGACATTTGGTACGCCCAGTTTTGTGGCGCCGGCACGACAAATCCAGTTCGCCATGCGGTTGAATTTCTAGTTCAGGGTTAGGAGCCACGAGAGAACATCATGCCGTTACCGACCGAGCCGATAGGAAGCATTCCACGCCCGACGGACTTGCTGGCGGCAATGAGTGCTTACGCAACCGGTGCGATTTCCCGCGAGCAGCTCCATGCCTCCGAGGACGCCGCCCTGCGCGAAACGATCGCACGCTTTGAACGCACCGGCTCACCCGTCATTTCTGACGGCGAACAAACCAAACCCAGCTTTGCCACCTATCCGCTTTCCGGACTCAGCAATCTCGCCGCGGCCGGCGTGGTGATTCCCTTTGCCGACGGCCACACTCGGCAACTTCCCACGCTGACAGCAGGCCCCTTCCACTACGGTATCCATGCTGTGACCTTCCTTAGAGCTGCTCAGAAGTATGCGCGGAGGCCGCTGAAACAGGCAGTGATCTCGGCCTCTGCGTTAAGTCTGCTCTATCCGCAAGGTGGTCTGCCCGGGTATCCGCAACCGGTTTTTCTGGAAGACCTTGTCAAGGAAGCAGCCCTGGACATCTGTGAGTGTCTCGACGCGGGAGTCGCGTGCGTGCAAATCGACTTCACCGAGCGACCACTTGCGCTCAAATTCGATCCCAGCGTCGGACTGCTCAACTCATTGATCGAATTAAATATCCGTGTGCTCGACCGCTTCACGGCCGCGGAGCAGGAGCGCATCGGCGTTCATACCTGTCCCGGCGGGGACCACGACTCCACGCACAGCGCTGATGTGGGTTACACGGGTTTATTGCTATCTCTATTTCGTCTGAACGTGGGCCGCTTCTACATTCAGTTGTCCAGTGAACCGGACCGCCCGCGTGTCCTGAAAGCGGCCCAAGAGCACTATAAGCCAGGTCAAGTGCTTTTCATTGGCGTCACGGACCGGATCAACCCAAGATGGGAAACGCCCGAAGAAATCCGCGACCGCGTTCTGGAAGCGACCCGGATCATCCCGGTTGAGTCCCTGGGCACAACAGATGATTGTGGTTTCTCTCCCTTTGCCGATGATACGTCCACCACGCGCGACACCGCCTTTGCCAAGGTGAAGAGCCGGGTGGAAGGAACGCTCATGGCATCCAACATCCTTAAGGTGTAGTGCTACTGTAGAGCTCTCAGGAGGGTTAGTTCATGGCTCATATTCGGCTTCAAGACGGGTTGCCGGGCATTGTCGGTCCGCTGGCATTTAGTCCCGATACTGCCCAGCCATTGCGACAATTGGCCGAGGTGCTACTGCGTGGCCCGAACACGCTCACTTCGGCGGAACGTGAAATGATCGCTGCCCATGTTTCCTATCGCAATGAATGTGACTTCTGTCAGCTCTCCCACAGCGCCGCCGCAGCCGCGCATCTGGGAGGAAACTACGATCTGGTTGAGAGCGTCAAGTTGACTCCGGAAGCTTCCGAGGTCTCGGACAAATTGAAAGCCTTGCTGGCTATCGCGGGCAAGGTGCAGAAGGGCGGCAAGCAGGTCACCTCTGAGGATGTTGCCCGCGCCCGCCAGGGCGGCGCCAGCGACAAGGAGATCCACGACACCGTGCTGATCGCCGCTGCGTTCTGCATGTACAACCGTTATGTGGATGGTCTCGCGACCTGGCAACCGAAGGAGCGAGAAGCCTATCGAGAGATGGGCGAAACCATGGCCCATGAAGGCTATGTTCGCCCCGGGCAATCGATCTCCCGCGAAGTAGCGTAAGGAGGCGCGACATTTAATGGCCCACATTGAATTGACGGAAGGACTGCCGGGTATCCGTGGCCCCATGGTGTTCAGTCCCGAAACTACGAAGCCTCTAGGCGAGCTCGTGCAAGTTCTGCTGACTGGTCCGCACACTCTGACTCCTGCGGAACGGGAGATGATCGCGACCTATGTTTCCTCGCAGAATGATTGCTACTACTGCCAGACCTGTCATGGTTCCACGGCAGCACAACACCTGGGCGGCAGTGATTCGGACTATGAACTGATCGCCCAAATCAAGCACAACTACGAGGTCACCCCGATTTCCGCCAAGATGAAGGCCCTGTTGGCCATTGCGGGGAAAGTGCAACAAGGCGGAAAGCACGTGACCGCGAATGATGTCGAGCGAGCTCGCGAGCAGGGCGCAACCGACAAGGAGATCCACGACGTTGTCCTAATCGCCGCAGCATTCTGCATGTTCAACCGCTACGTGGACGGGCTGGCCACCTGGCAGCCGCGCGATCCCGAAATTTATCTTGAGATCGGAAAGCAGACAGCCCAGCTCGGCTACGTGGGCCGGGACTACAAGAAACCGCTGGAGGCCATCGCGGCCAAACACAGCAATTCGAAAAGTTAAGGAGCGCCTTTTTATGGCACACATAGGTCTTGCTGAAGGTATTCATGGAATCCTGGGACCGATGGCATTTAGTCCGGAAACTGCAAAACCGCTTAACGCATTGGCGGAAGTGCTTCTGCGCGCGCCGAATACTCTGGCACCTGAAGAGCGTGAGATGATCGCAACCTACGTCTCTTCCGAGAACGATTGCTATTTCTGCCAACACGCACACGGCGCTGTCGCTGCCTATCGCTTGGGCGGGAACGAAAAGTTGGTGAATGATGTGAAGTTGAACTTCGAATCGGCTGCAATCTCCGAAAAGATGAAGGCGCTGTTGGCCATCGCGGGCAAAGTCCAAAAGGGCGGCAAGCAAGTCACTTCGGGAGATGTCGAGCGCGCCCGCGAGAAGGGCGCGACCGACAAGGAAATCCACGACACGGTGCTGATCGCCGCCGCCTTTTGTATGTACAACCGGTATGTGGACGGCCTGGCAACCTGGGCGCCGACAGACCCCGCCCTGTACCGCGAGAATGGAAAACGGCTGGCAGAAAGCGGCTATGTTCATTCAACAGACAGTCTGTTGGCAGGCGCAGATCGATAACATAGAGGCCGGCGTTGAAAGGGAAACCTGACCTTGACCAGCCATCTTCAAAGCAGCGACACGATACAGAGCGACGAATTGACGCCCGGCCTGAGTGAATTCGATCTCAAGTATTACGGCTGGCGCGTGGTCCTGGCCGCCTGTTTCGGCGTCATGGCGGGTTTCGGCTCGCTATTCGTTTATACGTTCGCGGTTTTCGTGAAACCGCTGAGCGCGGAATTCGGCTGGAGCCGCGAAGCCGTCTCGAGCGGCTTCGCGATCGCCGCCGTCACCGTGGGTCTGTGCTCCCCGTTGCTGGGCCGGTGGATCGACCGTTTTGGCCCTCGCCGCATCATTCTTCCCTGCATGACAGTGTTCGGCTGCGGCATTGCTTCGCTGGCGCTGTTGCACTCCGGAGTGTGGCAGTTCTATCTAACCTGCTTCGGGCTGGGAGTGGTCGGAAATGGCGCCGCTCATCTGGCCTATTCGCGATCCATTTCTACCTGGTTTCAGCGACGCCTGGGGTTGGCGCTGGCGTTCGTAATGGTGGGATCAGGCCTGGGCGCGATGATCCTGCCGGTAGTTGCGCAAAGCATTATCAGCCGATCGGGCTGGAGGGCAGCCTACGCGGCACTCGGCTGTATTGCTCTGCTGCTCGGCCTGCCGCTCAGCTGGCGCTACATCCGCGAACGTGGTCTGCTCCAGCCCCAGTCGGCGCCGGTTGCGCATTCTGGGATGACGTGGCAGCAAGGCCTGCGTTCCTTTGCTTTCTGGATTATCGTCGCCGTCCTGTGCGTGAGTTCGATAAGCATGAATGGAGCGATCACCCAGATGTCTGCTTTGTTGACGGATCGAGGAATCACGGCCAGCGGTGCGGCGCTATGCGCGTCGATACTGGGTGGCTCGAGCCTGCTCGGCCGGGTCGGTGTCGGCTGGTTGTTGGACCGGTTTTTCGGGGCGCGTGTTGCCTTTGTGATTAGCCTGTCTACCGCGTCGGGTATTTTTCTTCTCGCCCGGGCAAATAGTTTTCCTGCGGGTTGCCTTGCCGCGGCGCTCATTGGCCTCGGGGCCGGCGGCGAAGCAGCCATCACACCTTACCTGCTGACTCGTTATTTTGGGCTGCGCGCTTTCTCCACTCTCTACGGCGTTACCTGGACATTCTATGCGGCTGCAGCAGCCATTGGCCCGGTGATCCTGGGCCGCGCATTTGACTCGACTGGCTCCTATACTTCGTTGCTGGTAATTCTCGCAGCGGCGCTGGCGTTGGCGGCTGCCATGAACCTCTTCCTTCCGAGATATTCAGACTCGGCAGCAACTGATCTCGCCTGACTTCTACCAAACGCGACAGGCGTTTTCCCGCACCATGGGCTGCCCCTTCTTGCAGCCGAAGGCCTTCTGGAATTCGGGCATGTTGGATACCACACCGTTCGCGCGGGCCTGTGCGGTCGAATGGGGATTGGATTGCGCCATCATGCTCAGGTAGTGGTGAGTGGCGTTCGAGCACCAGGTCTCCGCCTAGGATATGAAGAATTCCTGTTGCGGCGTAAACCCATTTGAATCCGCATGAGACGGTGTTGGGAAAGAGTGCTTTCGAGAGCCATGAGAGCGATCCGTAAGCCGCCATTGTCGGCGGTGTTTTCTCCGAGGGTTAACTTTCCATTCAGCTTCACACCCTCAGTAGCTTCAAAACCGGAGTATTCATCGCTGATGCATTGCGCTCTCTGCTCATATTCTTTGCTGTCCTCGGCGGTCCACCTGTCGTGGAGGTTGGTTCCCGTTGCCGTCGAATTTCCGGCCCTGATCATCAAACCCATGGGTCAACTCGTGCCCAATATTTGTCGCGATGGCAGCGAAATTTGCCGCATCATCCGCTTGCCGGTCAAATAGCGGAGGTTGCAGGATACGGGCGGGAAAGGTAATCGAATTGAGTTGTGGATCGCAGTATGCGTGGGGCACTGAATTGATGACTCGTTGGTCGGTGTAATTGCCTGATTAGAAGGTGCGCGATGGTAGGCGATGGGGCCATCCAAAGCGACTGCAACACGATTGTGAGACACTGGTCTCAGCTCGATTCGTCAGTCTCATCTGCGTTGCCAACTTAAAACGTCGCAAACCAAAGTGAAGGGGAGAATGCGGTGATCCTTTATCGGACTACTGATGGGCTCTTTGTGGAACAGGATGGTAGGTTCTACCGTGTTTTCGCGGAATCGTTGGATGCTCTCGTCGTTCTTGATGATCTACAAGGATTTCTCCGTTCGGTTGTAGACCAGGGAGACGCCGTGCCGCACGTTGATACCAGCAAATTATTGGCCCCGATTGGTAGTCAGGAGGTTTGGGCCTCTGGAGTTACCTATTACAGGAGCCGCAGTGCGCGTATGGAAGAATCAAAAGCTGCTGGGGGCGGCGACTTCTACGACCGCGTCTACTCGGCAGAACGGCCCGAGTTATTCTTCAAAGCTGTTGCACACAAAGTGGTGGGACCGAATGGTAAAGTGAGGATCCGGCGGGATGCTACGTGGTCTGTTCCTGAACCGGAATTGACGCTGCTTGTCAATCCCAGCGCTCAGATCATCGGTTACACCATCGGCAATGACATGAGTTCCCGCGACATTGAAGGATTGAACCCGCTCTATCTGCCGCAGGCAAAGGTTTATGACCAGAGCTGCTCACTCGGACCTGGCATCCTCATCCGAAATGAGCCGCTGCCCTCGTCCACCTGCATCCGTCTCGATATCCTGCGCTCCGAAGAGTCGGGGTTTTCGGCAACCATCACCTTGGAGGAGTTGAAGCGTAGCCCAGCGACGCTGGTCGAATATCTTTTCCGCGACCAAAGCTTCCCTTGGGGCTGCTTCTTGCTCACCGGTACAGGTATCGTTCCACCAGATTCCTTCACACTGCAAAGGGCGGATGAGATCCGCATAACGATAGACAAAATCGGCACGCTGGTGAACAGCGTAGCTTGAGGCAAACATTTTGGCACTTCGAAGGTACGACTCCTCGGATGTCCTTCCAGATTTTCCTGTCCAGGTCAGCGTACTTATCCAGGCACCCATCCTCAATAGATCGCCGGTGATGCTCCCGTTCCGGGGAGCTAACTGTACGATTGTGAGCCAGCCACACCTCTTGCTTGGCCTTCAGATACAACTCGGCATAGTCCTTCCCCAGCGCGCCCTGAACCACAGAATCTGGTCATGGCTTTGATGGCTTCGTCGAGAGTCTCGGGCAATACCTCAATCTTGCGCGCCGATACCTGGTCCATCGGCGCGGCTAAAGCAATGCAACTCACATGGAAGCACTACGGGGTAACCTGAGGCGAGGTTTGTGGGATCATTATTCTTATGACATCGCGTAGACGATTCCTATCGCAATCTGCAGCCGCCGCGGCGGGGTGGTGGTTCCTGCCTGGCTTGTCCCATGCCGCTATCTCTGGACCTGCATTCAAGTTTCCACTCGAACCCCGGGAGCGGATCGCCGTCTGTTCCTACTCTTTCCGTGAATTTATCGCAGGAACAGAGAGCAAGAGCGGCGATCGAAGCATGGAGTTGAAGGATTTTGCTGCACATGTAATCCAGAACTTCAACGTCAACAAAATCGAGCCTTGGAGCCGCCATTTTCCGTCCACCGCACCGAAGTATCTGGAAGAGTTTCGCTATTCAGTGAATAAATCGGGGGCGGTGGTAGCCAATTTGGCAGTGGATGGCTCTCACAGTCTTTACGCTGCCGGCCGTGACGAGCGCGAAAAGGCGACCAACTTCAGCAAGAAATGGATCGACGTAGCGGTGGCGCTTGGGTCGCCCAGCATCCGCACAAATATTTCGCGCGCCCGAGATGCAGCACCTGAAGTTGCGCGCCTGGCCGCGAACTTACGGCCGATCGCGGAACATGCTGCGGCAAGAAATGTGGTGGTGCATTTAGAAAATGACGATCCCTTGAGCGAGGATCCGTTTTTTCTTGTGAAAGTAATAAGGAAGGTGAATAGTCCATGGCTTCGTGCCCTGCCAGATTTTGGCAACACTCTGAGTGCGCACGACGACGACTATGCCTATAAAGCGATCGACGAAATGTTCGCCCATGCTTACGGCATTTGTCATGTGAAGGACGGTTCGGTCGACGAACAAGGCAAAGCCAGGCACGTGGATCTCGCGCGAACGTTTGGAATCCTAAAGCGCCATTCCTACAAGGGATATTGCTCGATCGAATACGATGCTCCCGGCGATCCCTATAAGCCGACGGCGGCGTTGATCGACACCACTATCGAACATCTGTCCTGATCGTCGGCGCGGGTGTTTCACTGTGGGAATCGACCCCGGACCGTGGGGTAGGATTTGCTCCAACAACTGCGAAAGCGAGAACTCAGCCGGCGTTTGCAGCTTCCGAGGATTCTAACGCAGGTTCCGCCGAATGAATCTTGCCCCCGCCGCGGAAGAATACGGCGATCAGCAGCAAAATAAGGAATGCGGTCAACGCAGAAATGAGCCAGAAAGCCTGCCAGTTTCTTGTCACGGTGGTACCTGCGGTCTGGGTGAAATAGTCGACCGCACGGCCCGCGATCAGAGACCCCATCAGCATTCCCAACCCATAGGTCAGGAAGGTGATCAGCCCCTGCGCAGCGCTTCGTAGATGGGGAGGCGCTTCCTGGTCGGTATAAAGCTGACCGGTCATGAAAAAGAAGTCGTAGCAGATGCCGTGAAGCAGAATCGCTGCGTAAAACATCCACATGCGGCTATCAGGATTGCCGTAGCTGAGCAGCAGATAACGCGCCGACCAAGCGACCAGTCCCATCACCAGAATGCTCTTGACGCTCACGCGCCCCAAAATGAAAGGCATCAGCAGCATCATGATGACTTCAGACGCCTGCCCCAGCGCCATTTTGCCAGCGGCATTCGAGACGTGAAGGTCGTTCAGATAAGCATTGGTAAACGAGAAATAAAACGTCAGCGGAATGCAGGCCAGGATCGATGCCACCGCGAAAACCGCGAAGGACCGTCGTTTGAACATCACGAGAGCATCAAGTCCCAGAACCTGGCGAATCGTGACCGACTGGCCTTTGCTGGGAGGCGGGGTATGGGGCAAAGTGAGGCTGAAAAGACTCATGGCCACGGAGGCCCCCGCTGCCAGCAGAAAAAATGAAGGAGAAGTCTCGATACCAAGGCGTCCGAGAGTCACCCCAATTGCGATCCATCCCAGCGTGCCGAAAACGCGAATGAGGGGAAAATCGCGGGCTGGATTCTTGAGGTGTTGCAGAGTAAGCGAATTGGTGAGAGCGATGGTCGGGAAATAGCACAGGCAGTACACGAGCATCAGGCCATAGACCGGCGCGAAACTGGTGGCCCTGGCAACGAGAAACAGAAACACCGCGCCGAGCAGGTGCAAGACGGCGAGAACCCGTTCCGAAGCAAAGAAACGGTCCGCGATCAGACCTACAAAGAAGGGAGAGACCATACAGGCGATCGAACTGGTGCCAAACACCAGGCCGGCTTCGATGCCGGTGAACTTCAAGTGAATCGTCAGATAGGCGCCGAGGGTCACATACCATGATCCCCAAATCACGTAGTTGAGGAACATCATGAAGCTGAGACGAATTCTGTCTGCAATGGGCATTTACAGGGCCCCTTCAGGCGGAGAGTCGAACGACTTATTTGCTTTTGTGCAGCTCGCGGGCTCGGGCATTGAGCCAGAGATCGATGGGCTTTTTCACAGAGGGCGCTGCGAACGGGAGCGCTATTTTGCGCCCTTCGCCGGCCGAGGCATATCCGGCGTAAAGCGCATGCATGATGGCCAGTCCATCTTCCCCCGTGATTTTCGGAATTTCTTTCCCACGAACGCAGCGCGCGAAGTGATTCAATTCCTGCGGTGTGCCGTAGTTCCACAGCTCCTCAAACACGGGATAGCTCCAGCCTTTGGTGGTCGGGGCCTTTTCCACGGCGTAGCCGTAGCCATTTTCGCTATAGGTGGTCAGCGCATTGCCCATGTGCAAGTTAGCGTACGTGACGCCATCTTCCCCGTGGATTTCAATGCGATCGTCCATCCCTCCCCGGTGCGCCCAGCTATTCTCGATTAGCGCTACAGCGTCGTCCGCAAACTCGATGATGCACAGCGAGTCGTCCTCGGCATGGGTCTTTTTGGAGTGGACATAGGTGCCCATCTGACAGTAGATGGATTTCATCGCCGGCCGGCCGAGAAACCACCAGCAGAAGGCGATACCGTGGCAGCCCAAATCCATCAACGCGCCACCACCCGAGCGATTTACATCCCAGAACCATTCGCTATGCGGTCCGAAATGTTTTTCGCTTTGTTTTATTAGGTAGATTTTTCCGAAGGCTCCGGCGTCGGCCATTTCTTTCGCTTTTAGGTATTTCGGCGTGAAGAGAAGTTCCTCTCCGTACATCAGCAGAACGCCGTGGCTCTTGGCTGCCGCGATCATTTCTTCGCCTTCGGCAATGGTCATGGCCAGAGGCTTTTCGCAGACGATGTGTTTGCCGGCAGCCGCGATATCCTTTGTCATTTGGCAATGAAGGCTGTTCGGGGCGGCAATGGTGACCATCTCGATATCTTTTTCTTTCAACATCTCGCGGTAATCGGTGAACACGCGCGGGATGCCGAATCGTTTCGCAAGCGCCGCCGCGTTGCCAGGAGTAGGAGAAGCTATAGCGACCGCTTCGGCCTCGTCTGGCATGATCTGTAATGATGCCGCGTGAATATCAGCTTGAAACTGCGATCCGATGATCCCGACTTTTACTTTGCCGTCTCTTGCCATTCTGCCATCCCCCTGCGATTGGCGCGGGGCGCCCATCGGTATCCGTCCATAAGCAGACCGAAAGCGATCCCGGTAGCTGACTTTGTAGAAGACCATCCGTCGAAAGTGGTGTTGGGCATCGCCGGAACGCCGAACCACTCGGCGACATAGCCCTTCCTGATAATCGCGATCGCCCATGGTCCTTGATAAATCTGCAGTTGAGCATCTCGGATCACGCTGAGGCGTTCTGGGTCCATTCCTGCGAGTGAGCGGACCTGATCTTTATCCTTGCACCAGCGCCAGCCTCCGGCTGACTCGCTGGGTGGGAAGTAGACGTCGCTAGCGGACAGGTTCATCGCCAACGCTATAATAACTAGTAATGCGGCCCGCAGGTTCATTTCATTTTCTTTTCACTGCCCTTGGCAACGCCGCTTTACAAAGCTCACGGTCAGCACACCATGCCGGGATTCTCCTGAATTAAACAGCGAGCCCACCCGACGATGCTAAAAGTCATCTTGCGAAGAGCGCCCGAACTAGCCGCTTCGCAGTAAGTCTGTTGCGATGCTGCGCCATTCTGTATCGAGGGATTCTCCGCAGAAGGGCTTACCCGCCCGGCTATACCAGTAGGCTGCATTGTCCCGATCGCCTTCCTTGCGGTGCAAATAGGCGTGCACCCATGCCCCATCATTGTCTTTAGCTTGTTGAGCAGATTGATGGGCACGCGTCCAGTCGCCCCTGGCTTCCCACCATAGGCCAGCCAGCGCCGGGGAAAGTTCCAAGGGCGGCTCGGTTGCCGTGAGGGATTGCAGGAAATCATCTAGGGTCATGACACAAAAGTCTCTGGATGAGTCATGTCGCAACGTCAATCCTCGAAGTTACATAGGCATAGTATGCAATGAATATGTAGGAGCTCAGGGGCAGGCAATAAGCCCAGGCCAGTTTATGCAGTGCTTCGGAAATGAAACCCATAGCCGGGGTAAAGACAGCTCCTCCGATAATGGCCATGACCAGCAAGGAACCGCCAATCTTCGTATTCGGACCCAGTCCCTTCAGGCCCAGCGCGAAGATCGTGGGAAACATCAGCGACATGAAGAAACTAGTGAGGAATATCGCCCACAAGCCGACCCAGCCCGGCAGAAATACGCCGATCGCGACCAGCATGACGTTCATCCAAGCGTATATGCCAAGCAATTTGCTCGGAACGACGAAGCCCATTAAATAAGCGGAGATAAACCGTCCGAGGGCGAAAGCGGCCAGGGTGCCGGTCAGGAAATAGCCGGCGATTCTCTCCGGCTGGTGTGTGGATTCCTGCACGTATGGGATGAAGTAGCTCCAGGTTCCGACCTGGGCTCCGACGTACATGAATTGGGCCAGGACCGCCCAGAGAAAACGCGGGTACTGAAGCAGCTCTCGAAAATGTCCGTGATTCCCGCCGTCTTCGTGTTCGGCCTTAATCGTGGGAAACTTCGCGCGCCAAATCAAAAACGCCCAACAAACCGCAACAGCTCCGAGGACCAGGTAAGGCCTGACTACGCGCAAAGTCTCCGACTGCAGATATGCGTCATAGAGGTGCTGGGCTTTTAGCGAGTCAATCTGCTGCGAGTTCAGTTCCACGCCAGAAAAAATGAATATCGTGCCGATCAGAACCCCGCTAATTGATCCCAGAGGATTAAAGGCCTGCGAAACGTTGAGACGCTTTTCCGAGCTCTGCGCAGGACCCAACTGCGCAATGAAAGGATTCGAAGCGGTTTCCAAAAATGAAAGGCCACTGGCGATCACAAAAAGAGAAAACAGGAAGAAACCATATTTTCCTATGACCGCCGCAGGCCAGAACAAGAAGGTTCCCACGCCAAATAAAAGAAGGCCAATCACAAATCCGGCCTTGTAGCCGAGCTTGCGCATCAGCAGCGCGGCCGGCAGCGCCAATACGAAATAGCCTAGGTAGAAAGCAGATTGCACCAGCCCAGCCTGAAAGCGGGTGATGGCAAATGACTTCATGAACTGACGTATCAAAACATCGTTCAGGTTATTAGGAATGCCCCACAGGTAAAACAGCACCGTTACCAACACGAAGGGTAATAACTGTCCGGCGGGAACCAGTCCCTCTATTCGCGAGGTAACGGGCGAAGCAACAGGCGCTGACTCTGACATTCGAGCTTCCCTCATGAAACCAGTTGAAACGCCGGCTCCCGCAGCGATCACACGAAAACGCGACTACCGCCTACCGCGAGCGCTTCGGAAGAAGAAATCAGCGCTTCCTCCTACCCCCGCAGGGACTGCAGTCGCGACCAGCCAGGTTTGGCTCGTTCTACTCATGTGGCTCACGGCGCCAGCCTAATCTAGTAAATCGCTTTACTAAAGCGTACGTGAGTACATCACGCTATCCTCTGCGCTGTCAAGCCAAATGGTTACCAGTCGGCTGCGGATAGTTGAAATAGCACACGGCGTCCTCGATAATTTCTCGCGTGAAAGCTTCTCTTATTTTTCTGAACTCTTAAGACATAACGTTGTCACCTGTTCAGGGCAGAAACCGAGCAGAGGAGGTGAAAAGCCCTGCCCATATTCGCCAAGGCGGGGCGAGGCGGATTAGAGGTCCGCCGCGTTCTCAGTATCCTGTCAAATTTACGGTAACCCCGTTTCGGATTTATTGGGTTGCAACTTGGAATAGGAACCCCTCGCGAGCCGCAGAAGGATCCAGCTCCGCGTGTGGTAGGCTTACCGATCTTGCGTTATCCAGACTCCTGTCCGGGGAGATTTTCTTTTGACCATTCCTCGAATCACAGTCGTGGGCAGCTACGCCACCGGCCTGACCATGAAAGTCGAACGTATGCCGAGTACCGGCGAAACACTCTTGGGAATGGGTTATCGCGTGGACTGTGGCGGGAAAGGTTCCAATCAGGCAGTGGGATGCGCCCGGCTGGGAGCGCACGTCAGCTTCGTTGCCAGAATTGGAACAGACCCTTTCGGAGAAATGGCGCTCCGCCTCTATCGCGACGAAGGTATTGACATCGCTCATGTAAAGTGCACCGCCAATGCACCGACTGGGGTGGGCTTCATTATTGTCGAGGCGGCGAGCGGACATAACTGCATCACCATCGATCCGGGAGCGAATGAGCTCTTGACCGCCGCCGACGTTTCCCAGTGCGAAGCTGCTTTCAATTCGCCGGCTGTGGTGCTCACCCAGCTTGAGATCCCGGTAGCCGCCGCTGAGGCCGCGCTGGCGCGCGGGCGCGAACGAGGTGCAATCACGATTCTGAATCCGGCTCCGGTCCGGCCATTGCCTCCGTCCATCTTGAAGTTAGTCGATGTTCTTACCCCCAATCAGAGTGAGGCCAAGGTGCTGGCCGGCCTTAGTCCGGGGGCGGACATCGAGCCCGAGGCAGTCGCGCGCAGGTTGATTCGCAGCGGAGTCAAACAGGTCGTCATGACCTTGGGAGAAAACGGAGCATTGATCGTAACCGACAAATCCTCCATACGCGTTCCTGCGGTATGCATGTCGGCGGTGGATACAACGGGCGCCGGAGACGCCTTCAACGCCGGGTTGGCGATCGCGCTGGCTTGCGGCGCGAGTCTCGAGGAGGCCGTGCCGTTTGCCGCGGTCACCGGCGGCCTGGCCGTCACCAAGGAGGGCGTCATCCCTTCGCTGCCCAACCGAGATGACGTTCTCCAGTTCTATCGCAAGCAAGACCTGCATCCTCCGAATTGGTTCACGGCCGACCCTTCCGGCGAAGTTTGAATGCCCGGCTGGCGTTGAACTGCAGCGGTGCGAGGTCTAAGTAGAGTTTGCAAGCGTCGAGATTCCCTTATGCCCCTGCTGATCGGCTTTCTCCTGGTACTGCTGGCGGCCCTGCTGCAAGGGACCTTCGTCCTTCCCATGACACTCGTTCGGCAATGGTCATGGGAGCACACCTGGGCCACGTTCTCACTGCTGGGCATGTTTGTCTTCAACTGGATCATCACGTTTCTGCTGGTGCCAAACATTTTCGCCGTGTATTCCGCGTCTCCTGTGAAAGACCTCGCTGTGCTGGCACTTTTTGGGCTGGGTTGGGGAGTGGGTGCTGTCCTGTTCGGCCTGGGGATGGAACGGCTCGGCATGGCCCTGGGATATCCAATCATCATGGGACTTATCGCCAGCCTGGGCGCGTTGATTCCGCTCCTGCTGTTCTTCCCGCAGAGTCTTTTCACGAGCAAAGGCCTGTTTCTGCTCGCCGGAATGGCGCTGGTCGTCTTTGGTATCGCGCTGTGCTCCATTGCCGGAACCCGCCGCACGGCATCTGAAGGCAAATCCGCCGCAACACGGTCAAACACTTTCAAAATCGGCCTGGCCATCGCAATCTTCGCCGGCATACTCTCTTGCCTGCCCAACGTGGGCATGGCATTCGGGGGAAACGTGATCCAGGCTGCCGCGTCGCTGGGAGTGTCCCCGGCTGCTTCAGGAAATACCGTATGGGCTCTTCTGTTTACCCTGGGGGGCGTCGCTAACCTCGCATATTGCCTGTACCTGATCATCAGCAAGCGCACCATGGGCCAATACTGGAACCGCGAGATGCCACGCAATCTGGGCCTTAGCGCGGGGATGGCGCTGATGTGGATTGGAAGCTTCTATCTTTACGGTGCCGGTGCCGCAAAACTGGGACGCTGGGGCGCAATTGCAGGCTGGCCTCTGTTCATCTCTCTGTCCATTGTCGTGGGCAATCTCTGGGGATTATGGCGAGGCGAGTGGCAGGGCGCGCCGGCCCTTGCACGTCGATTGCTGAATCAGGGTTTGCTGGTCCTGATCGTGGCGGTCGTTACCGTGGCGCTCAGCAATACCCGCTAAGCGGATTATTTTTTCGGGTCTCTGTGACTCAGTCGCTGACTCTGCGAGAATAGGCCTGCTCATGTCGTCGAACTCCCCATTCCTGCTGACCTCGCAGCCCAGGGCGCGCTGGATGCGCTTCGATACCGCGCAGATCCTCAAACGCTTTTTCTTTTGTGAGCGTTCGCTTCTGGTGAGCCAGGCGGCGTGGATTCCTGCTGTCGCCCCTCTTGATATCAAGACGGGACTAGCCCGTTTCATCTGGCAGAGTGCGGAGACTGCTGACGCCTTACGGAATCGGGTGTTCGAGCTTCGTTTCCCCAGCCGCCTTCTGGAGGAGCAAGGAGCAGACCGTGCGCTGATCGAGCTTTTCGGTGCAGTTAGAAATTCTCCCTCGGTTCCAGCTTTCCTGTTGAGTATTGGGAAAGTGTTGTTGCCGACTCTGCGCGATTCCTTCCAGGCGTATCTGGAAGCATCTGATTCCATCGCCGACGGGCCCACGCACCGCTTTCTGTCGCTCGCGGTCTCTGAAAAAGTAGAACAAATCAGTGCCTTCGAGCAATGGAGCGAGTCCGCGGTGGCCGGCAATCCCGAGTTACGCGAGGGCGCGCTCGCCTGGACCCGGGTGGTCGCCAAACGGCTTTCTGACCTGGGCGGAGTAGGAATCGGGCCGTCCTCACCATCTGCTACCCTGGGGCCTTTGCCAGGCGGAACGACTTACGTCATTCCCGATAAGCCCGCGCGGGACTCGCGCTTCTGGCCCTGCCGCTTTTACTGGCCGGACGTAGTCGATCCCGCTTATCCCTACGGCGAAGGCATGCAACTGCAGCTCCGCTCAGCTATCAGTCACTTGAACGAAGTCTGGGCAATAGAAAACGGTGGCGTGATGTTGAGCGCGTTCACTGACATTCTGCCCTGGGAATGGATACACAATGCTGCGCGCTGGACCTACGACGAATCGCGCCACTGTCGGATGGGTTACGAACGCCTGATGGCGTGGGGCCTTAATCCCGCAGACCTTCCTCTGGGAACCTATATTTATGAAAGCGCTTCCGGCGAGGATCCTATCTACCGCCTGGGGATGCTCTATTTCTTCGAAACCAAGAACATCCGTTACAAGCCGGCCCGCGCCCAGCTTTTCCGCGCTTACGGTGACGCCGTGAGTGAGCACGACATGGACTTCGATTGGGCTGACGAAACCATGCACGCCGGTTACGGCAAGCACTGGCTTAAAGAATTGCTGGCAGTTCGTGGCCAAGACCCCACAGCCTACGATCAGGTACGCGACCGCTGCGAAAAGTTGGTAAGCAACTACGTGGACACAGCCACGGCGAACGAAGTGGCCGACATCAAGAAAGTGGCACGCGCCTTGATTGCCCAGGCACAAAGAAAATAAGCTCGCAACAATCGATTTCCCGACACCAATCGACGAGACCGCCGTACGAGTGAGACGCCCGCATCGACGTTCTCCTGTACGACATCTGCGTGCACCATGAGTGTTCAAACCTTTCCATGACTAGTCCTGTTATGCTTAGCCACTCTGCCACTGAGATCTGTCGGAGGGGGACAATGGATCGGTGCGTATGGAAGATAGTGTGTCTACTGGTCGCTCTCGTAGGGAACACCGCGGCGGCCCAGAGAATCAAGATCATCGTCGACCAGGACGCTCGCGGCCCCGGCACCAGCGACCAGCAGGCCATCCTGGTTTTTCTGCAATCGGACAAATTCGACGTTCTCGGCATCACCACCGTCAGCGGCGACCAGTGGGTGAAGGAAGAGACCCAGCATGCGCTTCGTGTGATGGAGATTGCGGAGCGCACGGACGTTCCCGTAGTCCAAGGTGCTGAATTTCCCTTGCTCAATTCCAAGGAAGAAACCGAGCGCTGGGAAGGTCTGTACGGCAAGCTGGAATACAAGGGATGCTGGACGGAGCGCTTCGAAGCTAACCGCTCCACCATCTATGACGAGCCCTTCCATGCGCCCGACGTTGTTCCGGCCATGAAGGAGGGCGCGCCCCACACTCAGGCCGCTCCCGGCACGGCAGCCGAGTTCATTGTGAAGATGGTGCACAAGTATCCGGGTGAAGTGGTTCTATGGGCGGGCGGACCGTTGACCAACTTTGCTTTGGCGCTGAAGCTCGACCCCGAAGTCGCTACGCTAGCCAAGGAATTCGTCATGATGGGCGGCGGATTGTATGCGGACAAGGGCGCAATCGATCCCGGCGCCATTGATGCCCGCCGCGAATTCAACTGGTGGTTCGATCCCGAAGCGACACGCATTGTGTTGCGCGCGCCGTGGAAAAGAGTGACGATTACTCCGATTGATATTTCGGTCAAGACGCGCTTTACCGCGGAGATGAAAACTGTCATCTCCAAGGCAAACACCCCGGTCACGCAATATCTGGATAAGTATTCTCTGCCAGGATATATGTGGGACGAAATCGCCGGCGCGGCCCTGATTGACCCGTCGATCATCACCGGCCAAAAGCAGCTCTATATGGACATCGATCTGGATCACGGGGCAAGCTATGGAAAGACCATCTTCTGGGATTCCACGGCTCAAGTTCCTCCGTACCTGCGCTTGGCCAATGTTCAATTCGATATCGACGCTAAGAAGTTCTACAAAATCTACATCGACCTGATGACCCGACCGGCACGGAGCGCCAACTCGTATACAGGCACACCCTGGCACGTTGACCCTTCAGCAATATCAGGCACGCCAAGACACGGCATTCTTGCAGGGACTAACGGCAACGCAACACTAAACAACCCTCCGACACATTAGAGCTTTGGCCTGGACAATCACGTCGGCCCAGGATTTGACCGCAGATGTTGCTGTACCACAGCATAGGAGGTGCTATCTCTTCCCGATCTACTACCACTCCAGGTCTCGAACCTTCGTGCCGAAGATGCCGGAACAAATTACGCCGTGGGTGGCCGGTACGCGTGGGCGGCGCTGCTCGCCCATCGCTTGACTGGAGATAAGCACTATCGTGATGAGGCGCGGCGGGCCATCGAAGTCCTGTGCACCGTGCCTTGAAGCCGACTTTTTCATGAGCCCCAGGAACTCGCGTACGGCGCGCTGGCGGCGGTCTCAATCTTGTACCCCGCGTTCAAGGAAAATGTTGAGGCGATTCTGCCCTGGACCGGAATCATGAAACACGGGCTGGCGTTTGAAGCTCTGCTGTGCCTTATGGATCAGCAACGGCGCAACAATTTTAGTTTCTTTCAAGAGTGTTCTGGAAATCGCCAAGGCATTCCCATGGCGCGCCCCTTATGAAAACCTGGGCACGGTCGAACTTGGAGGTCAAACCGGGAATGTCGGCAAGGAAATCTATGGCTCCGGCGAATCGCTCTGGATGTAGCCGATGTTTGAGGGGCTCGGCGGCTCAGCGACCGGGAGTTGATGCTGGTGAACCTTGACCTGCTTGACACGTTCGAGGCGAACTCTTTTCCAGCGCACCGTCTCAATTTCATCCTATACAACCCCACAGCAGATGTACGCTCTGCGACCATCGCGATTCCGCCGGCAGAAGGCAGGAAAGTTCGGATCGGGAAAATCGTTGGCCAGAGCTTGCAAGTTCCAGCACGGGCCATAGCACAAATAGTCTCAGAGTTCTGACGTGCATTTTTCCAGAAGAGAAAAAGACTTTTTAATTACATTGTCCAATTCGCCTATAAGGAGACTAATTTCCAACATGACCAAGTTGCTGAATTTCATGAGCAGGTTTACCAAGGCCTGTGTGGTCTCGTTCCTGGCCGTCTTGGCTATCGCGACGACCACGGCCGTCCAATTTGCTCCGCCTTTTGGAGAGTGGGAACGGCTTTCTCCTGAACCTATCGTGGCCCCGCAGGGCGACGGCTTCGAATCGGCGGGTACATTCAATCCCGCTGTCATCAAGCAGGATGGGAAGTTCGTGATGCTTTACCGGGCACAAGACCGTAAAGGCACTTCGTCGCTAGGTTACGGTTCGGGCGATGATGGCATTCATTTTGTCCGACGAGCGGAGCCGGTCATGAGTCCGGACGCCCCGTATGAAAAAGGGGGTGGTGTCGAAGACCCCCGGCTGGTAAGGATCGGAAATACGTATTACTTGACTTATACGGGATACAACAACGTTGATGGAGTGGGTCCAACCGGCAAAGACGCGCAGCTTTGTCTGGCGACCTCTACCGACCTGGTGCACTGGAAGCGGCAGGGTGTGATCATGCCTGCTTACAAAGGCAAGTGGAATGTGGGATGGACCAAGTCAGGTGCGATTCTCCCCGATAAAATCGGCGGTAAATATTGGATGTACTATCTGGCCGATGCGCATGGTCAGTCCAGTCAGATGGGAGTCGCCTCTTCAAAAGACTTAATCCATTGGACGGATGCGCTTGAACACCCTATTTTGTCGAGCCGCCCGGGGGCATTCGATTCCCAAGTTGTGGAACCGGGACCTCCGCCAGTCATGACTTCGCAAGGCATTCTCTTGATCTACAACGGCGCCGACGACAAACTTGTGTACTCCACGGGGTGGGTTTTGTTCGACAAGAAAGATCCAACCAAGGTTCTGGCACGTGCTCAGGAACCGGTGTTTATGCCAGGGCCGGAGTGGGAGAAAGTCGGACAGGTCCCAAATGTTGTGTTCGTAGAGGGACTCGTCCATGACGCCAAGCGCTGGCTTTTTTACTACGGTGGCGCGGACAAGCACGTGGGAGTAGCGACCGCACCCGAACGCTGAAACTCGGAAACCCTCCTCCTGCATCATTGAAATGACAAAGGTAAAGAGTATTGGCAAGTTTAAGCGTGTCACGTCGCCGGTTCCTCGGCACATCGATCGCCATCGGTCTTGCTGGCATAGTCCCTTGGGGCGCGACACCACGAGAGACTGGCACTCTGGGAATCGACGTCGGCGCCCGAAAGCTGACGCTCCGAGTTACCGGCAACAGTTCCGATGGCTACGGCGTGACAGTTCTTTGCGGCGGTAACCCGGACGCGCGGCACAATGGCGGAGGAGAGTTTTTCGCCGTTTTTCAGAATCAAGAACGAAGTCTTGAGGACCGCACGGAAAACTGAAGGGCCAGAGCGTGGACGGGCGACGAGGCGCATATAACCTTGCACGGCGAGTGCAAACTACCCAGTAGTACCATCGCGTCTTTGCCTGGAACTCATTCGTGTTGCAGGCACTGGAGATGGTAGGGATCCGCAAACCTCAGGAGGATCCCGACGCGAAGCCGAAGTAGCCCCGGAGTTTCGGTCTCTAGAGACCTTCGTTCCATGAAAAGCATTCTTTACGCTCGACCACGCACGTTTGGCTTCCACAGTTTCGCAGAACGCTGGCTTCGGTTCTGGTGAGGATGAAAGTCGATATCAAGACGGTGCAGGAGATTCTCCGGCATCAGAACTTGAAGACGACGCTAGAGGTCTACGCCAAGGCAATGAGCGAAGACAAACTGGAAGCTCAGGGCATGTTCCTTGAGGAGCTTTGGATTTCGTGGCGAGGTAGTAGCGTCAGGACAATACGAGAAACTCATAACCTAAACGCCGGTGCAAATCCTGCCCGCGCAACCAAGCTACCGGGATTGCTTGCAATCAGTCGGTATTTGCTTTCGCGTTGCCAGCCTGCGCAAAATGCACCTTGACAGTCTTGATTTCGTAAGCTTTGACCTGAATGCGAACCATGTCGTTCTCTACCGGAAGGTTTCCGGACGGCTGCTCCATCAGGTTAGTTTCTGTCGCGGAGTTCACGCCTGCCGGGAGCTGTAGTTTTACGTCACTTGCTGTGCCCGCCCATTCATAGAAACGCAGGATAAGAGACTCTTCCCTCTCCGCCTTCTTCCATGCGGTGAGGATGACGTTTGCCGGCTCGATTTTCAGGTAAGAATGCTCCGTGCCCAGCACACCGGAATGATTCTCCACTTGCATCGCGATCAGTTTGTAATTGAGTTCGTAACCCCGACGCATCGTCTGTGCCTGTTTCCAATCGCCGGCGTGGGGATAGAGGGCATAGGTGAACTCATGCTTGCCCTCATCGGCGTTAGGATCGGGCGATGCGGGCGAGCGTAACAAGGAAATCCGCAACACATTGTCCTTGCCATCATAGCCATATTTGCAATCGTTCAGCAGGCTGAACCCCTGCTGGCCATCGGAAAGATCGGCCCAACGCAGCGCCGGCACCTCGAACTGCGCCTTTTCGATCGAGCTACTCCGCGTAGTTGGGCGCTCGATGGAACCGTAAGGAATTTCATAAGTGGCTACGTCGTTGTGCACATTCAGCGGGAATGCAGCCTTTATCAGAATGTGCTTCTCGTGCCAGTCGGCTTTGGTGCGAACGCTCACGTATGGCACACCTGCTGTAACGACAATGTCCTGGACAAATGTGGAACTTTGGAACTTGCGGACCACGCGAACCACGGCTTCGAGAGGGCCGTGTTTTGTCAGCCGGACTTCTTCCGCCTTGGTGAGATCCCACTTTTGATTCTCGAAATCGGCGTCAATGTTCCACGCGTCGTATTCTTTTGGCAGATCATGGAAGGCCTGCAACAGGTTGCCGCATTCACCGGGAGCAATCGCTTCCCGCTTGCTGATCTTATCCACAAGGCTCGTAATGCAACCGGAATGCGAGTCAATCTTCACACGGAGAAACTCATTCTCCAGTTGCCCTGCGTTCGCGATCAGCCTCGGATTCAATGGCGCCACCGTGGCCGTACCAACGTGAAACACCTTGTACCCGAGGGAGGGAACAGTCGTCGCAAGAAAACGGATAGTGAAGACATTGGTTTCCGGTTTGTTCGCGAGTATCTCGACGGGCACTACATGTCCAGTCGCATCGCTGACTCGGACAAACTTCACTCTGGCGGGGCCAGGCATCTGCACTTCGGTCTCGACGACATCGTTCCGCTCCCAACCAAGCGGGTTGAAAACGATCAGCGCCGCTCCCGAACCGCTAGTGTCCGCATACGTCGCGAGTGTACCGAGAGCGCGGTGCAGCATGACGTTCCCGGAATTGCGGACTTCCTCGTAGTCGCGCGTCGCATCCTTGTAGACCACTGCGATGCCAGATCCAGCGGCAATGTCATGGAATTGGTTGAACAAAACCTTTTTCCAGTCGTGCAGCAGGGCGGCGCTGGGATATGCGTCGCCGGCAAGAAACGCCAGGGAGGAGAACTTTTCCGCATTCAACAGGAGTTCTTCGCTCTGCCGATTGCGCTTCTTGGTCTCGGCCTGGCTGGTGAAAACGCCACGATGAAACTCGAAGTACAGCTCACTGTTCCACGTAGGCAGATTCAGCGACGGCGCCTTCTTCTCCATATCGTCAAAGAACTGTTGTGCTGTGCCCAGGGCGAAGTGCGGATAGACGACCGACTGACTCTCCCACTTGCGCGCATTGTCCAGCATCCAGCGCGTGGGGCCACCGCCGTGATCGCCGATCCCGTACAGATGCATCATCTCGTCCAGGCCAGGGACTTTTTTCCGGGCATCGGCAAAATCGTCGGCCATGCGGAGGGGGCCGATCTGATTGACGTAATCGTGGGGAAAATATGTCAGCACGCGGCTTCCGTCCGGCGATTGCCACCAGAACAACTTTTTGGTTGGCTTGTTGGTGTCGTTCCATTCCATCTTCTGGGTCACAAAGAAATCCACGCCTGATTTCTTGTAAATCTGCGGCAGCTGCCAGCTGTATCCAAACGAATCGGGGTTCCATCCGATGCGGACGTCCTTGCCAAATTTTTCCTTGAAGTAACCTTTGCCGACCAGCAATTGCCGAACCAGCGACTCGCCGTCCGGCATGTTCAGGTCGGGCTCGACCCACATGCCGCCGACCAGCTCCCATCGTCCTTCCTGAACCCGTTTCTTGATGCGTTCAAATAATTGCGGATACTTCTCTTCCAACCACTCCGAGGCCTGCGCGGTGGATTGAGTAAACGTGTATTCCGGATACTCATCCATCAGCTGCAGCGAAGTGCTGAAGGTGTTGCGCACCACTTCCACGGTTTCGGTCCAGGGCCAGAGCCAAGCCATGTCGACATGTGCGTTTCCGGTGGCATGGATGGTGTATTTGCCCAGCGCCGATCTCAGCGGCTCGAGCTCTGCCTGCGCCTTGCGCATCGATGCATCGAAGGCCGCTTGATCCCCGCGGTCGAGAGCATCGGTGTTGATGGCCGCAATGGCGGAGTCGATTCGGCGAAGGTTTGCCGCTTGGTCCTCCGCGATGGTCCTCAACATCGCTTGATCGGCCAGAATCTCAGCCCGAATTACGCCCGGGTCAGGACGCGTGCCAGCAGCCCTCACCATGAGGTCCGCCTGGTGGAAGGTGCTCTCGGATCCGGGTGGGGACGGCGCTTTGACTGCAATCGTGATCTTCTGTTTCGGCTGTGCACTACGGAAGAGGAGGATCGGTTCAAGATCTTCGCCCATGGCAACACGAGAGCCATTTGCGTAGATCGTCAACGGGTAGTCGGAACCCCAAACCTGGAATTCGAAATAAATAGTTGCGCCCGTCAGGTCGTAACCGTTTAATGAGGTGGGCACTTCGATGGTGCGGCGAAACCATGCGGACCCAGAAGTCCAGTGAAACTCAGGAGTGACTGAACGCCAACTCGAGTCGTCGAAATTTTCGTCCTCCGCACCCAGAACGTCACCCTCATGCACTCTCCATTCGGCAGCAGGGAGTTTGGTCAACTGTTCTAGTCGATCCAGCTTGGGTTGGATTGCACGGTTTTCTTGCCCCCGGGCACCAGAACAGATGAAGAACAAGCTTGAGGCGACAAAAACAACAAAACAAATAGCCAGTCGGACACGCTTCAAAGGAATAGAACTCCTTTCGGCTGTTCACTGTTTAAAAGACACACAATCGATTGCGCGTAATCAAGGACTAATCGTGGCCGTCAATCCTGCTTCGATGGACTTATGCATTAAAGACAAAATGGCGGATCAATATACGTATGATCACCTCCATAGAGCTTTATCAACACGTTTCGATCACCTGGCGGAAGTTGCGTAACGACTTAACGCGCTATACTCTTCGCCGACATCTCCAGAACTCGTTTCATAAATATACGAGAGCTCTAGAGGAAAACGAAGTGTGGAGGTTTCATGTTTTGCGCCGTAACCTTTACCCGAAAGGCAGCGGTCCTTCTTGTTTGTTGTCTAGTGGTACCTTCAGCTGCGCAGGTGCAGAATTTTACCGACATTAAACCCTCGCCGCAGCAGGTCGCATGGCAAGACCTCGAGTTTGGCGTAATCATTCACTTTGGCCCGAATACGTTCATGGATCGCGAATGGGGCGACGGCACAGCCAGCCCACAAGTATTCAATCCCACACAGTTCGATCCCGAGCAGTGGATGCGGGCCATTCAAGCGGCCGGAGCCAAGTACGTCGTTTTGGTGGCAAAGCACCATGACGGTTTTTGTTTGTGGCCGGCGACACAAACCGACTACAGCGTCAAGAGCAGCGCATGGGAAAACGGCCAGGGTGATGTCGTGCGGCGAGTGTCGGACGCAGCGCGAAAAGCGGGCTTGAAATTCGGCGTTTACCTTTCCCCCTGGGACCGCCATGATCCTCGCTACGTAAATTCCGCGGAGTATGACAAATACTACGCGGCCGATTTAGACGAACTGGCCCAGAACTACGGCGATCTGATTGAGTTTTGGCTAGATGGAGCTGGCAGCGCCGGCCACGTCTACAATTTCCCGCGCATCATCGAAGAACTCCGCACCTACCAGCCCAACACGCTCGTCTTTGCCGATACCGGATTGTTCGAATACGGGGATATACGCTGGGTGGGAAACGAGGATGGAAACATTCCATACGAAAACTGGAACGTGATTGACCGGCACGGATTCTTGCGTTGGCGTCCGGTAGAGTCGGATACGCCACTGCGAAAAGCCCATTGGTTCTGGCACCCGAATGACGAAGCCAGTCTAAAGACGGTTCCAGCATTGGTCTCCATTTATGAACACACAATCGGACGTGGTGGCCAGTTGATGCTCGGCCTCGCTCCTGACCGGCGAGGTCTGCTGCCCGAAACGGATGCCAGGCGCCTCGTGGAATTCGGCGCCGCCATTCACCGACGGTACGGAGAAAATCTGATCGCAAAAGAGCACATTCGCACCCACGACACCGCCGAGGCCGCACTTGATGGCGACCCCAGCACCTTCTGGTCCGCGCCGATGGGTTCCCACCATGCCGTTCTCGAAGCTGATTTCGCAAGGCCGCTGACCTTCGATCACGCTCTGACCATGGAGTGGTTGAACGATGGGCAGCATGTCGCGAACTTCCGTATCGAGGTATGGAACGGCAAGGGCTGGAACACAGTCGTGGAAGGTGGCGCCATCGGCCACAAGCGGATCGATCATTTCGCGCCAGTGACCGCGTCGCGGGTGCGCCTCAATATCCTGGCTTCCTCGGCGGAAGCGCACATCCGCGAATTTCAGGTATTTAAGATCGGGAGCGATCCAGGCACGCCCTAAAGCGTCCAGGCAATTGCCGCCCGAACAATTTTGAGCCTGCTCTCAAGCCCTGAGCACTTCAATTTGGCGACTCGAGAAACCAGCCACCGCTTCATCCGTTGCACCCGTATCCGTGACCAGCACATGCACGTCCTCGATGGGACAAATGAGAGACGGGGTCACAATCCCGAGCTTGCTCGAATCCGCCACCACGATCACTTTCTTGGCCTGACGCACCATTGCGCGGAAGGTAAGCGCCTCATCCGATTCGTTGATAGTCGCCCCACGCTCCGCATCAATACCCGAAACGCTGAGAAACAGTTTGTCCATGAAGAGATCACCCAGAAAATTTGTCGCCGCCGGCCCGATCAGGGAAAACGACCAGGGCCAGTGCACATAACCTCCGGTCAAATGCACCTTTAGGCCCGGCATGTTGCAAAGTTCCATGCCGATATTGACCGCGTTTGTAACCACAGAAATATTGCTGCGGTGACGGAGACTGCGTGCGATCCACGTGGTAGTGGTACCCGCGGTAAGACCAATTGTCTCGTTTTCGTGAATGAGCTCGGCGGCGGCGATGCCAATGTGTCGCTTCTCTTTCACGGAACGTTGCTCACGGCTCTGAAACGCAGTGTCAAAGCGGAAGGGCTCGTAAAGGAGCTCCTGCACAAGGGTGGCACCGCCGTGGGTCCGTCTTGCCAGGCCCTTGCTTTCCAGTCGAGCCAAATCCCGCCGAATGCTGGGAGCAGAGGCACCCAGGGAATGGATCAATTCGTCAACGGTTACGCTGCCCTTTTGCAGCAGCAGTTTGAGAATGCGGTCAGCGCGATGTTCGCGTCGTGAAGCCATAGGGCCCTGTCACTTGAAAAAGGGAGAATACAAGAAAACAACCACACGAGCCACGCCCCCATGGGCGAGCTCCGCATATCTCCTTATATCTATAAATTGTCCTAAGTTCCGAAGAGTGATGAAGATAGGAATCCTGTTGTATATCACGTATCGATGATCGAGTTACGCAGTAATGTACTACAATTATGATCGTTTTGATGCAAATCAATCAAATAATGGTTGACTAGTCTCATATAGATGACCTAGGCTGCCGCTGGCGAAGGAGGATACTCATGAGAAAAAATGCGCTTGGCTATTTGGTTGGGTCTTGGCTGACGGCCTTGCTCTGCTTGTCCTCCGCGCTGGGGCAAACAGTCACCGGCTCCATCCTAGGCACGGTTACCGACTCCACCGGCGCTGCCGCACCCGGCGCTGAGGCGATATACGTCGCACACGGAGGCCATGCGGCTGGTCAGTCAGGTAGGCATCGAGAACCTGCTGGCGGCGTTCTTCCTCGGGGATGTGGCGAAGATCACCGGCCCAGGCCGGGAATCCCGCCGGAGCAAGCGGGCCTCTGGCATGGTTACCGCTATCGCGCCGGACGTATCTGGGCCCGCGTCCGGACGGCCGGCCCAGGCACCGGGGGAAGGCGCGCGACAGGCTCCGCCGGGCGATCGGTCGGCGCCCGAGCAGAGTGCGGACTCCGGGCGCGCCGGTGCGATGACCCCGTTCGGGCCGCAGCTCAGACTGCCGCCCCGCCGCTCACGCGAAGCGCTCGCGGACCCAGTGGCCCGGCGGCTGGAAGACGTGCTCCGCGTCTTCGGCGGGCAGGCACTTACCTACCTGGGAAGTAATCCGCCGCCCACAGCCGGTGTCACGGAGCAGCAAGGGATAGAGCGCCTGGCTGCTGTCCTGTTCGAGGCCAGCGGTCCGGTCGGTCAGGGGCGACAGGAGCCGGAATGGAATGCCCTGGTGGCCGGGGGCCTGGCACTGCTCCCCCGGACTACCAGCGAGGTGGGCTATGCCGGCTCACTGCCCGGCATCGATCCCGCCGGCCTGGACACCGTAGGCCACCAGATCTCCATCACCGCCCCGGCCCGCGGGTACATCGGGCCCGAACTTATACCTGGCGACGTCCTGTTCGTCTTCGCTGATCCCGACGCACGAGATATCTCCCGGCTCGCCGGCGATGCCTCCGCCGAGATCATGTTCGCCCCTGGTACCAGCTTCCGTGTCGACACGATCTCAGCCGAGCCCGGCGGCCGGCGCGTCATCCACCTCGCGCACCCGGCCGGGCGACCGCTCCCCGCCGCCGGGCCTGCCGTCGTGGCCGGGACGGCTGAGGCCGAGGACGTCCAAGCGCTGGAGGCGGCGCGGCTGCGCAGGGAAGTTCGTCGCAGGGCGCGGGTCGCTGACCGGGAGCGTTTCTACGGCTACCTGACGAGGACGCTGGATATCAGGCCGGTGGATGTGGCGCCGGACGGCAATTGCTATTACGCGTCGATCATCATGATGTTCGGGCCTCGGCTGCGGCAGGTCTTTGGGCAGGCACCGTCCGTCCAGCAGCTGCGGGATGGCCTCGCCGACGCGCTGGCAGCCGACTTCGAGCGGGCCGACCGCGGGCAGCCAACACAGTTTGCGGAGTGGTTTCCTGGCACCACTACCGGGCCGCTAGATCGCCAGAGCCGAGCGCGGGCCGCCGTGATCGGTGAGATAAGGGCAGACAGGCAGTGGAACAACGAGGCGGGCGACCGGGTGGCGGAGGTCACCGCGCGATTGTGGGGCCTGCCCATAACGCTGCTGGGGCAGCAGTATCCGCGGGACATCGGCCCCGAGGACGCCGGGCTGGCTCGGCGGTATGTGCTGTACACGGGCAGTCACTACATGGGCGCCACAGCACCGGTCCCGCTTCAGCCGGCTGCTGAGCTGCTGGCGGCGGCGGAGGCGCGGGCCATGCGGCGGCAGCCCGCCGAGGAGAGGGCCGACGCGGAGACGCTGGAACGGCACATAGGAACGTACACGGCCGCGTTCGGGAGGTTGCGGGCGAGGTTCACCGAACTGACGGAAGGCTCGCCGGCCGCGATGGCGGCCCGGTACGCGAACATCGGCCGTGGCGTCATGCGCGACTTCGATGAGCGGACCGGGTACGGGCTGTCGCGGGACACGGTGGACCGGCTGGGGATCTTGTACGCACGCCTCCGAGATACGGTGATCGGGGAGCTGGAACGGTTCGGCGGGCAGGCAGATGCCTACCTGGCGGGTAATCCGCTCCCGGCCGGGGTCTCCGCGGAGCAGGCGCGGGATCAGCTGCTGGCCGTCCTGGCTGAGGCCGGCCAGCCGCATGGCCAGGACTCACCGGGCTGGGCCGCGCTAGTGGCCGGCGGCCTGGCGCTGCTGCCCCGCACCGGCAGCGACTTGGGCTGGGTGGGCTCGCTGCCCGGCATCGATCCCGCCGTCCTGCCCGAAGGCCATGAGTTCTCCGTCACCGGCCAGGCGGTCCACGGAAACACCGAGCCCGACTTCGTACCGCCCGGCGACTTCCTGTTCGGCGTCGTTGATCCTGCTGCACGGCACATCTCCGGCCTCGCCGGCGGCGACTCCGGCCGGCTCATGTTCGCGCCCGGCACCAGCTTCCGTGTCGTCACGATC
>Ga0137403_10001051_pt1 | contig 35004 bp, 35 predicted proteins | sample CZOMad2_1_16fung_FD_122057 | JGI IMG/M metagenome (GOLD analysis project Ga0137403, IMG submission 122057) | Vadose zone soil fungal communities from Angelo Coast Range Reserve, California, USA - CZOMad2_1_16fungal (Hybrid Assembly) | ecosystem: Environmental > Terrestrial > Soil > Vadose zone... | reverse complement strand
CCGGAGAACCAGCAACAGGGGTATCCTTTAATCCACCTTCGACCCGAGCAGCATGTCCGCATCGCGGGCAAGGTGATCGCTGTGTTTCGGCCGCTTTCGGCATAAGCTGGGTGGGCGCACCTCAGGGCGGCCCCGCCCCAGACGTCAACAGCGATGCGTCTAGAACGTCCTGTGCAGAGGGAACTCACCGCATGACAACCCATGCCACACGGCCGATGGCCCTTCCCCAGTGTGTCACCTTACCCCCCTTCCTCGCCATCCACCCCGTCCCACCACCACCGCCACAGGCGTGCTCCGCCCTGCTTTGGGGTGATGCCAATGTCGCCCGCATCGCCGTGCGCACTGCGGCCGCAGCCGTCAATCGTGGGATCGCCGTCGCCGTCATCGATGGGGCGATGGCCTTCGATGTCACTGCCATCGCCGCCGATGCACAAGCGCGCCGGGTGCCTCCTGAGCGCTGGCTGCGACACATCTACATCGCCCGCGCGTTTACCTGCCATCAGGTAGCCACCTTGCTCTGTGAACGACTCGATCCACTCTTAGCCTCACAAGCTGTGGGCTTGGTCATCCTGTTGGGCCCCTGCACGACGTTTTTTGATGAGAATGTGCCGTTCAAAGATGCCTTTCTCCTCTTCCAGCGCGTGCTCAGAAAGATTGAAACCCTCTGCACACGAGGCCCACTGCTCCTGATGGCGCAGGCACTCGACGGCTATCGGACACGCCGGACCTTGTTCGTCCGCGAGTTGATGAAAGCCGTTGAGCTGGGAATTCGTGTGTCCACCGTGGAGGGACGCTGTCACGTACAGCTTGTCAAGCCGAGGCTCCCACGTCAATCACCCGCGTCTCCCATCATGCAAGGCTCTGACAGTCGGAGGTGAGATATTATGGGTCGAACGCTTCCACCCTTCAGCCAGCTCATCGAGTACGAACGTCGTGCCTGGGCGCCATTTAGACGCGCGCTGCGTAAGGACGATCAGGCGGCTTTTGATCGTCTCTTCGACTGCGCCAAGCTTCACGTCCAAGCTGGGGTGTATCTGTCGCGTCCATGGCCCTTCGAGGTCATCGCCATGGCCATGCTGCTGGAGCATCACAAACAGCTCGAACGCTTGCTTACCCGGCTCGAAGCCTGCTATCAGAGCACTCTCCCGGCCGTCTCTGCCGTCCTTGAAAGACCCCAGGATCCACCGGCGCTGACAGGTGTGGGCGAACGCCCCCGTGCTCCCCGGAAAGAGGGCCAGGGGAAAGGACCGCATCAGGGGACACTCCCCTACCCTTCTCCACTCCAGGCGGGAGAAGAAGGACAGGCGGTTGAGGACGGCACCCAGCGGTGACACCACTAGCGTTTCCAGCGGCACATAGGGATGCGGACCTGAGCGCACGAGTCCCCAGCATGGGCCATCAGGGAAGCGGCTTGTAGACATGCGCAGCCAAGGCTGGCTGTTCGACGTCTATCCGGCGCAGACGACGATGGTCGTGTGGCTGTATCAAGAGGACGGCGCGCTCCTGCGCCTTGAGGACCCGTTTCGCCCACGGCTGTACGCACGCGGACGATCGGACGACCTACAAGCCTTAGCACGTGCCACGCTGCGGACGCGTGTCTGCAGCCGTTGCATGTTGACGAGGCAGCGAGAATTCTGGAGTCGGGAACTGGTGACGGTCCTGGCGCTTGAGGTTGCGGACTATCGGATGTTCCCACGGTTGCTGCGACGCCTACCGGAGTTCGAATCCCGCATCACCTTCTACAATTGCGACCTACCACTGCCGCAATATTATCTGTACTGCCGCAAGCTCTTCCCCTCTGGCCAGTGCGAGGTCGAGCATGATGGGCGGACCATTGCTCGCATTCGGGGGTGCGAGTCGAGCATGGAGCGGCACTACGTCATCCCATCGCTGCGCGTTCTTGAGCTGCAGCTCACCCAGGACCCGCTGATTCCGCTGCAGCGCGGCAATACGCTGCAGGTCACGCTCGACGGCCAACGTTACGAATGCACCACGAACGACCCCGCCGAGCTGCTCGATCAGCTCAATACGTTTCTCACTCGTTATGATCCGGACCTCATCCTCACCGATTATGGCGATACCGCAATCTTCCCGGCGTTACTCCGCCTGGCTCGCCGCCATCGAATGCCTCTGGCACTTGATCGCGAACCCGCCCCTATCGAACGCCGCCTCGTTACCGAAGGCCAGTCATTCTTCACCTATGGCAAGATGTTGTACTTTCCACCGGCGTACCCCCTGTACGGGCGCTGGCACATCGATCGTGCCCATTCGTTTCTCTATCATGAAACCGGTTTTGCCGGCATCATCGAGCTGGCGCGCCTCGCCAAGCTTCCCGTGCAACGCGCCGCTCGGGCGTCGATCGGCACCATCCTCACCTCGATGCAACTCGACGTGGCCGTGCAGCAGCATCTGCTCATTCCCTGGCGCAAGGGGGAGCCTGAGCGCTGGAAGACCGCCGACGTCCTCCTCAAGGTGGACAAAGGCGGGCTGGTATTTCAGCCACCAGTAGGGACTTTTGAGCATGTTGCGGAGCTGGATTTTTCGGCCATGTACCCCACGATCATGGTCCAGCACAACATCTCTGCCGAGACGCTCTTCTGCCGTTGCTGTGACAATCGCGCGGTCCCGGAGGCGGGTTACACGATTTGCGAGCGGCACGAAGGGTTAATGGCGACCATGCTCAGGCCGCTCATCGCGCGCCGCGCCTATTACAAGACCCGCCTGAAAGAGGGTGGCATCACCCCTGAGGCAGCAGCGCTCTATGACCAGCGCCAACGCGCCCATAAATGGATCGGAGTTACGTGTTTTGGATATCTCGGCTATCGCAATGCCCGCTTCGGACGGATCGAGAGCCACGAGGCAGTAACGGCGTTCGGTCGAGAGAAGCTGCTGCAGGCCAAGGAGATCTGCGAAGCGCATGGTTATGAGCTGCTACACGCGCTCACCGATTCCGTCTGGATTCGCCAACCGGGCTTGACGGAGGAGGAACTGCTGGCGCTCTGCCGTGAGATCACCGCGGCCACAGAGGTCGAGATGAGCCTGGAAGGGCGCTATCGCTGGATCGTCTTTCTGCCGTCGAAAGTGCGGCCGCATCTTGCGGTAGCCAATCGCTACTTCGGCGTTTTCTGGGATGGGACACTGAAAGCGCGTGGCCTGGCTTACCGTCGGCATGATGTGCCGGTTTTCATCCAGGCGACACAATGGGCGATGCTGGAGGTCCTTGCCGAGGCCGAGAACCTTGCCGACTGTGCCGCCCACGTGCCGAGAGCCCTGGAGGTGTTGCGCGATACCTGGGAGCAACTGGCGACCGGGCATATTCCACCGCTCCAGCTGTTGGTAGCCAAGACTGTCGGCCAGGAGTTGGAGGCCTATCGGGTGGAGAACGCCACGGCACAGGCCTTACGGCAGTTACGTGCGGTGGGCATCTATCTCCATCCGGGCGAGCGGGTGCGCTATCTGATCCGCGACGCCAGAGCCCCCAACAAAGAGGAGCGGGTGCGGGCCTTCCCGCGCCTGGGACCGGATGATGGGTTCGATGTGGCACAGTATCAAGCCATGCTGCTCGACGCGGCCTTGGAGTTATTAGTGCCCTTTGGTTACGATGAGGCACGGTTACGACAGGCTATGGCCTGACACGCCAGCGCGTGTGGCCTCGCCTTCCATGATTCCATTGCTAACCAAACCGATTGATACGGCAGGCCTTTGGTGGGCATGACCAGAGCCGCGCTGCTGGAGCCTCGCGACTGGTGCTCGTTGACCGTTTATTGCTCCCGACTGCATGTGTCTGTTAGAATCGCAGCCAATTTGGCATGTTCTCTCCTGGCGGCTGGAGTAGCGCCAGATTGCACCAAGAGTGAGCAATAGGGGTATCCACGAGTGGGCAGGCTACCCTTGCCTCGAACTGTGGGTGTCCCTCGCTCCTTGCCCTAGGGGAAGGAGTCCACCGTGGCAAGGATCTTCATCAGCTACCGGCGGGATGATAGTGGGGGATGGGCCGGACGACTCTATGATCGGCTCAGCCAACACTTTAGGCGAGAGAATGTCTTTATGGACATCGACACGATTGAGCCCGGCCTCGACTTCGTCGAGGTCATTGAGCAGGCTGTTGGCTCATGCGATGCCCTGATTGCACTGATTGGCAAGCAATGGCTGACGATCACTGATGCCGCTGGACAGCGGCGGCTCGATAACCCAGAGGACTTCGTCCGATTAGAAATCGCGGCGGCGCTTGCCCGCAACATTCGGTTGATCCCTGCGCTGGTCCAAGGGGCACGCATGCCGGGCTCCACAGACCTGCCAGATGTGCTGAAGATGCTGGCACGGCGCAATGCCCACGAGATTAGCGACAGGCGATTCCACTCGGTTCGCGTAGTAGGGCATTGGGCTATCGTTGCACGACCAGATTACGGACAATGATCTCCTTCACCCCGGCCACACCCTGAACCAACTGGATGGCCCGGTACCGCTCCTGCTCGCTCTTGACGGTACCGCTCAAGTGGACTACCCCACGACTGGTCTCAACATTGATGGCTGAGGTACTCACCAGCGGGTCGGCCGTGAAGCTCGACTGTACCTTGGCGGTAATGGCGGCGTCCTCACTCGATTCGCCGATACTCTCCCGACTCGACGTGGTCGCACAGCCGATGAGCATGAGGAGACCCATGACGCCCACAGCCCCCCCGATCCACACCTTCCACTGGCGCATCATGGCATCCTCCCCTTCGGCGCCACCTGCCCTGTCTTCGCGCGCTGCCTCCCAGCAATGCACCCCATGCGGAGATAGCCACAGCAACCGCTTCCCTGCATTGTGGGGTGAGTCTAACGGAGCCTTGAGAACGTGTCAACGCGCGTCAATTGATCTGGCCCTGAGATGACAGTTAGGTCCTCCGCTGTGGCAAACCAAGGGCCCTGTTCAGCGTGTGTGTAGGTGAATAGGCTTTGAACTGGTTCTCGATCAGGGCGGCGAGGAGAGCCCGGCGACCCCCGTGCGAGCAGCATAGCCCTTAGCTGCATTGTCCTATTCTTGACAGCCATGCGTGGCCTAGCCTAGAGTACTCACTCGTATCGGGGGGGGAATGTCTTACGAGCTGCCGCAAACGACGAGGAGGGAGCATCAGGAAAGTAATCTATGATGCCCAGGTGTGCATCCACGCGGGCAACTGCGTCAAAAGTCTCCCGGTCGTGTTCAAGGTTGTCGACGGGCAGTTTGTCATTGACCAACAAGGCGCAAGTGAAGCCGCGATCCGCCAAACGGTTGCCGCCTGCCCGTCTGGCGCACTGCAGATCACCGACGACTAAACCCTGACGCACCCTGCGCGACCGTCCAGCCGATGCGGTCTGCCTTTGTGGCATGCCGGGTGCCGAGGCGAGTGTCATCTAGAAATACGGCTGATCTCATGGCCCGCTAGGCGTTATCTCTCGAGACCTATGGCAATACTTACACAACTCAGAGAGCGAGCAAGGCACATCAAAGCTGAGACGTTTGCGCTTTATCTTGCCGCCCGCCACACGGGAACCCCCTGGTACGCCAAGCTCATGGTCGCGGCTATTGTCGCCTATGCGTTAAGCCCAATCGACCTCATCCCTGACTTCGTGCCCATTCTGGGGTATTTAGATGATTTGGTGCTCATCCCTCTCGGAGTCACACTGGCGATCAAAATGATCCCGCCCGCCGTTATGTCCGAATGCCGAGCGCGAGCACAGGAAGTCATTGCGAACGGCAAGCCCGTCAGCCGTGTGGCGGGTGCAGTGATCGTCCTCATCTGGTTGACTCTGGTCGTGCTGCTCGCAATTTGGACCTATGAGGCGTTTGCGTCTAACGGTAGTGTGCCATACAGCTCGGCTGTTGAGAGTCTTATGAATGAGAGGCCTACCCCCGGTCGGCACGGTCGCGCTGAAGATCGGCGGAGACAACAATAGACTGCCAAAGAAAACCCTTCGGTCAATTGCTACTCATCAAGGGGTGAAGTTTTGATAGGTAACCCGAAGCGCCCGCGCTCTCCTAGCGTCGCAAAATCGCGGTAGCCCAGGAACAGGATGGGCTCTCCCAGGGCGGGGCGTCGCCGCCGGTGTACATGCACGACGTCACACACAAAGGGGACATGGTCGCCAGCGGGGTCCTGCAGCTCGGAGACAACCACGAGTTCAAACGCCGCATAAATCCCTTCCACGACCCCCGTGTGCTTGAGCTGCTGCGCCGGTGTAAGATGGAAACCCAGCCGCTCGGCCTTCCTGACTTTGCGTCCGGTCAGATACCCGGCGCGCACCACGCGCTCCCGCTCGGTCCATGGCAAGAAGTTGAGCACCGCCTCCCGATGCTCCCGCAAGAGGCTCAACGTATGATTCTTCCGGTCCATGGCGACGAGAAATCGGAAAGGTTCCTTGGAAATGGGGGTCCACCAGGCCATCGGCATCAAGTTGCTAGCCACCGTCAACAACGCCAGATGCATCGGGTAGAAACCAGAGTAGTACACGCACAACTCTCCATCGAGGAGGCATAGCCACCGGCATAAAGGCTCAGTTATGCTACCGTAGGCTCTTGCCTATGCATCCTTGCTATCTGGAGGAGGAAACGCATCATCAGTGGTCCGCGCCAGCAGCGCCGCGTACCCTTCACGAAAGGTAGGATAGCGAAATACGTAGCCCGACGCGATTAGCTTATCATGACGACAACGCTTGTTGGTGCGATGGCGGCGGGTGTCCGTGCCTGATGAGGCCTCGACGCGCGGCGGCGGGGCACCAAGCTGGGCGGCCAACCAGTGTAGCACGTCGCAGTATTCGGCCGGCTCATAGTCGACGCCGATGTAGAGGGAATCCGGCTGGGACAACGTCATCAGATGGTGTAAGGCTCCGGCGCAGTCATCGCGGTGGATGCGGTTGGTGTAAAGCGGGGGGCCATCTCTGCACGTGGCGAGACGTTGACGGACGCGCTCGATCAAGCTGGCGCGCCCGGGACCATAGATACCACCCAAGCGCAGCACAGTGGCCGGAAATGGCCCATCCAGCAGCACCCTTTCCCCTTCCAGCACGCCGCGACCAGTAAAATGTTGTGGTTCGGTGGGAGACGTTTCGTCTACCCATTCGCCGCCCGATTGCGCGTAGACAGCGGTGCTAGACGTCAACAAGACTCGTTGCAGTGATTGGTGCTGGCGGACCAATGCCTCCAGCACATAGCGCAGGCCGTCGACGTAGATGGCGTGATACGCTGCTTCATCCGGACCATTTGGGGCGGCGGTGTAGAACACCACGTCCAGCGCCGGTGGCAGTTCCTGGAGCGTCTCGGGGGCTGTCAAATCAGCCGCCACATGGCGGATCCCCGATGGGAGCCCCTCCGCCGACCGCCGTATGCCCCAGACAACATGCCCTGCCGCTGCTAAGCGTATGCCAAGTGCCGTGCCAACATAGCCACACCCAGCAATGAGAATGTTCGCCATAGCTTATCTATCCTTGGGCTGCTGTCCTGTAAGAACAACCGGATCATCGTGATCAACAGCCAGCCGAAACCAGCACTCCCCGCGACCGACCGCCACGCTGGCTATCACCGATTGGTTACGAAGCAGGCATCCGCGCCATCGTCGGTAGCGTCTTGTCAAAGGCCCGCTTGGGAGAAGACGGGTCTTTGCCCACGATGCCGGCGGAGATGATGAACTTGAAGGCATCCTCGACCGTATAATCGACATCCACGACATCCTCCGGTCTGACCATCGCGAGATAGCCTGTGGTGGGGTTTGGCGTGGTCGGGATATAGACAGTGAGGATCGTCGGTGACGTCGTCAGATTCATGGTATCACGGCGTTCTGAGGCCACGAAGCCCATGGTCCACAGCCCCTGACTGGGATATTGGATGAGGACGACGCGCTGAAAGCTTCGCCGCGGGCCCTGGAATGTGTCCACCATTTGCTTGACGGCACCATAGATGCTTTTGACCAACGGCAGCCGTAAGATCAAGGTATCGACGGCCTGTAGGATACGGCGTCCGAGAAAATTCGCCCCAAACAGGCCAAGCAGAAAAATCGCCGCTAGCGATAGCAGGAAGTTGATGAGCGGGACCAACGGTTCGGTCCAGGCGTGGCGGTTGAGATCGAGTAGACGGAACAACCCCTTCATCAGCGGCGCGCCGGCGTTCGTAAAGATGTTGAACAGGAACGCTATGAGCACATACGTCACGAAGAGGGGGATGAGAATGAGTAATCCCGCCAAGAAGGTTCGTCTGATGAAGCGGGAGCTGGGGTCTTTGGGCATCTGATTGGCACCTCCGGCATACGTGACTTGGATGGAACAGACTACTATAAGGAGACTGGAAGCCGGGGGGAAAGTCAAGTCCGTTAGCCGTTGGATCGCCTTACTTCCCATGCTGGAGCTTCTTCAATTGCTCTTCAAAGGCGGCACAGGGATCGTCATCGTCGACTCGCGGCGTAAACCAGACGTAATCGAAGGGTAACGCGGGCCGACCAAACCGTGCCGCGTAGGCTGTGGGTTCGAGTCTGTCCCGGCTGACCTCCAGGAATGCCACACTGATCACGCTCGCCTCCGGTGCTCTGCTGGCGAGGTACGTCGGAATCCCGTAATCGCGACGCACATGTCCGGCGCCGGCGATCAGCATTGCCCCGTCCTGCTGCCCCGCCGCGGCAAGGTTCTCGGCCATCTGCGCGTCGCGCGCGCGCTGTACCAGCAGCATGGCGTTAATTTGCGTTTCAGAGGCATAGCCGCAGTGTGCCTCGCGGATCTCCTCCGCCATTGCCGCCTGTGTATCTGGGGCGAGCGGACGGTCCAGGCTGTATCGGGCCGCGAACGCCATGTCCAGGGCTGCCGCGCCATTCTGCCCCAGCGATCGCGCCGTGGCTGGGGCAAGATTCGTGGCGACGATCGGTAATTTCGCTTGCAGCGCGGCCTCGGCAATCGGCTGATACATCGCCCAATCGGGCCAGCCGCTGCGCTGCCAGTTGACCGCCTCGGCAAGGCCGACAGCATCAGTGGGATGTGCAGCTAACTGGCGGGCGATCGCTGGCGCATCATCAGCGGTGAACATCTCAAAGCCTACCGCAGGACGCTGACCGGCGGCAATCAGCGCACGTAACAGCCAGGCCTGCAGCCGGTGATGGTCGGGGTTATCGTGTTTTTCGCCCAGGAGCACAAAACGGCCACGTCTCAGACGGTCAACCAGTGCAGCGCTGTCGATGAACTCGCCCGCCGCCACATCCCAGATCCGCCCCACGACGGGATGATCCTGTCCGAGAGGTGCTTGCCACGGTTCTGTAGGTGGACCGCCGAGCGCCAGTCCCGTGAGGAGGGTCCAGAGCATGCCTGCACTCGCAGCCCTGACAGACCAGAATGGATGATGGCAGCCCAAAGCAGCCATGTCGAGATTCCAGAAGCAAGCAGCAGCCAGCCTGTAGCCGAGCGACATCAAACGAGGTATGCTGCGGCAGCGCCAGTCCCTGTTTTTCATCGACTACAAGTCCTACCGACCCGATCATCAGCCAAGGAGCCGATAAGGAGCATGGATAGACCAACAGAGCCCAAATGTCAAGTTTCTCTCCGGATTGCGATATTGGCGTATCACAGCCTGGGAGGTGGCCTACGCGATGCGCTATCCTCAGAGCAGGCCGACGCCGGGAACGCAGTGACCGTGCCAATCGCACACTTTCCCTCTTGACAGCCAAAGCCTATTCGCGGTATACGTTTGTAATCTGCTATCCAGTTCATCCCCAAATACCGCCTCGAGCTTGGGAGGGTTATGGATACCATGAGTAGTAGGGGACGGTCCTTGCCACAGAGGGCGATTGGCAGCAATCGTCGTCGTGTGCGTAACGACCGGGACTCTCTAGGGCTCATGGCATCCCTCATGCTCCTCCTTGCCCTGTGTACCAGGGCCTCCAGCGGTTTTCTCTTGCGCTAGGCGCAGACAGCAAGAGATCCCGCACCATTCTTGACGGGTTCGTCGCCTTTCCCCTGTTCTTGGTTTTTTGCCGCCTGGCTCTGTCCTGAGGCGGACAGTTTTTACGGGCAGCGGGCGTTTTCTATGAGCGTGGCAGGCTGCCTCGTTCACGCCTATGAAGGGAGGTAAGTGGGCCATTCCAGTGCCCCTCGATCGTCTCTCGAAAAACAAACCACAGTCGGCTGTGGTCAGCAGTCATATCAAGATGACAAAATCATCATGATGAAAGAAGATAGGCGTAAGATGGTTCGTCGAGTGAGACAGATTTTACCCCCAAGAAGATTAGCGATCCCATCGCGGGCGTTGTCACTGCTTTACCAGTGAGAAAGGGATATACATCATGCCTCCGAAACCCGTTAGACCGAAGATGATGCCGTTTGAGAAGTACCAACCATGGATTCCGATCGTGCTGCAAGACCGGACGTGGCCCAATCGCCGTATCGAAAAGGCGCCGCTGTGGTGCTCGGTGGACCTGCGTGACGGCAATCAGGCGTTGATCGACCCGATGGACGTTGAGCGCAAGCGGCACATGTTCGATGTCCTCGTCAAAATGGGATTCAAGGAAATCGAGGTCGGTTTTCCAGCGGCTAGCCAGCCCGACTACGACTTCGTCCGCGTGTTGATCGAAGAGGATCTCATCCCAGAGGACGTCACCATCCAGGTGCTGGTGCAATGCCGTCCTGAGCTGATCGAGCGCACATACGAATGCATCCGGGGTGCACGCCGCGCCATCGTCCATTTCTACAACTCCACGAATCCCTTGCAGCGCCGGGTGGTGTTCGGTCTCGACAAGCCCGGCATCGTTGATATCGCCACCAGCGCCGCCAAGCTCGCTAAGGAGCTGGAGAAGCTGATTCCTGGCACCTTCGTGCGCTACGAGTACTCGCCTGAGAGCTTCACGCTGACCGAGCCTGAGTTCGCCATTGAGATTTGCGAGGCGGTGATGGATGTCATCCGGCCCGACGACCAGGACCACAAGATCATCCTCAACCTGCCGGCGACCGTCGAGTGCTATACGCCGAACGTGTACGGTGACGTCATCGAGTGGTTCCACCGCACGATCAACCAGCGTGAGCGGGTCATTCTGTCGCTGCACCCTCATAACGATCGAGGCTGCGGTGTGGCGGCAGCGGAGTTCGGCGTGATGGCGGGGGCCGACCGCGTCGAGGGCACGCTGTTTGGCAACGGCGAGCGCACCGGCAATGTCGACGTCGTCAACATTGCCATGAACCTGTTTGCCATGGGTGTTGATCCCGAGCTCGACATCAGCGACATCGACCACTTGCGTCGAGTCGCCGAGTACTGCAACCGTCTGCCGGTTCATCCTCGACATCCATACGCTGGCGATCTCGTCTATACCTCATTCTCCGGCTCGCATCAGGACGCCATCAAAAAGGGCTTTACAGCGCTGCCCAAGGATTATGAGGTGTGGGGAGTCCCCTACCTGCCCATCGATCCCAAGCACGTCGGCCGTACCTACGAGGCTGTGGTGCGCGTCAACAGCCAATCAGGCAAGGGCGGCGTCGCCTATATCATGGAAACCGAGTACGGCATGGTCCTGCCACGCCGCTTGCAGATCGAGTTTTCCAAGACCATCCAGACCATCACCGAGGATACCGGCACCGAGATCAGCCCACGCGACATGTGGAAGGCATTTGAAAGCGCGTACTTCCCGGCCGACCCCCCCATGCAGTTCTTGGGTCACGAGGCGGCGACCGACGCGAGTGGTGCGAAGGTCACTGTTCAGCTCCTCGTCGACGGACGGCCGCACACGGTGACCGGCCAGGGTAACGGCCCGATCGCTGCATTTGTCGACGGCCTGAAGAAGGATCTTGGCATCGAGATCGACGTGCACGATTATGCCGAGCATGCCGTGTCGTCTGGGACCAACGCCCAAGCTGCGGCGTATATCGAGGCTCGGGCTGCTGATGGGGTGACCCACTGGGGTATTGGCATCGATGAGAGCATCCTCGCCGCGTCGCTCAAGGCCGTGATCAGCGCCGTTAACCGCCTCCGTGCCGCGAGCCGGTCGACCGATCAGGGCGCCATGAGAATCCTCCAGGGCTAAGCCATGAAGACCCGGCGCGCCAGACGGTGCGAAGCCACTGCCGACGTGCCGGGCTGGCGAAGTACTGTGTATCATGAATGCTCCGCCGGTAACGCGGCCCCTTGTAGCCCTCTCACAAGGGTAGGCCTTTTTCAGACATGGCACTGACCTTGGTGCCTTTCGCTCTCTCTCAGAGGGAGACGAGACGAAAAACCTCCCACCGAAAGCCACTCTCACATCATACCTGCATGAGCGACTGGCATGATCGCCTGTGTTTGCGGCCAGCCTGTTGGTGTTAGCCCAGAACTCGGTCCCTGCTGTTGCCAGGCGTGCACATTGTTGCGGATCTGTTGCTCAGATAGCAGCTTGCGGGTCCAACGATCCCCTTTTGACCAGGTGTAGATGACAGGGCGGGACGCATTCCTGGCCTCTTCACGCTCCCTCAAGGCAGCTTGGCATCTACTGTGCACATCTGCCAGATTGAGCAGATGAACCCTGCTTTGGCAAGGGAAAGCTCGGCGCTAATCATGTGATGCCGTCTGGATGACTTGGATGCCCGACTAGGGGAAATAGCGAGGTGACAGACTATGCTTATCGAGTCCATCATCGTGGGCATGGGTGCTATACTCATCTGCGTCGGCGCGGTGATAATCTCTCTACGCCCCCCTCAGTGCCCAACATGCCTGATTCCATTGCAAACTGTCGAGGAAACGATACGAGACTTGGGGCCGTATGGGGTGGAGACGGCCACGTACTACGAGTGCTCTGACTGTGATCGAGACCTGCGTCGCGTCTTCATTCTTACCCATATAGGCTAGGCGGGTGCGCTGAAGGATGCGTGCGAGGTTGCACAACTCTCACCCTCGATGCCCTGACTCCTGAATCCTCAAGAGACTGATCGCTCACCTCTACAGGCGGGCCTCGACATCACGGGTGACGAGTTAGAGGAGGCTCTGGCCAAGGGCTATGAGGCGGTGGATCATGTATCCGGCGGTTCGGCCGATGCAGCCGAGCTGGTGTGCGCACCCCAACCGAAACATCTTCTCCCGGCGTGCCAGCTACGAGTTCATCACCAGCAGCTGGAAACCAGGTTATCGCCTCGCTTTCGGCGCCGTGATGACCTGGCACGGGGACTTGCACCCCGTAAGCTTTGTGCATGCCCAGCACATACGCAGGGCTTGTGCCGCGGCCATAGGGCCGTCGGTTCAAGCCATTGTTAGATTAGCTCTGACATCATCCAGGCTGAGCAAGATTGCCTATCGGCAAAAATAGTTCAGACCAAGGGCCCGGCGAACCTCTGCGAGGGTACTCGTCGCGATCTGTCGTGCCACTTCAGTACCTTCACGCACGATGTCGATGATCCGCCCCGGATCTTGCGCCAGTTGATGGCGACACGCTCGTATCGGGGCGAGCGTCTCTTGAAGCCGCGCCTCAAGCATTTGCTTGAGAGCTCGATCTCCCAGTCCACCCCGCCGGTAGTGAGTCTTGAGGTCGTCCACCAGCAAGGTGTCCTCCTCGAAAGCTTCCAGGTACGTGAAGACGACGTTTCCTTCAACCTTACCGGGATCGCTCACACGCACGTGACCAGGATCGGTGTACATCCGCTCGACTGCCCGGTGAATCTCGTCCGGCTCGGCGGAGAGCGGGATGGTATTCCCCAGCGACTTGCTCATCTTGGTCTTGCCATCGATACCAGGGAGCCGGCCAACCCTCGAGAGGATCGCCTCGGCTTCGACCAGCACATCGCCACAGATACGGTTGAAACTCCGCACGAGTTCGTTCGTCTGCTCGATCATCGGGAGTTGATCTTCGCCCACGGGGACGTAACGTGCTTTGAAGGCGGTGATATCAGCTGCTTGGCTGACAGGGTAGGTCAGGAAACCCGCCGGGATGGTGCGCTGGAAACCACGCTGATGAATTTCTTCTTTCACCGTCGGATTGCGTTCGAGCCGGGCCACCGTTACCAAGTTGAGCAAGTACATGGAGAGTTCCGCGAGCTCTGGTATCTGCGACTGGATGCAGATTGTCGTCTTCGCGGGATCAATGCCCACCGCGAGATAGTCCATCGCCACTGCGAGCACATTCCCAGTGACCTTGCTCGGATTTTCAGCATTGTCGGTCAGCGCCTGCAGATCAGCGATCAACACGAACTGCCGATAGTCCTCTTGGAGACGGAGGCGCGTGCGCAGTGAGCCAACATAGTGACCAAGGTGGAGAGGGCCGGTCGGCCGGTCACCTGTCAAGACGATTGGCTTCTGAGAAACTGTTGAAGGGCAGTGCTGCATGATGACCTCCCTGACGAAGATGCAGTGGATGCCGTGTGCCGCCGCTGCCACGTCCGGGGGCATTCGCTCGCAAAAAAACACATGCCGCCGGAGAGCCACGGCGACATGATCAAAGCAAAAAACTCGTGCCGCCCCTTTTAGGGGCGCCACCACAGCTGCACAAAGTTGATGGTTGAATCGTTTCGCGTATACATAATGCTAGGAACTCTAGCACTCCTTCGGCCAGCAGGTCAATAATGTCAATAATCAGGTAAGGTACCTGGCTGATCTAATGCTGGGCATCAAGCGCAGCTGGAGGCGGGACCGAGGCACGAGCGGATGCTGGTAAGTCGTCGCCTGATGCCAATGTTGGATTGAATGGCGGCAAGCGTGTGCTCGAAAGATGGTGCGTTCGCCGCCACCCCATGAGCTGGAGAATTGCCTAGTCCTGGGTAGCCGTAAGGCCATTGACAGCCATAGGAAGCCATACTATTGTTGCCTCACGAGTGCCAGGTTGCCCTGGATATCTGTCCACTTTCTTCTCCTCGCAAGCGACAGCGAGAGTGAGGGCAGAAGGGACAGGGGGGTGTTGGGCCTGTCACCCGCCTCTCAGAACCTTATTTTGGCCCTTAGGCTTGTTCAGGCATGGGCTCATGGAGGCGAAGAGATGCTTGATGATCATGCCAAATCTCCGGCGGACGCGGCAGCGGTGCAGTTCGGTATCTTCGACTGGATCGATCGGAATCAGTTGTCGCTTCCTGAGCTGTACGAGCAGCGCTTGCAATGCCTGGAATACGCCGACGAGGCCGGCTTTTATTGCTATCATCTCGCAGAGCATCAAGCCACGCCGCTGGGCATGGCACCCTCACCCAGTATTTTCCTGTCAGCCGCCATCCAGCGGACCCATCGCCTCCGCTTGGGGCCTCTGGTCTACCTACTGCCGCTCTATAACCCCCTCCGACTCATCCAGGAAATCTGCATGCTGGACAACATGAGCCGCGGCAGGCTGGAAGTTGGCGTCGGCCGTGGTGTTTCTCCCTATGAGCTCGCCTTCTACCAAGTGACGCCGCAGCAGGCACGCGCCATGTTCCGGGAGGCGTTGGATATCCTCATCTCGGGCCTGACCAGCGGCGAGGTTTCCTACGCCGGCGAGTACCACTCGTTCACGCCCGTGCGGCTGCACATCGAACCCTTCCAGCGACCCTATCCGCCTCTCTGGTATCCCACCGACAACGCCAACTCGATCAGGTGGTTGGCTGAAGAGGGGCTCAACACCATCACGCACTACCCCCCCATGACCACCATGCGCGAGCTGTTTGACCTCTACAAACACGTCTGGCAAGAGCACCACACCAACCCGAAGCGTTTGAACGGGCACGTGGCCGCTCCTAAATACGGCATCGTTCGACACGTCTATGTTGCCGAGACAGACGCCCAGGCCTTGCAAGAAGCGAAGGCGGCCTTTGCCGACTTCATCTACAACTTCAACTACCTGCGCCTGGTCAACAGCGATACCAGCGGCCGGGCGGCGTACCTGGCTGACTTTGACGCGCGCTTAGCAGAGGGGCTGCACATCGTCGGGTCGCCTGACACCGTCAAAAAGCAAGTACAGGAGCACCTGCAAAGTACTGGCTCGAACTACTTCGTCGGCTCCTTTTGCTTTGGCACCCTCACCCACGCACAAACGCTGCGCTCCCTGCGCCTGTTCGCCGAGGAGGTCATGCCGACCGTTCGCTGCACCGGCTGAGGCGTGGCATGGCTAGCGAGACCTGAGATTCATCATACGCTGGGAGGATAACGTCTGATCCGGATTAACGCTTCGCGCCCTTCGACGTGTTGTAGCACATTGAATTTCAACAGAAAGACCATGACACGACCGATGGGCGTCAGCGACAGTATCGGGCCGCCGTCAAGCCCAGAATGCTCGTGCCACTAGTGCATACGAGGGTGGATGAGGGGCACGAGCTCTACGCTAATCGTATCCTGCGACGCAATATCTGAGCCCTTGAACCGATTATAGTCCATGCAAGTGAGCGCGAGATTGTCTGGGGTGCTCACACCACCATGTTTTGCGGCGATGATATGATCTGCCTCGTGCCGGAAAAAGGCGTCCACTTCTGCCGAAAGGCAATATTCGCAATACCCAGCCGCGCATTCGCGCACGTTGCGTCGGACAGGAGCTGGCAGGTATGCCTCACTCACACCGATTGCTCGACATAATGGCGGGTACGTGCTTTGACCAATTGCATCAGCTGACCCCCTCCGTTTCGAGCTGTTCCCACAGCACGTTTAACAAGTTTAGGGGACCAAGCACCTCCAGCGTCTGGGTGCGGTCAGAGCTTACCTGCATCATCCGCCAGAGTCCTCCACATCGAAAACCTGGGACGTGTCGTTGCTGAAGATGTCGAACACCTTGACGAGGTTATAGTCGACTTTGGCCAACTAGGCTACTAATGGGAGGCCATGCATCAAGAGCTCGAAGGTCTCCCGAGGAAATTGCACGAACTCTGGTTCCACAGCAGAGTGCACCAAAAACCGGCCACCCCAGAGATGCCGACGCACCAAGGCCAGACAGTCTGCGAAGGTGGGCTCAGCTTTGCGATACCACAGGGCAGGCATTGGGGGCCTCACACAGCGATTTCACGGGATAGCCGAGTCGGGTCAGGCGGGGCTCCAAGCCATGAGATGTTGCCGCGCTTTTCCCTCGAACCCACGCAGCGCATGGTCGTCAAAGCGGAGTTGACCGCCGCTGGCGTCCTCAAAGCCAGGGGTCGGCGGCTCAGTGCCGCAGCCCAGACCCCAGCTTAGCAGGCGCCCACGCTCGATTTCTCGCGCTGGGCGCACGGCACCGGGATTCACCCCTCCAGGAGCTGGATGCTAAAGCGCTGGAGGCGTTTCGGCATCACCTGCAACGATTCCAGCGCCTGCGCTATCCCAGCTGAGGCTCAGTCGGCCGGCTCGATCTGCCCTCGGACCACCCCACTAAGATGGTCGAAGGAGTGCACGTTGGCGTAGGTGTTGCCGCTGCGCATCGACATAGCGAGCTCCGAGACCGTCGCGCCGCACGCCGTGTTCACGATGCTGGTGTCCTTGATCGTGGCGTTGCTCACCCATTTGCCGTCGATGTCGAGGCCAGCGGCATGGAGCCCGGCGAGGAAGACGACAATCGGCCCGTTCACGCCGGCCGGCGCGCAGTGGATGTGGGACTGGGTGATCCGCACCCCATCATTCACGTGGAGCTGGATCTCGATCTCGGTTTTTTCCGTGTTGAGACTGAAGAAGGCCTTCCCCATGGTGTCGGTGGTCACTGGGGGGACTTCCTGATCACCGGTGAGGGTGGCTTTGAAGAGCTCGTCGGCATTGGCCATGCCCGCATAGACGACGACGGTGAGGATGACTGCTACGGTAGCGAAGATCTTGCGCATGTGTAACCTCCTTTGCAGGCTATCGGTTCCGGAAGATCTCGTAGATAGCCCCGTGCGAGAGAGAGACCACGAACAGGTTGCCGTTGGGCGCCGTCTGGATGTCGGTGCCGATCCCGAAGTCCCGGCCGATGAGCAGGCTTTCGCTCTCGGTGATCTCGTGTTTGGCGAGGTTGTCGGCGACCCGGTCCTCCAGCCGCGGATCGTCCACGGCGATTTTTCTGCGGTTGCCAGTCAAGTTGAAGTGGAACAAGTAGCCACCAACCAGGTTAGCGGTGGCGGCCCCCATAAACAGGTCCCCGAAGAACTGAGGGCCTAACGCCCGGCTGTTCAGGAAACCGATGCCTGCGGGGGCCACTTCGAACTTCCAGCTAAACTCCGGATCGCTGTAGTGCGAGCCTGGCAGCATGAATAGGCGCGAAAGCGCTTCCTCGGGCGTGTCGGCGATATTCGTGGCCGGCCAGCGCACCTGCTGTAGCTCTGCGCCTGGCACCCCCCCCGAGGGAGGCAGGGTCAGCTCGATGGACTTGAACTCGGCGATGCGAGATACGGGGCCCATGATCTGAACCCAGCCTCCGTTCGTCCCCGCCCTGATCAGGCCGAGCTCGGTGAAGCTGTCGTCGCCGTTTTGCTCCAACCAGAGGTTCCCGGATATCGGATCGAAGGCCATGCCGAAGCTATTGCGCAGGCCGTAGGCGAAGATCTTCTTGATGTTCGCACCGACCTCTCCACCCATGGCGGCCCCGACGGCGAAGAAGGGGTTGTCGGTCGGGGCGGTGCCGTCGTCGTTCAGCCGCAGGATGACGCCGGTGAGGTGGGCGTTGTCGGGTTCCGGGCCGCCAAACTGGTCATCGGGTACCCCAGGGCCAAAGGGGCCGTCGGGGAGGTTCTGCAACTGACCGCGCCGGCCATTGTCACCGATGAAGATGTAGAGCTTGCGGTCCGGGCCGAACTTAATCACGCCGCCGTCGTGGTTGCCGCGGAGGGGCTGCCCAGCATCGGCTTGAAAGGCTCGGAGCGTGATGAGATTCTGGCCGAACGTGAGGGTGGAGCCATTCCATACGAAGCGGTCCACCCGGTTGCCGAGCAGGGGCACCTCGGCCAGATTGCCGCTGTCTGCACCCGTGCTGCTCTCTGTCCAGAATAGGTAGACCCCGGGGTTACTTGGGAAGTCCGGGTGCAGGGCGATCCCCAGCAGCCCCCGCTCGGACGCGGAGTTCACCGCCAGGTCCAAAACGGGACCTTGGATGACCCCGTTCGCCACCCGCTGCACCTTCCCGGTGGGCTTCTCCAGCACGAGGATGTCGTTGAGACCGAGGAACGCCATGCTGGTGGGCTGATTCAGGCCGTCCACCACCATCCTCACCGCCAGGTTCGGGTCCAGCATCGTGGGGTCTGCAGCTTGTGCCTCTATACCATACATCGTGCCGAAACAGATGGCTATAGCAAGGCCGACAAGCAGCGCACCCGCGACGCTGTAACATCGGTTCCGCAATTCGGCCAACCCCAGGAGACCCTTGCCCACTACCCGCGTCGACTGTGTGACGTTTCGCATCGTATGACCCTCCCTGACCAGGACCCCCTGGAGCATTCGTCAGCGCCCAGGTTTCCGAGATCCGGAACTACGCACACGGCCTGCTGCTATGCTCTCGAGGCGCATAGCGACCATGAGTCGAGCGATTGCAAGCTGCTTCATCCGGTATCCTCCTTCACGGAGGACGCTCTGGGTCAACCTCTCTGCCCCACAGTCAGAGGGCATATTTCACCCGCTGTCAACCTGTTAAGACCTCCGAAGGCTGTCAATTATTCCCAAGGCTTCACGGAGATTTCGACATAAGCTCAGCCATACACTGTGAATCCCATATTTGGCAAGGATTTCCTGGCGTGTGTTAATGCCGGGAGAGATATGTTTGCGCTTGACCCCGAGCAGCATCGAGTATTCGGCCGTATGAAGATCCCATAGCAGTCCTGCACAACGACGATGACCTTGTCTAGGGTCTGATCGAGGAGCTGGCGCCGCTAGCGCTGCCAGCCAACCGACTTTCCCCCGGTTTCCTCTTGCTCACATTGCAACCGATAGGCGGTCGCCAAGGCGAACAGCAGCAAGGTGGATACGACATGCAGCCGCACCGCCCGTCCGTTTTTCTGCGGCGGATGGGCCAAGTCGCATTGCTGCTTGCAGGCTTTGATGCAGCAGTTCTCAATTAGGCTCCGATCGTCATAGTCATCGAAGGGCTATCAGGGCTGCCGCACCGAGACGTTGGTCAGGAATCCCGTTTTGCCCCCTGGTCCATAGGCCCGCCCTTTCTCCTTGCGCACCATCACGGCATTGATCAGGTTGGGCTGGAAGTCGCGGCGGTTGTGGTGAGGCCCGTGCTCCGTTGTCCTATACTGGTCGTAAGTGGCAGCCCTGTGATGCCCACCTTGACGGCTAGCGGGATCTTGGTGACCGCATTGATCCAGAGGAGCACTTTTCAGCCGTAGACCATGACCTCGATCTTATGCACCCGGCTCCGCGTATCCTCGATGCGCACCTTGCGGGTGATGGGGTTGGCTACGGGAGCGCCGCTTCACGAACGATCATCGGGTCCTGAACCGGGCCACCTGGTCAGCCCGCCAGGGGAGTCGGATTCTGTTAGGGGTGCTGATCACACTCCCAGCCCCCCCTGGAGCGACGATCGTCCTCGGGGCGGACGACACGGTGGAACGCTGCAGCGGGGGCACGATCACCGCCAAGGGCTGCTATCGGGATGCCGTGCGCTCCTCGATGGCGCATGTGATCCGCTGTTTCGGCCTGAGGTGGGGGTCAATGATGCGGTTGGTCCCGGGGCCATGGGCGCGGTAGGTGTGGGCGTTGCCCCCTCTCATCGTACCGGGCTGGCCCGCAGAATAGAGCGGCGAGCGCAAACACGTGTGGGTCTTCTCATGCACCGCCCTGTGGTATACCCCCCGCTTGCCCCCTGTCGACCTCCGCTACCTGCTGGTGGCCGACCCGGAGGGGAAACTGCAGATGGAAGCCTTTTTCTGAACCGACCTGGAGGCCACGCCCGTAGATATCCTCCAATGGATCGTGATGCGCTGGTCGGTCGAGGTCCCCTTGATGAGGCCCGAGCCCATCTCGGACTAGAATCCCAGCGGCAGTGGTCGGACCAAGCGATGGCGCGTACGACCCCCGTCATGCCGGCAGCATTCTCGCTGGTGATCGCAGTGGCGCTGAAGTTGAGCGGGGGCGGTCGGATCCCAGTGCCGGTCACGGCGTGGTATCACGAAGCCGAGCCGATCTTTGCGGACTGTTTGGCCTTGGCGCGTGGGCATCTCTGGTGCGCCCGGTATGTGGTGAACTCTGGGAGTGAACCAGAGGTCATGCCATTGCCAGGGGAGGCCTTCGAGCCCTCGCTCACTGGCCTGCCGTTGGCGGCCTAATTGGCCAAAGTGGAGCAATAGTAATGCCCTCCTTAACGGCTCACCGCGCGGGTTGAGCCAGGTGGCGGATGCCATCCACCGATTGTGCTTCTCCACAATACCCTTGTGCGAGCGGTAGTTCGTCGTGAGTTTGACGATCGCGCAATCGGGGAAGCGCGCCGGAAGCTCCAGGATATTTCGGACTGCTGTGCCACGGGAGCGATACAGCCTCCGATCCTCGACGCCGACGGCACAGAGGTGGTCGAACGCAGATGGTGTCGTCTCACCCCTCGCAAAAGCCTAGCGCACGCCCTCAACTCTACAGGGTCTTGACAACGCGCAAGGGTAGGGATAAAGTCGTTGTTCGTTGTACGAACAATTCGTAGGGAGAACAAATCTGGGAATCTCGGCAAGCTGGACCCATGGCTGTAGAACCGACTTTCGGGGAGGGCTGATGAAGGCACAGGCGGCAACGGCGATGACTCCAGATGTGTGCGCACGAGAGGTGATGGAGACGGTTCCCTTGGTGATGCGCTTTATCCGTACGGAGATGCGCTCCCGTAGGGCACCGTTGTTGTCCGTCCCTCAGTTTCGTGTGCTCACGTTCCTGAGTGGCAGGCCTGGCGCTCCCCTCTCGAGTGTGGCCGAGCACCTGGGGGTCGCGCGCTCAACCGCATCGGCCACAGTCGACCGCCTGGTGCGACGCGAGCTGGTGAGCCGCACGACGCATCCCGAGGAACGCCGCAGCGTCGTTTTGAGGCTCACCACCATTGGTGCTGAGCATCTGCAGCAGGCGCGCGAAGCGGCGTCGTCCCGGATGGCCAAAGTGCTTGCCGGGCTGACGGCAGCTGACCTCCTCCAGGTCGCCCAAGGGCTCGCGCTCCTTGGCAGTGCCTTGAAGGAGATCACTGTCCCCCGGCGTCGCTGACCGTGGGCCGGGGGGCGACCATGCAGCCATGACGTGCAGTGTCTCTGGTGGGTGGCATGGCCAACCTGCCACCCGTGAAGGCGAGAGTGCACACCGGCGGAGAGGAGGAAGGCGACATGATCCAGACCAACGGCATCGACCATCTCGTCCTGCATGTGCAAGACGTGGCACGCGCCAAGAAGTTTTACACCGAGCTCCTGGGCATGACCGTCTATCGCGAGAACGATGGCCAGGCGTTTCTGCACTGTGGCCATCAGGGGGTGGCGCTGTTCAAGAAGCGCGGTAACGAGCCCTTAACCACGGGCAACGACCTCAACCATCTGGCGCTGAACGTGGAGTCGGGCACATACGAAACACTCAAAGCCGAGCTGGAGAAAAATGGCGTGACCGTTACTGGTCGTCCGGGGGAAGATCGCTGCATCTACTTCAATGACCCTGATGGACACCGCCTGCAGCTTATGGTTCGATCGTGATGGTGGCGTGGTGCGGTTGCTCCCACGTGGGGATGACCGCCCATGCTATGGGAAGAACGTGACCATGAAGGAGGGAAAGACCTATGGGTATCCAGCTGAAGCGCATCGGACATGTGGGAATCCTGGTATCTGACTTCGAACGCTCGTTCCGTTTCTACACCGAAGTGTTGGGGTGTCGGGTCACGAATCGCAACAAGCGCCCGGACGGATCGGAGACAGCCTTCCTGCGCTTTGACGACGTGCATCATGACTTCGTCATCGGCTCAGCCCCCCCAGGCGTGGACGTGACCGCTGCCGGCCCGCGCGAGCGGCTGATCCAGCAGATCGCCTTTGAGGTCGAAGACCGTGATGCGTTCCTCAAGGCCCTGGCCCATCTGCACGCCCACGGGGTGAAACCGATCAACGGTCCCCTCGTGCATGGCTTCGAAGGCGGAGGCAACCTGGGGGGCAGCGGCAGTCGGTCGTTCTACTTCCTCGATCCTGACGGCAACCGCCTGGAGATTTTCACGGATATGATGCGGGTCCCCAACGGCGAGACGTTCCCGCGCCAGGAGTACGCCGAAGCGCTGAAGGCGTATGGGAACGGGGAGCGCTGACGGAAGGAGGATCGCCATGCGGGACGGTCTGCGCGTGTACGACGCTGATACGCACGTCAACCCTGCCGCAGAAGTGTTAGAACGGTATGTGGATCCAAGCTTCCGACCGCGCCTGGCCGATCTGGCTCCCTACCGAGTCCCGGTTGGCCGGCCGGCCGAAGGCGAAAGCCAGCTGCACGGCTATCGGATCGAGACGAAATTCTACCGACGGGTCCTCGGGGAGGCGGGTCCACATCCAACGTTTACCGGCAGAGGTGGCACCTGGAGGGGGATGCAGAGACCCCGAGCAGGGGTGCAGGACGATCAGGCCGAGAATCGTGTCAGGGACATGGATGACGAGGGCACCGATGTGCATTTGCTGGTCCACGGGGGCTGGACCGGCGTCGTGGGCCTGGCGGATGCCGAGCTTGAAGTGGGGCTGACTCGGGCTTATCATCGGTATATGGCGGATTTTTGTGGGCGGTTCCCGGCGCGCTTAAAGGGGATGATCATCGCCTCCACGCGCGCGGTCGATGAGGCGGTGCGCGAGATCCACCGGTGGGGGACGTCCAGGTGGGCCGTGGCGGTCCAGCCGCTGCTCGGCAATGACAGGCCGGTGGATCATCCAGACCTGGAGCCGATCTGGCGGGCCGCCCAGGAGCATGACCTGGCGGTGGTACACCACAGCTCGACCTGGAATCCGCCGTATTTTCCAGGCTCACAGGACATGTGGGACAACGTCTTCTTGGGGCGCATGGCCTCGCATCCTTGGGGAGCCATGCGCTTTGTGGCGGCGTTTATCGGTGGGGGGATCCTGGATCGTTATTCCAACCTACGCATGGGCATCCTGGAGTGTGGCTTTGGCTGGCTCCCCTTCTGGGCCAGGCGCATGGATGAGCAGGCGGAGTATGTGGGCGGTACCGCGCCGCTCAAGCACCGCCCCAGTGAATACCTCACCGGTGGGCGTTTCTTCAGCAGCATCGAGCGCCACGAGGGGGAGGATATGTTCAACATGGTCAGCCAATTTCTTGGCGACGACGTGTTGATGTACGCCTCGGACTATCCCCACTCCGAGTGCCAGTTCCCCAACTCTGTGGATAACGTGCTCCGCTGGTCGAGCCTCAAGCCAGATACGAAGCGCAAGTTGCTGTCGGACAATGCCACCCGGTTCTATAAACAGACCTAGCCTCTGGTCACTCCGTCGAGCTAGCTGGGGAGGAGGGGGATGTCACTGCCCTCTTCCTCCAGCAGAACCGTGCAGGCTTCTGTGCAGAGCACCTAACTCAAGCCGATATGCCACTTTCCCCCTTCCGTGATATACTCGCTTTCCTGTACCTTTCGGCGCCAGTCACTCGACGACAACGAATGAGAGGTTCCGCATGCGACTCGTGCTCTTTGAGGGACCGGGGGCGGGCCGGGGGATCCGTCCCGGCGTGCTGACCGATGTGGGGGTCGTGGACGTCTCATCCGCCACCGCGGGGCTGGTGGCCCACTCTCCCCAGCATCTGATGGAACAGATCATCGATGGCTTCGACACGCTGAGGCCCACTGTCGAGCGGCTGGCGGTCAGCGCCCTGCCCTTGCCGCTGAATGTGGTGCGCCTGCGACCACCGCTGCCCCGGCCGGGCAAGATTCTCTGCTGCATCGGCAACTACTGGGAGCATGCCCAGCGGGAGCCCCGCCCCCTGAACATGTTCCTGAAGAACCCTGATGCCGTCATCGGCCCCGGCGACACCATCGTGCTGCCGGAGTTCACCGAGCCCTATGTCTTCCACCACGAGGCGGAACTGGGCATCGTCATCAAGGGACCGGCCAAGAACGTCAGGCAGGAGGATTGGCGCAAGGCGGTGTTTGGTTTTACTGGCATCATCGATGTCTCGGCTCGCGGCGAGGGCAGGCGGACATGGCGAGCCGGGAGCTGGATGGGCAAGAGCTTCGACACCTTTGCTCCAATCGGACCCTGCATTACCACAGCGGACGAGATCCCCGACCCCAACAAGCTGCGGGTGCGCTTCTGGAATAATGGTGAGCTGTATCACGATTACATCACCGACGACATGGAGCACCGGGTGCCGGAGCTGATCGAGTTCGCCAGCCGGATCATGACCCTGCACACCGGCAACGTCATCGCCTGCGGCACTAACCATGAGGGCCTGAGCCCGCTGCAGGATGGCGAGTTCTGCGAGATCGAACTGGAGAAGATTGGCCGTATGGGGCTGCACGTGCGCGACCCACTGAAGCGTCAGTGGGAGCGCAGCGTCTACTTGGGCGAAGGCTCAACGAACCCGGAGGCGGTGCGCCGAGCGCAGCCGTAGGACAGAGGCTAAAGCCGGCCGCCGCTGCAGAGGCTTCGGGCCGCATGTTTCTCTTCCTGTGAAGAGCTGTTAGGAGGGGGTGTGGCTGTCACGCCCCCTCTTCTTATTGAGGGAACCCGTGTGAGTTGGGGTCGATGAAATGGCCGAGGGGGACCTGCATTTCCGCCCCAACAAGTGCCGGGGCAGTCCATGAAGGATGTCACGTGTCCGAGCTTCTTGAAACTGATGTGCTGATTATAGGCTGTGGCGTGGCGGGGGGCACAGTGGCCCTGCGGCTGGCTGACGCGGGTGTCCCGGTGACGCTCGTCACGCGGGCGGCTGAGCCCCACGATTCCAATACTCACTGGGCCCAGGGCGGCATCATCTATAAAGGTAAGCAAGATGCGCCCGAGCTCTTGGTTGCCGACATTCTGCACGCTGGGGCAGGGCACTCGAGCCACCACGCCGCCGCCATCCTGGCCGAAGAGGGTCCAGGGCTGGTGGAGAACATTCTGCTGGATCGCGTTGGAGTGGCGTTCGATCGTGTCCCCAGTGGGGAACTATCGCTGGCGCTCGAGGGCGGGCACTCGGTTCCCCGCATCATCCATGCTACGGATGCCACTGGCAAAGCCATCAGTGAAGCCCTGGTGCAGACGCTCCAGGCGCATCCTCACGTCACATTGATCACCGGGCATACCGCCATCGACCTGCTGACACCAGCCCACCACTCGCTGAATCGGTTGGACATTTACTCCCCTCTGAGCTGCGTGGGAGCCTATCTGTATGATCAAACCACCGGGCAAGTCATGCGCTGCGTGGCGCGCCACACCGTGCTGGCCACTGGCGGACTGGGGCAGATTTTCCTACGCACGACGAACCCGGTGGGCGCACGTGGCGATGGGGTCGCCATCGCCTATCGCGCCGGCGCCCGGGTGATCAACATGGAGTTCGTGCAATTCCATCCCACTACGTTCTCCCATCCCAATGCCCCGCCTTTCCTCATCACCGAAGCCGTGCGCGGCGAAGGTGGGCGCCTGGTACATGCCGCTGGCGAGCCCTTCATGCACACCTATGACCCGATCTGGAAAGACCTGGCCCCGCGCGACGTGGTGGCGCGAGCCATCTACCATGAGATGCTCGATAAAAATGTACCCAACGTTTATCTTGATTTGCGCTCGTACATACCCGAACACCGCATCCGCGAGCATTTTCCGACGATCTACGCTGAGTGCCTGAAGTACGGGATCGATCTCACCACCGACCTCGTTCCGGTCGTGCCCGGAGCCCACTATGCCTGTGGCGGGGTGTGGGTGGATGCCTGGGGGCGGACAACTTTCAACGGGCTCTACGCGGTGGGCGAGGTCGCCTGCACCGGGCTGCATGGCGCCAATCGTTTGGCCAGTACGAGTTTGCTTGAGGGCCTGGTGTGGGGCGACCGCGTGGCTCGCGAGATTCAGACCCATCTTGATGATATGCCGCGCTTTCCCAGCGACAGTATCCCGCCCTGGCACGATATGAGCCATGGCACGCCCGACCCTGCGCTCATCCAACAGGATATGAGTGTCATCAAACACTTGATGTGGAACTATGTCGGTTTGGTCCGCACCACACCACGCCTCGAGCGTGCTCTGCGCGAGTTGCGCCATCTGGAAACCGAAATCGAACGGTTCTATCGAGCCACGGCGCTCACCGATGGCGTCATTGGCCTGCGTAACGCGGTGCGCACCGCAGTGGTTGTGGCCATGGCCGCCTGGTCAAACAAGACCAGCATGGGCTGCCATTATCGGGAATAGACGGCTGGAGACAATCGTGGAGGAAGCTACCATCGCTGAGTTGCAGCGGCTAATGGCAGCGGGGCAGCACACCGCGCGTCAACTCGTCCAGCTGTACCTGGATCGGATCGCAGCCCTCGATCAGAAGGGGCCTATCCTGCGCTCGATCCTGGAGATCAACCCCAATGCCCTGATGATCGCCGATGCGCTGGACGACGAACGGCGAACGAACGGCCCACACGGACCGCTTCACGGCATACCTATGCTGCTGAAAGATAACATCGACACGATAGACATGATGACCACCGCCGGCTCCATGGCGCTGGTGGGCTCTCACCCATCCCAAGATGCGACGGGGACCCACAAGCTGCGCGAAGCTGGTGCGATCATCCTGGGCAAAGCCAATATGTCCGAGTGGGCCAACTTCCGCTCGACCCGTTCGTCGAGCGGTTGGAGCGGCGTCGGGCGGCAAGGGCTGAATCCGTATGTGCTCGACCGGAATCCTTGCGGTTCAAGCTCGGGCTCCGCCCAGGCCGTGTCGGCGAATCTCGTCGTAGCGGCGTTGGGAACCGAGACCAATGGTTCGATTGTGTGCCCAGCGTCGGTCTGCGGTGTGGTCGGGATCAAACCGACGGTTGGGCTGACGAGCCGGGCGGGGGTCATCCCCATCGCGCACACGCAAGATACGGTGGGACCCATCTGCCGCACCGTCGCCGATGCGGCCGCGGTGTTGGGCCTCCTGACCGGTGTGGACCCACGAGATCCCGGCACCAGCGAGAGTGATGGCCATTTCCTGAAGGACTACACCCAGTTTTTGGATGCCAATGGTCTGCAGGGGGCACGGATCGGTATCGTCCGGCAGTATTTTGGTATTAACGAGCACGCTGATCGCATCGCGGAGCCCCTCCTCGACGTCATGAGAGAAAGGGGTGCGGTGCTTGTCGATCCGGCCAACTTTGCGAATTTTGAGGCGTTCCCAGGCGACCAGCGCACGGTGTTACAGTACGAGTTCAAAGCTGACCTCAATCGGTATCTCTCCAGCCGGCCTGATTTGCCCGTTCATACACTGGAAGAGTTAATCGCATTTAATAGCGCCCATGCGGCGGTGGAGATGCCGTATTTCCAGCAGGAGCTGTTCATCGCGTCACAGGCACGTGGCCCGCTCACTGATCAAGCGTACCTCGACGCCCTCGCGCTCGATTTCAGGATCTCACGACAGGAGGGCATCGACGAAGTCATGAATCGTCTGGAGCTGGATGCCCTCTTCGCCCCGACGCGCAGTCCGGCTTGGGGCATCGACGTCGTCAGCGGCGATCGCGGGTCCATCGGGAGCTCGACGCCAGCGGCCCTGGCAGGGTACCCGCTCGTCACCGTCCCAGCCGGCTATGCCTTCGGAGAATTGCCCGTGGGTGTGACCTTCATGGGGCATCGGTGGAGCGAGCCCACGCTCATCAAAATAGCCTTCGCATTCGAACAAGCCACCAGGGTCCGCCGGCCACCGAAGTTTTTACCGACGCTGAGGTTCGTCTGAAACTCTGTCGCCACAGCGTCTGCTACCTGCCCTTGACGATCCGTCAATTGCACCCATAGAATGGGAAGCCCTGGAAAACCGGATAGCCCGTGCCGCCTCTGTCCGGTTGCAAGCTCCGATCCCTTAGCGCCAGCGTGCTCGTCGCTATGCGTCGGTGAAGAACGGGTTGATAGAGAAGGAGGAAGGCGATGAAGCGGAGCACCGAACGGATTCTCACCACCTTTGTCGGGAGTTTAGCGCGCCCGGCCGACCTGATCGACCTCATGAAGGCCAAAGAAACCGGCCAGCCCTACGACCCCGAGACCCTTGCCGCACGGGTGCGCAGCGCGGTGGCCGAGGTGGTGCGCCGACAAGCGCAGGCCGGTGTTGACATCGTCACCGATGGCGAGCAGGGGAAGGCTAGCTTTATCACCTATGTTGGCGAGCGTCTCACCGGCTTTGAACCGAGAGCGACGAACCCCCGAGAGGGCCCATGGGTAGGCTCACGAGAGGAGCTCGCCTTCCCCGAATACTACGAGTGGTATGCCCGCGGCAGACCGAGGAATGTCGCGCCACCGATCAGTATGGTGTGTACCGGACCCATCACCTACAAGGGGCAGCAAGCCTTGCAGACGGACATCGCAAACCTCAAGGCCGCCCTTCGGGGGCTGAGCGTTGAGGAAGCCTTCATGCCCGCCACTTCGCCCACCAATATCGAGTCCCAGCGCCGGAATGAGTATTACCCAACGGAGGAGGCGTACCTCTACGCCATCGCTGATGCCATGCGCGAGGAATACCACGGCATCGTGACTGCCGGATGCGTGCTGCAGATCGACGACCCCCGCCTGGTGACCTACTACGTGGCGAATCCGACCTTATCGGTCGAGCAATGCCGCAAATGGGCCGAGTTACGGGTTGAAGTGCTGAACTACGCACTCAGGGATATCCCGCCGGAACAGGTGCGTTTTCACACCTGTTATGGCATCAATATCGGCCCTCGTATCCACGACATGCCCCTGCAAGACATCATCGACATTATGCTGAAGATCAACGCCGGCGCATACTCGTTCGAGGCGGCAAATCCACGCCACGAACATGAATGGCGCGTGTGGGAAAGCGTCAAACTGCCCGAGGCGAAGGTGCTCATTCCGGGCGTCATCTCGCACACGACCAACCTCATCGAACATCCGGAGCTGGTGGCCGAACGTCTGGTGAAATATGCCAATATCGTTGGGCGCGAGCGGGTCATCGCCGGCAGCGATTGCGGGTTCTCTTCATTCGCCAGCTCGGAGCCGGAAATCCATCCCACCGTGGTGTGGGCCAAGTTCCAGGCGATGGCCGAGGGTGCGCGCCTGGCGAGCCAACAGCTGTGGGGCAGATAGATGAGGACGACTGACAGGCAGGACTAGGAGTGTACCACAGTGACGCGGCAGTCGGGGGAGCAACCCCCCTCTCCCTCTGGGAGAGGGCCGGGGTGAGGGGAATGCAGCCTGCCTCTATTGACCGCTAAAGGAGCTCTTAGATGTCACAAAAGTCTTTGCTGACCACTGTCGTTGGCAGCTACCCACAGCCGAAATGGTTGATCGACCGCGAGGGGCTCGCGAGCGCCTCCGTTCCCAGAATCCGCGTGTCAGGTCTCTGGCGCATTCCTCCCGAACACCTCGAGGAGGCACAGGATGATGCCACGCTGGTCGCCATTAGAGATCTGGAGCGCGCTGGTGTAGACATCATCACTGACGGGGAAATCCGGCGCGAGAGTTACTCCAACCGCTTTGCCACGGCGCTAGAAGGTATCGATATCGATCAGCCTGGCCAGATCATCGGCAGTAGCGGGCGGTCAACACCTGTGCCGCGTGTGGTGGGACCCATTCGACGCGTGCGTCCGGTCCAGGTCAGAGACGTGCAGTTTCTGCGGGAACATACCGACCGCCTCATCAAAGCCACAGTCCCTGGTCCCTTTACCATGGCACAGCAAGCTCAGAACGACTACTACCCGGACCGTGAGCGCTTGGCAATGGACTACGCCACCTGCGTGAACGAAGAGGTGAAAGCCTTGTTCGCAGCGGGAGCCGACGTGGTGCAGCTTGACGAACCCTGGTTGCGAACCAATCCCGAAGAAGCCAGGGCCTACGCAGTCGCCGCCATCAACAAAGCCCTGGCAGGTGTCAATGGCACTACCGCTCTGCATCTCTGCTTCGGCTATGCCGCGATGGTGCAGGGGAAACCAAGCCAATACGCCTTCTTGACCGAACTCGAAGACTCGGTCGTGCAACAGATCTCCATCGAGGCAGCTCAGCCAAAGCTGGACTTGGCCGTCTTGAAGGAGTTTGCCACCAAAACCATCATCCTCGGCGTGTTGAACTTGAGCGATATGCAGATCGAGTCGCCGGAGAGTATCGCTGCGAAGCTCCGGGAGGCCTTGCGCTATGTGCCACCGGAGCGGTTGATGGTCGCCCCTGACTGCGGCATGAAGTATCTGCCGCGAGCGGTGGCGTACCAAAAGCTGCGGGCTATGACGCTGGGTGCGGCCATCGTGCGGGAATCCATCGGCTGATCGATTGATGGCTCGCCAGCACCTTCTGGCGTCGCCGATGCACACGGAAGCTCTCTTGATCTAGTCGGGCGGCGACACCGGCGGCGTCTGATGCCCATATGAGGCGGGCGAATGGCGACAATAGCGGAACGTCCGATTGATGAGGGTATCTTACAAGTCCCGCAGCACCTGGCCATCGCGCAAGCCCACGTCGCCGCTCGTGTCCCAGGCTACAGGCAAGCCTTGGCAACCACACACCCGGAGACCATCGCCTCCTTACCCCTTGTCTATCCACAGGGAATGAAGGCAAATATCCTTTTTTCGCGGCCTTTAACGGGGAAGTATTATGATCTGATCGATCCACTCTTCGGCTTCACTCGCACCCCAGATCGTCACGATCCATTCCATCGCAAGCCGGATCCCCATCTGCTGAGGCATGATAATGACTCCGGGACTGTGCTGGAGCGCGATGAAGGTCGCAAAGTGTCGAAGCATGGTGCGATGATCATGCGACAGTAGAATGCGTCCCTCGCGTGCCGCTTCGCCCAACACTTGGTCATCAGGGATGCCTCGCAAGCCAGCACCATCACGAGCTGCCGCCGCCAGTTGCAGATCTATACCCGCTTCACGCCGCAACGTCGCATGCGCAATCCGCCGGTCGAAGTCTACATCCGCCTGAAATCGAACTTTCACGACTGGACCATAGTTTGCTGACGAGCTTTTTCAAGCTTCTGGTATAGGAGCGGATGGGCATCTCGTGTGCGGCGATAAAGCGTGTCAAACTTGGCGTCGGATTGCCTCAAGTAGGCATCGATGTCGTCGCGATGCCCCAGATAGAAAGTGAGTGCGCCATAGACCTCTTCCAGCGTGAGCGTGTCAAAGCTCTCCATGATGCTTTCCGGTGACAGACCTTCGAGAAACGCATACACCACCGAATCCAGTGACAATCGTGTGCCGGCGATCCAGTACCCGCTATCTTGGTACTCGACATACTCTTTTGCCATTCAGCATGCCTCCAGGAGAAGACATCTTGATTACCTGCAAAGCGCGGTACATCACCTGGAACGCGATTACGCCAGGCGCAACGCTGGCATCACGTCCCGCGCAAACCGCTCCACAGATACGCTAGAAGCCTCGCGGGCCACGCCAGGGAAGGACAGGCGGCAGATGAGATGGGTGAGCCCGAGTTCTTGCCGAAAGCGCGCGATCTGCTCGATGCACTGCGCCGGGCTGCCCAGAATAAATCGATCCTTGGCGAGTTCCTGGACTGTCAGCGTTCCGGGCGGCCGTTTGACTACCGGGTGAGGCCAGCGAAAATAGGTGGTCTCGAAAATCCGTAAAGTCGCTTCACCGACTGTCGCATAAGCCTGCTCCAGACTGTCGGCCACACAGACATAGCGCATCAAGGCGATATCTGGGCTAGGTGTGGTTCGCGCCGCCTCCTGCCATGCCTCCTGGAAGATGCGCACACACGTGGCCAGTTCATCCAGCCGCGCTGATGGGCCACCAAGCCACGCATCTCCTAAGCGAGCGGCGCGGCGAATGGCCGGTTCGACCCAGCCAGCAAACCAGATAGGTGGCCGCGGCTGCTGCACGGGCCGAGGACCAAGGGTGACATCGATGACCCGATAGTATCGGCCCTCATGGGATACGTGTTCTTCTGTCCATATGCGGCGTAAAAGGGTGGCGCCCTCTTCTAATCTCCTGCCGCGTTCTTTAATGGAGATCCCGAAGGCGGAGAATTCCTCGGGGGCATAGCCGGCCCCTAGGCCAAGGATGAGGCGACCACCCGAGATCATATCCACCATGGCCCCTTCTTCAGCCACCGCGAGAGGGTGATACAGCGGGAGCAGGAGGACTCCCGTCCCCAGACGCAGCCGCCGCGTGCGGCTGGCGATAGCGGCCAACCCGATGAGTGGCGTAGGGTAGAGCAGCGGGTGATCGTGGTGCTCGCCAATCCACACGGAGTCGAAACCCAGGGCTTCGGCGCGTTCGCAGTCTTGAATGGTGGCCTCGAAGTTGTTGCCTGATTGCAGTGGACTCAGCCCGATGTGCATCGCCTGCCTCCTCCTCGATTGCTTTGTGTCTGTCTTGCTTGAGGAGCATATCGAGGCCTCTGAAACGTGTCAAGGGAGGCCGAGAGCGGGATACATTTTGTCTCATCCGCGTACGGATTGGGAGCATTCCCGCATTCTTATAGTCTTTCCAAGAGGGGTGGGAAACCCTGCGATCAGAAGGCCCAGCGGACTTTTCGATGCAGCTCATGGGCACGCGCTAAGGCTGTGGGCGCACCCCGAGACGTGTTTCTGGCGTGGGGGCAGCGCGGACACACCTGTGTGATGGAAGAGTGTCGATGGTCCATGGCCAGTTCTCAGATTGACAACCACGGGAATCGATCTCATAATCCAGCCACGCTGACTCGCCAGGGACGTAAGGCTACATGTTTAGAAGGCTTTCCTGCACTGGATGCTGGTCGTGTTAGACTGCAAAATCCGTAGTCTATCAGCAGGAAGTTGCACGGTGATAGGCCGCAGACAGTCGCAGCCTATCACACCTCGGGCATTTAGCTGTAAATCCCTGTGACTATAGCGGTTTGTGGTCTCTTCCATGAGAGATGGCGTCGTGATAGGCTGCAAAACTTCGCAGCCTATCAGCAGTTCATGGTTCATGTGTTAGGCTGCAAAAACTGCGGCGTTTGTTGTTTTTATTCGGAAGCCTAATCCATGTTCGGCCTCAAGTTCCCCAGTCCAAGGAGAAACCCATGAGTCAGCAAGGACAATGGCAAGTGGCAGGCAGCGCGGCGGACGTGTACGAACGGGAGTTGGTCCCCGCCGTGTTCGCGGCATGGGCGCCGCTCGTCGTGGACCTAGCCGCCCCGCAGCCCGGCGAGCGGGTATTGGATGTCGCGTGTGGCACGGGCGTAGTGGCACGGCTTGCGGCACAACGCGTGGGGGGCACCGGGCAGGTGGTGGGCCTCGACCTGAATCCCGGCATGTTGGCCATCGCGGCTGGCGTGGTGCCCCCGGCTTGCCCCACGTGTGCCCCGATCACGTGGCGCGAGGCCAGTGCCCTCGCCCTACCCCTGGCAGACGCGACATTCGACATTGTGTACTGTCAGTTAGGGCTGCAGTTTTTTGCGGACCGTCCTATGGCCTTGCGTGAAATGGCTCGGGTGTTGGTCCCTGGGGGCCGCGTAGCACTCATGGTCTGGCGTGCCCTGCAGTATAGTCCCGGGTTCGGGGTGCTGGCTGCGGCGTTGGAGCGGCACGTGAGTGTCGAAGCCGCCGCGATCATGCGGGCACCGTTTGCCCTGGGGGAGGCGGAGGAGTTGCAGACCCTCCTTGTCGCAGCGGGCTTCCGCGACGTGGGGATTCACCCGGTGACGGGCACCGTCCGCTTTCCGTCTGCCACCCATCTCGTCCACAGTTATGTGGCGGGCTCCCCGCTGGCTGGCCATGTCGCCAACGCCGCGGAGGAGGGGCGGACAGCATTACTGAGGGAAGTGAGTGTGGCCTTGCAATCCTCTGTGGGCGAGAGCGGGTTGACCTTCCCGATTGAGGCCCACTTGGCCAGTGCGAGGAAGTGAGCCGGTTTTTACCACTCAGCCCGTTGGGGGCACAACATTCACTGCTTGTACCCCAGCAAGACGCACTGTCCTGGCCGAACAAGCGCGTGCAGGCGACGGCTTACAGCTTACGCTTCGCTTCAGCTTTCAGCCGCGCCTGACGCGTGGCGTTAGGCAGCATGCCAAGAAAACTCGCCTGGGAAGGTATATTATACGGCCTGAGCCGCAGAATACTATATCAGGTTGTGTTCGACGGCCAGCGCTGTACAATGCCGTCCGAGA
>Ga0137403_10001050_pt1 | contig 35040 bp, 38 predicted proteins | sample CZOMad2_1_16fung_FD_122057 | JGI IMG/M metagenome (GOLD analysis project Ga0137403, IMG submission 122057) | Vadose zone soil fungal communities from Angelo Coast Range Reserve, California, USA - CZOMad2_1_16fungal (Hybrid Assembly) | ecosystem: Environmental > Terrestrial > Soil > Vadose zone... | reverse complement strand
GGTGCCCGTCGAAGCCGTGGTGCCCGTCGAAGCCGTGGTGCCCGTCGAAGCCGTGGTGCCCGTCGAAGCCGTGGTGCATGCCGCCCCCGCCTGGGTGACCGCCCCCAAAGCCGTGACCGCCTCCTCCGCGCGCCTGGCTGGGCGCATGAACCGCAAGCACGATCGCCAGTGCGGCGAGCGCCATGAATGCCAACTTCCTCGGACGTACCAGCTTGTTCATGGTGATACCTTGTTTTCTCCTCCCACATCTTTCGACGGCACCGCGCCGCCGGAGATTCAGGAACGATGGGCGCGAGAGCAAGGACTCGCTGCTGGTTCAAAGTGGAACGCGCTATCAAGCGCGTCGGCAGCGCGAAGGCCGTGTTCGCGACGCCACGGAACACAAGATGCGTGTTGTTACGCAACACCAGATGGCGGGATATGCCACTATTGACAGCGTCGTGGTGCAACAGCAGAGCTCTGAGTAGTATTTCCGCGGAGGGGGCGTATGAAACAATCGACCGGTGTTTCTGTCGCCCAACAGCTGGCATTCGGGGACGTCCCGCCGGGCGTGGTCAAAGCCGAGCTCCGGTTGCGGCGCCTACGTAAACGACGCGGCAAACCCGACGTGACTGTGCGCTCGCTGAGCTGCGTTTCCGACAGGACGTCAAGTATCAAGGAACCCCTGCTGACCGACATTCAGACGTATCCTTCCAGGGACCTTCCGGCGCGGGACCGAATGAGTTATAGACTCGTCGATGAGGCGCGCCGGCGACGCGCGAGGAGGACACCGATGGCGGTCGAGGTGGCGGCGGCACGACGACTCTTCACCCGTGAGGAGTACCACCGGATGGGCGAGGTGGGCATCCTCAAGCCGACCGACCGGGTCGAGCTGATCCGGGGCGAGATCGTCGAGATGTCGCCTATCGGCCGACGGCACTACGCCTTCGTCAACAATTTGAACCAGCTCCTGGCCGTGCGCCTGGCCGGCCGCGCCATCGTGGCGGTCCAGGGTCCCATCGCTCTCGCTGACGACACCGAGCCCGAGCCGGACGTCGCCATCATCCGGCGCCGCCCGGTGCCCTACAAGGAGCGCGAGGCCTACGCGGAGGACGCGCTCCTGCTGATCGAGGTCGCCGAAAGCTCCCTGGCCTACGACCGATCGACCAAGCTCAGGCTCTACGCCGCGGCTGGGATTCCCGAGTACTGGGTGGTCGACTGTGTCGCGGAAAGCGTCGAGGTCCACCGCACACCCGACGCCGGCGGCTATCGCGATGTCAGCCGCGTCGCTGGAACCGGGACGGTTGCCGTGCAGGCGTTTCCCGACGTCACGCTGACGCTCGCCGAGATTTTCGCGTAAACGCCATGACGAAAGGACACCAGAATGCCAAGCTTTGAACACCACGGTGCGTCCATCTACTACGAGGAGTTCGGCCAGGGGTTTCCCGTCCTCACGTTCGCCCCGGCGGGCCTGCAGTCGGTCATCGACGTCTGGAGGGGCGGCTCCGCTCCCGTGAACCCCACCACCGAGTTCGCGGCAACCTTCCGGGTGATCGCGATGGATCAGCGCAATGCCGGCGGCCAGTCCCGCGCTCCCATCACCGCGCAGGACGGCTGGCACACCTACGCCGCCGACCACATCGCCCTGCTCGACCACCTGCGCATCGACCGGTGCCACCTCTACGGCCAGTGCATCGGTGGGTCCTTCATCATGAGCCTGCTGAAGGCCCAGCCCCAGCGCATCGCGAGCGCCGTGCTCGCGCAGCCCATCGGGCGCGTGGGAGCCATGGCCCCTGGCCGCTCCGCGCGCTTCGACGCGTGGGCGGGGACCCTCAAGGACCACCCCGAGGCCACCAAGCAGGTGCTGGATGCGTTCCACCAGAACCTGTACGGTCCCGGCTTCCTCTACAGCGTGGATCGCGCGTTCGTGTCGAGCTGCCGGACGCCGTGCCTGGTGCTGGCGGGTAACGATGAGGCGCATCCCTTCCCGATCTCCGAGGAGACGGCGAAGCTGCTCCCCAACGCCGAGTTCATCCGGGAATGGAAGGAAGGCGCGCCGCTGGCGGCAGCGAAGGTCCGCATCAAGGAGTTCCTGTCGAAGCACACGCTCAGATGACGCCCTCTTCGGCGAGGCCCTTGATCTCCTGCGAGGACATCCCGAGCAGCTCGCCGTACACGTAGTGGTTGTCCTCGCCGTAACACGGCGCGCCGCGGTCGATGCGCCCACCGATGTAGGCCGGACTCTCGCTCATCTTCACCGGCACTTCGGCGAGCGGCCAGCGACCGATCTTCGTGCCCGTCACCTCGGTCAACCACGAGAGCGCCGCCAGCTGCGGATCGTTGTCGCAACGGTCCGCCGCCGTCTGGCACACTCCGGCCGGCACGCCGGCGCGCTGCAGGGCCAGCATCGCCTCGTACGCGTCGCGCGATTTCGTCCAGCCACCGACGAGTGCATCGAGAATATCCTGGTGCGCAATCCGCGCCGCGAGAGCCTTGAAGCGGCCATCGTTCGCCCACTCCGGGTGTCCCGCGACCTGGGTCAGCGCACACCACTCGGCGTCCGTGAAGCACGCGATCGTGAGCCATCGATCGTCGCCGGCGCACGGGTAGACGTTGTGAGGCGCCGCCGGCTTGTACGGAGAGCGGTTGCCGTAGCGTGACCAGACGCGTCCGTTGGCCGACCAGTCCAGGATGGTCGTGCCGCTGATCATGAGCCCGACCTCGGACTGCGAGGCGTCGACCCACTGCCCTTCGCCTGTACGCGCCCGATGGAAGAGCGCGGTGAGAATCGCCAGCGCGAAGCTGTAGGCTCCCATCCAGTCCAGGTAGGAGTAGCCCCACCCAGCCGGCATCGCCGGCTCGGGAAGTCCTGACATCTCCGACAAGCCGGAGAATGAGTTCGCGATCGGCCCCACGGTGCGAAAGCGACCGTACGAGCCCTTCGCCCCCATGCCTGATTGCTGAACGTAGATGATGTCCGGCTTGATCGCGCAAAGGGCGTCGTAGCCCAGTCCCCAGCTATCGAGGACGCCGGGCGAGAAGCCTTCCGCGACGACGTCCGACATCGCCACCAGACGTCGCGCGATCTCCAGCCCCTTCGGATGCCTGACGTTCAGCGAGATACCCCGCTTGCCCGGGTTCTTGTTGTTGAACTGCCCACCCATGTCCGGATCGGTCACTCCCGACAGCGGTCCCGTGGCCTGCTCGCGAGCGGCACGGCCACCGACCGGCGCCATCGCGGCCATGCGCGTGTCGGGATGGCTCTTCAGCTCCACCTTGATGCTCTCGGCGCCGAAGGCGCTCAGGAACCTGGTGCCCCCGGCCGAGGCCAGGAACCACGTGAAGTCCAGGATGCGGATCTTGTGCAGCGGGAATGGTTTGCCGTGCGGCGACGGCTCCTCGCCGACCGGCGCGCGCGCGGAGCCATCGATCACCGGCAGATCGCGTTCGCGCGGGAGGATCACAGTTTTCGCATCCTCGTCCAGGAGCGGGGCGCGGCGCCCCACTGACCAGGAGGTACCGGTCGCCAGCCATTTGCTCGTGGCGTAGCGGAAGGAGCGGCCGAGCTCGGGGTGCTCGACGTCGGTGCAGCTCTGCCGCGCGAGCCAGTGCGGATCCATCGCGTTCTCGTGGGGCTTCCGCAGCGGCGCCCAGAGCATCCCGCTCTCCTGGGCTTCGCGCCACGGCACGTTCTCGTAGGTGAACGCGCGCACGAAGCGCTGGACGGCCTCCATGCCGTGGTCGCGCTTCTCCGTGCTCGGCCCGGTACCTGGAACGAATCGTCCGCCCGACGGCGGGGCGGCCTGCTCCGCGTCGAGGCCGGCCGCCATGCCGTAGCGCTCGAGCAATTCGATGAGCCGCGCCGACTCGCCCGGGCGCGTTCCAAGATTCGCCATCACCCAGCGGCCGTCCTTCGTGTGCACGATGGATGGATGCGGCGTGACGTTCTCTCGCGCGTGGCGGCACGTCTGGCGCAGCACCAGGGAGCGCCGCATCACCCAGGTCATCAGGTCGACCTCGGTGGATTTCGCCACCGCCTCGTGGATCGCGCACGAAAGATACTGTCCCCTGCCCGTCCGCCAGCGAAACAGCAGCGCCGCGATGATGGTCAGCGCGAGCTGCTCGCCGGCGATGTGGAAGGCGTGCCACATCTGAGGGGCGATCGGCGGTAAGTCGTACTTGCCGCCCGGAGCGGGATCGTAGCCGCAATTCATCATCACGCCCCCCAGTGCCAGGTGCACCAGGTCCGAGCCCTTGAAGTCGGCCCACGGGCCATGGTCACCGTACGGGGACATCCTCGCGACGATCAAGGTGGGAGACTGCTGCATCAGCGTGCTCGAGCTCAGCCCGCACCCGTCGAGCTCACCCCTGGGTGTCGACTCCAGCAGCACGTCGGCGGTGGCGACCAGCGCGCGGAATCGATCTCGGTCTTCCGGCCGGCGCAGGTCGAGCGCGATCGAACGCTTTCCGCGGTTGTACTGCCAGAAGAACAGGGAGCGCTCGGGATCTTCCCGGTCCTGGTAGAAGGGTCCGATACGGCGCGTGGGGCTGCCGCCGGGCGGCTCCACCTTGACGACGTCGGCGCCCAGACCCGCCAGCGTCAGCCCACAGTACTCCGCCTGCTCGTCGGCCAGCTCGACGACGCGGATACCGGTGAGAGGACCCCGGCCGGGCCGGAGGTGGCTGGGAACGGAACGCTCGTCCGGGACTTCCATGGCGACTCTCCAATCGTGGCCGCGGCGCATCCGACCGCGCCCGTTGAACGGCTCGCGCCGCGAATATATCCTGTTCGGACAAACGAGGCTCGGCTCGAGTAAGGAGGTCTTCCCGGTGAGCGAATTCGACGGCAAGATCGTGCTGGTCACTGGATGTGCGAGGGCGAGCGGGATGGGCCGCGCGATTTCGGTCGCGTTCGCCCACGCGGGTGCCGATGTCGTCGCGACGGACGTGGCGGTGGGCGGCACGCGGAACGAGAACGAGGAGGGGCTCGCGGAAATACGTCTCGGGTGGAAGGGCCTCGAGAGCCTGGCCGGGGAAATCCAGGGCCTCGGGCGTCGCGTCCTCACGCTCGTCGGCGACGTGAGCCGCGCCACTGACGCCGAGCGCTTCATTGCTGACGCGCTCGCCCAGTTCGGCCGCATCGACGTGCTCGTCAACAACGCCGCCGCCCCACACGGTGCCGATCGGCGTCTGCTCTGGGAAGTGCCCGAGGAAGCGTGGGACCTCGTGCTCGACGTCAATCTCAAGGGCACGTTCTTGATGAGCCGCGCGGTGATCCCTCATATGCTCTCCCGCGGCAGCGGGCGGATCATCAACATGGCCTCGGTGTCTGGCAAGCGCGGCACCGCCCGGCGCGGCGCCTACACGGCGTCGAAGTTCGGCGTGATCGGCCTCACCCAGGCCATGGCCCAGGAGCTAGGAGCGCACGGCATCACGGTCAACGCCATCTGCCCCGGCAGCGTCGACACGAGCCGGCGCGAATCGACCTCACGGCGCGAGCGCGCGCTCGCCGAGCGCGACCCGAACGCCCCGGTGCTGGCTCTTCCGCCCACCGGTCGCATCGCTCGTCCCGACGACATCGCGCGTCTGGCGCTGTTCTTCGCGTCCGACCAGAGCGACCACATCACCGGGCAAGCGTGGAACGTCGACGGGGGGACGGTGATGCACTGAGAGGTAGCGTCCGACGGCGTCTACGATGCCGTGTCCGACCGTCCCGCGTACGCTCTCTTCAATGGCTCAATGTTGATTTTCTTCATCCTCAGCATCGCCGCCATGACCCGCTTCGATCTTTCGGGGTCCTTGTCCTGGAGCATCTCGACCAAGACCGTCGGAACGACTTGCCACGAAACGCCGAATCTGTCTTTGAGCCAGCCGCACTGTACTTCCTGGCCGCCGGCCGAGAGCCTCTCCCAGAAATGGTCCACTTCTTCTTGCGTCTCGCAGTTCACGACGAGGGACATCGCCTCCGTGAACTTGAAGATCGGCCCGCCGTTCAACGCGGTGAAGTCTTGCCCGTCGAGCTCAAATGCCACCGTCATGACCGATCCCTTTGGTCTTCCGGCGGCCTTGGCCCCCTCGTCGTCATAGCGGGCAATGCTTCTGATCTTGGAATTCTTGAATATCGACACGTAAAAGTCCACAGCCTCCTCGGCTTGGTCATCGAACCACAAGAACGGGGTGATCCTTTGCATCGTCTTTCGCATTGATGCCTCCCAGGTCCCTATTTTCGCCTCCATCATTAGTCGAACGGCGAGCTCCCAAATCGACAGCCGCGACAGCCCAACGTTAGCCTCGGAGGCGGACATGACGGTCACCCCGCAGGTGGTCGTGCCACATCTGGGGTACCATCCCCAGCAACGATGCCCCCCGGTGAGGATCCCAAGGCCGCCACGGCGCCCACGCACACCGATTCCACCGACCGTGTCCACCTGAGCGTCGCCGAGGCCCGCGCGCTGTCCGAGCGTGCCATGCGCGGGATCGGGTACGAGCCCGAGGAGGCCCGGATCCTCGCCGACCACGTGATCGACGCGGCCCTGTGCGGCTACGAGTACTCCGGTCTGCCGAAGCTGCTCAACGTCGCCGACCACCCCCGCTTCAAGGCTCGGCGCAGCCCGATGCGCGCGCTCAGAGAGACGAGCGTGTCGATGCTCTTCGACGGTGGCAACCAGAGCGGCATGCTGGGGATGTACTACGCGACGCGCGCCGTGATCGAGCGGGCGCAAGCGCATGGCATCGCGCTCGTCGGCGTCAACAACATCTGGATGAGCGGCCGCAGCGCCTATTACGTCGAGATGGCGGCACGGGCAGGCCTGATCGGGATCCACACGGTGGCCGCGCCGCCCTTGGTCGCCCCGCTGGGCGGTGCCAGGGCGGCCCTCGGCACCAATCCGATCGCCTTCGGCTTCCCGATGGAAGGCGACCCGCTGGTGATCGATCTGGGCACCTCCGCGTTCATGGGCACGGATCTCCAGTTCCGGCACCGTCTCGGCATCCCGCTGCCGGAAGGCGTGGCGATCGACGAGCGCGGCCGTCCTACCACGGACGCGGAGGCCGCGCGACGCGGCGCGATCCTGCCGTTCGGCGGGCACAAGGGCTACGCGCTGGCGCTCGCGATGCACGCGCTCGGCGTGCTCTGTAGCTGGGCGGGCGACCAGGAGAGCGCCGGGTACCTCTTCATCGCGTTCAAGCCCGATCTGTTCGTTCCACTCGAAGACTATCGGCGCGCGCTGGCCGCAGAGATCGCCGTGATCAAGGCGACGCCGCGGCAGGACGGCGTCGACGAGATCCGCATTCCCGGCGAGCGCGCGTATCGCGACCGCGCGCGCCTCGCGCGTGAGGGCCTCGAGATCGACCGGCGCATCCATGACGCGCTGATCCAGCTCGCGGAGGGCAGGCGCGGCGCCTGAGAAGCTGTCGCAGGTGCGGGCACCGGCGCCTTCCAGTCAGCCGTCGTCGAGCGCGAAATCTCACTTGATACGGCGGTAGGAGAACCTGCCCTCAATCACGAGGCATCAACCTGATGACGATGCGGACAGGCTGCCCGTCTTACAGGGACTCCCCTTTTGCCACCTGCCCTATCAAGAGGAACGTCTTGGGGAACTCGCCTTCGCCACAAATCTTGAACGAGCCGAAGTCTTTGTACCAAAGGCCGACGGGCGCGTCGGCGGTGGCCTGACGGGTCGCCGCGGCGCGAGCAGGCTGACGACGAAGGTCATGTCGGCGCGGTCGCTGCTCCGAAGGCTAGTCCATACCGTAGCCCACACCCCCACGGGTGCCGTGTATCGATTTCGCGGCATTGTCAGTCTCCTGAGACTGCGTCTTCGTCGTGGGCATGGCCCACCGCCTTGTCGGATATCAGCCCCGCGCCGCCGAGCACGGTGTGTTGTACCGCGTGATCGACGAGCATCTGGAGTCGTTCCTGGAGGTGGCGGCGCAGCACGCCGATGGCCACCGCTTGCCGAAATTCGTGGAGCAGGAGTTCCGAGACTTCCTCACGTGCGGCGTCCTGGCGCACGGCTTCGCGCGCCTCCGCTGTAGCGACTGCGCCTTCGAGCGGCTGGTGCCCTTTTCCTGCAAGGGCCGTGGCTTCTGCCCGAGCTGCGGCGGCCGGCGCATGACCGAGTGCGCCGCGCGCCTCGTGGACGGCATCCTGCCACATGTGCCGGTACGCCAGTGGGTGCTGAGCCTGCCGCACCGGCTCCGCTATCTCGATCCAGGGTCGGATCGCCTTCGGACCTCGCGCGGGTAGGCGCGTGTGGCGGATGGGGGAGGAGCCGGACAAACCGTGGGTGTTGTCGGGCAGCCCGCGACACGCACACATCGCCGGCTTCGATCTCCACGCGAATGTCGCCGTGCCGGCTGGCGACCGCGGACGCCTGGAGCAGCTCTGTCGCTATGTGTTGCGCCCGCCCGTAGCGCAAGAGCGGCTGCAGCGGATGGGCGATGACCGTATTCTGCTCACGCTGAAGGCGGCGTGGGCAGACGGTACGCGCCATCTGATCTTCGCGCCCATGGAGCTGCTCGAGAAACTGGCCGCGCTGACCCCGCGCCCGCGCATCAACCTGATCCTCTATCACGGTGTGCTCGGCCCGAACGCGCGCTGGCGCGCCCGGGTGTTGGCCTACGGCGCTCCCCTCGGGACCACGGCGACAGCTGCGAATCTCGGGGGTGATTCCGACGATGAGGCGGCGTCACCGTCGCTGTCGCGCCACTGGGCGTGGGCGAATCTCATGCGCCGCGCCTTCGACGTTGACGTGTTGGCCTGCCCGCGCTGCGGTGGCCGTCTCCGCTTGCTTGGCACTATCGACGATCCGGTCGCCATTCGCGCAATCCTTGACCGTCTCGCGGTGTCGGCCGGACCGCTCGATCGCCCGCCACCGGCGACCATGCTCGAGCCTGCCGCCCTCGTGATTCGGGCCTGACCGACCGGCCCTTGGCGGATGCTTGCGTCGACCTCTGTGCGGAGGTGCGTCAGCGGACGCCGCGCTCATCACGGGAGCGCCGTTACCCGTCTACAATCGCTTGACAGACCCGTTGTCCGCGCTGTACGCAGGGCCCGGGATGAACCTGAGTTCCGGCCGCTCTCGCTGGCGCACCGATAAGGCCGCTTATGTCGCCTACGCTCTCGTTCTGAGCAACGACGGGTACTTCATCACAGTCCAATGGATCACCCGGCCCTCCATGCAAGGAAAAGTGACTACGCATCGCGAGGCTGATCTCTACAAGCTCGCGTATCGGAGCTCCAGCCTCCCCATCACGAAGACCGAAGGTCGAGGAGGCCTCTCCCCGAGTGATCAAGCCAGCGAAGAGAGTGCCTCGGCAGAGTCCTGACGTCCTTCCCAGTCGTTCATCGGCAAACTCCTCAACCTGCTCGGCTCACGGCGATGCACTCGTGATCGCGCCAGCTCCGCTCCTCGACGACCGGGGAAGCAGGTGACAGCTTTCGTCAGTTCCCTGCCCGCGCGCGTCACTATCCGGAAACACGGTGATCACTAAGACTTTGAAATGGAAGGGCCGATGCCCTGGCAGGGAAACTGCTCGCTCAATCGACTGCCGTGGGTACACTCTTCCGCCGCCAGCAGATACCGTTCGCAATCCTGTTTATTGTCCTGGTGCTCCTCACGTTCTCGGAGCGCCGGTTGGCCGAACTCGACTTCGACTCGACCGGCATCGTGCGGATCGAGAACAACGACAAGCCCGACGGCGATGAAATCTTCAACCGTCTCGTTTTCGTCGACGACATGGTTCCGCCCCGGCCACCGGTGGTCCACGAAGCCTGCCACGCTGGCCTCGTCTCGCTGGAAATGTGCGCCCTTGCTTTCGTCACGCTCCGCCTTGCGGAGCCCCGCGCTCCTCCGTACTCCCCTCCGTCCTGCGCCTAGGGACGCCCCGCCCCTGAAGGCGGGTGCACGTGATTGCAATCTGGGAGTAAGTCGAAAACGACTAAGGAGGAACATATGCTTCGGTTTTGGCACAGACGACATCTGAATCTCGGCAACCAGCGAGGCTTCACTCTGATCGAGCTGATGATCGTCGTCGCGATCATCGGCATCCTGGCGGCCATTGCCATCCCGCTCTACGCCAACGTTCAGGCGCGGGCGCGGATTGCCAAGGCCCAGGCTGACTCACGCGCGCTCGCCTCGGCGGTGTCGATCTACGCCGCCCATATGGGCGTGGTGCCGGCCTCCGGCGCCCTCAGCGTGCTCACGTCGGTTGCGATCAACACGTTGAGTCAGTCAGCCGGTCCGTTCATGGCGACGATTCCGACCCCCCCGGCCGGCTGGACGACGCCGTATGCGTTCGCCAGCGACACCGCGTCCGGCACCTTCGTGATCTCCACGTCGGGTGACAACACGACCGTCTCGCTGCCGTAACGGGTCACACAGTATCCCGCGCGCGGGAAGGGTACCCCTTTCCGCGCGCGCGTGTGTCTGCACGCTGACAACCGTTTCGCATAGATAGGACGAGAGGAGAGTCGTGTCAAGGATCGAAGGCATCGAGGTCGCGGTGGGCGGGTCCACGTCCACGCGACCGACCGAGCGCACGCTGAGCGCGCTCCTGGCCTCGCTGGGCACTCGCGTCCTGAGCCCGCGGCTCATACCCCTGGCACTCGCCCTGGTCACGTTCCTGGTCTTCCTGCCCACGCTCTGGAACGGATTTGTCGCGTGGGACGACTACATGAATTTGGTCGAGAATCAGGAATATCGGGGGCTCACCTGGCCGCAGATCCGGTGGATGTTCGGCACGCTGCTGATGGGCCATTGGATCCCTCTCACCTGGCTCACGTTCGGTCTCGATTTCGTCATCTGGGGCATGAACCCGGCCGGCTACCACCTGACGAGCCTCGTCATCTTCGCCGCCAACGCACCAGTCTTCTACTTCGTCGCGCTGCGCATGCTCCGGCACGCGGCCGGGTTCGCCGATGGCACGCTCCGCCTGGCGGCGATCGCGGCCACGTTATTCTTCGCCGTCCACCCGCTGCGCGCCGAATCCGTCGGCTGGGCCACCGAACGACGCGACGTGCTCTCCGGGCTCTTCTTCCTGCTGACGGTCCTGATGTACCTCAAGGCCTACGACGCGAGCGGGAAACGCCGGGGGTGGCTGCTCGCCGGATCGGTTGGCATGTACGCCCTCGCTCTCGTCTCGAAGTCAAGCGTCATGGTGCTGCCGCTGGCGCTGGTGGTGCTCGACATCTACCCGCTCCGGCGTCTGGGCGGGCGATGGCAGGAATGGATAGGAGCGGCGGCGCGCCCCGTCTGGCTCGAGAAGATCCCCTTCATGGTTCTCGGCGTCGCGGGTGCGGCCGTTGGGTACTACGCGCAGAACGCGAACATGTTCATCACGCCGCTCGGGCGGTATCCGTTGTCCGAACGGCCCGCCATGGTGTTCTACAGTCTGTGGTTCTACCTCGAGAAGACCGTGGTACCACAGGGACTGTCGCCGCTCTACGAGCTTCCGGCGCGCGTGAGCCTGCTCGACCGGCAGTTCCTGTTCCCCGCCCTCGCCGTGATCGCCATCACCACGACGGTCGTCGCGCTGAGGAAGCGGTGGCCCGCCGGACTCGCGATCTGGGCGTACTACGCGATCGCCCTGGGTCCGGTGATCGGGATCGTTCATTCCGGGTACCAGCTGACCAATGATCGATACAGCTACCTCCCCGGATTGGCCTTCGCGCTCGTCTTCGGCGCGCTCGCAGGCGCCGCCGTGCGGGCCGGAGTGGTCGGCGCGCTCCGGCCTCCCTTCGTCAGGGCGCTGGCCGGACTCGGCGTGGTGTGGTTCTGCGGCCTGGCCTACCTGAGCGCTCAACAGGTCCAGATCTGGCGAGATACCGAGGGCCTGTGGAGGTACGCGCTCGAGTCCGACCCGAACTGCGCACTCTGCCACGGCAACCTCGGGGTCTATCTCTCGACTCAGGGGCATCTGGAGCTGGCGAAGGCTGAATTCGAGCGCGTGCTGGCGCTTCGACCCGATGAACCAAGGGCCCTTCAGCACCTCGGACACACGTACGCGCTCCTCGGAGACTTTCCCCGCGCCGTCGAGCATCTCCAGCGCTACCTCAAGCGGACTCCCAATGATGCCGATGTGCTCAACAACTTGGCCGCCACCCTCCTGACCGCCAAGCGCGCGCGCGAGGCCCTCGAGCCCCTGCGGCGCGCCATCCAGGTCAAGCCCCGGCACGTCCTCGCTCACGCCAACATGGGTTACGCGCACGCCGACCTCGGAGAGTACCCCGAGGCGCTGCGCCTGTTCCGCCAGGCGATCGCACTGGAGTACGACACGCCGGCGGCCTGGACCGGGCTCGCCCGCGTTTATCTCGACCTGGGCAAGCCGAACGCCGCCCGCACGGCGTGGGGGATACTCGGCATGCTCGACACGAAGATGGCAGGGGGGATCGGGCCCGCATTCGTTCCGACTTGGTGATCGTGGCGTCGTTGCAAGTCGTCGCGGATGCCTGGCCCGCCGGGATGCTCGTGCTCGTCAGTCTCTTCGGGCTCGCCATCGGGAGCTTTCTCAACGTCGTGATCGCCCGCGTCCCGGCCGGGCGCAGCCTTGTGCGTCCCGGCTCCGCCTGCCCAGGCTGCAGTGCACCCCTGGCGTGGTACGACAACATCCCTGTGCTGTCGTTCTTCGTGCTCCGCGGCCGCTGTCGGGCGTGCGGGATGGCGATCTCCTGGCGCTACCCGGTCGTCGAGGCCGTCACGGCGGCGGCCCTGGTCCTGGCGTACGTCGCCCTCGGCCCGACCGCCGAGTTCGTGGTCGCGGGCGTGCTGCTCCCCACCCTCATCGTGATCACCGCGATCGACCTGCAGCATCAGCTCATTCCGGACGCGATCACGCTGCCCGGGATCCTGGCCGGGCTGCTGCTCAACCTCGCGACTGGGCGCATTTCCTGGGTCGAGTCCGTCATTGGAATCCTCCTCGCGGGCGGCCTGTTCCTGGCGATCATCCTGGCAAGCCGGGGTGGCATGGGCGGCGGTGACCTGAAGTTCGGCGCGATGCTCGGCGCCTTTCTCGGGTGGAAGGCGTTGCTCTTCGCGCTATTCGTCGCCGTCGTGTCGGGCGGCGTTCTCGGGATCGCGCTCCTGGCCTCGGGCCTACGGGGCAGAAAGGACCCGATCCCGTTTGGCCCGTTCCTTGCCGCAGGTGGGGCGATGGCTTTGTTCTGGGGTGCGCGAGTGGTCGGCTGGTACGTGAGCGGGTTCGGCGGATGAACGCTCGTGGGTTCACTCTGGCGGAGCTCGTGGTGATCCTCGCGATCGCCGGCGTCCTGGCCGCGCTCGTCGCGCCGACGCTCTCGAGCTACGCGCGAACGTCGGCCCTCCAGGCGGCGGCCCGCGAGCTCGCGACCTCCATCAACCTCGGACGACAGATCGCGATTTCCCAGAACACGACGGTGTGCGTGGAAGTCGCCACGGTGATGAGCATCCGGCTCAGGACCGGAGGGTGCGGCGGGACGATCTGGACCGGACCCGGAACCGACGGCTCGGGCGCGATCAGGATCTCGGATCCGAGCGCGCTCCACCTCAGCACGACGGGGAACGTCGTCTTCACGAGCCTCGGAGCCGCCAGCCCGGCCGGCACGTACACCCTGACGAACCCGGTGAACAACGGGACGCGGACCGTCGTGGTCGCCGCCACCGGCCGCGTCAGTGTCCGGTGAGACGCCCGATGCGTAACGAACGGGGCTTCACGCTGGGCGAGGTCCTGGTGGCTGTGCTGGTTCTTTCTGTCGGGCTCGTCGGGATCGCAACCGGGTTCCAGTATGCGACGAGCGGTGTCGAGACGGGCAAGGGTGAGACGACGGCCGCCTTCCTGGCGGAGCAGCGGCTCGAGCGCCTCAAGGCCCTGGCGCTGACGAACTGGACGAGCGCGACCCTGAGTGCCGGCACGACCACGGAGGGCTACGGCTCCATCGCCGACGCGGCGCTCTACCGGCGCCTGACGACGATCACCGACAGCCCCGGTGGGACGTGCACCGCGAACTGCAAGCTGGTGCAGGTGACGGTCTTCTACCGGCCGGTCACGGGACGGGGCCAACTGGATCAGGAACGGCGGCTGGACGTGATCACAATGCTCGTGACGCGCAGCTGAGCGGCGTTCGTGTCACGAGGCTGAGGCGCCCGCGATGAGGAGAGTCGGTCGGCTCGTCGACAACGAACACGGCGTGGCGCTCGTGCTCGCCTTGATGGTCCTCCTGATCCTCACCGGGCTGGTCCTCGCGTTCCTCTCGGCGAGCGCCTTCGAGCCTCAGATCTCGCGCAACCACAGCCACACGGTTCGCGCACGGTACGTGGCCGAGGCGGGCATCGAGTACGCGTACGACATGCTCGCCTCCAACGTCGGCGCCTGGAACGACTACCTGGCGGGGGCGACGTGCGCTGAGGGTGCGGTCCTGGGCTCGCCGAACTCGAGCCTTCCCGGGTTGGGGAGCGCGCACGGAACGTTCACGGTCAGGATCCGCAACGACTGCAAGCCGGGCGACGACAGGCTGACAGGCGTCGGCCTCGACACGACCACCGGCAGCTGCGATCCGGCCAATCACGGAACGGCCACGCACGACGGCAACTGCCGGGTGATCGTCACCTCTACCGGCGCGATCGGAACGACGACGCGGACGATCGCCCTCGTCGTGTCGAAGACCGTCGCCCTCCCGATCAATGGCGCGCTCGCCTTCCCTGGCCTCCAGGCCGACGTGAGCTTCAGCAGCTCGAGCTTCGTGGTCGACGGGCGCGATACGCGAATGGCGGATGGTCCGGGCTCGCCGACGGGCGCCGCCCCGGCCGTCTACGGCATCGTGGTCAACGGCGATCTCCCGGCCCTCGCGGCTCGACTCGAGAACGCTCTGGCGAGCAGCGGGCAGAGCGAGGTCCGGGGAAAGGACGAGACCAACGCGAGCGCGACGACGCAAGGGGCGAACACCATCCGGTCGGACGGTGCTCTGGCGTCGCAGGCGGTCACCGATTTCGTCGCGGCCGCGAGGTCGACGGCCGACGTCACCATCAACACCAGTCCCGGCAGCCCTTCCTCGATCAGCAACGTCGGGTCCACGTGCGCGACCAATGTCGATAGCTCCACCTGCTGGGGCACGGCCTCCCGCCCGAAGACCGTCTACATCCGTGGCGTCCTGCCCGACCCCGACACCCGCTACACGTCGCTCAGCCTCTCGGGCAACAGCAACGGTACGGGCATGCTCATCATCGAGAACGGCGCCGTGGAGATCAGCGGGAACTTCAGATGGAACGGGCCGATCATCGTCACCGGCAAGAACGTTGCCATCCGGTACCGGGGGGACGGGACCCACATCGTGCACGGCGCCATCATCGTGAACGAATTGCACACCGGCGCCGTCCCGAGCTTGGAGGGCGACGTCCGGGGGAAAACCAGCATTCTATATAGCAGAGAAGCGCTTGACCTCGTGCAGAGTGCGCTCAAGCGCCGGCTCGTGACGACCCAGAGCTGGACCGACCAGTAGGTGGCCGTGACGAGAGCCCCCGCGCCCTCTCCGGGAGTCGTGGACGCCCTCGCCACCGTGCCCAAAATCCGACAGGACACGACCGCAGCCACGAATTTCCGGCTGCACGCCCTCCCGGGGCTTACGTTCCTCCCGGGGCTGGACAGGCCCCGGCCCGGCCTCAGGGGGTTGCAGGGTGTGGGGGCCAAGACCCGCTAAGGCCCCGAATATAGTACGTGGGAAAATATTGGTCTCCCTGACACACCCCGCCCTATACTACAAACCAACAGGGAGAAAGGCGTTTAATATGGCGTTCTTCCGCAAGTCTCCGGAAATCTTCGGCCTCGACATCGGCTCGAGCGGTGTGAAGGCCGTCCACGTCAGGGAGTCGGGCGGCGCCCACACGCTCACCGCGCTGGGGGTCGCGCCCCTGCCACCCGATGCCATCACCGACGGTACCATCAAGGACCCGACGACCGTCGTGGAGGCGATCCGGAGCGCCGTGTCCCGGGCGGGAGTCAAAGGCACGGGCTGCGCGATCGCCGTGTGTGGTCGGGAGCTGATCATCAAGAAGGTTCAGATTCCGGAAGTGCCGGCGAAGGAAGTCGGCGACGTCGTCCAGCTCGAAGCCGAGCACCACGTCCCCTTCGCGATCGATGAAGTCTTCCTCGACTACCAGAGCGTCGGGCAGCACAACGGTGTCCTGGATCTGATCCTGGTCGCGGTCAAGAAATCCAAAGTGCTCGAGTATGCGGCCGTCGTCGAGGAAGCCGGCCTCGTTCCCACGATCGTCGACGTCGACAGCTTCGCGCTCGGCAACCAGTTCGAGCTGAACTATCCGAGCGATCGCGGGGAAACCGTCGCCCTCATCGACATCGGCGCCTCGATCATGAAGACCAACGTGGTGCGTAGTGGCTCGACGATCTTCGCGCGCGACATTCCTTTCGGCGGGAACAACTACACGCAGGCGATCGCACAGCAGCTCAAGATCCCCTTCGAGCAAGCGGAAGCCGCCAAGCTCGGCCGCGACGTCGGCGTTCGCTGGGAGACCGTCGTCCCGGCCCTCGAAGCGGTGTCACGCGAATTGTCGCTCGAAGTTCAGCGGACGTTCGACTACTTCGCGTCGACGGCCGAGTCCGAGCGCATCGGAAAGATCGTCCTCGCCGGCGGGTGCGCCCAGCTACCCGGGCTCAGCGACTATCTGTCGTCCAACTGGGGAATCCCGGTCGAGCTGACGAAGCCGTTCCAGCGCATCGAGGTCGATCCGGGCTACGCGGACGACGTCCACGCCGCCGGACCGGCGCTGGCCGTGGCCGTCGGTCTGGCGTTGCGACGGCCGGGAGACAAACCGCAATGATCAGGATCAACCTCGCACCCGAGCGGGCTCGCCGCCGCGGCGCCGGGTTTAGCGGGTTCAAGCTCGGCCTGCCGGCCTTCAACCTCGGCGTGCTGTTCAGCGCCATCTACCTGGCGCTGCTGCTCGGGATCGGCGTCTACTGGTGGGTGCTGACGAGCACCCAGGCGACCCTCACGGCCGACATCGATCGCGCGCAGAAGGACCTCGCCCTCCTCAAGACGCAGATCGGCCAGGAGAGCAAGGTCAGGGACCTGGCCAACGAGCTCCGCAAGCGCGTCGACGTCATCGAGGCGATCACCAAGGCTCCCGGCCAAAAGATCCAGCTCGTCGAGGCGTTCGCGAGCGTCATCCCGAACGACCTCTGGGTCACCGGATTCGAAGAACGCAGCGGACAGATCAAGGTCACGGGCTCGGCGTTCTCCGCGACCGCGATCGCCGATTTCATGTCGAACCTGCGCGCGTCAGGCAAATTCAAGGATGTCGACCTCGTGGTGTCCCGCCGGGATCTGGCCCGGCCAGCCCCTCTGGTGACGTTCGAAGTCACCTGCCGCTTCGAGGGCTGACATGGCGCTCCCACCGATCTTCGACCCGCTCGTCAACGCCCCCCGGTCGCAGAAGCTCGTCGCGGGGGTCTTGGGAGCGATCGTGATCGTCGCCGCCGGGTACTTTCTCCTCCTGGCGCCAGCCGAGGCCCAGGTCTCGCAGCTCCGCGCCCAGCTGTCCTCGCTGCAGAGCGAGATCACTCGGAGCAAGGCGATCGTCGCCGACCTGCTGAAGTACCGCCGTGAGGTGGTGGAGCTCGAGGCGCGCCTCAACGCCCTCAAAGAGAAGCTTCCCGGCGAGAAGGAGATCCCGACGCTCTACCGGACGCTCTCGGACGCCGCGACCGCGTCGGGACTCGCAGTGTCCCTCTTCCAGCCGCGGCCCCCGGCGGTTCGGGACTACTACAGCGAGATCCCGATCGCGGTGAACGCCGAGGCCGGTTATCACCAGCTCGGCGAGTTCTTCGAGCGGGTCGCCAAGCTGGCGCGCGTCGTGAACGTCACGGAGATCAAGTTGAGCGGCTTGAACCGGCCGCGCAATCCGGTCCGCGCCGAGCTGGTGCTCGCAACCTACATGTATCGTCCCGTCGGCGCGCCGCCGGCGCCGAAGCCAAAGTGAGGGCTAGAGCCATGCGCGTACCGCGGGGGGTGCTCACGTCGATCGGCTTGGCCTTGGCGCTGGGCGCGTGCGAGAGCACGCCGTCCGCGGCGCCGCCGAAGCCGGCCGCCGCGTCCCCCCAGGCGCCCGGGGCAGCCGCGCCGCCGGTCGCGCCCGCCGAAGTCAGCGTCGCGGTGCCGAAGTACGACCCGCAGGGTCGTCGCGATCCATTCGAGACCCTCGAGGTCCGCGAGGGCTCCGGAGGACTAACGGTGGCATCGACCCGACTGACTGGCATCGTTCGCAGCAATCGCGTGGCGCTCGCGCTGGTCGAAGCGCCCGATGGTATCGGGTACATCCTCAAACCCGGCGACACGCTCGGGGATGGCCGCCTGCTGGAGATCGGCTCCGACAGTGTGGTGTTCGTGGTGGCGCCGAAGACCGGCGTACCGACCAACCGCGTGGTTCTCAGACTGGCGACGAACTAAATGAACGCTGAAAGACGGATCCCCATCGTGCTGGTCGCGGTGAGCCTGGTGCTGATGCTCCTCGTCCCGACGGTGACCGGGGCCCAGACCGAGCCCGCGCGGCTCAGCGATGTGACGGTGACGCCCCATTCGGACTCGGTCACCGTGTTCGTGAAAACCTCGCGCGAGGCGCAGTACAGGGCCGACCTGGTGGACTCGCCCAGCCGGCTCGTCATCGACCTCGAGAACACGATCTACGCGTGGCGCAAGACGCCGTTGACCGTCGGGAAGGATCCGGTCCGGCAGGTCCGCGGCGGCCAGTACCGGCAGGGCGTCGCCCGCGTCGTTCTCGACCTGACTCGCGCGGTCGGCTACGCGATCCGCGAAGAGCCCGACGGCCTGGCGATCGTCATCCCCACCGCCGCGTCCGCGACGCCGGCCGCGGTGGCGAACGCCACGACTCCGCCCGTGCCCGTCGCGTCCGACCCGCAGCCCGTAACCGGCGCGCGACCGGTTCAGCTTGCCCAGGCCACGCCGCCGCCCGCCGCGCCGGCCGCGACCAACGGCCAGCGACTCATTTCGTTCGACTTCAAGGACGCGGACGTCGTGAACCTCCTCCGCATCCTGGCCGCCGAGAGCAACAAGAACGTCGTCATCGGCGACGACGTCAAGGGGAAGATGTCGATCACCCTGAAGAACGTCCCCTGGGATCTCGCCCTCGACACCATCCTCGAGACCCGCGGCCTGCGCAAGATCGAGAAGGACAATGTCCTGCGAATCGTCTCCAACGAGCAGCTGATCAAGGAGCGCGAGGCGCAGGCCCGGGTCGAAGAGGCGCGGATGAAGGCGGAAAGCGACGTCCGCACGAAGGTCGCGGAGGCGCAGCTCAAGGAGCAGGAGGCGATCGACAAGAAGCGCCTCGCCGAGGCGGCGGTCGCCGAGCTACGGGCCCGCGGGCCGCTCCGCGAGGAGACGATCCGCCTCTCCTACGCCGACCCCGAGGAGGTCGCAAGGACCCTGCAGGGGATCCTGGGGATTCCGCCGGGAGGCATCCAGGCCCAGATAGCGCCGGCCGAGGGATTTCCACCGATCGCCGCGCCGCCCTTCTCCGCGCTCTACGGGACCGCGCCCCAACTACCGGCGCCCCCCCCGCTGTCTCCGACCGCGGAGGTGCTGGCGAAGGGCATCACGATCCGCGCCTACAAACCCACGAACTCGATCTTCATCCGACACTACGAGGCTGATCTGGAACGGATCAAGACGCTGATTCGTGAGAAGCTCGACATTCCGCTCCCGCAGGTGAAGATCGAGGCGCGGATGGAGATCCTCGACCGCGACGACCTCTTCGCCATCGGCGTCCAGTGGGGGGGCGGCGGCGTCATTCAGAGCAACCAGAATTCGATCCTGGTCGGGCGCGGGTTCACCTCAGGCCAAAACAATGCAGGCGGCATCGGTACGGACAACGTGATCAGCCCGAACACCGGCCTCGGGATTAACAATCCCACCGGGACCCTACTCCCCATCACCTCGACGACGGGGCTGCCGCTCGGTGGGAATGTCGTCAACCTGCCCTTCATCGGCGCTCTCGGCGGCGTCGGGACCGCCGGTGGTGGTGCCGGTGGTATCGCGTTTGGCATCACCGGGAGTCGGTACAACGTCAACCTCGCCCTCGAGGCGTTGCGACTGCTCAGCAAGACGCGGACGCTGGCCCGCCCCGAGATCGTGACGGTGGAGAACGGAGTCGCCTCGATCACGCTCGGCCAGGAGATTCCGTACGCGACGGTCAGCTCGGCCGGTACGCAGATCCAGTTCAAGGAAGCGGCCCTGAAGCTCGAGGTGACGCCGACGGTCATCCGGGAAGGCGAGCTCACGAAGATCAAGATGAAGGTCATGGTCGAGAACAACTCGCGGAGCAACACGACCGTCAACCTCGGCACGACGGCGGGCTCCCCGCCTGTCATCGACAAGCGCAAAGCTCAGACCGAGGTCCTGATCAAGGAGGGTGAGCGGCTCGTCATCGGCGGCGTCACGAACAGCCTGGAGCTGGACGAGACGCGGAAGGTCCCGCTTTTCGGCGACATCCCGGTCCTCGGATGGCTCTTCAAGACCACCGCCTCTCAGACCTCGGGACGCGAGCTGGTCGTGTTCATCACGCCCTCGGTCCTGAGAGTCGATCCGGCGCAGGCGCAGCCCGCGACCCCGAAGAAGTAGTCGCGATGAGCGGGGTGTTCCGGTTGCCGTCATCGACGGCGTCCCGGCCGGCCTGCCAAGGAGGCGGTGGAGGCCGTGGTCGAGCGATCCGACGCAACTACGACACCTATCTCGCCAGCCTGAAAACCTGGTAGCCTGACTACGGCGGCAGTCCGCCCGGCCGGGGCGAGTCGCCAGAAAAGCCCAGATGATCGTCGACGTCAATCTCGGAAGCCGGTCGTATCGCATCGTCGTCGCCTCGGGCGCGCTCGCCACCGTCGGCCAGCGCCTGCGCGAGCTGCCGGTGGGAGCCCGCGCCGCCCTGGTCAGCGATGGCGCGGTCCGGCGCCTCTACGGTAAGACGGTGACCGCAAGCCTCGAGTCGGCGGGCTTCACGGTCACGGCGATCGACGTCCCGGAAGGCGAGGGGGCGAAGACCCTGGCGGTCGCGCAGCACTGCTGGGACGAGCTGCTGGCGGCGGGTCTGGACCGGAGCTCGACCGTGCTGGCGCTGGGCGGCGGCGCCGTGGGTGACGTGGCCGGCTTCGCCGCCGCGACCTACATGCGCGGGGTCAACTTCGTGCAGCTCCCGACGACGGTGCTGGCCCAGGTCGATGCTTCCATCGGAGGCAAGACGGCGATCGACCATCCGCTGGGCAAGAACATGATCGGCGCGTTCCACCAGCCGAGGCTCGTCGTGGTCGACCCTGCCGTCGCGCGAACCCTGCCCGAGCGCGAGTTCCGCTCGGGGCTCGCCGAGATCGTCAAGCACGGGATCGTGCTGGACGCCGAGTACTTCACGGAGCTCGAGCGCGACCTGGCGCCTCTCGCGGCTCGCGACCTCGGCGTCCTCGAGCGGACTATCGGCGGGTCATGCCGACTCAAGGCCTCTGTCGTCGAGCGCGACGAGCGGGAGGCCGAGCTTCGTCACGTGCTCAACTACGGTCATACGATCGGCCACGCGCTCGAGGCCGCCACCGGGTACGCGCGCTTCGCGCACGGTGAAGCGGTCTCGCTGGGCATCGTCGCCGAGGCCCGCCTCGCGCGGCGGCTCGGCATCGCCGGCGACGAGACGATCGTCAGGCAGGAGCGGCTGCTCGAGGCGCTGGGGCTCCCGGTCCGGGCCGCCTCGATCGACGTCGAGCCGGTGATGGCGGCGATGACTCGCGACAAGAAGGCGAAGGACGGCCGCGTGCCCTTCGTGCTGGCGCCCCGGATCGGCGCCTTCCGTCTGGTCTACGACGTCCCGGCCGCCGACGTTCGCGCGGTCATCGCGTCGCTCGCGTCGTGACGAACGAGGCGGGGTTGACAACACAAACTAGCGCTCCGTATAACCGGCTTGGGATGCCCGTGGAGGATCAGACGATCGTCGGTGCCATCCGCCGGCAGGAGGAGCGGCTGGCGCGGGATCCCGCCTCCCTCGCCTTCGCCCAGCTCGCGGACCTTTACCGCAAGGCCGGCCGGACGCGCGATGCCGTCGCGCTCTGTCGCAACGGGCTCGCGCGGTACCCGCACTACACGACGGCCCGGCTCATCCTGGCGAAGGCGCTCGTCGCCGACGAGCAGCTCGCCCCGGCTCGCGTCGAGCTCGACGCCATCCTCGAGGTGACGCCCCGGGACGCCCAGTGCCATCGCCTGGCGGCGGAGGTCCAGCGGCGGCTCGGCCACATCGACGAAGCCGTGAAGCATCTGGAATCGGCCGCCGAGCTCGATCCGGGAGACCGCGAATCGCGCGCGCTGCTCTCGCTGCTGCGCGCGACCGGGCCGGCGTCCGGCGAGGCGGCCGGCCTGGCGCGGGCACTGAGCGACGACACGTTTGCGACGATCGCCTTCGGCTCGCTCTGTCTCGAGCAGGGGTGCCTCGAGGAGGCCGCACAGGTATTCACCCGGATCCTGAGGAAGGATCCGGATCATCGAGAGGCGCGCGAGCGACTGGAGAGCGCGCTCCGCGCCCGTCAGCGACGGAAAGGCTAGATTCGATGCAGGTGTCAACGGCCGAGTTCAAGAAGGGGCTCCGGATCGTCTTCGACGGCAACCCCTACACGATCGTCGACTTTCAGCACGTGAAGCCGGGCAAGGGCGGCGCGTTCGTCCGGACGAAGCTCAAGCACATGAAGCTCGGCAAGGTCATCGATAATACCTTCCGCTCGGGCGAGAAGGTGGAGCTGGTCGACTCCGAAGAAAAGCACATGCAGTTCCTCTACCGGGACGACCGCTACCACTTCATGGACACCGAGACATACGAGCAGGTCTCGCTGTCGGCCGACGAGATCGGCGACGCGCGCGAGTACCTGAAGGAGAACATCGAGGTGGACGTCCTCTACATCGGCGCCACGCCCGTGGCGGTCGAGCTGCCCAACTTCGTCGAGCTCGCGATCGCCCACACCGATCCCGGGCTGCGCGGCGACACGGCGCAAGGCGGAACGAAGCCCGCGACCCTCGAGACCGGCGCCGTCGTCCAGGTGCCGCTCTTCCTGAGCGAGGGCGACGTCGTCAAGGTGGACACGCGGACCGGCGAGTATCTCGGCCGCGTCGCGGCGGCGGGCGCCTGATGGCGCGGCGACGCCGGCCACCCGCGCAGGGTGACGGCGCGACCGTCGAGCTCGCGCGGCGCCTCGGCACGCTCCTGTCGGAGCTCGGGCTCTCCGAGATCGACGTGTCGGTCGGCGAGGTCCGCGTCCGCCTGCAGCGGAGCCCCGTCGCGGCGCCCCCGCCCGCGTCCGCCGAGCGCTCGGCGGCGGTCACCGCCGAGGTCGAGGCCGCCTCGGGAGTGACGATCGAGGCGCCGATGGTCGGAACCTTCTACCGGGCCTCGTCGCCGACGGCGGAGCCGTACGTGAGCGAGGGCGATCTCGTGAAGGAAGGACAGATCCTCTGCATCATCGAGGCGATGAAGCTCATGAACGAGATCGAGTCCAAGGTGGCCGGCCGGATCGTCAAGGTCTTCGTCGAGAACGCGCACCCCGTCGAGTTCGGTCAATCTCTGTTCCTCATCGATCCCGCCCGCTGAGCACGGGCGTGGCACCCTTCCGCAACCTCCGCCTCCTGGCCCTCGCCGCGATGCTGCTCGGTGTCGCGGCGCTGATGCTCGGCTGGCGTGAAGGTCGCCGCTACGAGCGTATCGGCGGCGAGGGGACCGTCGTGTTCGCCTCCGTCCGGGCCCGGAACGCGCAGGCACTCACCGAGGAGGCCATCCGTCTGTACGCCGCCGGCCAGTTTCCCCGGGCGTGCGAGCAGTTCGGTCGCGCCGCGGCGGACGACCCGGGGAGCGCGGCGCGGCGTCAGGACGTCATCCGCTGCTTCGAGGGCTGGGGCTGGCAGGCGCTCCGCGAGGGGCGACCGGACGAGGCCGCGCTGCTGTTCCGCCAGGGTTTGACGGAGACGCCGGACGATCCCGCGCTCCTGAAAGGGCTCGGGGTCGCCGCCGTCCACGCCGGGCGGCCGGACGACGCGTTCGCGCCGCTCGAGCAGGCCGCGCGCGCGGAGCACGACCCGGAGGTCCGGCTCCTGCTGGCCCATCTGCACGACCGCCGCGACGACCCGGCGCAGGCGGTCGCGAATCTCAGAGCGGTGCTCGAGCGCGAACCCACCCACGAGCCCGCGCGCAGGCTCCTCGAGAAGGTCGAGCGCGAGCAGCGGGCCGAGGTCGGCTTCCAGCGTGACGTCACGCCACGCTTCGTCGTGAAGTACCGCGACGCCCTCGATCATGAGGTCCGCCGCGCGATCGTCGCGCACCTCGAGGCGGCGGCGCAGCGCGTCGGGCGGATGCTCGCCTACGCCCCGCAGCAGCGAACGTTGGTCGTGCTGTACGAGCATCACGAGTTTCGGGACGTGACGCGCGCCCACGCGTGGGCCTCCGGCCTGTTCGACGGGAAGATTCGCCTCCCGGTCGGGCGCGTCCGGCCGGCGGCCCGCGAGCTCGAGCGCCTGATCGTGCACGAGTACGCTCACGCCGCCATTCACGATCTCTCGCGCGGCCGAGCGCCGCGGTGGCTTCACGAGGGCCTGGCCCAGGTCCTCGAGGGCGCGGCCTCGGACCCCATGTTGCAGGCACCGGGAGGCCTCACGCTCGCCGGGGTGGAGGCGCTGGCCGGCGAGCCCGATCCGCTGCGCGCCCGCGCCGGCTACGACATCGCGCTCTGGATCGTGCGCGACCTCCTCGACCGGGGCGGGATCGAGTCACTGCGGGAGCTCCTGGCTCGGCTCGGCGCCGGCGAGACCATCGCCGAGGCGATGCCACGCGTCTACGGCCTCCGCCTGACCGAGCTCGAGTCCCAGTGGCGCCGGGTCCTGGGCGGCTGAGGCGTGTCGGACCGGACGCCCGTGCCCAGCCAGTGATTCATGTTCCATAAGATTCTGATCGCGAACCGGGGCGAGATCGCGCTGCGGATCATCCGCACGTGCCGCGAGCTCGGCATCCGATCGGTGCTGGCGCACTCGAAGGCCGACGCCCACTCGCTGCCGATGCGGCTCGCCGACGAGACGATCTGCGTGGGGCCCGACTCGCCGCGGCTGAGCTATCTCAACATCCCGGCCATCATCTCCGCCGCTGCGGTCACCGACAGCGAGGCGATCCACCCGGGCTACGGATTCCTCGCCGAGAATCCGGCGTTCGCCGAGGTCTGCCGGGCGTGCTCGATCACGTTCATCGGCCCGTCACCCGAGGCGATCCGCCTCATGGGCGACAAGGCGCAGGCGCGTCAGATCGCGATGCAGGCGGGCGTGCCCGTCATCCCGGGGAGCGAGGTCGCGCTGAAGGGCTCCGCCGAGGCCCTCGAGGTCGCCGACCGGATCGGCTACCCGATCATGTTCAAGGCCGCCGCCGGTGGCGGCGGCCGCGGGATGCGGATCGTCAGGGACCGGGCCGAAGCGGCGCCGGCGTTCGACGCCTGCCAGTCGGAGGCCGGCGCGGCCTTCGGCTCGTCGGAGGTCTATTGCGAGAAGTTCATCCAGAACGCGCGGCACGTCGAGGTGCAGGTCCTCGGCGACCGGAACGGCATCCGGGTCCACCTCGGCGAGCGAGACTGCTCGGTCCAGCGGCGCCACCAAAAGCTCCTCGAGGAATCCCCGGCACCGCTGCTCGCCGACGAGACGCGCGCCGGACTGCGTCAGGCCGCGCTCACCGTCGCGGCGGCCGTCAACTACAGCAGCGCGGGCACCGTCGAGTTCCTGGTCGACGCTGAGGGCCACTTCTACTTCATCGAGATGAACACGCGGATCCAGGTCGAGCACCCGGTGACCGAGATGATCACCGGGATCGACCTCGTCCGCGAGCAGATCCGGATCGCCGACGGCGAGCCCCTCGGCTACCGGCAAGACGCCGTGCGGTTCGCCGGGCACGCGATGGAGTGCCGCATCAACGCCGAAGATCCCGAGACGTTCGCCCCGAGCGCCGGCCGCGTGACCGCGTGGGTGCCTCCGGGCGGCTTCAACGTGCGGGTCGACAGCCATCTGATGGCGCCGTACGCGGTCCCGCCGTTCTACGACTCGCTGCTCGCCAAGATCATCGTGCACGGCGAGGACCGCAACGAGGCGATCGACCGGATGCGCCGAGCCCTCCGCGAGACCGTGCTGGAGGGGGTCAAGACCTCCATCCCGTTCCACCTGAAAGTCCTGGACGATCCGGCGTTCCAGGCGGGACGCGTCAGCAGCGTCGAGACGGTCCGGCGCCGCGGCTGATGGATCCCTCGCTGTACGTCGTCCTCGACCGAGCGGCCGCCCGGGGACGCGACCTCGAGGAGATCCTGACCGCCACGATCGCGGGCGGCTGCCGCATGATCCAGCTCCGCGAGAAGGAGTGGCCGTCCGGGCGCCTCCTGCCGCTCGCGGAGCGGCTGCGCGACCGGTGCCGGCGGGCCGGCGTCACGTTCATCGTGAACGACCGCGTCGACCTGGCGATCGCCGTCGGCGCCGACGGCGTCCACCTCGGCCAGGACGACCTGCCCGCCCGCGCCGCGCGCCCGCTCCTACGGCCCGGCATGGTGATGGGCCGCTCGACCCACAGCCTCGCCCAGGCCCGCGAGGCGCAGGCCGAGGGCGCCGACTACATCGCGGTCGGCTCGATGTTCCCGACGCGCACCAAGCCCGATTTCCAGCTCGTGGGGCCGGAGCTGATCCGCACGATCCGGCCCCAGACCAAGGCCCCCCTGGTCGGGATCGGCGGCGTCACCCGTGAGAACGTCGCGGAGGTGATCCGCGCCGGCGCCGATGGCGTCGCCGTCATCTCCGCCGTCTGCGGGGCGACCGATCCGGCCGCCGTGACTCGCGAATTCCTCGCGGCGATCCGCGCGGAGCGTGACTTGACCCGGCGCGGACCGCTATAATGTCGCCGCGCCGACCGCACTCATCACGTGACTGAACTCTAAGGAGGGCACCGATGATCCGTCACAGGATCCACCTCGTTCTTGCGCTCGTCGCCGTCCTGGCCGTGGCGTTGGTCCCGGCCTCGAACCTGGAGGCGCAAGGCAGCAAGGGCACCATCAAGATCGCCACCCAGAGTCCTCTCAGCGGCGGTCAGGCGGCGCTCGGGGAGGGCATCAAGCTCGGCGCGCAGCTCGCCCTCGACAAGCTCAAGGGCAACCTCACCAAGCAGGGGTTCAAGGTCGAGCTGGTTCCCTTCGACGACCAGGCCAAGCCCGACGTCGGCGTCGCGAACGCGAAGAACATCATCGCCGACAAGGACATCCTCGTCGTGATCGGCCATCTGAATTCCGGCGTCGCTATTCCGTCGTCCGAGGTCTACAAGGAAGTCGACCTGGCGATGATCTCGCCGGCGAACACGAACGAGCGGATCACCGACCGCGGCTACCCCAACATCAATCGCGTGTGCGGCCGCGACGACGTCCAGGGGCCCGTCGGGGCCGAGTTCGCGGCCCAGACGCTGAAGGTCAAGTCCGTGTACGTCATCCACGACAAGACGACCTACGGTCAGGGCGTCGCCGAGGCCTTCAAGAACGACGCGGAGAAGAAGGGCGTGAAGATCGTCGCCTTCGAGGGCACCGAGGAGAAGTCGAACTTCGACCCGATCATCACGCCGATCAAGGCCAGAAACCCCGACCTCGTCTACTTCGGCGGGATCTACGATCAGGCCGCGCCGTTCTTCAAGCAGGCGCGGGAGAAGGGCGTGAAGTCCCGATTCCTGGGTCCGGACGGCCTCGACTCGTCCGACCTGGTGAAGATCGCCGGCAAGACGGTCGTCGGCATCTACTACACGACCGCGGCGGCGCCCTCGACGAGCGCCCAGGCCAAGCAGTTCGGCGACGACTACAAGAAGAAGTTCGGCAAGAATCCCGAGCCGTACGCGGCCGAGTCCTACGTCGCCACCGCCATCGCCCTCAAGGCGCTCGAAGCCGCCGGGGCCGGCGGCAAGACGCCGACCCGCGCCGCCGTGGCGGCGGCGATCCGAAAGGTCAAGTACACGGGCATGACGGGCTCGATCGAGTTCGACGACAAGGGCGACCCGAAGAAGGCCTCGTACTACGTGATGCAGGTGTCCAGCGACAACCCGGAGAAGTGGGGAGAGAACAAGGAAGCGAAGCGTCTCGCCATCGCAGCGCCACCGCTGAAAAAGTAACCGGACGGGCTGGCCGGGCTGGGGGAGGGGGTGGGCGGCGCTCTCGCGACCAGCGGAGTGGGACCCCCGAGTCCCGCCCACAGCTCGAAGAGTTGCGTTCGGGCGAGTGGGTGACGGAGCCGGTCGCGAGAGTGCCGCCCACCCCCTCCCCCAGCCCGGCCAGCCCGTCCTAGCGCATGGACGTCGAACTTCTCGTCAGGATCTTTCCAGAGGTTCTCCTCGACGGCATCATCCTCGGCTTCATGTACGCGCTGATCGCGCTCGGCTACACGATGGTGTACGGCGTCCTCGAGTTCATCAACTTCGCCCACTCGGAGATCTTCATCGCCGGCGCCTTCGTGGGCGTCGAGATTCTCCTCGGGCTCAAGAGCGCCGGACTCCTCGACGCGCTCCCCTGGCCGATCGTCCTCGTGCTGGTCCTGATCGCGGGTATGGCCGCCAGCGGGCTGCTGGCCGTCACCGTGGAGCGGATCGCCTATCGTCCGCTCCGCGGCGCGCCCCGGCTGATTCCCCTGATCTCCGCCATCGGGATCTCGTTTTTCCTCCAGGACCTCATCCGGCTCGTCGAGTCGCTCTGGCGGAACGCCTTCAACCTGGTTTATCCCACCATCGACGTGCTCAACCTCCGCTTCGAGCTGACCCAGACGACCGACGTGTCGGTCAAGTCCCTGGTCGTGATCGCGGGCGCGCTCGCCATGCTAGGGGCGCTTCACTTGATCGTGAACCGGACGAAGGTCGGCACGGCCATCCGCGCCGTGGCCGAAGACCAGGCGGCGGCCAGCCTCATGGGCATCGACGTCAACCGGATCATCTCGCTCACGTTCCTGATCGGAGGCGCCATGGGCGGCGCCGCGGGCGTTCTCTTCGGCGTGCAGTATGGGCTGATCAACCCGTACAGCGGCTTCATCCCCGGGCTCAAGGCGTTCACCGCGGCCGTGCTCGGGGGCATCGGGAACATCCCGGGCGCCATGCTCGGCGGGCTCGTGCTGGGGCTCCTGGAGGCATTCGCCGCGGCCTACCTCTCGCTCCTCACGGGCGGGGCGTTCGGGGCCGAGTACAAGGACATCTTCGCCTTCTCGGTCCTGATCCTGATCCTGATCTTCCGGCCCAAGGGGCTGCTCGGTGAAGTCGTGCGGGAGCGCGCGTGATCCAGGCGCTGCTCACGGTGGGCCTGGTAGCGCTCTCGGCGCTCGCCGTCGCTACTTTTCCCCGCTCGATCCTCGTGTTCCTTCTCTTCCAGGGCTCGCTCGTCTTCGTCTACCGCGCCCGGATCCCCGAGTGGCTCCGCTGGAGCCTCCTGGCGGTGGCGCTCCTCTTCCTGATGCCGGCCATCGGGTACTTCAACGGCTACTATCTCGAGGTCGCCACCCAGGTCGGCATCTTCGTCGCGCTGGCGCTCGGCCTCAACATCGTGGTCGGCCTGGCCGGACTGCTGGATCTCGGCTACGTGGCCTTCTTCGCCGTCGGTGCGTACTCCTGGGCCATCTTCGGCTCGCCGCACGCCAACGTGATCTTCGGCGGCAGCGGCTTTCCCCTGGCCGGCTGGTGGTTCTACGTGTTCCTCTTCGTCGGGCTCGGGGCGGCGGCGATCACCGGGATCCTGCTCGGGCTACCGGTGCTGCGGCTGCACGGCGACTATCTGGCCATCGTCACGCTGGGGTTCGGCGAGGTCATCCGCGTCCTGGCCAACAACCTGGACAAGCCGATCAACCTCACGAACGGCCCCAAGGGGATCACGCCCATTTCCCGCCCCCCGACCCCGTTCGGGCTTCCATACGGCGAGTACTTCTACTTTCTGGTCCTGCTCATCGTGGTCGCGGTCGTCATCGTCAACCGCCGGCTCGAGGACTCCCACATCGGTCGCGCCTGGGAGGCGATCCGGGAGGACGAGCTGGCGGCTCGGTCCATGGGCGTGCCGCTGGTGCGGATGAAGCTCATGGCCTTCGCCTGCGGCGCGTCCTTCGCCGGCGTCATGGGCGTGCTGTTCTCGGCCAAGCAGGTGTTCATCAACCCGGAGTCGTTCACCTTTCTGGAATCCATCGGCGTCCTGGCCATGGTCATCCTCGGCGGCATGGGCTCGATTCCGGGCGCCGTGCTCGGCGCGACCGTCGTGACCGTGCTCAACTTGCAGGTCCTCAAGGGGTTCTCGCTCTGGCTCAACGAGCTGAAGAACGCGGGAGTGACCGTCCTCGGCTACAGCCTCGCCGATCTGCCGACGCAGTTCGAGCCGGCCAAGTACGAGCGGATGGTCTTCGGCATCATCCTCGTGCTGATGATGATCTTCCGCCCTCAAGGCATCTTCCCCGCGCGCCGCCGTCAGCGCGAGCTCGCGCGATAGTGCCCGATACCGTGCCGTCTCTGTTCGAAGCGCGGAGTGTCACGAAGAGGTTCGGGGGGCTCGTCGCGCTGCACGGAGTGGACTTCGCGCTCGACCGGGGGATCGCGTCCATCATCGGACCGAACGGAGCCGGGAAGACGACGCTCTTCAACATCTTCACCGGGCTCTACGCAGCGGATGAGGGCCAGGTCACGTTCCGCGGCCAGTCGCTCCTCGGGCTGCGCCCCGATCAGATCACGGCGCTGGGCATCTGCCGGACGTTCCAGAACATCCGGCTCTTCTCCAACATGACGGTGATCGAAAACGTCCTCGTGGGGATGAACTCACGAATCTCGCTCCGCCTGTGGGACGTCCTCTCGCACAGTCCCAGCTTCCACCGGACCGAATCCGACCTCGCCGCGCGCGCGGTCAGGCTGCTCGACCGCGTCGGACTCCAGGCCAACGCGAACGTCGTCGCGCACAACCTCCCGTACGGCGACCGGCGGCGGCTCGAGCTGGCTCGCGCACTGGCGTCCGAGCCCGCGCTCCTGCTACTTGACGAGCCGACCGCCGGCATGACCCAGGGCGAAGCGGGTGCCCTGATGCACCTTCTTCGGCGCCTCGTCGCCGATCTGGAGCTGGCCATCATCCTGATCGAGCACAACATGCGGGTGGTCATGGAGGTCTCCGACCGGGTGACCGTGCTGGACCACGGCGAGAAGATCGCGGAGGGTCCTCCCCGCGAGGTCCAGAGCAATGCGCGCGTGATCGAGGCCTACCTCGGCACCCGTGGCGCCGGTTCCCGGGGGGCGCGCCGTGCTTAGGGTCGAGGCGCTCGACGTCGCCTACGGCGGGATCCGGGCGCTCAAGGGCGTCGGGCTCGAGGTGGGCCGCGGCGAGATCGTCACGATCCTCGGCAACAACGGCGCCGGAAAGACGACCGCGCTCAAGACGATCTCGGGCCTTCTCCACCCGACCCGCGGCACGATCACGCTCGAGGCCGAGTCGCTCCTCGACGTGCCGCCGCACGCGATCGTCTCGCGGGGTGTCGCGCACGTGCCCGAGGGGCGCCGGATCTTCAACCGCCTCACGGTCCGCGAGAACCTCATGATGGGCGCCTACCTGCGAAAGGACACGGGGATCACCGCCGACCTCGAGCGCGTCTTCGTGCTCTTCCCGCGGCTGGCCGAGCGCCTCAGCCAGGTCGCCGGCACCCTCTCGGGCGGCGAGCAGCAGATGCTTGCGATCGGCCGCGCGCTCATGGCGAATCCCCGGCTCCTCCTCCTGGACGAGCCGAGCATGGGTCTGGCGCCGGTGCTTGTGGAGCAGATCTTCGACACGATCGGCGACATCAACCGCCAGGGCATGACGATCCTTCTGGTCGAGCAGAACGCCGCGATGGCGCTCTCCATCGCTCACCGGGGCTACGTGCTCGAGACCGGCTCGATCGCGCTCACGGGAACCGCGGCCGAGCTGTCGGAGAACTCCGATGTCCGGAGAGCGTATCTCGGCGAATAGCGCGGTCGCGGGCCTCGTGCTGATCGCCGCCCTCTTGATCTTTCCGGGTCTCAGCGACCGCTACCTCTGGGACGACGAGGCCGAGACTGCCCTCCTGGCGAAGAACGTCCTTCGGTTCGGCGTCCCCCTCGCCTGGGACGGCGCGAGCCTCATCTCCCAGGAATGCGGCGCGGACTACGACGCGAATTACCTATGGCGCCAGACGCCGTGGCTGCCGATCTTTTATTCAGGACGGCGCTCGGTCACCGTCTACACCTATACTGATACTGACCTGCTCATGGAGCTCTAACCGTACGCGTCGGCGATACGCTCCGACGTGTAGCTCGTGGTCTTCGAGCGGGAGGAAGTCATGATCGGCGAGGGCCTGCACTTCGAGCAGCACGAGATCGGCGCCATCTTCAGCACGCTCGGCCGGACGGTATCGGAGACCGACATCGTCTCCTTCGTCAACCTGTGCGGCTTCACGGAGCCGCTTTTCATGGACATGGAGTACGTCGCGCGGGAGTCGGTGTTCAAGCGGCGCGCCGCGCCCGGCGCCTTGACGTTCGCCTTCTCCGAAGGGCTGATCATGCAGACCGGGCTGATCCATGGCACGGGCATGGCCTATCTCGGCGGCGAGATCCGCGTGACGGCACCGGTGCTCGAGGGCGACACGCTCACTGTGGAGGTCGAGGTGGCCGACAAGCGCGAGACGAAGAAACTCGACCGCGGCATCGTCACGTACCGCCACCGTGTGCTGAACCAGCGCGGCGAACTCGTGCTGGAGGCCCGCGTTCAGCGGATGATCCGCCGCAAGGCACGCTGAGCGCCGGGCGAGCGCGACCGACCGGCACCGGCGGGCGCCACGCTCGCGTACAATCGGCGGAGGTTCAAATGCTCGGAGCGGAGGTCGACCAGTGAGCGGAAGAATCGTCCAGATCAGCGTCTCCCGCGGCGGCGTCCCGAAGACGGCGGTGTCCGAGTCGCGCGTCACGGCCCAGGGGCTGGCCGGCGACGCGCATCGCGACATGGAGCACCACGGCGGGCCCGAGCGGGCCGTGTGCCTCTACGCGATGGAGGCGATCGCGCGCCTGCGCGCCGAGGGGCATGACATCGTGCCCGGCGCCATCGGCGAGAACGTCACGGTCGAAGGGCTGGACTGGTCGGCAGTCGTCCCGGGGTGCCACGTGCTGCTCGGGGAGACGGTGCTCCTCCAGGTCACCCGCTACACGAGCCCCTGCCCGAACATCAACCGCTCTTTCACGAATGGCTACTTCGCCCGCGTGTCCCAGAAGCGCCATCCCGGCTGGAGCCGCGTCTACGCCCGAGTTCTCACGGAGGGCTCGATCAGTCACGGTGATCCGGTGCGCCTGCTCGACGAGGTCGAGGCCGCCGAGGTGACCGCCGCCGCGGCGAGGTGAACCGGGGCGCCGAGGTCGTCATCATCGGCGGCGGCGTCACGGGCGCCTCCATCGCCTTCCATCTGGCCACGCTGGGTGTGCGTGACGTCCTCCTCCTCGAGCGCAGGTTCCTGGCCGCCGGCGGCACCGGCCGATCGGTCGGGATCGTCCGCCAGCTCTATCCCACGCCGGAGACCAGCCAGATGGTCGTGAGATCGCTCGCCGCCTTTCGCGGCTTCCACGACGCCGTCGGGGGCGAGTCGGGCTACGTCGGCTGCGGCGTGGTGATCGGCGTCTCTCCCGCGATGCGCGCCAAGCTCGAGGAGACCGTCAGGCTCCAGCGGTCGTTCGGCGTTCGCGCCGAGGTGCTGGAGCCGCGCGAGCTCGCGCGCGTCGAACCCCGGATCAATACCGAAAATCTCGGCGCCGTTCTCTACGAGCCCGCGTCCGGCTACGGCGACCCCACCGCGGTCACGACCGGCTACGCCGAGGCGGCGCGACGGCGCGGCGTCCGCATCGAGCAGGGTGTCGAAGTGGTGGCGATCCGTACGACCGGCGAGCGGGCGACCGGCGTCGAGACCGCCGCGGGCGAGCGCATCGACGCGCCGGTCGTCGTCAACGCGGCGGGTCTCTGGTCCAGAGCGGTCGCGCGGCTGGCCGGGGTCACGCTCCCGATCGTTATCGGACGCCATCCCGTTTTCGTCGTCGAGCGCGATGCCGGCTTCGGCGGACCGCACCTCGTCTACCTCGATCTCGCGGGCGGCAGTTACGCGCGCCCGGAGACGGGCGGTCTCACTCTGACCGGCTCCCTCACCGACGACGAGACGCAGCATCCGATGGAGCCCGAGCTGCTCGGCGGCGACGTGAGCCTCGACGAGGCGACGGACGTCCTGGCGCGCACCAGCCGCGCGATCCCGCGACTCGCCGACGCCCGCTACCGGCGTGGCTGGGCCGGCGCCTTCGACATCACGCCGGACTGGATGCCGATCCTCGACGAGTCGCCGGTCCGCGGCTTCTGGATCGCGACGGGCATGAGCGGCCACGGCTTCAAGCTCTCGCCCGCGGTCGGTGAGATGATGGCGGCGCTGATCACCGGGACCGCGCCGCCCGTGAATCCGGCGCCGTTCGCGCTCGGACGCTTCAGCGCGAAGGGCCCGAGCGGGACCTTCGTGGCCTCGTATCTCGTTTCATAGTCAGGAACGCGCGAGCGGCAACTCGAGCGCGAAGGTGGTGCCGGCGCCCTCGACGCTCTCGACGCGGATCTGACCTCCGTACGCCTCCACGATGGTCTTGGTGATCGCGAGCCCGAGGCCGGTGCCGGAGATCTCGAGGGTCGCCTTGTTCTTGACGCGGTAGAACTTGTCGAACACGTGCGGCAGGTCGCGCGCGGGGATCCCGATTCCCGTGTCCGACACCCGGATCGTCACCGCCTCCGCGCCGTCGCCGCTGGCCGAGAACGCCGCCGCGATGGTCACCCGCCCGCCGGCCGGCGTGTACTTGACGCCGTTATCGAGGAGGTTGATCAACGCTTGCCGCACGCGGCTCCGCGCGGCCAGGATGGTCGCCTCCTCCGGCAGGTCGGCGCGAAGCTCGATGTTCTTCGTCTCGGCGCGCGGCTTCACCATCCTGAGCGCTTCCCCGATCAGCGGCACGAGATCCACGGGCTCGC
>Ga0137403_10001049_pt1 | contig 35084 bp, 26 predicted proteins | sample CZOMad2_1_16fung_FD_122057 | JGI IMG/M metagenome (GOLD analysis project Ga0137403, IMG submission 122057) | Vadose zone soil fungal communities from Angelo Coast Range Reserve, California, USA - CZOMad2_1_16fungal (Hybrid Assembly) | ecosystem: Environmental > Terrestrial > Soil > Vadose zone... | reverse complement strand
TCCACCGTGAAATCCGGCACCTCGGTCTTTCCTTGCACGTTTAGCCGCGACAGCACACCGCCAAATTTTCCGGTCGACGACAGCGCTCCCCCGATCGCGGGAAACGCCCCGAGGTCCGCATGATCGAGCGAATACTCCCCCGAAGCGGCGGTTTGCCCCACGTCATCGCGCTTCAAGGGACCGAACTGCCCATCGGCGCGAACCTCGCCTGGTGGCGTTGGTATTTTCAGTGCGGCATGAAACGCCATAGACCGATGATTCCCCGCGCCATTCAAAATCAACTTGTGAATTTCGAATTTCGCCGGTACCGCGCTTTTTTCGCCCGAAGAAAACTCCAGCACTGTGCCATCCGCCGTGATCTCGCCAATCACCACCTCGGCCTGGTCGGCTGCAACCGAAGGCAGCGGCTGATTCCCCAACCGCTCGCTTTCCCGCGACGCAAAGACCCGCAGTCCTTCCACAGTCACCCTAGGAATCCGCTTGGGAAACGAAAAAAATCCCGCATAACTCCCCTTAATCGTAATCCTCGTGGCGGTCGCTATCGGCGGCGTGCCGCCATTCAGATTGCGCCGAAAGGTAACTCCCTCCAGTACACAGCCCGGCGCGAAATAAGTCACATGAAACGATTTCAATTCGACCGTGCTGGCAAACGTCTGCTCCAAAGCCTCCACCACGCCGTCACGAGTAAACGGCCAATGCGTGCCGATCACGACGGCAGCGATCGCCAGCACGCCGACCACAACACCAGTGGCAATCTTGATCCAGCGCTTGTTCATCCAAAGTGACGTCCAAACTGGCAAGCCGGCTCTCCTCAATCGTTCGTATCGACGCTCCTAGGGATATGGAACTGCCGACGCGGGGCGCGCATTGTACCGCATCGCGCCGCGCAAATCCGGCCGCCGTCTCATCGCGCAGTCCCGAGCGTCTCCGGCTTTGATGCTGCAATCGCGCAAACAGACTTCGGCGGCCCGCGGAACCAGCGCTAGACAGAAAGGCAAACAAGGGAGTACATTTCAGGCAACGTCCCCCCGCTATCGCTGACCTCACGCACAAGGAGGTTGTCATGCGAATGCTCAACGCCACAAAATCTTTCTTTCATGCTCACAAGCCCGGCGCCAAGCCACCCGAAGATCCATCCATTTTCGAAACCGGCATAGGCGACTGGCTGCTGGACGCCGCGGCCCTGGCGCTGATTGCCTTGGTCGCCGGCACCCTGATCCGCTGGGCGTACCTGGCCGTCTCCCGGTAGTGGCGGATCTTCCGATCGGTCGCGGCCCAGCCGCACATCCAGGTTTACATTTGCGTAGTCACGAAGACCCTTCTCGCGGCGATGCTGGCAAGTCGCGGCAGTCCCTCGCGACCGAAGGCGCGAACTCAAACACATCTATTTTCCAAATCGCCGAACGCTGAACGAAATTGGCAGACCTATCACGACCATGTGCACTCCTAGCCCGAGAAGCAGGTCATGAAGCCGGTAGGGGCCGCGAGCGTGAAGCGCTGACAGTGGCAAAACGATCAGATTCATCACGTCTTCCACCGCCGCGCCGAAGAATAACCCGCACACTAATGGATGCTCGACCAGGAAACGCAGTTTGCGGCTGGCAGCGTAGTACGTGGCCGCCGCCGAGCACGCGATAAAAAAGTGCAGACACACTCCGAGAATATAAGTGCCGACGCCGCCTTGGAATGCCGCTCGCCCCAGCAGCCCGGCGGCGATCACCAGCGGAATCCGCCATCCAAAGAGGATGCAAGCCTGGATAAGGTCCAGAGTCCCGGCAATCCCGCCGCCCGCCGCGATTGCCAATAGCGCGCTCTTCTTTTGCAATGAACCCGCCCTCGAATCGTCCATCATCGGATTTCCTCTCTTCATTATTCAATCGATTTGGCAACCCGCCCGTTGTTCCCAGGCGAGCGATTGTTGACGATACGCAGGTGCGAGCCAAGAAGTCCTGAGCCGCGTCTGAAACGCCCTGAATACTTCTGAAATCAGACGGGAACGTGGTGCCGTGGCGCGGGTCGGCTGGCCAACCACGAAACCCGGCTGGAACCCATTCAGCGTTTCTCAACGGCGTGGTAAGCTCGGCCAGCGCCGCTTTTCATTTCAGGGACGGCAGCGCATCCCTTATGGAACGCGCATCCACGACAACGCTTCGCATTGGTAACTGGTGCGTCAATCCGGCGTCTGGCCAGATTTCGCGGGATGGCGAGACCTCTCGGGTCGAGGTGCGGACCATGCGGCTGTTGCTGTACCTTGCCAAACACGCCGGTGAAGTGGTCAGCATTGATGAGCTGCTAAATGAAGTCTGGTCGGACGTCACCGTCTCACCAGACTCGGTGTACCAGGCGGTGACCTCGCTCCGGCGCCTGCTTGGCGACGACCCTAAGCAGTCCACGTACATCGAGACGGTCCCGCGACTCGGCTATAGGATGGTGGCGAAGGTTAGTCCCTGGGCGGATCATGCCACCGCACTGACCGGCTCTCCCCTCCCGTCGGACAATGATCATCCAAACGCGGGGACGAAGCGTAACGCGCCGCCGATTCGCGCCGTCGGAACCCTCGTCGCCTGGGGCGCGGGCGGCGCGCTCTGCCTCGTGCTCGTCCTTGCTTTCCTCCACGGCAAGCTTCCCTTCAATCACACGGTGTCATCCGCCGCCGCTCCCTATCCACAGAAATCCATCGCCGTGCTGCCGTTTCTCGATTTGACCGAAGGGATGAGGAATGAAGAATTCGCCGACGGCATGACCGAGGAACTGATCGACAAATTCAGCAGGATCTCCGGCTTGCGGGTGCCGTCCCCCACGTCATCCTTCTTTTTCAAAGGGAAGAAAATAACCACCGCCGATATCGCCAAGGCGCTGGGGGTCGTGTATGTCCTCGATGGAAGCGTGCGCAAATTAGGCGCCAGAGTGCGGGTCGCGGCGCGGTTGGTTCGCGCCGAGAACGGTTACGTCATTTGGTCAGAAACCTACGACCGGCCGTTCGACGACATCGTGATGGTTCAGGATGACATCGCCGGTGAAGTAACCAAAGCGCTGAGACCTTCGATCGAGGCCGAACCCGAGCACTGAGCAAATCCCCTCCGCTGGAGACTGCAGAACAGGTGCCCACTTGCATGCTGAAAAGGGCCGTCAGCGTTGTCAGATTAAGCTCGCTGCGGCATCCCAGCATAGGCCGTTGCTTGAGGCTTGGCGGCGACGATCGCCAGCCCAAGACTCGCGGCGATGAGGATTTCCGCAATTACCGGACCCAGAAAGAAGTACGTGTACGAGTTCACGGCAAACACCGAGTACGCGACCAAAAACGTCGCCATGATCGGGCGCAGGCGCCACGGTTCAGACTTCGCTAGCGAGGCCAGCTGCCAGAACAGAATGGACTCGGCTGTCAGAGATATCGTGGCGCCCAGCCCGAAGCCGCGATAGAAATCCCAGAAGTTTCGGGTGTGCCCCATCAGCAGAAATTGATTCACCTTCATGGCCTCCACAGCAACCGCGGCGGGGCCAGGTCCCACCTTGCCAAAGACTCCGCCGATGGTGTGCAGGACTGCGTGAATGAAGGTCAACACCGCGGCCAGGCGAAGGAACAGAACGGGTTTCATCAGGATCGCTCTCCCTGTGCTGCTTTGGCGTACAGCGCCAGAATGTCGCCCCACGCACCTGGCCCGTCGAAGATCGCGCGCAACTGCTCGTAGCCCTCGCCGTGACGTTCCAATTTACTGTGCTCCAACTCGACGAGAGTGTTTCCCGGTCCCTCAGAGGTGAATCGAATCTCGACTTCACTCGCCTTGGCCATGTCCGGATCAAACGTCCAATCCGGTTGATCGTGGCCCGGACCGATATGCCACGAGAAGGCGACCCGACGTGGAGGATCCCACGCTAGCACCGTGCCCCACTCGCACAGGTCGCCCGCGGCGTTTCTTTCGTACCAGCGGCCGCCAACACGCGGCTCCACGAAGATAGTCTCGAAGGGAGTCTTGGCGATGTGATGCGACGCCGGCCACCACGTCTCCATCTGTTCCACGAACACGCTGAACGCGCGGTCAATCGGCGCTTGTACGCGAACGGCTTTTCGTACGACGGCCCCTTCCACGGTGTTTGCCATGTTTTTCTCCCACTGGTTTGTTTTCGGCGGCTGCTTGAAAAGCGCTCATTGCTTGGGTCCACATCTGGTCGAAGTGGGCACGCAGCCGCGCCACGCCCTCGGGATTCAACTGGTACAGCCGCCGCGTACCCGCCTTGCTGTCAGTCACCAGCCCGGCATCCTTTAACACCCGCAGATGTTGCGATACCGCAGGACGGCTTACGGGCAGCGTGCGCGCCAGTTCGTTTACGGCAATGGGCCCGCCGGCGAGCTTTTGAAAGATGGCCATGCGGGTAGCGTCACCTAGCGCGTCAAGTCCGGCCTGTAGGTAAGTATCCACTAACGGTAAGTTACAACGAACTAATGCCCGGCTGTCAACAGAAAAAAAGGATCCGCAGCGCGGTCGTCACGGAGGATCGGAAGGCGGGAGAGCCGGACGAAGCCCGGCCCGGCAGATCAACCTACAAGAGTCATTGTTCACCTCGTTGTGATTTAGGCTGCCCGGACACGGCACAGTTGGCGGCTTCGATGCGCAGACACAAGCGAACGTCGCGCGCTAGACCAACGAGATTTATTTGGACCAAGCCAGATTGGCGGACCAGGCAGGGGTGAGGGTCGTATCTAGTTCCGGCCGCTTCCAGCGGCCAAAGCCCGGCCCTGTGTCGCGTGCAACTGCGGAAAGCTCTGGCTCAGAAACTCGCGGACATTCTGGCGAATTTCATCGCGCACCCGGCGAAAGGCTTCGCGCTTTTGTTCCGTCGACCCGGTCGCCCGCTCAGGATCGACCAGGTTCCAGTTACGGATATTGCGGCTGAAAGGCCACACCGGGAACTTCTCGGTGGAAGCGTCGCCCAATGTCACGACGTAGGCGAAGTGCTCCTTGAAAAATTGCGCGATGTCTTTCGGCCGCTGCCCGGATATGTCGACGCCAACCTCGTTCATGACTTCCAGAGCAAGCGGGTCGGGTTCGACCGATTGCACCGCAGTACTGGCACCAACGACCTCGTCGCCGGCAAATTCGCGAAGAAAGCCCTCGGCCATCTGGCTACGAGTGGTGTCTCCGGTAGAGAAAAACAAAACCTTGGGCTTGTGCGTCATGGCGGGCCTCTCTGTAGCTATGTCTTCAAGCACCTTCTCAACTCACAGTTTACCACTAACGCGGCGCTTAAACGCTTCACTTAACAGCGGCCAACAAACACCGCAACCCTAATTGGATGTTCAACCTGGGGGAATCGGGGAGAAGCTGTACGGTATGGTACAAATTCGTCCCACCGTACGCAGGGGACATAGCTCAGCGCGCCTTCAGGCGTGGCGCGGGCGCGGCGGCTCAATCCTGAGCTCTCTCACTAGATGGTCAGCGGCGAAAAGGCGAAAGTGGCCGCGCGGTAACGTCGATGGACAACTAGCGCGCTGTTACCAGCGTTGTTCGGGCTCGTCTTCGCAGTGGCGAATTACGTAGTCCAAAAGGGTTGCGGCCGTTACGCGCAGGCTCTGCACGACCAGGAGGACAAAAGAGACGCACAGGGGAATTTGGTAAATGGCTTTCAAACCCGTTGCCTCCAAGTTGCGAAGGATACGAGTTACGGTACGCGCTGGGAATGGACCACACGGCACAATAGCTAGTTCTGGTCCTTAGCGGCCGCGTTGGTACTAAAGTCGGAGTACGTCCGAACACTCGAGATAGCCGACCCGCAGCGCGGGGCGGTAGACGCGCCCGTTCCCGTGGCGTTGAAAGCTGGTCCAACGCCGCCCGCCACGACCGTTCGCAACCTGAGTTTCGCTTAGCGGCGGAAACCGCGGCCGCCGAAGCCACCGCGAAAGCGCGGTCCCCAACCCCACCCGAATCCAGCATAGCCCGGGTAAAAATATCCTGGATAATACGGATACGCGTAACCCGGATAGGCGTAGCAGGAATCGTAGTAGCCACAGGCATAGGGTGCCGGACCGTAAGGTCCCTGCGGATAGCCGCCGCCCGCCAAGTGCGGTCGTCGTTGCTCGCGACCTCCGTCATAGTCCTGTTGCCCGACGGGCAGGAACGCTTGCTGGCTCTGCGTAGTATCCACAGTGACAGGATCAACCAGCTTAAAGCTCAACTGCGTCTCCGGTTCGATGATCGTGGGACGCCCCCGCGTTAGCAACACCGCGCCGATGCCAGCCGCCGCCCCAGCTCCAGCCCCGATGGCTGCACCCCGACCCCAGTCCGCAGCTGCGCCAATCGCCGCGCCCAACACTGTAGTCGTGCCGATGGCCGCAGCGTCTGCGCCGTGCGAAGTGCCCGCCGAACCCTTCCACAGTTGCGTGAGAATCGGGCGTTGCTGCCCGTCCACCAACGTGAGGTCCGTCAGCTCGAGGCCTAGCTGCGAAGTTCCCTTCACGCGGCCAGCCTTCTGCGCAAGCTCCACTTGACCCGTCAAAGTCTGCCCGCGGCGTGCCACAACCCAGCCGCCCACGACAAGCGGCTGCTGCAAAGTCGCGGTCACGCGATCACCAACTTGGTTGTGATCGCTGGAAAGAAATTCGTTGATGCGCACGGAGATCACGGTGCCCGCGGGAATCGTCAGCGTCGCAGGTGGCGGCTGGAGTGGCGCTGTGGCGCGAGGTGCACGCGGCGCGTTCGAATATCTGCCGCTCTGGCGCTCCCCATTTTGCCGCGGCGCACCGTACGGCTGCCCCTCATCCTGCCGATTGTCAGGCGACGCACCGTCCTGCGGTGGCAGATCCTGGTCCGGGTCGTATTGATCCGGCGAAGGAGCGTGCTCTCCGGTCCCTTGCCCCTGTGACGGGTAGTCTTTCGCATAAGGCGGTCTGTCAGCGTCCTGCGGCGCGTACCTGGGCTTTGGACGCGAGTTCGAAGGCGGCGCTGGCCGCTGATCCTGCGGCGGAGGCGGCGCCTGATCCGCCTGCGGCTGCTGCGGCGATTGATCCTGTGGCGGCGGCTGATCCGGCTGCTGCGGATCTTGCGCTCGCGCGCCAAAACCAAGGCACAACCCAAGCGCCAGCGCACCCGCGCTGCGCAAAATCCAATTCGCTTGCTTCACGACACCGAAATTCGACATGGTCTCTACTCCTGTAGCTCGTGGCCCACACGCGCGATCCGGGCCTCTCAACAGTTTGGATGCAGCATTTCCACCCGGGATGTATCCCACAGATACCATGAGCTTTGCGGGAGGTTCAACACCCACACCTCCACTGCCCACCCATAAAACCCGGCGAACAGAAAAAAGTTTCTCGCGTGGGTTTTTGTTCGCCAATGACCCGTGCCGTCACAGAACAGCTACAATCGCAGTCTCCGCGAAATCACTGTCTACGAATGGAGGAGCAGCATAATGGACCATACCCTACAGGACACAACCGCGTTGCTCGCTCGCACGCCCACCACTCTCAGTAACCTTCTGCGCGATCTACCGCAATCATGGACGCACCGCAACGAAGGAGAAAGCACTTGGAGCGCGTTCGACGTCGTCGGCCATCTGGTGAACGGCGAACGCACCGATTGGGTGCCACGCGTAAAGATGGTGTTGGAATTTGGCGAGACGCGGACGTTCACGCCCTTTGATCGTTGGGGACATGCGCAAGAAATTCAGGGCAAATCACTGGAGCAGTTATTGGATGAATTCGCCCGTTTGCGATCAGAAAATCTGGCCGAACTTCTCGCCCTGAATCTCCAGCCAGAGGACCTCGAGCGGCGGGGCAAGCATCCTGCCCTCGGACAGGTCACACTGTCTCAACTGCTAGCCACCTGGGCCGCTCATGACTTAACCCACCTGCACCAAATCTCCCGGATCATGGCTCACCAATACCGCGAAGACGTGGGGCCGTGGAGCGCTTACCTGGGAGTGCTCCAGTGCGCCGGCCACAGCGCCCCTCCAAAATGACGGTCCTGTAGCGACCGCCGACCGTTTAGCTTGCCCCCATCGCCGCGTCCGCACCCATCCATAAATTGATAGTATTCAACTCCTCGCGCCCAGTAGCCTTCAAATAACAAAACAACTGCGTCCGGTACGCCGCATGCCCGCACAACACCATATTCACCAGTATCATCCCGCGCGTGGACTTGTTCCCAAACATATCAATCACACTGCGAAACTCCTCGTCGCTCCATTCACCCAGAGCCCGCGCGTACTCGCCCGACTGTTTCTCAATAGCCGCCACCGCCTGCTCAAAATCCATCGCCTTCGAGGCCGCCTCGGCAGGCCCCCAGATGGCCATCATCGCTTCGCGCGTAAAGGTCCCCTCCTTGATGCTGTCGACCATCGTAGGCCCCATGATCGCCATGTACTGAATCAGTTCCAGGAAGCTGCGCTGCTTCGCTGTAGGACGGTAGTCGAGTTTCGCTCTGTCGATCTTGCCGATCAGGTGCAGCAGGATGCGCACTTCGTTCTGCAGTGAGGAGATGAGTTCTTGTTTGATGAGGACCATGGTGGCGACATGGTAGCACCAAAGCCAAAAGCAGCAAGGGAGGAATCGTGTCTCGGGCGAGGTCTCGGACTTGAACCTTGGCCTTTCACACACTTTTAACAATTCCACCGGGAATAGAAGTTTGGTTGCTGCGGTCTCACAGAGCGCCGGGGTGAATCTCTTCGTTTTGTCGGCACCGGACGTGTCTCGACGAATCGACTTTCCTGGAGGCTAATATCATGACGCGCAGAATCATCTCAGTTCTTGTGTTGCTGCTAGGCGTGACGGCTATGGTGCTGGCTTTAACTGCCCAGCAACCGCCGACCGAAGCGCCTGCGGGCTTTGACACTCCCACACTTGCCCAGAATCCCGGGTCGCAAAGTAAGAACAATGGACTCGCGGAGCCCCCGGGCGACACGTACGCCCTGGACCAGCAAGTTTACGAACAGGTTCACGATGTGAGCAGCGGACTCGGCCCGGTGTATAACGGCCGAGCGTGCGCCGAATGCCATCAGAATCCGGTGAGCGGCGCGGCGAGCCAATTTACCGAATTGCGTGTAGGTCACCTGGACGCCAGCGGTAACTTTGTGAATCCCACGGTGCCGATTAATGACGGCGCGAACACGATCGTCGGCCGATCCATCATCAACGATCGGGCGGTGGTCCCGCAGGCGCAGGAGCATATTCCGGTGACCGAGAACATCCGGGCATTGCGGGCGGCGCTCAATACTCTGGGAGATGGATTCGTCGAAGCGATCGACGACAGCACGCTGCAAACCATCGCGCAGCAACAACCGGACGTCAGCGAAGGAAGGATTCACGGCGAAGCGATTGAGGTTCCTGTACTGGAGGCGCCGGGCCAAACCCGCGTTGGCCGCTTCGGTTGGAAAGACCAACATAGCAGCTTGCTTTCGTTCATCGGTGACGCCTACCTCAATGAGATGGGCGTGACCAATCGATTGCGGCCCAAGGACACCACCACCGTCGGGAAAGTGACGCAGGACCCTGAAGATGTTCCCGACAATCTTGGCTTGGCGGACATCGACCACTTCGCGCAATTTGTTCGCGGCACGAAAGTGCCACCGCGCGACACCGCGCTTGCGGCAACGTCGGACGCCCTGGCGGGACAAACCCTATTTGAGAAGATTCGCTGCAATACCTGCCACGTCGAGACGCTCGTTACCGCCGCGACGGGAACGATGATCAATGGCGGAACTTTCGCCGTTCCCGACGCTCTGGGAAATAAAATCATCCATCCCTTCAGCGACTTCTTGCTTCACGACATCGAAACCGGCGACGGCATCGTGCAAGCCGGACCACAGGACACCGCCAACAAGTTGCGCACCGCGGCGCTCTGGGGCCTGCGCATGAGACCTCGATTCATGCACGACCTCAGATCCCTCACGTTGGCGGACGCCATCGAACGCCACCAAGGCGAGGCCACGCACGTGGAAAGGCGTTTCGACCAGCTAAGCCAAGCGGAGAAGCAGCAACTCTTCACTTTCCTGAACTCGCTGTAATTGCCGAACTAGCGCAGGTCATGGCGTGGGCTAGTCCACGTCATGGCCCCCAGCGCGAGGACACGAATGGCCCGTGCAGCACTTCTGGAGAGAATCGGTTGAACGAAGGATTTCTTGGAACGGCGGCACCGTGGGTTGCGGATTCAGTTCTGCTCCTCGAAATCGCAATGGGGATTGGGCTACTCATCGGTGCTTTTCTTGCGCGCACCGGACGTTTTCGCCAACATGCAGCGTGCCAATCGGCCATCGTCCTGCTCAACCTGGTAGTGGTCGCGCTGACGATGGTTCCCTCATTTACCGCCCACGTATTTCCCAGGCTCCCGGCCAAGCTGAACAAGGCGTACTACGCACTGGCGACAACACATGCCACGCTCGGAGGTGTCACCGAAATAGCCGGATTGTATGTTCTGCTAGTCGCGGGCACGAATCTCTTGCCGGAGAAATTGCGGTTTACCCGATACAAACTGTGGATGCGATGCGTCCTCGTGCTCTGGTGGGTTGAGCTGTTGCTCGGAATCGCAACTTACGCCCGGTGGTATGCTCCTGTCTTGTTTCGCAAATGAATCCGCTTTTAACTCAGTCGCCGGCCCGGTGCTCGGGGTTCGCCGCGGATGCTCCGGCATCCATCTCGCGCGGACGCGCCTGCTCATACGAGTACCGCAGCAACTCAATCGCGCGGTCTACGTCACCGGGCTCGCGCAGAAATACGCTGACCCATCCGCTGTCTGGCAGGATGTGGTGACGTTCCGCTCTTCCCGCGGCTACCAATTCTTCGCGAATCTTTTTTGTGAAGGGGATATCGACGAGGGAATCGCCGTGGATGTGCCCAATTTCTCGTCGGTCCAGGCGATACTCTGTTCCGCCGAAGCGGTGTGGCGATGGGGTGACGCCTGGCAGGGCCTGCATTGCGGTAGCGATCTTTTCTGCGGCTTTTGCTATAGGCATGTCGGCCTCCTGGAGGTGGCTCTTATTGGATGGGAATTATTGCGCTTGCGTTATGACGAGTTGGTATGCCGGCTTGTCATCCCGGGCGCCAGCGAGGGATCTGCTTTTCTCCGCGGTCGGTTGAACCTGGGTCTCGGGGTTACCGCTTTCTCTGACTCTCAATCCAGCTACATTCACCCCGCTTTCTGGGCAGGGCCGCGTTCTGGGTTGTGTTTGACAAGCTGCCCTTCCCTCGCTATCTTGACGCCAGTCAACTTCCGGATTCCATTCTGAGAGGAGAAAACCCGTGATCCTGCGCGTCTTGGGATTTGGTGTGTGCTTATCAGGCGCTCTGGCTTTAGCTTCGTGCGGCGGGAGTGGGCCGACCACGTCGCAACCAGCGGCGGTTGTGGATACTCGCGCTGCGGACGAGGCCGCGATTCGCGCGGCAGATCTGGCGTGGTCGAAGGCGGCTGGCGACAAGGATCCGGTGCGCACCGCTTCCTTTTATGCGGACAACGCCGTGCTCATGGTCGCGGGTTCACCTATCGGCACCGGCAAGGACGCCATCCAGAAGGGCTTTGCCGGAATGATGACCGATCCGAAATTTGCGCTCTCGTTTGCCCCGACGAAGGTGGAGGTCTCCAAAGCCGGCGATCTGGCTTATGAGATTGGGGACTACGAGATTACATTCAGCGACAAGAAGGGCAAGCCGCTGACCACCAAGGCCAAATACGTTGTGGTGTGGGGGAAGCAAGCGGACGGAAGCTGGAAAGCATTGGTGGATGCGCCGACCTCGACAACGAATTAAGTTTTGAATATGGGCAGTCAGGTTTTCGAGGCCGTGCGTTTTCCGAAACTCTTCGGGTGCCCCATCCCTTCTGCCGTTCCTGCGGAAAGGGTGGGGATTTTGACGCTTCCTCGCGGCTGACTGTTGGCAGCCCCTCAACCGCGATTGTTATACACGAGCCGCCGCAGAGCGCGCAAAATGAACCTTGAGGCTGCGACCATTCGAACCATCCATCGCGTTGTGGGCGTGATTGGTCTAGTGGTCGGATTAACGGTGCTGGTGGGCGGCGCCCACTTGATCCATCACCATCATCTGGACCAATTCCTGTACAGGCCGGCGGTGGCCGACGGCCAGGTCGTGGAGAATCAACGCGTCGACAATTATCGACACGGATTCCGGACCGGTACCTCGTATCGGGCGATAGTGAAATTCACCGATCGCAGCGGGGAACCCGTGTTATGTCGAGACTGGATCTCGTTCAATCCGCCGGCCTTCTTCGTGAACCAACACGTATGGATATTTTACGATCCCCACGATTCGCGCGCGGCGATGATCGACCGCGGCGCAAAGAATTACTACCTGCCGGGTTTCCTCGCCGTCTTCGGAGGACTCGCTGTCTTGGGAAGCATCCAGCGATTACGTATGGCACGGTCATAGCGTTTGTTCCTGGAAGCTGCTGTTCGAATGAGGGCGCGGACGGGCCGCGCCCCTGCGGATTGTTCGCCTACAGCTCGCGATAAATGCTATCGGAGACGATGGTGCGAATCTTCTCGAGGCTCTTAATCCAGGCGACGTAGTCCTTGTCGGCGCGAAGTTTCATTTCCGCTTCGGCCAGCGCGGCCATGCTGGGATATTCGATGGTAGCTACAACGGCGCCCGCGTCGGTGCCAGCGTAGCTGGCTTGGTACACGCGGGTGTTGGCACTGACTCCGGCTTTCTTCATAACTTCTTTGCCCGCTTCCAAAGCTTGGGCATACGCGGCGGGATTGTCGGTCTTGACGACCACGACGCGGACGACCGTTGTCTTTTGCGCGAAGGCGGCGGTGGACATGCCAAGGAACAGCACAAGTGTTACAAATGCGAACGAGATTTTTCTAAGCACAGTTAGACCTTTCCTTTTTCGAAGAATTTGAACGACAAGAGCCCTTGGGTACCCAACCGCAACACTGCTATGCGGGCCAAAGTACAAAATTGGGAAAGAAACGAGTTGCATCGTGAGGCGGATAGCCTCAGCAGAGATGCGATTGGAAGGGACTATATAGGGTTGCGCGCAGGAGTCAAGGGTGGGTCCTGTCTTTGGCTGAGGCCGTTCGAACGACTTCGATCTGTTGCGCTAGCTCGTTCGAATAGCAGACCAGTAAATATTCTCTTGACAGTAATCCGCTTTCCTGATACCATCAGTCGTGATACTCGCCTGGCACTCTCGCCGTTCCGTCCAGACTATTCTCTTCCCTGCCAGCCTGCTCCATCGCGCAATTCCTTTAGAATCCGCACTTACAAAAAACGTGCCCGTAACTCGTGCAGAATCCGCACTTACAAATTCATTAGACTTAAAGTCCTTTAGAATCCGCAGATCCGAAAAAATGCCGGGGGAGGGGGCAAACTGTTAACCAGAAATTCGCACTCCATCGGACCCAAGAGTTCTTCGCAGTTTGGCTTCAGCCGCTGACGCCCGGTTCTTCGGGTTTGCCAGGCAGACTCATGGAGGGCTGTACCCTAGGCACCCGTGTTACACGAGTGTTAAAATCGCGCGTGAGGATCGACCATGGCGCCTAAGACCCTGTACGAGAAGATTTGGGACAATCACGTTGTCCACGAAAGCCGCGACGGAAAACCCGCGCTGATCTATATTGACCGGCACCTGATCCACGAAGGCACTTCCCCGCAAGCGTTCGCTGGGCTCAAAGCCGAAGGCCGCACAGTCCGACGCCCCGATCTCACCTTCGCTGTGATGGATCATTCCGTTCCTACCGTGAGCAAAGAGCGCCTACTGCCAATCGTCGACATCGACGCGCGCTTGCAGTTTGAAGCGTTGGAGAAGAATTGCCGCGAATCCGGCGTGCGCTTGTTCGACATGAACAGCGCGAATCAAGGCATCGTCCACATCATTGGGCCGGAGCTGGGCATCACGCAGCCAGGGCAAACGATTGTCTGCGGTGACAGCCACACCTCGACGCACGGCGCGTTTGGCACTCTGGCGTTCGGCATCGGCACCAGCGAAGTCGAGCACGTACTCGCCACGCAGTGTCTATCGCAGTCACGCTCCAAGACCATGAACATCGTGGTGAACGGCAAGCGACCCAAAGGCGTCACCGCGAAAGACATCGTCCTGGCCATCATCGGAAAGATCGGCATCAGTGGCGGCAACGGCCACGTCGCCGAGTACAGCGGCGAAGCCATCCGCGGCTTGTCGATGGACGGCCGCATGACCGTCTGCAACATGACCATCGAAGGCGGCGCCCGCGCGGGCATGGTTGCGCCGGACGACACCACCTACGCTTACCTCGAAGGCCGTCCATTCGTTCCTCGCGGCAAAGCTTTCCAGGAAGCTGTCGAGCTCTGGAAAATGCTGACCACCGATGCCGACGCAAAATTCGACACCACCGTGGAGCTGCACACCAAGGACATCGCGCCGCAAGTCACCTGGGGAACGAATCCCGGCATGGTCAGCGGCGTAACGTCCCGCGTGCCAGATCCGGGATCCTTCTCCGATCTCAACGACCAAAAGGCCACCGAGCGCGCCCTGATCTACATGGGCCTGAAGGCTGGAACTCCGATCGTAGACATTCCCATCGACCGCGTATTCATCGGCTCGTGCACAAACTCCCGCATCGACGACCTGCGCGCAGCGGCCCACCTGGTGGCCGGCAAACACGTAGCCCGCAGCATAAAACAAGCGTTAGTGGTCCCAGGCTCTCGCGGAATCAAAAACCAAGCCGAAAAAGAAGGCCTCGACAAAATCTTCACCGAAGCCGGATTCGAGTGGCGCGACGCAGGCTGCAGCATGTGCATCGGTATGAACGACGACGTCCTGCCGCCACACGAACGCAGCGCCAGCACCAGCAACCGCAATTTTGAAGGCCGCCAAGGCCGCGACTCGCGCACCCACCTGGTAAGCCCAGTAATGGCCGCAGCAGCAGCCATAGCTGGCCACTTCGTAGACGTCCGCGAATTCGACGTAGCCAACGTGGAATGATTTTGACTTTGTAGCCCGAGGAGCCCGATGCAACCGTTCATAAAACATAGTGGCATGGTCATGCCGCTGGATCGGGTGAATGTGGACACCGACCAGATGGTGCCGAAACAATTCCTGAAGGCGCTGACGCGCGAAGGCTTCGGCCGCATCCTGTTTTACGATTGGCGGTACCTCGCCGGAGAAAAATCGAACCCGGAGTTCGTGCTGAATTTTCCGCGCTATCGCGGCGCTTCTGTCTTACTAACGCGTGCAAACTTCGGCTGCGGCTCCAGCCGCGAACACGCACCGTGGGGCGTGAAGGATTACGGCTTTCGCGTAATCCTCTCTCCCAGCTACGCCGACATTTTCTACAACAACTGCTTCAAGAACGGGATTCTGCCAGCCACACTGACCGAAGCCGAGATCGATGAGCTTTTCAAGCGCACGGAAAAAGAAGAGGGATATTCGCTGACCGTAGATTTGCCCAACCAAACGGTAAGCGACCCGCATGGCTTGGTCTACAAATTTGAGATCGCGCCTTCACGCAAGGAAGTTCTGTTGAAGGGGCTGGACGATATTGGAACAAGTTTGCAGCAGGCGGCAAAGATTGACGCCTACGAAAAGGCTCATGCGGCGACCGCCACCATGTACGAAACCGTGGACGTGAAGAACTATCCCAGCGCGCTGTAGGATTTGTGTGACTCGGGAAAAAGGGGAAAGCTTGGTTACGCTTTCCCCTTTTCCGTGAAGCGTGTGATGCGCGTTGACGACCGCGCGAGTGAGTTAGAAACGCACGCGCGCACTAATTTCGATGCGCCGAGGATTGTTGACCTGCCCGGTCCCGCCGTTCGCCAGGGCGCCGAAGTCCCCCGTGTCGCCAAGGCCGTTGAGCGGATCAAAAAGTTGATTGTGGTTGAAGATGTTGGTGAAGGTGGCACCCACCTCCAGGCTGAAGCGTTCGGTGAACGCGACGTTTTTCTTGATGTTGAAATCCACGTTCCAGAAGGCTTGCCCGCGAAGAGTACCGGCACCGCCGTTGTGACCGTTGTCGATGCCCAGAATCGGATTACGGAAGCAATTGTAGACCGCTCCCGGATCCTGGTACAGGGACGGGCCGAAGCCAGACGATCCGATATCAGGATACTGGGAAGAGGCGACCGGACTATTGTGACGCTGGGTGCCGCCCGGATTTCCTCCGCAAATGTTGATGGCGTTTTCCAGAGCGCCGACGTTGTTGGCGTCGGACTCCCCGAAGGTCTGTCCGCCACCGTATGTCTCCCCGTTAGCAAACCAACTGCCAGGGAAAACCGCTTCGGGCAAACCACTGCCAATGTCGAGGATCGGCGCCACAGTCCATCCACCCAGTACGTGACCGAGGAAGCCGTGCTGATGGGCGAAGAAAGGCGGCTGGTAGACAACCCAGGTATTGAACATAAACTTGCGATCCCAGGGTTGGAGCCCATAGTTTCTGTTGAGATAGAAGGGATCGGAGCTGGTGAACTGGCTGGTCGCCTGCACTTCTGATACTGTGCCGAGCGCTTTGGAAAAGGTGAAATTGGACTGCAGCGAGATGCCGTGCCACTGGCTCATCTTCATGGACACGAACATGCCGTTGTAGTTCCCGGTGCCCAAGCTGGTGTTGTTGACAAAAGCGGAACTCAACTGTCCAGCGGACCCATTTGGCGAGCCTGCGATCGGTGTGCTTAGCATCGATCTTGCGAAGTTGAAGGCGCCGGCGTCGAGGTCGTTCCAAAGGTTCCAGACATTGGCCACCGGAATGTTCCCCGAGCCGGTAAGGCCTTCGTTGGACGCGACGGCTTGCGTGCAGCTGGCAAATCCGGCGCAGTACGCAGGTTTCAGGGCCGCCTCAAAGAAGGGCTGGGGGGTGACGGCAGCAAGGTTTCCAGCGCAATTGCCACCTGCCATGCCAGCGTTACCACCGCAGTATTGCATGACCATTTGGCCATAGGCTTTGTCGAAGCGCTGGCCGCCGAGGGTCATCATGTAAGGCACGGTGTTGATTTGAAGGGGCATGAATTCGTGGCGAAGAAGCCGGCCGATGTAGCCTACTTCTATGGTGAACTTGTTGTTCAGTTGCCGTTGGACGGTGAAGTCAAACTGATGGCTCATGCTGGGACGGAAGTTCGGATCGAGTCCCGTGCCGGCACCAGCAGCGACGGCATTGAAACCGGGAAAAAGGGGTTGAGGTAAAGTCGTGGCAGCCGCCGGCAAGGGCGCTGTCAACCCATCGAAGCCGCCCGCGGCAGGGCCAATTCGGAAGGCGGTGTTCGGGGTTGCTCCACTGGGCCCGCCACAGGCTCCCGTCGATAAAGGACTGACGCACTGAACTGCCTGGATCAGGCCATCGCCGAGGAGCGGAATCAGGACGAGACCCACTCCGTTCAACCGGCCATAAAGGATGCTGTACCCGCCACGCAAAACGGTCTTGCCGTGTCCAAAGATCGACCCGAGGAGACCTTCATCGAAGTTGGGATTCCATGCCGCCGCAACGCGGGGGCTGAAACCTTTGTAGAAGGGATTGTAAGGATATTTTGAACTCCCGGTCACATTGTGGACCAAGGAAAAGCCGATCTCAGGATTGAAGACCTGGCCCTGGAGCGCTGCCGCTTCGCGGGCGTGTAGATATACCTCGGTATCGAGGGGCTTGTTGTTGGCATCTACCATGACAATCTGCTTGCCGTCCTTTTCGACAGGCGGCATTTCGAGGGACCACCCCAATCCATAACTGAGGGTCAAGGTTGGCTTTATGCGCCACGAATCACTGGCGTACAGGTTGTAGAACGGGATGGTGCTCTGGTCGAAGGCAGGGGTGTTGGGCGGATTGAGGGCCAGACTTGAACCCGTACGTGTGTAGGCAATCTGTGTGACGCCAGGAACTCCAAGTACGGCGCCGTAGTCTCTTTGCCAGTTCGCGCTTTGAGAAGCGGTAATTGCCGCGGGCGTAAAACCAGTCATGTCCATGCCATTGGTACTGCCGACTCTGGAGCCTAGCCAATAGACCGTCTGATAGTTGATACCGCCACCGTTGTCGGTGCGTTGGTGATAGTTCCAATTCCGCTGATAGGTGCCACCGAATTGCAAGAAATGCTTGCCTTTGGCCCAAGACAGATCGTCGCGGATCATGTGATCCTGGCCATCCCAGAAGCGCGTACGCACATCCTGGGTGTCGAGGTTAACCGGGGCGAGCACATTTTTGGATTGTTCGCCAAAGGGCTCCAAGGCGCCGGCCAATCCGGTTACTTGTGGAGTCTGCCCAGCGGAACCGCGGGCCCAGAAATTACGCAGATAACTGTAGTGGAAATCGTTGGTGAGCGAACTGGTTATGTTGGTCGTTAGCCCAGCAGTGAGATACCAGGGCACCTGCGGACGGCTGGACACGGATGCCGGAGTTCCCAGCTTGTCCCCCGAATAGAAGCCGCCAATGTCCACTTGATTTCCAGTGGTGCGCGCCATTTTGTAATAGCGGTACGAGGCATAGAAGTGCCATTTCGCGCCAAAGTCGTGGTCCAGGCGGGCTACGCCAAAGTTGTCGCTCCACGGAACGAGCATATTGCCAGTGAAACCGAGCACGTTCAGGTGATCGCACCTGCTCAGACCCAGGCAACTCGAAGTGTTTGAGGCGGGCATGAATTGAGTCCACATGCTCTGAACCGTGGGAGAGATTCCGAGACCACGAGGATCGCAAGGTCCGGCGGGGCAAACCGCCGGCGCTACAACTTGTCCGGGCGTGAGCGCAGCGGTGGCGGGCCCGTTGTAAGTGACCGCAGTGGGGTTGAGATTGTAGGCGGTCGTACCGAACTGGAGAATTCCCTGGTCCAAGGCGGCTGAGGGAACAATTCTAAAAACACTCGCAGACTGCTTCCAGCGAAAACCCTCGTAATTCCCAAAAAAATACCACTTTCCGCCGAGGACGTTTTTTGAAATCAGCGGGCCGCCACCGGAAGCGCCGAAGCGGTTGTAATGAAAGCTTGGTTTCGGATTCCCGGCGGCATTATTGTCAAAGGAATTCGCCGCCCAAGCGTTGACTAGATAATACTCGTAGGCGGTCCCATGCCATTGGTTGGTACCGCGCTTCGTCACCAACTGCACTTGGGCACCCGCAGAGCCGTTAAAGTCGGCGGTTTGATTGTTTGTTCCCACCTTGAACTCTTCAATACTGTCGGCCGGCGTGGGCATAACGCCGGTTGGACCTCCGCCACCGGGGCTACCACCTGGGGCAGTAGCGGTGACCTGGTTATTTACCAGACCGCCCGACGGATCGCCCGCGAAGCTGGGCGTATACGTATTTTGGGTGCCGTCCATGTCGCTGGAGTTGTTGCCGCCGTCTAACATAAAAGAGTTCTGATCTTGATTTGCGCCGGCCACGCTGCCGTCCGGAGCAACGCCAGGCTGCAAAGTCACGAACGTGCTGACATCGCGCCCGAGACCTGGAAGGTTGTCCAAAGGAATGCCCGTCAAGGTGTTACCGACGGTAGCATTGCCGGTCTCCATGGTCGCCCCGGCGGCAAAGACCTCAACGGTTTCGGTAGTGGAACCAATCTCGAGCTTGAGGTCCAAGGTTAGGGTCGAACCAACGGTGAGTTCCTGCTTAGTGAACTTTGTCACGCGAAATCCGGGCTTGCTGATGGAAAGATCGTAAGTCGCAGGTGGCATGTTGGCGAAAATGTAGTGTCCCGAGTCGTTGGTGACTCCCGTTCGCGAGGTGCTGGTATCGGTATTTGTAAGCGTGACCGTTGCGCCGGCCACTGCGGCCCCCGTTGGGTCGGTCACGGCCCCTTGGATCGTGCCAGTCGAAATGGCCTGCCCGAACAACACCGCTGGTATACAAACCGCTGCGAGGAAAGTGAAGACACCAAAAGCGATAAGACGACAAGCCTTAGAAGGTGAAACCATATGGAACACCCCTTTACCGCGGAATTTTGGACTGCCCCTGGGCAACCGATGGGTATTGGTCGCGTTATATGACCAGAAGTCGGGCTTGTCAATGCTTAATTGCGAATAAAGGGTATGTAGAAGTTAGATGCAATTGATTTAAGTGGCCGCTGGAAGTCGTCCTAGTTCCGAGAATGATGAGGAACGAAGCGGCGATTGGCGTGAGAACCCTTGACACGCCACAGAGCGAGCGACATTCTCGAAGCGCGATGATCGGGAAATCATTGTTGTTGATCTCTTCATGCATGGTCCTAGGACTGGCCGCAGCTTCCGCTCCTCGAGCCGAGTCTATCGGGAGTTGGGTCGAGGTGCGCAGCGGGCACTTTGTGGTGGCCAGCAACGCCAGCGAGAGTGATGCACGAGGCGTTGCGGAAGACTTCGAGCAGATTCGTTCGCTTTTTCACACCACGTTTCCGGAATTGCGCGTCGATCCGGCGCAGCCGATCGTGATTCTCGCGGCGCGCGACGAAGCGACGATGAAGTTGATTGCGCCGGAGGAGTGGGGCGGAGAGGGGCACATCCGCCCGTCGGGCTTGTTTCACAGCGACGGCGAGAAAGACTACGTCGTGCTAAGGCTGGATGCGCCGGGCACATCTGCGTTTCACACCGTCTATCACGAATATACGCACGCGCTGCTGCACTTGAATTTCAGCGGGATACCTTTGTGGTTGAGCGAAGGGGTGGCGGAGTTTTTCGGGAATTCTACTCTCGGACCACAAGAGGCGCGGACAGGAACCGTGGACAAGAATCATCTCTATATTTTGAGCAAGAACCCGTGGCTGCCGATCGATACGTTGCTGGATGTGCGCGAGAGTTCGCCGTATTACAACGAAAAAAATCCGGCTTCGGTGTTTTATGCGGAGTCTTGGGCCGCGGTACATTACCTTTTGCTGGACCCGCAGGCGCGGCGCGAACACCTGCTAAAGAAATTCTTGGTGAATTGGAAGGTGTCGGGCGACAGGGTTGCGGCGGGGCGCGCGGCGTTTGGAGATTTGGGACGGTTTGGCGATGCGGTGAAGAGATACGTGCGGGAAGCGAACTGGCGGGTGGGTGTGGAGTTGCCAGGGCAAGTGAAGCCGGCCGGTGAGTTCTCGGTTCGAACGCTGCAGCCGGCGGAGGTTCTGGCTTTGCGCGGCGATTTTTTTGTGCATCGGAAAAGGATGGAAGCGGCGCGGCCTTTGCTCGAAGAAGGGGTTGCGCTGGGGCCGGACATCGCGGCGACCCATGAGGCGCTGGGCTTTTACGATTTCAGGGACGGCAATTTCACCGCCGCGGATGAAGGGATGACCAAGGCGATAGCGTTGGGGTCGGCTAGCTTTATGGCGTTTTATTGCCACGGCGTGTTGCAGTTGCGCGATTTCTCGGAAACGGAAGAATCGACCAATAGGGCACAGATGGCGCTGGAGAACGCCGCACGCCTGAATCCGGTCTATGCACCGACGTTCGAAGCCTTGACGCAGGTTTATTCGCGGTCGACCGAGGCGCAGCCGAAGGCGCTGGAAGCGGCGGAGACGGCGGTGAAGCTCGACCCGGAATCACGCTCGTACAAGACAACCCTCGCATACGTGTTGTTGAACAATCGCCGGGTGGAGGAGGCCCGGGCGATCGCCGAGAGACTAGAGACGAGCGCGGAGTCGCTGGAAGAGAAACGCACGGCGCGGTCGATCCTGGCCGCGATCGAAGAAGAAGAGGAATGGGAAAAGGAGAGCGCGGAAGAATCGCTAGGGCGCTTGAGAGTGGATGGGCCGCGGGTGGCGATCGGCCCGGACTTAAGCCCGGACGTCGTGCATCCCGCGATTTCGCGACGACAACTGGGGCCGCCAGAGTGGATGGCGGTGGAAGGCGCGATCGGCGAGATAGATTGCGCGCATCGTCCGGATGTGATGTTGACTTTGCATATGCCGAAGGGCCCATTGGATTTCCACGCGACCGATTTTGAGCGCGTGGGCGTGAGCGGGCTCAGCGCGGAGTCGGTGCCTGCGCTGGAGACCTGCGCGAAATGGACCGGGCGACGAGTGAAAGTGTGGTTCCGATCGGCACCCGGGAAAGACTATGCGGGCGAGATCATTCGGATTTATTTTTATTAAACTTCCCCGTTGATTGAGTTCCATCTCGATGTTGAAAATCAACGGCACCATCCCGAGCCAATCACACTCAGGCGGGGATGACAGGACCAATCGAAAATGAATCGGAGGTTGCGGCGCGCTCGGTGGACCTGGCGCAGTACGAGTTAGCGGAGCCTCGCGGTTGAGGTGGTGCCTCGATCGCCGGCACGGACCGAGTGCTACCGGGATTGGTAGACGGTACGGCCGCCGACGACGGTGCGGAGGACTTGGGTCTTGGTGTAGTCGGATGGCGGGATTTTGGTGAGGTCGCTCGAGAGGATGATGAAATCGGCGAATTGGCCCACTTTTAGAGCGCCCTTTCTGTTTTCGTCGAATTGGGCGTAGGCGGAGCCGATGGTGTAGGCGCGGATGCAATCGTCGAGGGAGATTTTTTCCTGAGGCTGCCACCCACCTTGCGGGCCTCCTTCGGGGAGTTCGCGGGTTACACAGGCGTAGAGGCCGCGCATGGGGTTGATGGGCTCGACGTCATAGTCGGTGCCGAAGGCCAGGCGGGCTCCGCTTTTTTGCAGGGTGGCCCAAGCGTAGGCGCCTCTGATGCGGTCGGGACCTACGCGCTGTTCGGCCCAGCGCATGTCGGTGGTTTCGTGGGACGGCTGCATGGAGGCGATGACGTTGAGGGCGGCAAAACGGGGGAGATCTTCAGGGGCGACGACTTGCGCGTGTTCGATGCGATCGCGGCGGTCGCGTTTTGGGTTGGCTTTGGCTACGGCTTCGAAGACGTCGAGGGCGACGCGATTGGCTTTGTCGCCGATGGCGTGAAAGGCCAACTGAAAGCCGGCTTTGTCGCGCTCGATGGCCATTTGGCGGAGCTTGTCGGGTTCGATGGCCATGATGCCGCTCGTCGATGGATCGTCGGAATACGGGGCGAGCATGGCGGCGGTGCGTGAGCCTAATGCGCCGTCGGTGACCATCTTTAGTGCTCCCGTTTTGAGCCAGGGGTCGCTGGTGCCGCCTTCGCTGCGTTCGTTCTGAAGTTCCGCGACGCTGCTGGTGAAGTGCAGCCATTCGGTGATTCGTACGGTGAGTTTGTATTCGTCTTTGAGATCGCGATAGACGAGAAAATCTTCCCAGTCGGAATTGTCCTGGACGGAGGTGACACCGTTCTTCGCCACCTCGGCCAGGACCAGTTCGATGCCGTGGCGGCGCTCGGTGGTCGATGGTTCGGGGACGTATTGTTGAACCAAGCCAATGGCCGACCCTTCTTCGAGCATTCCGGTTAGTTCGTGATTTGCGTCGCGTTCAAATTCGCCACCTTTGGGATTGGGCGTGTCTTTGGTGACGCCTGCTAGTTGGAGCGCGAGTGAGTTTGCGACCGCCACGTGGCCGGAAATGTGAGTCAGAAGGACAGGATTTTTCGGGGAGACGGTGTCGAGTTGCTGCTTGGTGGGGAATTTTTTGTCAGGCCAGAGGGTGTGGTCCCAGCCGCTGCCGGTGATCCAATCGCCTTCCTTATGAGCGGCGACCGCGTCGGCGAGATGCTTTTGAAGGTCTTCTATGGAGGCGACCCCGTTCAAGCGGACAGCAAGCATGTCCGCGGCGGCGCTGCCGAGATGCACGTGGGCGTCGTTGAAACCGGGCATTACGAATTTGCCGCCGAGCTGAATGGTTTCGGCGTCTTCATTGCCGCCGCCGCACTCGAGCATGATTTGTTCGATTCCGCCGATGCAGACGATTTTGCCCTCGCGGACGGCTATGGCGGAGGCCCACGGATGTTGCGGGTCGTTGGTGTAGATGCGGCCGTGGAGATAGAACGTGGTGCGGGGAGGAGGCGGGAGGGCTTGGGCGGGGGCTATGGGCGGAGTTACAGAGGCGACGGAAGACATGGAGAGAACAATGAACAGAATGAGCCGGCTCGCGGGGCGCTCGCGGAGGACGGGCTTAAGCGCGCCCCTACAGGGTGAGGTGGACGCGGAGGGTGGAGCTGCAGAAAGCAATGATTTGGATGGCGTCGATTCGGAGTTGGTGGCGCGGGTGGGTCGCGTCTTGTTGCTCATTTAGATTTTTCCTCCGCGATACCGGAAATGCCTAGCAGTGTTAGAAGGGCGCGTTTCAGGCCCATTTCGCGACCGGTGGGTTCGTACCACTCCTGGAGGGAATGGGCGCCGCCGCCAGTGCCGCCTGCGCCGATGGAGATGGCGTCGATACCGTTGGAGAGCGGGATGTTGGCGTCGGTGGACGAGCGCTCGATGCGGGATTGGTTGCTGACGTAGTCGTCGGCGGCGCGCAGGGCTGCAAGGAGCGGCGAGTTAGCGGAAATTTCGCCACCGGGGCGCGTGCCTAGAACGTCGATTTTCCAGTCGAGCTTCCCTTTTGAACGGTCGCGAGAGGATTCCATTTCGTCGCGGACTCCGGCGGCGATGGCTTCGCGCAAGGCGGAGTCCAGCTTTGTGAGTTCATCTTCACTTTCGGAACGGACATCGACTTTCAGTTTGGCGTCGTAGGGGATCGAATTGACGGAGGTGCCGCCTTCGATCTGGCCGAGATTGAAGGTTGTGCGCGGGGTGGGGGGGACTTTGGTGTTGATGAAGCGGATCGAGCCGCGGACCAGCGCATTGATCGGATTGGGCATGCCGAAATCGGACCAGCTATGGCCGCCAGGACCTGTGATTTGAACTTCGAGACGGCGCGAGGCCAAGGCTTTGGTGGTGACGTGGTCGGTGCCGGAACCGTCGAGGACTACCACAGCCTTTAGTTTGGTTCGGTAAGTATCGACGAGAGCGCGCATGCCACGGAGATTGCCTTCGCCTTCTTCGCCAACGTCGGCTACGAAGAGGATCGTGCGGCGCGGCTGGATTTGCGATTCGTGAATGGCGCGGGCGATGGAGACCAGCGCGGCGAGACCGGTGCCGTTGTCGGAAATTCCTGGGGCGCTCATGCGATCGCCTTCGCGGCGGACTTTGACGTTGGTGCCGGGCGGGAAGACGGTGTCGAGATGGGCAGTGAGCATTACGATTTCTTTTTCGTTTGCGCCGGGGAGTTCGGCGATTACGTTGCCGGTTTTGTCGATTTGCACGTTGAGGCCGGAGTCCGCGAGTAGCATTTTTATGGCGGAGGCACGGGCCGCTTCTTGAAATGGCGGCGCGGGAATTTCGGTCACGCGTGCCTGCTGATCGTTGATCCAGGCGACATTGTGGGCGAACCAAGACAGCGCGGAGCGGAGTTCAGAGGTTTCAGCGAGTTGCGAGGCGGGGCTGGAGCGGTTTGGAGCGCCGGGGGAGCGGACGGGCATGATCGAAAGGATAACCCAAAGGAGTACATGTTTCACCGAGGAGTTCGGAAAGCATTGCGGACTCAAGCGCGCGATCCATCGGGTTGCGGCTCGTTTGCCAGTTTCTGGACTTCATCGTCAGTGAGGACGCGGGCGGATTGCTTCGCGGCGTCGAAGATACGATTGACGATGGCGTCGGTGGCGAGAATGTTGTGGCGCTCGAGCCAGAACAGGACATTGGACTTGCCGCTCATCGGGCCGATCTCGATGATTTGTTGCAGGCCGAAAAGATGAGACGGGACGCCGCTGTAGACTATGTCGGCCAGGCCGGGATCTCTGCTGTGAAAGGCCTTGACGATAGCGGCGGCGTGAACGCCGGTGGCGGTGCGGAAGGCGTCGTGGCCGACTACCGGATAGTTTGGCGGGATGGTGGTGTGCGTGGCATTCGCGACTTTTTCGCAGTATTCCTTGAGGCGGGAGAGATCGTGATCGATCAAGCCCATGAGGCGGAGGTTGACAATCATGAGCTCCATCGGGGTGTTGCCGACTCGTTCGCCGAGCGAGTTGGCGGCACCGTGGACTTGATTTGCGCCGGCGGCGACGGCGGCTAGCGAGTTGGCGATGGCCAAGCCCCGATCGTTGTGGCCGTGCCAATCTACGCGGATTTTTTCGCCGCTGGGTTTGACGATTTCATCGACAGCGAATTTGATGAGGTTGTAAGCGCCTTGCGGCGTGGCGTGGCCCACGGTGTCGCAGAAGACGACGGCGCGGGCACCGCTGCGGATGGCGGTCGAATAGAGGCGCTTGACGGTGTCGCGATCGGTGCGAATGGTGTCTTCGGTGACGTACATCGACGGGAGGCCGTGATCTACGGCAAACTTCACAGCTTTTTCTGTGGTGCGCTCGAGGTGATCGACGGTCCAGTCTTCAACTAAACGGCGGATGGGGCTGGAGCCCAGGAACGTGGCGGCTTCCAGGGCGATGCCGACGCGTTGGGAAATTTCCGCGATGGGGCGGATGTCCGCTTCTACCGTGCGGGCGGCACAATTGGGGCGAATCTTCATGCGGTTGTTGGCGATTTCGCGAGCCAGCGCTTCCGTGTGGGCGGCGGCGCGAGGGCCTGCGCCGGGGAGGCCGATGTTCAGGGAGTCGATGCCGAGCGACTCCATCAGGTGCAGAATTTCGATTTTTTCTTCAATCGTGGGGTCATGGACCGAGGGGTTTTGCAGACCGTCGCGGAGCGTCTCGTCGTTCAGGAGGACGCGTGTGCCGGGAGAGATGGCCGGAGTGGAGGCCTGGTTCCAGTCGTAAATGTACTCGGACTCTGGCGGTTCGGTCACTTAGACATTCTATATTGGTTGCGTAATACAGTCACAATCGCCGGACCTTCAGCATTGCCCGTTTGTCACGCACTGACAATTTCTCTTGGCACGACGCTCGTGTTCACCCGTGTTGTAGGAATTCCGTTCGATACTTCGGAGCAAGCGCAGCGGCCTTCGTCTTGAACTCCAATTGTGCTGCTCCAACCAACGCTGGCGGAGGCGTCGTACGGGTTGCGACCGGCACACCGATCTCCATGAAGAACTCGTCCTGGCCGGCTGGCGAACAGATGCAAAGCATTCTCGCCGGTCGAGTCGATGAATTGTGGAACTGGTGGGGAGCGTTTGCCGGAACATGGATCGTCTCACCCGCTCGTACAACTTGCTTTGCGCCGCGAAATACAACGTCGAGTTCGCCCTCTAGTAGAATGAAAGCCTCCTCGAAATCGTGACGGTGAGGAGGCGGTCCTCCGCCCGGGGGAACGTACATGTCGATGAGACAAAACCGGCCAGCCGTTTCCTTGCACTTGAGGAGAATCGTGTAAGTATCCCCCACTACTCCAATGTGGGGGATTTTCTGATCTGTGTTCAGCACGCACAGTCGCAAGCTTGCGTAGCGGGTCGTCTGACGGGATCGCTAAAACGTGTTGCGTCGCTGAATTTGATTCGTCGGCCATTCTTCGCTCCCACACCTCTTCCCTTGTTTGGTGCACGGTTGCTCCACATGTGACAGTGCCCGAAGGCGGATTTAGCGGACGTTGCGCTGCGGCGACGTCAATCGCACCATGAAGCGCGTCGCGGGCAGCAGGCGAGCCAAAACTCTCGCGGATAGTCGCTGCGCATCAGCTTCCTGGATGAAAGCACCCACCACGACTTCATCGATGCCTGCTTGCTTGAGTAATTGCTGGACTTCGGATTTGGTGTAGCTTCGATTTTCGCCGAAATTCTCGGGAAGCAATCCTAAGCGACGCAGCGGGTTGTGCCACCAGTTGTGAAAGTCCACAACCGCAGTGCCCCCCGGTGCGAGCGCCTGGCGGATGTTCGCCAACAACCTTATGTCATGCCAGGGCCCACGAATCAGCGAATCGAGACACGTCAGATGTTGAATGGAATTGAGGAATGGCGGTCGAAAGTAGTCCGAGCGCAGGATCACCATGTTCTCCAAGCCCAAGCGAGTAGCTTTGGCGCTCGCGTAGTGCACCGCCGTGACGGAAAGATCGCAATGGAAAACCGGGCGAGAGCGGCGGGCGGCTGCGAACGTCGTATGTCCCGCGCCCGCAGAGAGATCACAGAATACTCCGTCGGCATCGCCCGGAACATCCTGTAACAGGCGCAGGACTTCCTCGGTGTGGCGCTCGCGACGCCGCATGGTCCGCGCCGATGAGGTTTCGGATGCGCCCCACGGCAGCGCGTCGTTTCGTGATTCCCACACGCGAGAGTACGCCTGAAGATAGGCATTCTCGTATCCGGCCGGAACTTCGGAAGTAGAAATCGCGATGGGTTTCGCAGGCAGGATCTCCAATAGATTGGGTTTTTGGAAGGGAAAGATTCGCGAACAGCGGTCGTACCGGAGACCGCCGGAAACTGGGGTCAGTGACGCGCCTTCGTCGGGACACGAGAGGTAGCGAGCGATCTCGGCTGGGTCAAGGAGCATGGCGGGGTGTTTGCATTTATCTGACTTTCCCTGGTCGGGAGCCGGCGTGGCCTGGGGCGCGAGTTTACGTCGCACGCGATGTCATTTGCGTCTAAACCCCGCCCTCTCCGAGAGTGCGGCTACAAATGCAAGGTCATAAGCCGTGGTTGCGGAACATAGTTTTTAGGGCGGACGTGGCGTGGCTTAGACGGGTGCTTAGTTTGCTGCCGTACTGGAATTGCAAGAAGGCGTCCGCGGCTTTCTCTAGATCTGGACCGTAGCGATACCACCAGGGCTTCTCGCGGCGTGGGAGACGGTCGACGTCGATGTATTTGGTTTGCACCATTTCCAGGAGGCCAGGTTTCGCGTGGGTGCGACCCCAGCCACTCGGGCCGCAGCCGCCATGGGGAGCTTCGGCGATGGCGAAATAGCTGATGGCGTCGTTGACCATTACGGCGCCGGCGCGGAGTCGTGCGGCGATGGCTTTGCCGCGAGTGGCGTCGCTGGTCCAAACGCTGGCCGACAACGCGAATGGCGAATCGTTTGCCCGCAGGATCGCTTCTTCGGAGTTGGAAACCGTTTGGATAGCGAGGATCGGGCCGAAGGTTTCTTCCTGAAAGAGGCGGGACCTTGAATCCACATCGACGATCACCGTGGGCTCGAAGAAATTGGTGCCGAGGTCGGCGCGCGCACGGCCACCGCACAGAACTCTTGCGCCGTGCTGAACGGCATCTTCGATCAAATCAATCATACGCAAAACATGCTGAGGTCGAATGAGTGGACCGACGTCGGTGGCGGGATCGCTTCCTGGACCGAGGCGTAGTTTTTTGGTTTTTTCCACGCAACGGGCGGCGAATGCTTCGCTAATCGGCTGTTCGATGAAAATCCGTTCGACGGACAGGCAGACTTGGCCGCAATTGGTGTAGCTGCCCCAGACGGCGCCGCTTGCGGCGGTGTCCAGGTGGGCGTCTGCGAGGACGATCATGGCGTCTTTGCCGCCAAGCTCCAGAACCGTGGGAATCAGGCGCTTGGCGCAGGCCTCGGCGACATGCCGTCCGGTCTCCACACTGCCGGTGAACAGGATCTTGTCGCACGCGGCTTCGATGAGAGCTTGGCCCACTTCGCCGCCGCCCTGTACGACGGTTACCAAATTCTCTGGAAAACCCGCGCTTGCAAAGAGTTTTTCGATCAGCGCTCCACAGTGTGGGGTGAAGTCGCTGGTCTTGCAGACGACCGCGTTGCCCGCAACGATCGCTGGGATGATTTGACTGATCGGAATTGCGAGTGGGTAGTTCCACGAACTGATGATGCCGATGACCCCTAGCGGCTCATAGGTGAGCGTGCCGCTCTTCGCCTTCGCTGCGAGATTGTGGTGGGGAGTCCCTTCCGGTCGGAGCATGCGTTCGGCGTTGGCGGCGAAATATTCCGCGGTGTCGAGCGCTACGAAAATATCCGCGAAGAGCGCCTCGGCACGTGGCTTGCCGGATTCCTGTACGATCGCGTCTGCCAGCGCGTCTCGCGAGGACAAGATGCGCTCGCGGAGAATTCTTAACTGCGCGGCCCGATCTGCGATCGGAGTCTTCGACCACAGGGTGTGAGCTGCGCGGGCCCCAGCGACGATCGACGGAAGACGTGCCGGCGGCGTTTTTTCGAAGTACCGGAGGACTTCGCCGGTCGCGGGGTTGATCGACGGAATCTTGCCGATAGAGACGGCTGTAGCAACCATAGGCGGATTCTAGCTGAAAACTAGACCGCCGAAACGGAAGTTCGCTCCTTAAGAAGCGCGGTCTGGAACAGCGGAGGCAAGATCGCACCGTGTGCGTGTACGATGGAGGACTTTACTTAGTGTCGAAAAACAGGAGATTCCATGAATCGTTTTCTGCTTCGAGCATCTGCCGTCGCTGCTGTGACCTTGACGTCGTACTGTCCGGTGAATCCGCAGCAAGGAAATCAGACCCAACGGATCGCGCAATTTGAAAATGAAGAGGTGAAGGTTTGGAAGTCGACGGTCATGCCCAATACACCACTGGCGATGCACCGCCATGAACATGGGCGTGTGATTATCGCCCTCAGCGGAGGAGCGATGAAAATCGTGGAGCAAAACGGTTCGTCAGAGACCCACAATTGGGAAACCGGGAAAGCGTATTGGCTCCCGGCCAATCCCGCGGCCCAAATGCATTCCGACGTCAATGCTGGCGAGAAACCCATTGAGGTGATGGTCGTGGAAGTGAAGCACGATAAATGACGGATGAGTGGCGGTGTGTCGCTACTTCATCGGGTGATCGAAAAGATGCAGTCTACGGATCCGTGGAGACCGGGAGCACGACGGTGTGGATTGCCGAGGGATCGTCACGCAGCTTGATGTATAGGCCGGTTTCGCTGGGGTGCGGAACGGCGAGCGTGGCTTCGATGAAATCTGTCGGCACCGGGGCGTTGTGGGCGAATTGCTGATCGGAGGCTACGGAATCGATCAGAAAAAGATTGGTGCCGGTTAGTTGGCACGGTTTGTCGGCGCTTTCCGGGCAACGAATTTCTTTCAACGATGGAACGCGCACAAGGGTCGCCAGCGACTGCCAATCCCCTTTTGTGCCATCGGCTTGTACTGGCCGGAAACGCAGCGGCCCGAAGGCGGAGGGGCCGAATGCTTTGTGGGGATCGAAAACAGCTAGCACGCTTCCGGAGTCGCGCAGGAATAGACTACCGTCGGCCGTGTTAAGTTGCGCGCTGAAGGATTCGTCCGGCGTTGCTACTTCTATTTTCTCGGTACGCGGAAACTTTTCTGGGATTTCTGTTTTCAACAGGAATGAAATCTGACCATCAAAGGGCAACTCATCCTGGCTGCCCAGGCTGATGTTCGATGGCGTGCTGCCGAGTTGGATGTTTTTGCTGACCAGCGTGACCTTGGGGCGCGGGGCTTCTACTTTCGTCGGAAGATCGAGGACCCGGCCGTCTTTGAGAGCGACTTTGGCAACCAAGGATTGGTCTGGTCGAAGTGCAGCCGTGTCGGGATGTGCCGCGGATAAATGGAGCTCGTCTTTTTCGTTTTCGCGCGTTAGCTTTGCGGGAACGAAGTGAACTCCGTTCAGGTCGAAGTGGTCTACTTCGTCCAAGCGAGTTCCCTTCAACACGCCTTGTTGGTCGCCTGCGTTTATCGTGAAACCTTCGAGATGAGCAGCTTCGGAATACGCTTGCAGCGAAACTTCATCGGGCTTGGGCTGGCCGAATTGCTGCAGCCTTACTTTCATCGCTCCGGCGGGTTGATCCTTGAGCGCTACTTTCAATTCCAATTCCTCCGGCTTGGTGGACTTCCAGGTCACCTTAACCTCGTTGCCCTGAGCGTTCTGAATCTTGATGTTATCCACGCAGGCGGCGAAATCGGATTGCAAGTGGAACGTGTCTTCGCGACCAACGATCAACGCGCTCTGCTCCGAGGCCGGGATCACCCATTGCGTGGGGCTTGAGGTTCGGAGATGGAAGTTCGGGCCTTCGTACTTTTCAAAGCCCCAATATCCGCGCAGCGTTCCGGTCAATTGGGGATCAAGTTTAGAGCCTTCCACGGTGTGGGTGTCGATCACGAAGCCGCCGCTGGAAGCGTCGGCGCGCGCGGGGAGCCTCATTTCTTTGCCTTCTTTTCCAGGAACGTAGAGAAAGAAATCGTGAGCGATGTTCGAGGAAAATACCAAGGGAGCGCCTTCCACCGGCAGCACAAGCGATGATTTTTGCAGGCACAAGACCTGATCAGCGTTGACAGCGCGCAGCGGCGGCAACTGGGCTGCTTCGATAGCGGGCAGCCCCACAACAATTACCGACATAGGCTTGCGGAAGGATGGAGGGTTGTTGAGCTTGAGATTCATCTGCTCGCCTTTAGGTAAGGCGAGGGCGGGAATGTAGACGTAGGACGCGGTGTGCAGGTTGCCGAGAACGCGGGCGAGATCGATGACCGCACCGACGTAAGCGCTGTAGAATCCGCCTCCGGCGAGTGACGTGGTGCTCACTGCGCCCACCAGGTCGGAGTTCGGCCCGGATGCTAACGCTGTGACCATCGACTGGCTGTGACCGTCATCCAGGACCAGACTGTCCGTGTTTTTTGTCAAACAGGAACTTTGTTCTTCGATGGGCTTGTTGAAGCATTGTTCATCGACACGAATACCTAGCGTACGCGCCATTAGAATCGAATGTTCGTGAAGCGCCTTGGGGTCGGCGTCGGAAATAGCCTTTACATCAGCGAGATATTTTTCCAGGCGCGAACGGTCGAGGCTGGCCTGATTCAGATCTTGCGAGGCTCGCACGAACACCCCGGGCCTGCCGCGCACGGCGCTGCGCAGGCTTCCGAAGTCACCTCCGGTTTCGGGGGCCAGAAATAGGAGCGCTTGCTGGGCGTCCTGTGGGACGGTGACGACGATTCCCTCTTCGCGCACTTGCTTCGACCACGTTTCGGCTTTGATGAACCAATTCTCCGGAGGTGGATTCGTGGCGCCGCGCAGAAACGCGACGATCAATAGATACCGTGCGGACTGATCGTCGGGAAAATCCGGATGGAGCCACAGACGGTCGCCCGGTTGCAAGTTCGCTACCTCGGAAACAGGCAGCGGCTTTCCGTTGCGCGTGACTTTCATCTCGATGCGCGGGCCCAACAAGTCGAAGGAGTTGTTGTCGGCGCGGGCGAAAATGGGCGCCGCAAGGAGCGCCGCTATAACATACACATAGCGCATGAACTTTCGCACGACGGAACCACCGGTGTCCCTAAAAACCATTTTTCTATCGCCCCTCAAGTCGTAAGTTATTCGCGAGGTAAACGCTTTGCTGAAATTGCGGCGAACTAAATGCGTCTCGAATTTGAGACGCACGGCAACTTGCGTCAGTTTCTTTGATGCGATGTGCCGATGGCGTGCCGCCAGCGGTTAAGCGCTTATTTCCGGGCCGTCTTTCGTGAGGCTGGAACGAAATTGCGACCGCGCTTTGGAAATCTAATGATAGTTCGCGATTGGCGGTGCGAGCAATAGGGCTGTGAGATTTTTCCTAACTGGCAACAGCTCCGCACTGTCGATTTCCTCGCCGGCCCGCGGTCCTGCACAGACCCTCCGGAACCTCAGGGTAACAAAAGTGTCCGTGCTACTTGGCGGCGGCGAGTTTTGCGGCGGCGGAGGATATAAGATCGGCCTCGCGTTGAAGGGCCGACGCAGCGCTGGCGATGGCCACTTCCGCCTGTTTCCATTGCTTTTGTTCCATAGCCTCGCGGACGGCCGGAATGGCTTTGGCTTCGTAGCCGGTGTAGACGCCGGGAGCGTAGATCTGGTGTTTGTACCAGGCGCGGCCAGGGAGGCCCTCGGGCGTGGTGAGTTTGCGCTCGCTGTCAATCAGCATGCGATTAATCTCGGCTACCGGCGCAGAAGCTAACGCTGCGCCGCCATTTTCGGTGGCGTGGGCGAGGGCTTTCCGATATTCCTCGGAGCTGCGCGTTAATGAGTCCGCGCTGTTCTGCAGTGGCGCGAAATTCAGATGTGGGGGAATTTCTTGTTTCGCCGGCGGGACGTAGCTTTCTTTGGGGTCCGCACTGGCGATGAACGCGCCTTCTTCGATTTCCAGGTTGCGCTCGCCGATCTCGTCCCGCTGCTTGGTGGCAAAGGTCTGCAGGCCGCGAACGTAGGTTTGCACCGTGTCGGCTAGATCGGAAAAATCAAAGGGGAGCAGATCGGCGTCGGCCAGACGCATCACGGTGGTGCCGGCGACTTGCGAAAGCGCGCGGCCGTAGGCGAAGTCGGTGTCGCTGAAATGCGTGTACCAATAGAAATCGTCGTAGATGGAATGGTAGATGCCGCCCTGGTCTTCTCCGCCAAAGCCGAAATTCAATACGGCAATGCCAAGAAAATTCTGGAAGCCGGCATGGTCGGAGCCGCCGCCGGAGATATCGATGCGCAAATCGGGGCGTTGGCGCAATTCCTGACGTGCTTCGACCGAAGCTGCGTCAGTGATGCTGCGGAGTTGCAGGCGCTTCCAGACGGACAGCTTCGTTTCCGGGTCCTGGACATCGCGAGCGACGTCGTTGACCAATTTTTCGAGCGTGTGGGCGCCGTCGGCTCCCAGGAAACCCCGTCCGTTGGTGTCTGAATTAATGTAGGCCACGGCGTGCTGGCGAAGTTCCGCGGCGTGCGTCTCCAACCATTCCACGGAACCCAACAAACCGGGTTCTTCGCCATCCCAGGCGCAATAGATGATGGTGCGCTTGGGCTTCCAGCCTGACTTCACCAGTTCGCCCAACGCACGCGCTTCTTCCAAGACCGCGACCTGACCGGAGATGGGATCTTCCGCTCCATTCACCCAGGCGTCGTGATGATTGCCGCGCAGCACCCACTCGTCGGGAAATTGTGAGCCGGGAATTTTCGCGATTACGTCGTAAAGCGGCTTGAGTTGCCAATCGGAGAAAACTTTTAAGTGAACTTTCGCGGGGCCTGGACCAATCCGGTAGGTAATCGGCAGGCCGCCGCGCCAGGCTTCAGGCACGACCGGGCCAGTGATAGCGGACAAGAGTGGTGTGGCGTCGGCATACGAAATCGGCAGCACGGGAATTTTCGTGAGTGTCGGCGTATTTTTGTTGACGTCGAGCCGCTTGGCGTCGGCCGTTGCGCCGACGTTGGGCGTGAGGGGATCGCCCATGAATTCTGTGCTGTCTTGCACGCTGCCGCGTTGTACTCCTTCGCGTGGACGCAAGCCGCCAGCAGGAAACGTTTGGCCGGCGGAATAGCCATCATCGCGCGGGTCGGAGTAAATGATGCAGCCGACGGCTCCATGCTCGGCCGCGACCTTAGGCTTGATGCCCCGCCAGGCGTGGCCGTAGCGCGCGATGACGATGGCGCCTTGCACGGAAACGCCGTGGCGGGCGAGGGTCTCGTAGTCTTCAGGGATTCCATAATTGACGTAGACGAGCCGGCCGGTCACATCGCCGTCGATGGAGTAGGCGTT
>Ga0137403_10001048_pt1 | contig 35104 bp, 43 predicted proteins | sample CZOMad2_1_16fung_FD_122057 | JGI IMG/M metagenome (GOLD analysis project Ga0137403, IMG submission 122057) | Vadose zone soil fungal communities from Angelo Coast Range Reserve, California, USA - CZOMad2_1_16fungal (Hybrid Assembly) | ecosystem: Environmental > Terrestrial > Soil > Vadose zone... | reverse complement strand
ACCACGCCCATGGCGGATCGAAATTCGCGTACTACAAGTGGGAGGTGATCGCCCAAGCTCTTGGGCTGAGTTCACCGGCACCCAGCACTGCGTACCACTCAGGGTTAGCATGGAATGTTGGCGTACCCGGCTTGGCTATCCCCGCTTGGTCCTTGAGGATCCCCGCTTGGTCCTTGAGGGCGGCTGCAGCCGCGGAACTTTTCGGCCTAGGTCCGGAAGACCCGCTCGCTGATTTTGCCGCAGCAGTCGCCATCGGAGTTGGAATTGGGGTTGCTGTTCTGCACGATGAGTCTTCAGACGAAACCACACCGGGCACGCCCACCGGTGACGCTCCCGCGGCGCCGAATGCGACGGCAGAACCGCCTGCCACAGAGACGCCGCCTGATACACCAGCGCCTGGCTCATACCTTGATAAATATGGTGACCCCACCTTTGTCAGCAATCATGTAACTGAACAGATGAACACAGATGGCATTTCATCTGGGCAGTTGGCAGGAGCTCTATCGACTAACGATCCAGTCGAAGGCCCGCGACCTGGGCAGGAAACCTACGATGACGGCACCACAGAGGTCGTGGTAGACACCGATACAGGTGGGATAGTGCAAGTGGCACACTCTCCCCGCTATCGCTGATCTTGACATGGTTTCTTCGCAATAGGTGACAAATGGAGAACGAAGAAGAGTTAATAACCGCACATAAATTCACGTCGAACAATAAAAAATATATACTTGCAAGTGAAAGGTGCGGATGCTTTTATTGCCTGAATACGTTTCCCGCATCTAGAGTCCGAGAGTGGATAAATGACGGCACGAGAGCTCGCTGCCCATTTTGCAGTGTCGATTCAGTATTGCCATCGAATACATGTGACGTAAGCGTCGGTTTCCTACGGAGAATGAATGAATATTGGTTCAAGAGCGGAAAAAAGTTCAACAAAGCTGAATGGGAAGCATTCGTGAGAGAAAACAAAATCCCCTCTCCCAAGAGGCCAGGTGACAACTAGTAATAGCGGAAAAAGGGGACGCTACACTTTTCAGCGTTTATCTGTTAAACGTCACGCCATGCCCCGATTGGCGCGCATCGTCTTTGCCGGCAAGCTGCTCCTTCCACTTGTAGAGCTGTGAATTTCGGTGACACTGGATTAAATATCCGGCCGGGAATTACGGAATTACGGTGACAGTGCACGAATTGACATCGGAAGGTTGTGCGTCTAGCTTCAGCCATGGCCCGTCTCGCCCGTCTGGTGGTTCCCGGCCTGCCGCATCACGTGACGCAGCGCGGCAACGGGACTTTAATAGGGTCAGAGTGTATTTATTCTCCGATGGTGCCGCCATTGTGCACCGAGAGGACGACGAGGCCGCTCGCCTGCAGAAGTCTCGCGGCGTGGCGGAGGGTCGGCTGAAAAAGGAGATGCTTCCCGTTTGGTGCTAACGGCTACGCATCGCAGGATATCGTGCGTCGCCGCGTCGTCTTTGCCGGCGTTCCTCACCACGTCGCCCACCCGGCGCGGGAACCGCCGCGAGGACGCGGTCTTCTTCGACGACGTCCGCCGGGCCTATCCGAAGTGGCTGATCGGACGGCGTCCGATGATTCGTCTCCTGCCAGCAGTTGACATGTTCTCTATGCGTTCCTATATTCATTTCGTCCCTGCGTTGGGGGCTCGGTCTTTGACATCGTGAATCCCGGCCCTTGGAGCCGCCGACCGCTCGGCGCGGCGCCCGGTTGCTCGGCTGCGGTCCGGGCGGGGGCGGATACGCAGAATGCGATAGCCTTGAATTTCGAGTTTTCATGCTCGACCATCCCCTTCCAATGACCGACCCATGCACGCGCCGCCTTCGTCACGGCGGCGATCCCTGCGCGCAGGCGGCGGCGCGGGCGAGGAGCAGCGTGCGCTCGCGGGCGTTGCGCGTGAGCGATGCGGCGCGCTCGAACTCCGTCCGCGCCTCGTCGGTGCGGCCGAGCTTGACCAGGAGGTCGCCGCGCACGCTGGGCAGGAGATGATAGCGCGCGAGCGACGGCTCCGAGGTCAGCGCATCCACGACCTCGAGGCCCGCGGCAGGGCCGTACGCCATCGCCAGCGCGACCGCCCGATTGAGCTCCACGACGGGGGACGGCGCGAGCCGGGCCAGCGCCTCGTAGAGCGCCGCAATGCGCGCCCAGTCCGTCTCCGGCCCGCTACGCGCCCGCGCGTGACAGGCGGCGATCGCGGCCTGCAAGGCGTAAGAGCCATGCGCGCCGCCGAGCGCCTCCGCCCGCGCGAGCGCCGCGAGACCGCGATGGATGAGGAGATGATCCCAGCGCGCGCGGTCCTGGTCGAGAAGCAGGACGGGCTCTCCCGCCGGACCGGTTCGCGCGCCCGAGCGCGACGCCTGGATCTCCATCAGCGCGACCAGGCCGTGGACCTCCGGCTCCAGCGGCGCCAGCTGGGCGAGGATACGGCCGAGGCGCAACGCCTCCTCGCAGAGCGCCGGTCGCATCCAGTCGTCGCCGGCGGTCGCCGCATAGCCCTCGTTGAAGACGAGGTAGATGATCTCGAGCACCGACTCCAGGCGGCCGGCGAGCGCGGCCCCGCGCGGCACTTCGAAGGGCACGCGCGCCTCGGCAAGCGCCCGCTTGGCGCGGACGATGCGCTGGGCAATCGTCGGCTCCGGAACGAGGAAGGCGCGCGCGATCTCCTCGGTCGTCAGGCCGCCGAGCAGGCGCAGCGTAAGCGCGACGCGCGCCTCGGTGGAGAGAATCGGGTGACAGGCCGTGAAGATGAGGCGCAGGAGATCGTCGCCGATGTCGTCGTCGAGGGCGGCGTCGAGATCCGGCGCGGCCACCTCCTGCTGGATCTCGAGCTCGCGCCCGAGTTCCTCGTGCTTGCGGTCGAGCAGCTTGCGCCGGCGCAGCCGGTCGATCGCACGGTTCTTCGCCGTCGCCATCAACCAGGCGCCAGGGTTGTCCGGGACGCCCGACTCCGGCCATCGTTCGAGTGCCGTGACGAGCGCGTCCTGCGCCAGCTCCTCCGCAAGGCCCACGTCGCGCAGCATCCGCGCCAGCCCGGCGATGAGCCGGGCCGACTCGATCCGCCAGACCGCGTCGATCGCGCGATGGGTACCGGTAACCGTCACGGCTACCAGTTAAGGCATCGGCTGGCGGGCGGTCGAGTCTGACGATAGGCTGCGCCGGGACCGACCCGGGCGAGCTACCGCCTGCGTTTCGCGAACTCAGAGAGGGTCTGCTACCGAACAAATCAAACGCGGACGTTCGAGGAGATCAACCATGGAATACCCGCTTCGAGGAAAGACGGCGCTCATCACCGGAGGCTCCCGCGGCATCGGTCGCGCGATCGCGCTTGGGCTGGCATCGTACGGGGCCGCCGTCGTGATCGGCTACGTCAAGAACGAAGCCCAGGCCCGCGAAGTCGTGAAGACGATCGCCGATGCCGGCGGCAAGTCCGCTGCCGTGCAGGCGGACCTGTCGCGCCCGACCGAAGCGATCCGCCTGTTCGACGAAGCGGAACGGACGGTCGGAGCCCTGGACATCGTCGTCGCCAACGCCGCCGACATCGTCGTCAAGCCACTGGCGGACTGCACCGAGGAGGACTACGACCGGATCTTCAATACCAACACGAAGGGCGTCTTCTTTACCCTGAAGGAAGCCGCCCGGCGCCTCAAGGACGGTGGCCGCATCATCGTTTCCTCCACCGGGGGCACCAGGATGTTTTTCCCGGGACAATCGCTTTACCTCGGCAGCAAAGGTGCCGTGGAGCAGTTCGTCCGGGCCTTGTCGTGGGAGCTCGGCAACCGGGGCATCACGGTCAACGCGATCTCCCCGGGCCCGACCGAAACGGACATGATGCAGGATCGCTACCGCGACAAGGCAGCCGCGATGTCGCCGTTCAACCGCATCGGAGACCCCGCGGACATCGCCGCTGTCGCCATGTTCCTCGCCACCGATGCCGGGCGGTGGGTGACCGGGCAGAACATCGGGGCCGGCGGTGGCGCCTTCTGATTGACGGCGTGCTCTCGCGGTTGAGGTCCGCTTTCCAACTTCACCATTAGGTCGTCGCGGATGCTGTCTCCGGCCGGGACGCCGACCGGCCGGTGCGCAGAAGCACGGCCCCGAGCAGGGCCGCCGCGGCCGCGAAAACGGCACCGACAGCGAAAGCAACGTGGTAGCCGGCGTTGAGCGCGACGAGCGAGCCTGCGCCGGACGCCAGCAGGCCGTCGGTACGCGCCGCAGCAAGACTGGCGAGGACGGCGAGCCCAAGCGCCCCGCCCATCATGAACGAGGTGTTGACGACTCCCGAGGCGAGGCCCGACTCGCTCGGGGCAACGTCGCTCATGGCAGCGAGCAGCACCGGGTTGAAGGCCATGCCGGCGCCGAGGCCGAGGAGGGTCATGCCGGGGAGAACATGGGCCACGAAGGTGCCGTCGACCGGCGCCAGCGCGAACAGCGCAAGTCCGGCCGCCGCCAGCAGCAGCCCAGCGGCCAGCGGCGCCCTGATGCCGAAGCGCATGACCATCTTGGCGGAAAGACCGAGCGAAAAGGCGCCCATGATCAGGTTGGATGGCAGGAAGGCGAGACCGACCTGCAGCGGGCTGTAACCGAGTACGAGCTGGAGATAGAGCGCGGAAATGAAGAACCAGGCGAACATGGCGGCGGCCCAGAGGACGCCGACCATGTTCGCCGTCGAGACGTTGCGCAGGCGGAAGAGGCCGAGGGGCATGAGCGGCGCCCCGACCCGGGATTCGATGCCCAGAAAGAGCGCCAGGAGTGCGGCCGCGGCGGCGAGCAGGCCGATTGTCTGGACCGACCCCCAGCCGGCTTCGTTGCCGTTCACGATCGCGTAGACGGCGAGCAACAGCGAGGCCGTCACGGTGACCGCGCCGGCGATGTCGAGGCGCGCTCCGACGGCCTGGCCGCGGCCGGCCGGCAACAGGACGAGGCAGAGCGCGAACACCGCGACGCCGATCGGGAGATTGACGAGGAAGATCCAGTGCCAGTCGAGCGCATCCGTCAGGAGGCCGCCGAGGAGCACGCCGATCGAGCCGCCGCCGGCCATGACGAAGCCGAAGATGCCCATGGCCTTGGCCCGCTCGGCTGCTTCGGTGAACAGGTTCATGATCAGCGAAAGCGCGACCGCCGAGACGACGGCGCCGCCGAGCCCCTGCACGGCCCGCGCCGCGATGAGCGGCACTTGCGCGGTGGCCAGCCCGCAGGCGAGCGAGGCCAGCGTGAACAGGGTGATCCCCAGCAGGAACAGCCGGCGGTGGCCGAAGAGATCGCCCAGCCGGCCGCCGAGCAGGAGGAAGCCGCCGAAGGTGAGCATGTAGGCGTTCACGACCCAAACCAGCGAGGTCTGGGAGAAACCGAGATCCGCCCGGATCGACGGCAGGGCCACGTTCACGATGGTCGTGTCGAGGACGATCATCAGGTCCCCGAGGCAGAGGATAAGGAGAGCCAGCCAACGCTTCCTGCCGTCGATCGTCTTCGTCATGATTCCTCCGTTGTATATATCGCCGTCACGCGCCCTTGCGCTGCCCGGATTTCACCTGCAATTCCGGCAGCTTGGCCACCGCCTCCTGCACGGCGGCCGGGAAATCGGACACCTCCTGGACCTGGCGGACCTCGATCACTTCGTTCTCAGAGGCGGGGCAGCGCTTGGCCCATTCGATCGCCTCTTCCCGCGACTTCACCTGGATCATCCAGTAGCCGCCGAGCACCTCCTTCGCCTCGGCGAAGGGCCCGTCCGTCACTTTCGGCTTCCCGCCGGCGAACGAGACGCGCGCACCCATCGAGGGTGGATGGAGACCGTCGAGCGCCAGCAGCACGCCGGCCTTCTGCAGGGATTCGTTGTACTTCATCATGGCGGCAATGCGATCGGCGTCGTCCGGCATGGTGCCCGGCGCCGCCGTCTCGTAGCCCTTGGGGATCATCAGCATCATGAATCGCATCGTCTTGTCTCCTGTTCGCTTCCGGTTCGGAGCGGGGCGTCCGGCCGGTCGCGGCCGGATCTGAGCCTCGCTCTATCTGTACGACGAACGAGGGGTGGCAAGATCGACAGGCCACGGAATGATTATTGTGCCGCACACGCGATTCCGTCCGCCGCGTATACCAACCCACCATCCACTCGGTGTCATTCCCGCGAAAGCGGGAATCCAGGGCGACTGCATGTCGCTTGCCCTGGACCCCCGCTTTCGCGGGAATGACACCGAAGGGAAGGCGACGATGAATCACAAACGGAGGGCCCAGTCCTACTTCGCGGCCTCCGTTATGGTCTTCAGGTTGGCGAGGCCGGTCTCGAACTCCTTGCCGATCATGCGATCCATATTGCAAAAGAGGCCTATCACCTTCGACAGGACGGGACTGGGACCGTACATGGCCCATGTGACGTTCGTGGCATCGGCTTTGGCATCCAGCGTGAACTCCGCGATGTTGTGGCCTTCGAACGGCTTGATGAAATCGAGTTTCAGCGTGACCTTGGACGGTGGAGAGGTCTCGGTGATCTCCATGCGACCCTTGCCGATGTTCTTGTTACCGTCCCACTCATAGATCGCGCCCTCGCCGGTTGCCGCGCCGCTGTAGCTCTTCTTCATCGCCGGGTCCTTCTTCTCCCAGGGTGACCACAGGGCATGACTACGCAAATCGTTGACGAGCGCAAAGATCTTCTCCGGCGGCGCCTTGATGCTCGTAGCGCGCTGGATGCGGAACGTGTCGGGCCTGGTCGCGGCGAAGCCGAGAAGGCCGGCGATCAGAACGGCGACCACGATGACGACAATGGCAACGATCTCGAACATCGATTCCTCCGGGGCACTAACGTCGCAGGGGGATGAGCGCGCGCACCCGTTCATCGCGCAGGAAGAGTCCGCCCCAGACCATCACGCCGAGATAGGCGCCGAAGAGGAGATGGGTGAAGACCGGGTCGCCGACGCGCAGGTGGGTGGCGATGGCGCCACCCAGCAAGCCCGTCAGCAGGATCGCGCCGAGCACGGCGGTGCGCGGGATCACATAGAACACCGTACAGACGAGCACGAGGACCCCCAGACCGCGGGCCAGGTTCACGGGGTAGCCAAGCTGCGCCAATGACTCCGTGACAGGGTCGATCGGTACCAATTTTATGGCACCGTCGAAGAGCAGGAACAGGACGACCAGGCCGCTCAGGATACGCCCGGCCCAATGTGCCTTCGTCGAGACCGAACCGGTTTGAGTGCTCGTTTGCATGATTCTCCATCCAGATGTCGATCGATCGAAAATCGATCCTTACGGCGCCACGATGACCATCCAGGACACGCCGAAGCGGTCGGCGACCATGCCGAAGCGCGGGGAGAAGAAGGTCTTGTTCAAGGGCATCTGCACCTGCCCGCCGCTGCCGAGCGCAGCGAACACCCGGTCGGCCTCGGCGGCGTTCGCCACCGTGAGCGACAGTGAAAAGCCCTGGAAGTTCGGCTTCCCCAGGCAGTGGCCATCGGAGGCCATGACCCTGGTGTCGCCGATGCGCAGGCAGCTATGCATCACCTTGTTCTCGGACCCGGGTGGGACCATGCCGGGCTGCGCTGGCTCGGGGCAGTCCTTGAAGCGCATGAGCATCTCCACCTCGGCGCCCAGCGCCTTGCGGTAAAACTCGATCGCCTCCTCGCAACGGCCGTCGAGGAACAGATAGGGTTGGACGAGCATGGCATCTCCTTCCTGGGGGTTGGGGGTGGTAAGGGCGCGATTTCGGAGCCGGCTTCCCGACGATCGCGGGTGGCCGGCCCCGTCCTCCACCTATGAGTCGAACGGGGCACTACGGAATCGACAGGTCGAATTGTCTTTTTTGTGCCGGCCGAGGGGCACCGCGATCAGCGCTTTTCGGCCACCTGCGCGCGCAGCCGCTCCTCCTGCTCCCTGAGCTCGGGCGTGAACTCGGCGCCGAAGTCCGCCGCCTCGAAGACCTGGCGGATCTCGATCTCCGACTCCGTGCCGGGGAAGGGATTGGGAGACCGCTTGACCCATTCGATCACCTCTTCCTTCGACTTCACCTGCAACAGCCAGAAGCCGGCGATCAGCTCCTTCGTCTCGGCGAAGGGCCCGTCGATCACGGTCCGCTTGGAGCCCGAGAACCGGACGCGCGCGCCCTTCGAACTCGGGTGAAGCCCCTCGCCCGCGAGCAGCACGCCGGCCTTAACCAGCTCTTCGTTGAACTTCCCCATCTCGGCCAACAGCTTCTCATCCGGCATCACCCCCGCCTCCGAGTCCTTGGTGGCTTTGACTATCACCATGAATCGCATCGTCGTGTCTCCTCTTGGTTCCGGGTTGGGAGCCCGGCCTCTACACCTGGGCTCTCCCTAGGCGACGAACGAGCCCCAGCGAGATCGACAGGTCGAACAATTTTTTTGTGGCAGCGCTGCTGATATCGGATTTTGCGATCGCTTTGCGATTTGTGACTCAATCTTCGCCTTCCCCTCGATGTCACCCCCACGATAGCGGGGGTCCTGGGCCAGCGGCGAGTTCTGTAGCCCTGGATTCCCGCTTTCGCGGGAATGACAAGAAATGGATGGCGGGAGAGAAGCTGGTTCGGTCAGTCTATTGCGGCATGAGCTTGAGATAGGGCTGCGCTTCCTCGACCGCGCGGGCGAAGGACGGACGTTTCATCAGGCGGTCCAGATATCGAGCCGCGTTCTTGTGGGTGGCGCCGAAGGGCATCACCAAGTTGGCGTAGAACAGCGGCGGCGCTGCGGCGCAGTCGGCCATCGTGAAGCCGTCGCCCATCACCCAGGTCTTGGTCGCCATGTCCTGGTCGAGCATGCCGAGGGACGTCTGTAGCAGCGTCTTCGCTTGCTCGACGCCGTAGGGATCGTTCTTCCCCGCCGGACGCAGCTTGTCCGTGACCACCTTCTGCATGGGCACATTCATGTACAGGTCGAAGAAGCGGTCGCGCAGGCGCGTCTGCCGCGCCAGCTCCGCATCAGCCGGGATAAGCTGCGACTTGCCCGGGTAGTGCTGCGCCAGATACTCGATGATGATGCTCGACTCCGGCACGGTCCGATCCCTGGCCTCGTCGCGCAGCACCGGGAACTTGCCGATCGGCCATATCTTCTTGAAGGCGGCCGCGGCGGCCTCGTTGAACAGGTCGACGATGATCGGCTCGAACGGCGTGCCGTTCTCGTAGAATGCGATGAGCGCCTTTTGGCAGAAAGACGACAGCGGATGGAAATAGAGCTTCAGAGTCATGTGACGACGTCCCTTTCGTTTCGGAATGACAGGTCGCTGACGAAAGTCGCTACTGCTGCTCGAACATGTCGATCGCCCTCACCTCGAGGCCCCATCCCACCTGCTCGCCCAGATGCGCCGCCGGATGGTTCGACGCCACGCGGACGGCTTCGTCCAGATCCCGCGCCTCGATGATGAAGAACGCGCCGACCTGCTCCTTCGTCTCGGTGAAAGGACCATCGGTGACCGAAACCTTGCCCTTCCTCGGCCGCAGGGCTTTGCCCGCGCGCGGCGATTCAAGGGACGCCGTGACGACGAGGTGGCCGCTCTTGCGCAGTGCCGTATCGTAGGGCGGGCACTGGCTGACGATCGCGTCCAGTTCGGTCTTGGGCAGAGCTTCGAACTTCTTCTCGTCGTAGTAGCCGAGGCAGAGGTATTTCATGATCTCTCCTGTTCATCGTCGGTCGGCTGTTTCCGTCGGCTAGTCGTTTGGGCGCGGCCAAAATCGACAGCTGTCAGGCGCTCGCCGCGCGCTGCAGTTCCGCGCCCAGCTTGTCCAGGAGCGTGCCCGTGCCCTGTTCGCGCGAACCCGAGTCGTCGTAGCCGTCCAGGAAGGCGGCCTGTTCGGTGAAGATCAGCCGTGTGCCGGCGCCTGCGGGCTTGAACTCCACCGTCGCCAGCGAGACCGAGATCCTGACCTCATCGAGCTGCATGGCATAGCTATAGACGATGCGCTCGTCCGCCACGATGTCGTGGTAGAGGCCGTCGAAGGCGGAAACCTTGCCGCCCGGCCAGACCCCGCTGAGGCGCTCGCGCCCACCGACCCGAAAGTCGAATTCGCGGTGTTGCTCCGTCCACTTGTCGGGCGGGCCGGCGAACCAGCGGGCCTTGGCCGCGGGGTCCGCCCAGGCCTTGAACACCCGCCGGGGCAAGGCGGGATAGGTGCGCTCGATGACGAAAGTGCCGTGAACGGCGGATCGTTCGGTCATGACTTACTCCGTTGGTTCCGTTAGTCCCCTTGCGCCGCGAGGTAGTCGCCGAGCCGGTCGAGGCGGCGCTCCCAGAGCGTCCGCCGCGCGCCGAGCCATTGCTCGGCGCATCGCAGCGCCTTCGGCTCGATGCGGCAGGTGCGCACCCGCCCGACCTTCTCCGATCGCACGAGACCGCTGGCTTCCAGCACCTGCAGGTGCTGGACCACCGCCGGCAGCGACATCGCCAGCGGCTTGGCCAGCTCGCTGACCGACGCCGGCCCGCGCGTCAGCCGCTCCACCATGACCCGCCGCGTGGGATCGGCGAGCGCCTGGAACACGAGGTCGAGCGAGTCGGATTGGTTAAGCATGCGCTTAAGTATTGCCGCAGTCGCGATTTGTCAATGACAGCGACCCTTCACAACATGCAATCGCATGAAGGCGAGTTTGATGAATTGCCAATCACCAATTCCGTTGTCACCCCCGCGAAGGCGGGGGTCCAGGGCGACCGACGAGTCCTTGCAGCCCTGGATTCCCGCTTTCGCGGGAATGACAACGTGAATAGGAGCGGAACGACCAACTCCTGTTTCAAGGAGAGTCGGTTGAGATCATTCGCCGTAGCGGTCGTGGTGCCGCACCCATGCCATGGTCCATGGCTTTTCCTCGTCGCGGCCTTTCGGCACGAGGTCGAGGAAGTAGTAGCCGCCGAGCAACGGTTCGGGTCCGCGCGCGTAGCTGGAATAGGTGTGGAAGACGCCGCCGGCCGCGTCCTTGGAGAACACGCTGACGCCGGGCGCCTCCTCGCTCGGGAATCCGTTCGGGCCGTAGTTGTAGTAGACCTTGCCCTTGGCCATCTCCTCTGCCGTGAACGACACGTTATAGTCCCGGTTGAAGTCGCTCCCGTAGGACGACACCCACTTGAAGCGCCAGTCCATGCGCTTCTTGAACGCTTCGATCTGCGGCAGCGGCGCACGCGAAACCACGACCAGCGATACGTCGCGGGCGTTGAGGTGCACGACGTTGCCGTCGATGTTATCGGCCGCCCACGAGCAGCTTGCGCAACCCTGCTCCCACTCCGGACCGAACATGAAGTGATAGACGACCAATTGGCTGCGGCCATCGAAGAGGTCGGCGAGTGTCTCCTTGCCCTTCGGCCCGTCGAAGACATAGGGCTTGTCGACCTTGACCCAGGGCAGGTCGCGCCGCTCGGCGCTCAAGCGGTCGCGCAGGCGGGTCAATTCCTTCTCCTTGGTCAAGAACTGCTTGCGCGCGGCAAGCCACTCGTCGCGCGACACGACTCTCGGATGGTTCATCTCGCTCTCCTCCGGTTGCCGGAAGGACACCGGCGTGTCCTCCTCTCGCCCAATGGTCGAACGAACCGGGTTGGGATCGACACGCCCCGGCGAAAAAGATGTGGTCGCACGGTCGCTGGTCGGCGTTCTAAGGTTGCGGCGGGGCCGCGGGCGCGGCGCCTTTCGTCGATTCAGGTTCCCGCCGAACGACTATCTGATGCGCATAGCCGCTCGACCGCGACGAGGAGAGAGCCATGAAATATCTGTGCCTGGTCTGCTATGATGAGAAGACGCTGGACGCCATGCCCAAGGAGGAGTTCGAGCCCTTCTCGGAGGCGCATGTCGCGCTCGACGAGGAACTCCGCAGGAACGGCAATTCCATCGTCGCGGAGGCTCTGCAACCCGTCAGCACGGCCGTGACCGTGCGGGTCCGCAACGGCAAGCTGTCCACCACCGACGGTCCCTTCGCGGAGACGAAGGAGCAGCTGGGCGGGATCTACCTCATCGAAGCCAGGGACCTCAATGACGCCATCCAGATCGCCGCGAAGATCCCGGCGGCGGGCCTGGGGAGCATCGAGGTGCGGCCGGTCTGGGATCTCCGCCGGCACGAGCCGCGCGTCGGCCGCGAATGAGCGGAGCGCGAATGCAGCCGATGGGATGAGGGATCGCGGACGGCAGAGAGCCGTTCAGTTGGTGCGATAGTCCTTCAGCGTCAGTCCGGTCTGGCCGGGCACGACCCGGCGCTGGAACACTCTCTGCGTGGAGGCGAACAGCGAGGCGCTGTTCTTGCCGGCGGTCGGGCCGGCGGGATTGCCGGACGTCTGATGCGGCGGTGTCGTCGTCGGCGGGGTGTAGAACTGCGCGAACAGCGACTGATTGCCGGTCGCGGGTTGCGTGGGCAGCGGTTCCGCGCGTACCGGTTCCGCGCGCAGGAAGCCGGCGGCGCTCGCCAGCTGGACGACGTCGGGCCTCGGCTCGGCCGTGGTCGGCGCAGTGTCGGCGGCGAGTTCCTTCTGCTTGGCGGCACCCGTCCAATTGGCCAGCACGATCTCGCCATAAGCCTGGCCCTTTTCGGGCGTCGCCGAATGGTAGCGGCGGGCCGCCGCCAGCCAGCCGTTGGCCTGATCATGGAGCGACTTCAGAAAGTCGGCGCCGTAGGCCACGTTGGTGGCGGGATCGAAGGCGTCTTCCAGCGAGCTGAAGGCGTCGGGATGATGCTTCAGGTTGATCTGCATGCAGCCGACGTCGATCGACTCCACCCCGTCGGCCAGCTTGTCCTCGACGAACTTGACGGCGTCGGCCTTGGACTCGAAGAAGTGCCCTTCGCCCTCGGCGTTCACCGTCCACGGCCAGACGGAGCGTTGGCCGGACGTCACGGTGCGGCCGGACTCGGTGAAGCCGATGGCCGCCAGCAGGCCGCCGGGGATGCGGTGCGCGCGCTCCTCGCCGCGGATCTTCTGCAGACAGACCTGATCGTCGGCGATGACGGGAATTTGCGCCTTCTGCCCTTCGCCGGCGGCGCTGGCCGGCGAGGCTGCGCCCAGCAGCGTCAGCATCGAAGCAGTCGCCAATGTAACAGGAGACCGGGATCGACGCCCTGCGTCCTTCGACAAGCTCAGGATGAGGGAATTTCTTCGTGCCATCAAAAATCTACCTCATCCTGAGCTTGTCGAAGGACGCGCGGTGCGCGTGCAGCACAGAGGAGTTGCGCGTCATCGCGGCATGTCCTTGGCGGCGCTCATGGCGCCGGCGGCGGCGGGGGCCGCGACCAACCGGGCCAGCAACTCGAAGCTGTTGGTGAGGTTCGTGTGCTCGTCCTTGCGTTGCATCAGGAAGCCGTCGATGCGGTCGAAATAGGCGATGGCTTCGTCGACCTTGGGATCGGTGCCGCGGCGGTAGGCGCCGATGCGGATGAGGTCGGCCATGTCCTCGTACGTCGCCAGCAGCTGGCGCACGCGGCGCACGAGGGCCGCCTCCTGCTCGGTGTTGCAGGCCGGCATGGTGCGCGACACGCTGCGCAGGATGTTGATGGCGGGATAGCGGCCGCGCTCGGCGATGGCGCGGTCGAGAATGAGATGGCCGTCGAGAATGCCGCGCACGGCGTCGGCGATCGGCTCGTTGTGGTCGTCGCCGTCGACCAGCACGGCGAAGACGCCGGTGATGTCGCCGGTGCCGTCGACGCCGGGGCCAGCGCGCTCGAGCAGGCGCGGCAGCTCGGCGAACACCGACGGGGTGTAGCCCTTGGTGGTCGGCGGTTCGCCGGCGGCGAGCCCGATCTCGCGCAGTGCCATGGCGAAGCGCGTGACGCTGTCCATCAGGCACAGCACCTGCAGGCCCTGGTCGCGGAAATGTTCGGCCACGGCCATGGTCAGGTAGGCGGCCTGGCGACGCATCAGCGGCGGCTCGTCGGAGGTGGAGACGACGACGATGCTGCGCGCGGTGCCCTCGGCGCCGAGATCGGAGGCGAGGAATTCCTGCACCTCGCGGCCGCGCTCGCCGACCAGGCCGATCACGACCACATCGGCGTTGGTATAGCGGGCCATCATGCCCAGGAGCGTCGACTTGCCGACGCCCGAGCCGGCGAAGACGCCCATGCGCTGGCCCCGGCAGAGGTTCAGGAGCGCGTTCATGGCGCGCACGCCGACGTCGAGCTTCTGGCCGACGCGGCGGCGGAAATAGGCCGGCGGCGGGCTGGCGCGCAAGGGGTAGGCGAGTGGGCCGGACGGCAGGGAGCCGCGGCCGTCGATCGGCTCGCCCAGGCCGTTAACCGTACGGCCGAGCCAGCCGCGATGCGGCCGCACGGCGATGCCGCGGTCGAGCACGATGATCGGGCAGCCGACGCCGACGCCGCCGAGGTCCTGATAGGACATGAGCAGGCCGCGGCCGTCGCGGATGCCGATGACTTCGCACAGCATCTGCTGGCCGCGGCGCGTCTCGACCGTGCAGCGGTCGCCGACGGCGAGGTGGCGCTCGAGGCCGTCGGCCTCGATGGTGATGCCGTAGGCGCCCTTGACCTCGCCGACGAGGCGCAGGTTCGGCAGGCGTTCGATCTCGGTGATGGCCTGGGCGATCCGCAACGGCCGATGGGTGGCGTGGGCTTGACGCATGCGCGGGAGTTTGGCGGCCCGGCTTTACGCCAGGGTTAAACGCGGGCGCGCGGCGGCGGGCGGGTGAAAACGACAAGCCCCCGGTAATCCCGCGGTGGCAGAACCAGAGGGTCGGTCTTCGCCGTCAACCGTTGATTAATCGTGGCGTTGGTTAACATGGATATCCAGGGCATCGGCCTTTTCCGCATGATCTCGCAGCAGCTGCGCTGGCTCGGCCAGCGGCAGGACGTGCTGTCGCAGAACGTCGCCAACGCCGACACCCCCGGCTACCAGGCGCACGACCTGCAGCCGCTCGCGTTCGGCGATGCGCTGCAGCAGGCCACGCTCCGCCCGGCCGTGACCCAGGCCGGCCATATCGCCGGCAACGCCGCCGATCCGGCGGCGGCCAAGGTGAAGACGATCACGCCGTGGGAAGTCTCGCCGGACGGCAACGGCGTGGTGCTCGAGCAGCAGATGACGTCGCTGGCCGAGACCCAGGCCGACTACCAGATGGCCACCGAGATCTACCGCAAGCAGATCGGCATGCTGAAGACGGCAATCGGCTCCAACAAAGGCTAGGCGAGCCCACAGGCTCGAAGGACGCTGCCATGAACGAGATGTTGAAATCGATGAGCGTCGCCGCCTCGGGCCTGGAGGCCCAGGGCACGCGCCTGCGGGTGATCTCCGAGAACCTGGCGAATGCCAATTCGACGTCAGAGGTGCCGGGCGGCGACCCTTACCGCCGCAAGACCGTCACCTTCGCGGCCGAGCTGGACAAGGCGATCGGCGCCGAAGAGGTGAAGGTGAAGAAGGTCGGCACCGATACGGCGCCGTTCCGCGAGATCTACGAGCCCTCCCATCCGGCCGCCGACGCCAACGGCCATGTCAAGCTGCCGAACGTCAACATGCTGATCGAGCTGGCGGACATGCGGGAAGCGCAGCGCTCCTACGAAGCCAACCTGCAGATGATCGAGCAGTCGCGCAGCATGCTCATGCGCACGATCGATCTGCTGCGCTCGTAGACCCGACGCGGCGCTTTAAGGGAAACGGGCGATGACGGCGATCAACTCGGTGGCTGCGGGCATCAACGCCTACCGCGATATCGCCGGCACGAATCGTCCGACCGCCGGCGCCGATGCCGGCAGCGCTGCCGGCGGCAGCGGCGACGGCTTCGTCGACGCGCTCAAGGGCGCGGCCGAGAGCTGGGTCGATACGCTGCGCCAGAGCGAGCAGAAATCGGCGCAGGCCGTGACCGGCCAGGTCGACATCCGCGACGTCGTCATGGCCGTCAACAACGCCGAGGTCACGCTGCAGACCGCCGTCGCCGTGCGCGACAAGGTCATCGCGGCGTATCAGGAAATCATGCGGATGCCGATCTGAGGCAACTGGATAGGGCTGAGCCACACCCCCTCACCCTAACCCTCTCCCGCTTCGCGGTAGAGGGGACTGGATTGAGCGAACGCCCTCGCTAGCCCCCTCTACCGCGAAGCGGGAGAGGGTGGGGGTGAGGGTACGAAACGAGAGTCTGAAGATTGCGAGCGAGTATGACCGAAACCGACGTCATCGAAATCATGCGCGACGGGCTCTGGACGACCACGCTGGTCGCCGGGCCGCTGCTGGCGATCGCGCTGGTCGTCGGCCTCACCATCGGCTTCCTGCAGGCGCTGACGCAAATCCAGGAGATGACGCTGGTGTTCGTGCCGAAGATGGCCGCCATGTTCATCGGCGGCGTGCTCCTGCTGCCGTTCATGATGACGACTCTCTCGGACTACATGGAACGACTGGCAAGCATGATCGTGGGTATCGACTGAGGACCGTATTTCGCGGGGAGGCGAAACGGAAACTCGACAAGGATCCAATGAACAACATGTCCGAAGCAGAACGCTTGAAACTGGCGGAACTCGTGAGCTCGCGCGTGTGCGAGAGCCTGATCGGGCCGATCGGCGCGGTCGTCAACGGGCTCGAGCTGCTGCGCTTCGCCGAAGACGGTCACACCAGCGCCGCCACCCAGTCGCAGATCGACCGCGACTGCGCGCGCATCATCGATCGCCTGCGGTTCTTCCGGCTCGCCTATGGGTGCGACGACGACGAATTGCCGGTGGCGCTGCACGACCTGCGGGCGATGGCCGATGCCTTCTTCACGGAAACGCGGATCGCGCTGGATTGGCCGATGGGCGACGAGCTGCCCGCCGATCCGACGGCCGGCGTCGATCGCAACGCCGCCCGCGTCCTGCTGAACGGCCTGCTGGTGATCGCGGAATGCCTGGGCATGCGCGGAACCATCGCGGTGCGCATGATCGGCGAGGATGCGGCGGTGCCCACCGAGTTCCAGGTCGTCGGCGCCGGCGATCTGTTGCCGATGTCGGCTGCCAAGTGTCGTACGCTGCAGAGCGACGTGCGCATCGCCTATCTCGACCAGCAGACCATCCACCCCTATCTCGCGGGTCAGCTGGCGCGGCACACCGGCATCGGCTTCACCGTCACTGTCAGCTCGCAACGCATCGAGGCCGCCATCCTGCTGCCGCGCTCGGCCGAGGCCGAAGAGGGCGGCCTGTAGGGCGCGCCATGGCCGATGCCTTCGACGTCCTGCTGAAAGTCGCGCGCACGCGCCGCGATGCGGCGGCGCAGGCCATGAATCTGGCGCAGCAGCGGATCGCATTGGTGCGCGCGGAGATCGCGCGGCTGGAGGCGATCGAGCGCGGCACGCGCTCGACTGACGAGACCATGTTCGCGACCGGCACCTTCCTGTTGCAGGTCGGCCGCCGCAAGCGGCAGCTGCTCGATGAAATCCCCGGCCTGGAGCGGCGCGCCGATGCCGCCAAGCAGGAGACGCTGGAAGCCTTCGGCGAATGCAAGCGGCTGGAAGTGCTGATGGAGCGGCAGGCGCGCGCGGCGGCGCAGGAAGAAGCCCGGCGCGAGACGCAGTATGTGGACGAGATCGCCCAACTGCAGTATCAGCACCGGAACGTCAGACCTTGACCGGACCCGCTGGCGCCGGCGCGGCGCGGTAAGGCTCGAAGCGGCAGCTGCCGCCGAGCCCGAACTCATCGAATACCCGGCCCACCGCCGCGACGATCTGTTCGCGCGCCTCCTGCTCGATCGGGGTCTCGCACTGCACGACCAGGTCGAGCCGGCGCTGCTGATAGGTGGCCTCCACGCGCGTGAGCCCGAGGGCGCTGAGCGCGGCCTCCACGGCGAACTCGAAGATGCGCTGTGGGCGGCGCTTGTTGTCGCCGCCGGAGTCCGGCTGCGTGCGCTCGGGCGCCACGCCGATCTGCAGGGGAACGAACTGGCCGTTGTCGGCCACCGGCAGCTGGCGCCAGCGCCAAGTGCGGTCGCCGCTGTCGTCGAGGCGCTCCGTGGTCTGGGTCAAGCCGGCGGTCAGGCGCTCGACCAGGTCGGCCTTGCCGTCATCCTGCTCCTCTTCGACGATCTTCACGATGTCGCGTCCGAGCCAAGTTGCGAGCTCCTCGCGCTTTGCAGCCACCGGCAGCGTCAGCAGGGCGAGGGCGCCGGCGCGGTCGGGCGTCGGCAGGCGGCGCAGCAGCCGGTCGGCCGCCTTCGGATCGCGGGCGGCGACCAGGCGGCGCATATCCGTCAGCAGGGCCAGCAGGTCGGAAGGGGGCGCCGCCGTCACCGGCACGGCGTAGGCGGCCGCGCCGGCCTGCTCGGGCATGACCGCCGTTTCGAACGTCGCCACCAGCGACTCCGGCGATAGCGTCGGGGCGTGGGGCGCCGGGGCCGGCGGCAGCGCGGCGCGTTGGGCCGGGGCAGGATTGCCGCGCGGGTCCATCGCCGCGGACGATTGTGTCAGGGCGGAATTGGCCGCCGGCGCGGTGCCGACGAGAGCGCTTTGGCCGGCGATCACAGTTGCCGCCGGTACATTGAAGGACCGGGATGCGGTCGCCGCCGCCATCGGCTGAGACGGGTTCGTCAGGGGCGCGAGGGGCGTGTGCGGCGAGGCGCCCGTCTGCGGCATCGTGCCCGTCTGCAAAGGTGTGCCCGGCTGCGCGGGCGCCTTTACCTGCGGCAGCACAGCGGGCGACGTGCTCGGCAGCAGAAATACTTCAGTCGGCACATTCGGGCGAGTGACGATGGTTACCGCGCGACCGGGCGGCAGTTCGGTCGGGGTGCGCAGCTGTACCTCGCCGACCGCCGTCGTGATGCGCAGCTGGCCCTGGATGGGGCTCTCGGCGACCACCCCGGTGACGCTGACCGGAGCCGACGCGTCCGCCAGCTGGGTCGGCAGATTGAGCACCTGGGCGCGCAAGGGCGCGGCCTCGGGCCGGATGCCGGTCCCGATGAGGTTCATGAGCGCCGGCAGCGCCGAAGTGATCGGGTCGACCGGCATCGGCTCAGCGCCGGTTCGCCGCCGCCTGGGCCTGCCGGTTGAGCAAGAAGATCTGCGCCATGACCTCGGCCACCGCGATCATCGCCTCGGCGGGAATCTCGGACTCCAGCTCGACGGCGGCCAGCAGCGTGGCGAGATCGGCGTCCTCGCGCACAGGGATGCCGTTCTCCTGGGCCAGTGCGAGGATGCGCTCGGCGATGGGGCCGCGCCCGCTGGCGACGACGCGCGGCAGGTTGGACTTGCCGAATTCGTAGGTGAGCGCGACGGCGACCGCCGGCTTCTGCGGGCCGCTCATGGCTTGGGCTCAGGTTGCGACGCCCGCTCCGCGATCGAGTCCTCCACCACCAGGCTGTGGCTGGGGCCGATCAGCAGCAGATGCCGGCGGTCATCGCGGCGCACCAGCACCAGGCGATGCCGGGCGTCGAGCGGCAGCGATTCGATGACGCCGAGGCTGCGATCGCTCTTGGGCGCGCGGGCGCCGAACCACATGGCCGGACCGAAGCGGCGCGCGGCCCAGGTGGCGCCGCCGATCAGCCCGAGCACGAGCACCAGCGCCAGCACGGTGCGAAAGAGTTCCATCGCCTCCATGGCTCAGCCCTCAGCTGCCATAGCTGCGCACGAGGCTGCCGACCACCAGCCACCAGCCGTCGACCAGCACGAAGAAGATCAGCTTGAACGGCAGCGACACGACCAGCGGCGGCAGCATCATCATGCCCATCGATGTCAGGATGGCCGCGATCACCATGTCGATGATGAGGAACGGCAGGAACAGCAGGAATCCGATCTCGAAGGCGCGCCGCAGCTCCGACAGCATGAAGGCCGGCACGAGGGCGCGCAGCGGCGCCGCCTCGGCCTTGGCATCGGCGCCGGCTTCGGGCGCGGCGATGGCGGCGCCCGCTGCCGGTTCCGCGGGTTTTCCGCCGAGATCGATGAAGAGCTGCAGATCCTTCTCGCGCACATGGCTTTCCATGAAGGCGCGGATCGGCTCGCTGGAGCGTTCGAAGCCCTGCTCCGCCGTGATCTGGTTGTCGATCATGGGCTGCACGCCGTCGCGCCAGCTGGCTTCCAGCGTCGGGCCCATGATGTAGGCGGTGAGGAAGAGCGAGAGACCGATCAGCACGGCGTTGGGCGGCGACTGCTGCAGGCCGAGGGCCGAGCGCAGCAGCGACAGCACCACCACGATGCGCGTGAACGACGTCACCATCATCAGGATCGACGGCGCCACGCTCAGCACCGTCATCAGCAGCACGATCTGCACGATCCGCCCGGTCACGGAGGGATCGCCGACGTCGAGGCTGATGCTCTCGGCCCACGCGCTGCTGGGCAGCAGCAGAACGGCGCCGCCGATCGCCAGCGCCATGATCCCCATGAGACGTTGGATCGCTGTCGTGCGTCCTTCGAGACGCGCCCTGTGGGCGCTCCTCAGGATGAGGAGGGTTCTTAATGCCATCGCAGATCTACCTCATCCTGAGGAGCGAGCGCAGCGAGCGTCTCGGAGGACGCAGGATCGCCGTGCCACCGCGCCGTTCAGGACGCGAATTCCGACTTGCAGATTTCGGTCATGGTGACGCCGAGCTTGTCGCCGAGGCTGACGATCTCGCCGCGGGCGACCAGGCGGTCGTTGACGTAGATGTCGACGTCCTCGCCGACCTTGCGGTTGAGCTCGAGCACGGCGCCGCGGCCGAGCCGCAGCAGCTGGCGCACCGGCAGGTCCGTCGTGCCCAGCACCACCGAGACCTTCACGGCGATGTCGTGCACGGCCGACAGGTCGGCGCCGCCGGCGTCGCTGCCGAGCGTGCTCGGCAGGTTGCTGCCCGGCCGCAGCGCGCGGTCGTCCAGCTTCGGCAGGTCGACGCGTGCGCCGCGCTCCGCCGTGATCGTTTCGGTCTGCGTCATGTCTTTCACTTCTCCGTCCGTTCGTTGTCGGTCGCCGCGGCTTCGGCCGCGGGTGTATCGTTGCTTGATCCTTCGCGTTCGAGCACGCGGTCGACGATGGCCGCGACTTCCGTCAGCATCTGGTCGGGGTCGCGCTGCGCCCCGCCATGCAGCCAACGCACGCGCACCATGCCGTCGCTCAGGAAGCTGTCGCCGAGCAGATCGACGCGGCCGCGGAAGCCGATGTCGCGGGTCAGCCGCGCGATGCGCGGCCGGATGCTCTCGACGACGTCGTGCGGCACCCGCACTTCCACCACCGGGTCGTTGCAGGCGATCGCGAGCGCGGTGCGGACGACACCGAGAATTTCCTCGCCGCCGCCACGGCGCACCAGTTCCGGCAGCAGCCGGTCGAGAATGACATGCACCAGGCGCTCGCAGTCCTGGGCGAGGGCGGTGAACATCTCTTCATGCCGCTGCGCGATGGCGGTCACCTGCTCGGCGAGGGCGGCGAAGGCCGCATTCGTCTTCGCCTCGGCTTCCGTCAGTGCCGCCTGGGCACCCTCGACGCGGCCTTCGTCGCGGCCTTGGCGGAGGCCGTCTTCGTGGCCGAGCTGGCGCGCCGTATCGATGTCGGCGGCCGTGAACTGCGGCGTATTGTCTGCGGGCGTCGCCGGCGGGTTCAGATTCGCCAGCACCATGTCGCCGTTGAACGGCTTCTCCTTGAAGACGCGGTCGAAGACGAAGCGGCTGGTGCGCGATGACTGGCTTACGTCGCTCATGCCGCGCCCTCACTCATCCAGTTCCGGATGATGCCGGCGGCGTCCTCGGGGTTCGAATCGACGATCTCGCCAATGCGGTTCCCCGGTCCGCCAATCGCCAGGCTGCCGGACGGACGCGCGGCCGCGATCTCGCCGGCCATGGCATGCGAAAGTTGGCTAGGAGCCTTAGGCGCACCGAGGCTGGCGCCCGCCGCGCCGGCGCCGGCGCCGGCCGGCAGTTCCGACGGCTTCAGCAGATTGGTCACCAGCGGCCGCAGCACGAACAGCGCCAGGACGATGCCGACGATGCCGAGCGAGAACCACTGCACCAGCGTCATGGCATTGCGGGCGAGGAAATCCATGATGCCCGGATCGGGCAGCGTGCCGTCGACCACCGCGGCGGCGGCGAACGGCAGGTTGATGACCTCGACCTTGTCGCCGCGCTTCTCGTCGAAGCCGATGGCGGCCTTCACGGCGCGGTCGATCTCGGCCAGTTCTTCGGGCTTGCGCGCCTCGTAGACGGACTGCCCGTTGGCGTCGGTCTTGGTGGTGCCGTCGACGACGACGGCGACGGAGAGCTTCTTGATGGCGCCGCTTTCGCGCACCGTCTCCAGCTTCTTCGAGGAGATCTCGTAGTTGACGGTCTCGTCCTTGTGGGAGGAGTTGTCGCTCGAGCCGCCGCCGGTGCTGCTGGTCGGTGCGGCCTGCTGCGGCAGGTTCTGGGCGACGCCGACGGTGTTGGCGCCGTCCTTGTTGCTGGAGCTGTCGGTCTGGGCGCTGGTCTGGGTCGAGCGCACCACTTGGCCGTTGGGATCGAAAATCTCCTGCCGCTCGGTCACACGGTCGTAGTCGACGTCGGCGCTGACGGTGACCCGCACCTTGTCGGGGCCGAGATGGGGTACCAGCATTTCCTCGATCGAGCGGGCCATGCGGGTCTCGATCGCGGCGCGGGCATCGGCCGCCTGGGCGGCGGTCTGGCCTTGGCCGTCGTCCGTGCTGCCGGCCAGGAGCGTGCCCTGCTGGTCGATGATCGAGACCGACTGCGGCTTCAGGTTCGGCACGGCTTGGGCGACCAGATATTGGATCGCCATCACCTGCTCGCGGCCGAGGGTGGCGGCGCCGCGCATGACGACGAGGACCGAGGCGGTCGCCTGCGGGGCCTGGCGCTGGAACGGCTCGCGCTTGGGCAGCACGAGATGGACGCGGGCGTTGGCGATGCTGTTGAGGGTGCGGATCGAGCGCGCCAACTCGCCTTCGAGCGCGCGCAGATAGCGGACGTCCTCCTGGAAGCGGGTGACGCCGAGGCCCTGGTCGCTGTCGAGCAGCTCATAACCGACCGGCCCGCCGCTCGGCAGCCCGTCGGCGGCCAGCGTCATGCGCAGCCGCGCCGCCTGGTCGGACGGCACCAGGATCGTCGATTCGCCCTGGACCTGATAGGTGACGCCCATCTGGTCGAGGCGCTGCAGGACCGTACCGGCGGCCTCGGACTCGATGCCCGTATAGAGCGGCACAAGCGGCGGCGCCGCCATCTTCATGGTGAGATAGACGAGCGCCAGCAGGATCGCCGCGCCGGCGCCCATGAGCGTGATCAGACGGCCGGTCGACAGCGTCCGCAGATTAGCGATCAAATTACCCACGCCGGAGTCCGTTTCTGCGAGTTGAAACCCGCAAGTAAGGTCGCCCGTGTATCCGTGTCCGGGACAACAGATCGCACTCTAGGTTTCGCTGGTAACGCTGTGGTTACGAAACGCGATGGCGCCAGCAGGGCGCGGGTGCGCGGGGAGATAGCAGGATGAGTTCAGTTGACGACGCCGCTTTGGCCGGCATGGACGGGGCCATCGATGCGAGCGCCGCGCCCGCGCGCAGTAAGAAAAAATTAATGATCATCATCGGCGCGGCCGTGCTGCTGCTGGGCGCCGGCGGCGGGTTTGGCGCCTACATGTTCCTGGGCGGCCAGACGCCGCCCGCGGACGCGGCGGCCGTGGTCGTGGATGCCACCCCGCCGGTGTTCTACGACATGCCGGAAATCGTGATCCGGCTGGACGGCGGCCAGGGCCCGTACCTCAAACTGGCGACCGTGCTCGATCTCGCGCCCGATCACACGCCGGATGAGATCAAGGCCATCGAACCGCGCCTGCTCGACATGATGCAGACCTATCTGATCGAGCTGAAACCCGACGACATCAAGGGCACGGCCGGCATGTACCGGGTGCGCGAGGAGCTGCTGCGCCGCGTCAACGACGTCGTGCCCGGCAGCACCAAGGACGTCCTGTTCAAGACCATCATCCTGCAATGAGCGACAGCCAGACCGAGACAGCGCTGGCCGGGGATCCGGCGAATTCACAAGCGGCCGCGAGCCGGGCGCCGGTGCGCCTGCCGCCGCCGCCGCCGGCCGGGCGCAGTTCGCGCGCCGGCGGCGAACGGCTGCCGATGCTCGACGTCGTGCTCGAGCGGCTGGGCAAGACCCTGCAGGCCAGCCTGCGCCGACTCGCCGGCGACGGCATCTCCGTCTCCATCGATCCGCCGGCCAGCCTGCGCATGGGCGAGTACCTGCTGCAGCTGCCGTCGCCGGCGCTGCTGTGCATCACGCGGTTCGAGGGAACGAACGCGCCGGGGCTGGTGGTCGCCGGCGCCGACCTCGTGTTCTCGGCCGTCGAACTGTTCCTCGGCGGCCGCCCGCTGTCCATCGAAGGCCGCCCCGACCGCCCGTTCTCGGCCATCGAGCGGACGCTCGCCGAGCGCATGGTGAAGGTCGTCCTCGGCGATCTGACGACGGCCTTCCAGCCGGTCGCGGAAATCAAGCTGCGTCTCGACCGCGTGGAAACCTCGCCGAAGTTCGCCGCCATCGTGCGCGAATCGAGCGGCGTGGTCGTGATTTCCGTGCGGCTGCAGATGGATGGTCGCGGCGGCAGCCTCTCCCTGGTGCTGCCGCATGTCTCGATCGAGCCGCTGCGCGACGCGCTGCGGCAGTCCTATCCGGGCGAAAAGCTCGGCCGCGACCTGCTGTGGGAGCAGCATCTGACGCATGAATTGCTGACCTCCAGCCTGCGCCTGTCGGCGGTCCTCGGCGAGCCCTCGATCGGGCTCGGCCAGCTGATGGACCTGAAGGTTGGATCGACGCTGCCGCTCGATGCGACGCCCAGTTCGCCGGTGAAGATCTATTGCGGCAAGTCGCCCGTGTTCATGGGCAGCATGGGGCGCCACGACGATCGCGTGGTCGTCCGCATCGACGGCCGCGTCGACGGATGAGAAGAAGGAGAAACGATCATGGCTAGCCTCGTCCCCGTGATTCTCAATGGCGTGGTCATCGTGCTGCTGATCGCGGCTATCATCTTCGGCATGCGCTTGCATCGGCGGCTGGCGGCGCTGCAATCCTCGCAGTCCGAGTTCGCCGCCCTGTTGGGCCGGCTGGATGGCGCCCTGGTGCAGGCCAGCTCGACCGTGAGCGCCCTCAAATACAATGCCGCCCGCCAGCTCGAGACCACACTGCCGCGCCTGGCCGCGACGCCGGCGCCGGCGCCGATTGCGCCGGAGTCGCGGCGCCCGGCCGCCGTCGAGACGATCAAGTCCGCCCCGACCAAGATCGAGGTGGCGAAGCCGGCGCCGCCGCGCCGCCGCCGCTCGGCCGCCAGCCTGGTCGGCGAAGAAAGGGATGCCGCCGCCGACGAACTGATGGCGCTGATGAAGAAGATGCGGAGCGCCGGCTGATCATGCGCTCCGCGAAGGCCACCATGCGGTTCCTGCCGGTCCTCGTGCTGGTGCTGCTGGCCGTCCTGCCGGCCTATGTCGGCTCGCTCTGGACGGGCGTCGCCAGTCTGGCGCTGGCGTCGGACGCGCCGGCCGCCAAGCCTGACGGCGCAGCCGCGGCGCCCGCGGCCGGCGAGAACGCGGCCGCCGGGACGACGACCTCCACACCTGCCGCATCGGCGCCAGCCGTACCGGCTGCTCCGACCGCGGCGCCCACCCAGGCGGCTCCGGCGCCCGCCCAGGCCACCGCGGGGGATGCCGCCGCGAGCACGGACGCGGCCGGCGCCGCAGCTGCCGACTCGACATTCGATCCACTCACGCTGACCAAGGCCGAAATCGACGTGCTGCGTCAGCTCGCCAAGCGCCGCGACGAACTCGATGCGCGCGCCAGGGCGCTCGACGATCGCGAGGCGCTGCTGAAGGCGACCGAACAGAAGATCGCCGCGCAGGCCAAGCAGATGGAGCAGATGAAGGCCGAATACGAACAGGCGAAGACGGCCCGCGACGATGCCGCCGAGGCCAACCTGCGCCGCCTGGTCACGGTCTACGAATCGATGAAGCCGGAAGAGGCCGCGCGCATCTTCGAGACCATGGAAGGCGCGGTGCTCCTCGACGTCGTCACCCGCATGGGCGAGCGGCGGCTGGCGCCGATCCTGGCGCAGATGTCGCCCGCCAAGGCCCAGGCCCTCACCATCGCCATGGCCAACCGCCGCACCATCGTGCCGCCGGCCCCGCCCCAGGGCTGAACCGCCGCCCAGCCGGAAAGCCGAGTTCGGCGGCAGAATTCAGCTGCGCTGGATCGCCAGGCTGAGGATGGTCGACGCCGCCAGCGAGATGTTGCTGCTGGCGTTCTGCGTCAAGGGCTGTACCAGGCTGACGAGGGAAGAGGCCGACGTGTCGTTGGCCTGGTCGTAGCTGGCCAGGAAGCGGCTGACGAAGCGGTCCACGAATTTCGGATCCTGGAGATTGGCGATGCCGATGCGCTGTTCGAGGAACTGCGCCTGCTTGTCGACGTCATCGGAGGGACCGAGCGCCGATACGTGGAAGGTGGTAGTCATCACGTTGTAGAGCGGCACGTCGCCCAGTACCTGGTACCAATTGGTGATCGTCGGCGCCATGCGTTTGAAATAGAGGGCCAACCGGACGCCCGGATTGGTCTGGGCGGAATTCTGCTCGAAGGCGACCGTGACGTAGTTGCTGACGATCCCGTCGACAAATGAAGAACTCTGCACTTTGCTGGCGCCGCCGGCGGCGAAGTTGAACGCCTGCGCCAGTTGGCGGAAGCGCGGATCTGCCAGCCTGTTGGCGAGCGAGGTCGGATCGCTGAGATCGCTGCTCAGCACCTTCTTGATCAGCCCCTGCGCGTTGATCTGAGAATCCAGGCCGAAGGCCGTGAGGGTGAACTTCAGCAGGCGGTAGTTCTTGACGAGGTCGTCGGGGCTCGTGACCTTCGCGATGGCGGTGCGGAAATAGTCGATGTCGTGCTGGACCGGGGCGCTCTTCTCGAACGCCGCCTGCTGCTTGTCGAGGCTGGTTTCGACCAGCTGATAGCCGAGCGTCGCCGAGACGACCGGCGTCGAGCCCAGACCAGATAGCGGGTCGGTCACGCGGCGGACTCCGGATCGGCGCCCTTGTCCGTGACCGGCTCGGCGCGTGGCGCGTCCGGCCGATAGCCCGCCGGCAAATAGAACATGACGTCGCCGCTCGACGGATTGACGACCTCGGCGATCACGCGCAGCGTATGGGCGTCGATATTGATGCGGTAGCTGCCCTGCTCGGTCAAGGCGCGCCGGTTGTCGGCCTCGGTCTTGGGCAGGTTAGGCAGGGCGGGAGCCGGCGCAGGCGGCGGATCACGATGGCCGGGAAGCTCGCCCGACCCAGACGGGCGGGTGGCGCCGACCAGCGCGATGGCTCCGACGGATGCGACGGCGTCGCTCATGCGGCTCCCTGTGTGACCTCTTCCATTGACGGCGATGTCCGGCTCAGCAGCTTGGCCTCGTAGTCGAGGACGGGCCGAAGCGCGGCCAGCGCCTTGTAGTAGTCATGCTCGACGACCCAATAGGCGCAGTCCGTGAGCGCCTTGAGGATCGGCGGGGACTTGAAGGTGCGCAGGAGGGACGTCATCAGCTGCTCGAACGTCACCTGATAGGTGTTGGCTTCGTCGGCATTGAGCAGCATCAGCTGGACGATGAAGTAGACGCGGCTGGTCGGCGTGACCGCTTGTTCTTCCTGCATAACGTCGCGCTCGCGCAGGATCGATGCGCGGTTGGCGAAGTAGATGACGTTGCGGGTGTTGCCGTTGTGGAGGACGGCGCCGTTCACGACCAGGCGTTCACCCGGCTTAAGCTTGACCGCCAGCATAGCGAACCTCCTGGACCGCGGGCGCGGACTTGGCGACATTCGCGCGGGCCTGCATCAGGCCGGCGGCGATGGCGCGGTTGATATCGATGAGGAGACTGAGCGTGGCCTGGCCGGCGACGACCCGTTGGCCGTGGCGCACGGAGGTTGCCGCGAGCGAGCCCAGGCGGCCCTTCAGATCGGCTGCCAAGCCGTTGTCGGGATTGCAGAGATCCTCAAGCAGGGTGAGCCACAGCTGCGAATTCCGATAGACGGCGTCGCACAGACGCACGTGGCGCTGGGTGGCGAGAGCAGGCTGGGACGAGAGATCCTGGTTCGCGTCGGACTGCGCCCGTTCGAGCCCTGTGGTAACTCTCTGGAAAGCCATGATCTCCACGGTCAGCGGCGAGGCCGTGTGGAGCTGGGTGGTCTGGTAGGTAGCGACACTCATGATTTTAATCCCCGAGACTTCTTCTCAGTGGGCCATCTGGATGATGCGGATCGGGCGCGCGAAAGGTCTGCTTTGATCAGCTCGCCTCCCTGCCCTCTTCGATCGTCCTCCTGTTCTTGAAATCCCCCGGGTGGCCACCGGCCACCCGGGTAATCTCATAAACCGCGTTCCGAACGCGACTGCGTTTAGCGGAACAGGGTCAGGATGCTCTGCGGCGTCGAGTTGGCGATGCTGAGGGACTGCACGCCCAACTGCTGCTGGACCTGCAGGGCGCTCAACCGCGCCGACTCTTCTTCCATGTTGGCGTCGACAAGGCTGCCGATACCGGTGGTCAAGGCGTCGGTCAGTGACTTGACGAAGTCGCTCTGGATGCTCAGCCGGTTCTGCACCGAGCCGAACTGCGCCGCCGCGGCCGAAGCCGTGCCGATCGCGGTTTCGACGTCGGTCAGCGCGGTGGCCGAGGTGACGTCGAGCGAGCCGATGCTCAGGCCCGTCGAGGTCAGATCCGCACCAGTCACGGCGATCGTCTTGACGGCGAGCGAGCCGCTGCTGCGGTCCATCGACGCCAGCAGGTTGGCGCTATCCGGTGTCGCCTTGATGAAGTTGAGGCCGTTGAACTCGGCAGCGTTCGCGACGCTGTCGATCTGCTGGACGAGCTGATCGACGTCGGACTGGATCTTCGCCGTGTCGACGCCCGTGCCATTGGCCTGGACGACCTTGTCTTTGATCTGGTTGAGCAGGCTGGTGATGGTCTCGGCGCCCTTGCTGGCCACGCCGATCGTGGAGGTAGACAGTGCCAGGTTGTCAGAGATGGCCTTGAAGCCGGAGACGTCGCCGCGCATGGCCGTCGCGATGGCCCAGGTCGACGAATCGTCTTTGGCGGTCTCGACGCGCAGGCCGGTGCTGATGTGATTCTGCGTCTGAGTCAGCGAGCGGGCAGTCGTGTTGATCGACTGCAGGGCCGCCATTGCGCCGACGTTCGTGAGAATAGAAGACATTTGAGTTTCTCCCTCAAGAGATAGAGTTGACTGGATGCGCCGTTTTGGCACATCAGGGGTCGAAGCCGAGCTTTTCTCGGCGTCCGATGGAGGGATGATGCCAGCCGGGTCTTAATCGTCAGTTAAAGCCGACGAGAAGATTCAGCGCGGTCGGGGGTTTATTGGGACTGATGGTTAATTCGCTTTAGCCGTGGCGCGACCGCCGCGGCGGTAACGCTGGCGGAAGGCGCCGCCGGTAGAGTGGGGTCGGTCGAAGTGGGATGCAGCGGTGACGGACGTACGGCTTCAGATAGCGCACCAGGCGGTCGAGAATACGCACCATCTGGACACCGCGCGCGAGAAGGGCAAGACCCATCTCGACGACCCGCCGCAGGATTTCACCTTCGACGACTTCATCGACATCATCAATCCGCTGCAGCACCTGCCGCTGGTCAGCACGATCTACCGCGCCATCACCGGCGATACGATCAAGCCAGCCATGCGCATCCTCGGCGACATCGGCTATGGTGGACCGACGGGGTTCTTGTCGTCCTGCGCACAGGTACTGTTCGAAGCGATCTTCGGGGACGACGTCGGCGGGACCGTGATATCCATGATCACTGGCGAGGACAAGAAATCGCCAGCGCCGCAGACCGCGCAAACGCCCGCCGGATCGCCCGTACAGCTGGCAGCGACGGACCCGGCGGCACCGCAGACCGAGCCTAATAAAACCGCCGCGACAGCCGCCTACGCCATGTTCACGAAAGCACTCGGAACGAACCGCTGACGGTCGGCGCCGCCGGACGCTAGTGGTCTGATCCTGACGCTTGATTCCCAAGCGTCAGGTGAATCAGCCCACCAGATCAATATGCTGGTGGTTCGATTCACGCAACGAATGGGAACCATTCGTTGCGATCGAACCACTAGGTAAGGAATTTCGTCAATGTGAGCTGGCTCATCCGCGCGGTAACCTGGAACGTCGCCTCGAGCTGCGTTTGGAGCTGGCTCAACCGCGCGGAGGTCTCGTAGGGGTCCGCTTGTTCGAGATTGACGATCTGGGTGTTGAGCTGGGCAAGCGTGCTGTCGTGCCGCGTCGTCGCATCGGCAATCGCCGATTGCTGGTAGCCGACTTTGGAGGCCATGCCGATGACACCTTCAAACCCCTTATCGAGGTGGTTGAGCGCTTCGCTCTGCCAGGCCGCGTAGGCGTCGTCCGGCACCGAGCCGGAAGGCACGGACGCCAGCATGTAGAGACCCTGAAGCGCATCGCGCATCGCCGGATCGTCGGCCCGGAGGCCGTAGTCGACCTGATAGCCGCGATCCAGGCGTGCCGTCACGGTTCCGGTCGTCGCGCCGTTGTAGAGAGTCGGCGTGAACCGCAGATTGGCGTTGCTGTTGCTGTCATCGAAGAGCGAGCTGACACCATCGGTGCCGTTGGCGACGTTGAGCGCCGACGTGGCGTCGGTCATCGGCCCCAGATTGGCGACGATCTGGGCGACGGCCTGCTGCGGGGAAAGCGCCGTCGCCGCGTTGACGTCGTTCTGTCCTTGTATCGGCGCCGTCTCCGTCTGCGTCCCGGCGAAGAGATAGCGGCCGCCGATCTGGGCGTTGAGGAGCGAGTTGATCTGGTCGATCGTCGTCTTCGCCAGTTGCTGGAGCTGCTGGCGCGCGACGGGAGAGGTGGCCGTCAACGCCTGCGTGCGGGCCTTGTCGAGCGCGTCCTTGATGCTGCCGAGGGCAGTCTGCATGGTGTCGAGCCGGATGCCGACGACGCTGGCGGTCGTCTTGAATTCGGTGGTCTCGGCGTAGGCATTGCGCAGGTCGACGTCCGCAGTCGTCTGGCTGCCGAGGGCCGCCATGAGGTCAGCCTTGACGCCGGTCGACAGTTCTTTCTGTCCATCGAGCAGGGATTGCTGCAGGCTGCGGATGCTGCCGTTAAGCTGCAGATAGGACGCGAGCGTGGAGATGTTGAGGTTTGTCATTTTCCAATCGCCAAAAGACTGTCCATCATGTCGCTGACCGCTTGGATCACCTTGGCCGAGGCGGCATAGCTCTGCTCGAGCAGCAGCATCTTCTGCATTTCGTCGTCGACGTTGACGCCCTCGACATTGGCGCGCTGCGTGTCGATCGCTCCGCTGATCGCAGCCTGATACTGGGAGCGGTCGTCGAGCGCCGCCCGTTGGGTGCCTTGGAAGCCCACGAAACTGCTGGCGTAGTCGCCGATTTTTCCGCTGGAGGCGAGCCCCGCGGCGCTGTTGAACGAAACCGACTGGGTAAACACGGCCTGGAACGCCGCTATCTGGGTCGCGTCGCCGGGGGCGCCGGGTCCGGCGGCGTACAGTCCGGTGCGGAGGCGCCAGAGGTCGCCGCCGTCCTCCGGCACGACCAGCGTGTTGACCGCGATCCGTCCCGCCAGCCCGGTGACCTGGGCCGGGTCCGTACGGTCGTGCGCGGCTCCGTTGTCGGTGAAGAGGCCGGACATGCCCGGTCCCACCGAGGCGTCCTGGCTCTGGAAGCTGTCCGCCAGCGTGCTGGCGATCTCATCGAGTTGGGCCTGGGCCTGCGGAAAGATCTGGTCCCGCAACTGGAATTGCGCCGCCAGCTGGCCACTGTTGATGCTGCCCGGGTAGCCGCTGCCCGGAGAAATATCGAGGCCGTTCACCGTGACGCCGCCGAGGCCGGGTCCGCCGGGCGTGTATTGTTGGGATGCGGTAACCTGCGTTGTCGGCGAAAAGGCGAGATGATGGACGGTGTCGCCGTCGACCAGCATGGTGCCGCCGGAGGTCAGTACCACCACGTCGCCATGGTCGCGGGTGAAATAGGTGATGCCGAGCTGCTTGGCGAGCGTATCCAGCTTCTGGTCCCGCTGGTCCTGGAGATCAGTCGTATCCTGATTGCCATCGGACCGCTGGCTGATCTGCTTGTTGAGATTGGCCAGATCGTCCAGCGTCTGATTGACCGTCGCCACGCTGTCGGCGATTCCGGAATCGGCATTCTGGCGTTGAGTCTGGATCTGGTCCGAGGCGCTGTTCAGCGACTGGACGACGTTCTGCGCGGCGCCCACGACGGACTGCTGGACGGTGGGATCGTTCGGGCTGTCGCTGAGCCGCTGGAAGGCGTTCATCAGCTTGGTAATCTGACTGGAAACGTTCTGCTCGTCGTTCGGCTGCCCCAGATAGTCGGTGAAGGCCTTGAGTTGGGCCGCCTTCGTCTGCAGTTCGGCGGTCAGGCCCGACTCGCGGCGTGAATCGCGCTGCAGCGAGGCGTCGACAGTCCGGCTGATGCCGGAAATATGCACGCCGCTTCCCTCGCCCCCGGTTATCTGCGATTGCAGGGCGACCGTCTTGCTGGTGTATCCCGGCGTGTTCGCATTGGCGACGTTGCGCGACAGCACCGCAGTCTGCCGCTGCGCGGCCATCAGGCCGGAGAGTGCTGAGTCGAGGGCGAGGGAGAGTGACATGGCGACCTACCGCGACACGGCTCAGCGCTTCAGCTGCGTCAGTTCCTGCAGCATCTCGTCGGCCGTCTGGATGACCTTGGCGTTGGTGCTGTAGGTGCGCTGGGTCTCGATCATGTTCGTGAGTTCCGTGGCGATATCCACGTTCGACTGCTCGAGCGAATCGCCGGCGGTCTTGCCCGCGGGGCCGCTGCCGGCATCCCACAGATAGAGGCTGCCGCTGTCGCGGCTCTGCATGAATGCCGTGCCGTCGCGGGCGGTGAGGCCATTCGGGTTTTGGACGATGGCGATCGGGATCTGGTAGATCGGTCGGCGCGAGCCGTTGTTGAAGATGGCCGTGACGAGGCCTTTCTCGTCCACTTCGACGCTGTTGACGACGCCGAAGAGCGCTCCATCCTTCGTGATCTTCGTCGGCGTGTATTCGCCGGCGAACTGCGTGATGCCGGTCGACGTGTTGACGTCGCCGATGTTCAGATTGAGCGCTTGCACGCCGCCATCGACGGAAATCGGAAGAACGCCGCCGACCACGCCGGGGATCGAGGACGGGGATCCAGCATTGGCTCCGTTGGCATTGAAGGTGACGGTCTGATCATAGATCGCCGTCGTGCCGCCGCCAGTCGCGCTGTCGAAGATCTGGAGGTTCCAGTCGTTCGGTAGCGAGTCGGCGGACGGCGTCCATTGCAAGGTCAAGGTGTTGGAGACGCCGAGGTCGTTGAAGTATTCGATGTCCGTGCTGATCGGCGCGCCCGGGGTGCCGTTGGCGAGCTGCGCCGGGAGGTTGCCGGCGAACGTCATGTTGATCGTCGGCGCGCCCGTGAAATTGATGCCGGACACGTTGACCGGCTCGAGGCTGGCGAAGGTGTCGCGTGCCGGGGCGGCGTTGACGGTCGTGCCGTCCGGATTGAGCTGCCAGCCCATCAGGTAGTAGCCGGCGGCGTTGCGCAGGAAGCCCTGGTCGTCAGGCACGAAACTTCCCGCCCGGGTGAGCGCGATCAGATCCTGCGACGGATCCGCGTTCTGGGTATCGGAGACGGCGAAGAATCCGCCGCCGTTGATGGCGATGTCGGTATTGGAGCTGGTGGACTGCAGCAGTCCCTGCTTGTCCACTTGCCGCCGGACGTCGCTCTGCACGCCGCCGGAGGAATAGGAGTGGTTGGAGATCTGCTGAGTCACGAGACTCGAGAACTCCACCTCCGACCTCTTGTAGCCGGTCGTGCTCGAGTTCGAGATGTTGTCCGAGATAACGCCCAGCTTCGTGCTCTGGGCACCCAGGCCGGAAACGGCCGAATACATTGCGCCGAGAATGCTCATCGCTTCTTTCCTTCTTTCGCTGCGTCGCTATGCCGCACTGAATCAGGCGGCGGACTTGACGGAGACGGCCTCGTCGCCGGTCTGCCCTTCATAGGCAACCACGACGAAACGGCCTTCCTGACGCACGCGCTCGGGATCGGTGAAGCGGTAGCCCTGGCCGGGGAAGGTCTGGATGTAGTCCTCGCCGCCGGAGAAGGCGCGGAGCTTCTTGCGCACCTTGCACATCATGACGTCGACGGTCTTCTCGTCGACGGCACTGCTGTTGTAGCCGTAGATGTAGTTGTAGATGAAGCGCCGGTTGACGATGCGGCTCTGGCGCAGCACCAGGCACTCCAGCAGCTCGCGTTCGCGCCGGCTGACCTTGACGGTCTTGCCGTCGATCGTGGGCATGCGGCCGTCGAAGTAGTAGGTGAATTTTCCGACCGCGTGCGACAGGCTGACATGGCCGTTGATGCGGCGCGCGACGCCGCGCAGCCGCGCGGCCAGCTCGGCCATGTTCACCGGCTTGGCCAGCACGTCGTCGGCGCCGGCGTTGATCAGCTCGACCGCCTGCGCCGAATTGCGGAATGACTGCAGCACCAGCACGGGCACGCCGATACGCCGGTGGCGCAACGCCTCGATGAAGCGGGTCACGTCGATCTTGCTGTGGGGAACGGTGATGACGACCGCTTCGCAGCCCTGGACCGTCGCCTCGACGAGATCTTCCAGTTCGTAGTCGACGGCGTCGCACGCAACGCCATTCCGAATGAGACCGGCCTTCAATGCTTCGGCCGCCACAATCTCTTCGTCTATCAATACGACTCGCATGAATATGAATCCCTCTTGTTATCCGCTCCTGCGTCGCCCCCGGCGATCTTTGTCGCCTCTGGCTGGCACACGAGCGTTGTCAAGCTCGGATCGATAGACGCCCTTTTGGCATCACGCTGCCGTGACCCTACGGGCTCGCGCGTTAAGGACTCCTGAAATTCAAAAGAAAGAAGAACCCCTAGGAAAATCAAAGACTAAAGCCGGATGAAACCGCCGCGAAACGGATTCGAATGCGGCGTTTGTTTGCCATAACTGCGCGCCGTAAGCGTCGAAAACTCGGCGCGCATATCTCTAAAATTTACCATGATTTCTCACCCTTTCAGGCCTCCCCCTCGATGTCACCCTCGCCAAAGCGGGGGTCCAGGGCAGGCGACGAGCGGTTGCCCTGGACCTCCGCTTTCGAGGCCGTGAGGAAATCCGCAAAGACGCTGGATCAGCATCGCGCGTCCTTCGAGACGGCCGCTTCGCGGCCTCCTCAGGATGAGGAATTTTCTTCGTGCCATCAAAGATCTG